>Ga0209510_1000018_pt1 | contig 347930 bp, 322 predicted proteins | sample BiotimSIPDNA_FD_185749 | JGI IMG/M metagenome (GOLD analysis project Ga0209510, IMG submission 185749) | Anaerobic biogas reactor microbial communites from Washington, USA - Biogas_R1 time_0 SIP DNA (SPAdes) (version 2) | ecosystem: Engineered > Bioreactor > Anaerobic > Unclassified | place...
TTTTTGCTTGGTTTGTTTTTTCACTAATAAATTCGGCAAAAATGGGGGTGAAGTCCTTCTTTTACTCTCTGAAAATGCCATTATTTCTAAGCTAATTAATTTGCAAAAGTCTCATCTAGCTGAGTGCCGGGCTTTATTTATCTAATAAAAATAACGATATAGGTCTTAAGGGAGAATTTGTAGTGATTTGTATATTTTTATAGTAATTAGGGGGGAAGGCATGAAAACATTTATTTTACATGGACCAACCGCATCGGGTAAAACAATGCTTATGAATTACCTGCTATCGGAAGACTCTGACTACCTGGAACCGCTTATTTCGTTTACCACCCGCCGCAAAAGACTTCAGGAAAAGCATGGACACCATTATTATTTTTTTACCCGCCAACAGTATATAGATAATTGCCGGGCAGGCAAGATTTATCAAGAAATTCACTACTTGGATGAGATATATGGGGTTACTACTGATGAAATGGAACGAGTAAATAATACCAAAAAGAACGGCCTGGCTATAATGAATATTGAAGGTATTAGGATTTTTAAGAAGAAGATGAAAGCCCAGGATGTTATAAGTATCTTTATTTACCGTGATTTGAAAGATATCATTAGTTCCATATTAAACAGCGACCGGAAAAAAGAGGATCAGGAAAGACGCATTGAACTGGCTAAAAGTGAGATGCTGGATATAACCAGTTGTGATTATGTAATATATAATATCGGTACCCTGGCTGATTCTTATACTCAGTTAAAAAAGATTATCCAAAAAGAAATTAATGCCCGGCCTATAGATAGGCAAATTGTTCCTGGGGAACGCTATCGCCATTTTAAGAAAGGTGATGTTTACGAGATAATAACTACTGCCCTGTATACCGAAAACTACTGTCCATTGGTAATTTACAAGGATATTAAAACCGGAATTGATTATGCCAGGCCTTATGAGATGTTTTGCGGTAAAAAAGAGTTGAAAGATGAGAATAGAATTGTCAACCGCTTTGAACTGGTAAAGGAAGATAAATAGTAACAATTAAAACATTTCCCGGTGTCTTCATTACTTGTTCTTTACCGTTTATGCTGTTGTCAAATCTATGTCCAGGTCTTTAAAAAGGCCATCTGTTTTCATGTTAATAAATACTTGGGCAAGCTGAGGGTCAAATTGACTGCCGGCACAAGAACGGATTTCCTCCAGGGCTTCAGCTGGGGTTATTGCCTTGTGATAAGGGCGATCATGAGTCATGACATCAAAGGCATCAACAATACTTATTACCCTGGAAAGAAGAGGGATTTCTTCTCCCTGCAACCCGTACGGATACCCTTTCCCATCCCAGTGTTCATGGTGATGGAGTATAGCTTGGGCAATGGATATTATTTCTGGTATAGAGGAGGCAATATGGTAGCCTTTTTCCGAATGGGTTTTCATGACCTCCCACTCCTGAGCATTTAGTGGCCCCGGTTTTAGGAGAATCTCATCCGGAATCCCTAGTTTCCCCGTGTCATGCAATAAAGCTAAAAGCTTGAGGTCATTTAACAAATAATCAGGAAGACCTATTTTTGTGCCCAGGTTAACCGCCAGTTGTCTGGTTCTTTCCATATGCTCCAGGGTTTCAATATTTCTCTCCTCCAATGCCTTTTGCAGGGTAATTATCAGGGCGCTATTAATACTGCGGCTTTCCAGCATTTTTAGTTTATACATATGGTCATCGGCCTGTTTTATTATACTGTTAATACCCTGCTCTATCCTGATTTTTATTGCAAAGCCAAAAGAAATGCTGAGTGGGGCTGGAAGCGAGTTTACGCTTACGCAGTTTTTCCGTATAGTTTCAATTAATTTTATGATCTTATCTTCATCATTACCAGGTATTACTATGGCAAATTCATCACCGCCTATCCTGGCAACCAGACTTTGTTCCGGGCAGGAGTTTAAAATTGCGGTGGCAGCCTCTTTTAACAATAAATCTCCGCTTTCGTGGCCAAAGGCATCATTGACTAGTTTTAAACCATTAACATCACCAATAATAATGCCAAGAGGATAGTTTTCTTTCCGGTCCATTTGTTGTAACTCGCTTTCGAAATAGGCCCGGTTCTTAAGCCCGGTTAACTGGTCATGCATGCCCAGGTATTCCAAACTCATCATAGCCCGCTTCAAATCGCTAATATCGGTGAGCACTATTAGTCTTCCGATGGGCTTGTTCTTCTTATCCTTAAGTACCACCCTGGTCAATTTGTAAAATCTCTCTCCTTCATTTCCCGGAATAGTCAATATTTTATCTTCTGCTGTTCCAGCCGGCAGCCTGGACAGGAAGTTGGACCAATTGTGAGGTAAATTCTCAGTGGATTGACCGATTAATTGTCGGCGTGGGGTATTTAGCAGTGTGGCTGCAGCCCGGTTAATATCCAGAATCGCATCATTATTGTCAATAAGAATAACCGGGTTGTCCATATTCCCCACAACTAAATCCCGAGCGATGGGTATTATTCTAACCGGGCGGTAAATGAAGAGCGCATAATAGATAAAGAGCATAGATAGTATCAAAGCCAGAGGCGTAGTTTCCACCTGTAATTTCATGTTAATAAACCCGGAATCAAAAAGAAAGTTAATGAAGGTGGGTACGGTGATTCCCAACAGTATCAGGCCGGGCCTGCTCCTGTATACTCGTGGTTGGCGCAGAAAGTCAATTAGAAACAGTAATACGGTGAGCCCTATTAATGTATAGCTATAGAAAGCGTGTACGTTGTACCACCAGGCATTTTCACTATAAACTTTGACCACTTGACCGATATCAACGGTTAGCGAGGTACGGAAAAAATGGTGGAACCGGTTAGTGGCTACTATAAACACCGTTATAGCAGGCAGGATGAAGAGCAAACCCGGTTTTTTGCTTATGAGCGGCAGCTTGATTGAGGTGTATTCCAGGGCAAACGTCAAAACTAAAACCGGGATGTAAGCGATACCTATGTATTTAGCCTCGTGCCAGAACATTACCGCATAATCGGCTCGGCAGAACTGCATTATCGCATCGCACAGCACCCATTCAGTAAGAAGAGCGTACATGACAGTAATAACCAGATTAAGCCTTTTATCGCGATACTGCCTGCGGTACAAATAAACTAGAAAAGCAGGTAAACTGGCAATTAGCAAATATATGATTCCCAGCACTCCACTGCTCATATGCATACCCTTTCCTCGAACATGATCGATAAGAACAAAAAAAAGAAGCATTACTAGATATATTTGCTAAATAATACAGAACATCTCTTTTATAGAAAATAAGGGAGTAAATAAGGAAATGAAAACTGCTGGCATAATAGGCTGTTTACCCAAATATAATCTAATAACGATTATTCAGGGGGGGGGACACCTTTATGCCTTGTAAAAAGAAAACTAGCTTGATGGTTATACTTGTTTTTCTGATAACCTTATTTACTCCTGCTATGCTTTATGCTGACACGGTGGATGTAAAAGCCGAAGCCTACGTACTTATGGATGCTGATTCGGGCAAGGTATTGCTGGCCGCCAACGAGCATAAAAGGCTTGCCCCGGCCAGTATGACTAAATTGATGACTCTGATCTTGGCAGTTGAGGATTTGCAAAATGGCAAAGTAAGCTTAAAAGACAAAGTGGTTACCAGTGAAGAAGCCTGGAAAATGGGAGGGTCGCAGATTTACCTGGAACCGGGTGAAGAAATGACCTATGAGGACATGTTGATAGCAATTGCGGTAGGTTCAGCCAATGATGCTTGTGTAGCCGTTGCCGAACACCTGGAAGGTACTCATAAGAATTTCGTGGAAAGAATGAATCGGGAAGCTAAGATGCTGGGGTTAAAGGATACCCATTTTGTAAATTCTTATGGGTTGTCGGCTTCGGGACACTATTCCAGTGCCTACGATATGGCAGTTATTGCCCGACATGCTCTGAATTATCCCAAAATACTGGAATATACATCGATTAAAGAATATAGCCTGCGCCAGGGTGAGTTTAAATTATATAATACCAATAAATTATTATGGTGGTACCAGGGTGCAGATGGTTTTAAAACTGGTTGGACCAATGAAGCCAAATATTGTCTTACCTCAACCGCCAAACGAGATGGTTTGCGTTTAATTGGAGCAGTATTGGCATCTCCAGAGAAACACGGTAATTTCAGGGATACTATGAAATTGTTTAATTACGGGTTCGCTCGCTATGGCTTCAAAAATATTACTCCCCGGGGAACTGTTTGCGGGGTAGTTAAAATAGGGAAGGGTATTCGGGAAAATGTCGAAGTTGTAGCTGAAGAAGATGTCGGCGCTATTGTTAAAAAAGGTGACGAGAAAAAGATTAAGGCTGAGCTGGTTCTGTCTGATTATGTTGATGCACCGGTAAAGAAGGGCCAAAAACTAGGAGAATACCTGGTATATAATAACGGGCAGTTGTATAAAGAGGTTAACCTGCTGGCTACTCAGGACGTTCCCCGGGCAGGTTTAATTAAACAGATAATGAAGATGCTTGGCGAAACCTATCTATTATAATTGGAATTTTGTGGAAGGATATATCCCCTTCTTGTAGAAGCTATATAATGTTAAACCGGGCAAGAAGGGGATGAGGGAATGGATGTAGAGTATAAAACGGTTCGTAATACACTGGTAGTTCGGGTTAAAGGCGAGCTGGACATGCTTATTGCAGACAAAATGAGGCAAGAGATCGACCGGCGCCTGGAGGAGAATAATATTAAAAACCTTATTTTCAATCTGGAAAAGGTCACTTTCATAGACAGCTCCGGATTGGGGGTAATTATCGGCAGGTATAAGAAGGTATCTGCCGCTAGCGGGCGTATGTTTATAGTAGGTGCTAAGAACCCGGTAGAAAAAATTCTGCATTTCTCCGGGATTAATCGTTTGGTTCCCATGTATAGTAATGAACAGGATATAATTAACCTGTAAAAGGGAGGTGGAGACCAGCCTTAAAGGTTGGGAGAAAATGAGTATTGTAAATTATGTGCGTTTTGAATTTCCAAGTTTACCGGAGAATGTTTCTTTTGCCCGTTCTTGTGTGGGGGCCTTCGTCTCCCAGTTAAATTGCACCCTGGATGATATCGAAGAAATTAAGCTGGTAGTCTCTGAAGCCGTATCTAATTGTATTATTCATGCTTATGAGAACCGTAGCGACGGTAAAATCGAAATTATGGCCAGCTTACATGATGACCGTTCTCTGGAACTAACGGTAAAGGATTATGGTAAAGGTATTGAAAATCTCGAACAGGCCATGCAACCGAGCTTTTCCAGTGACCCCAATCGGATGGGACTGGGTTTTACCTTTATGAAATCTTTTATGGATGAAATGGAGATTAGCACTCAGCCTCATGAGGGGACAAGCGTCCTATTAAAACGTCATTTCTTAAACCGAGATCGGCAAGCTTATGCTTAAAAGGGGGATTGCTATGTCCTCACCAAATACTTATCAAAATAATGAAGAACTTCTACGTTTAGCTCAACAGGGTGACTTGGAGGCACGTGATCGTATATATGAGGCTAATATAGGTCTGATATACATGGTTTTAGAGAGATTTAAAAACACGTCCTATGATTATGAAGATCTTTTTCAGGTAGGGTCAATTGGTTTGTTAAAAGCTATAGATAAATTTGATTTCAGCTTTAACGTTCGCTTTTCTACTTATGCTGTTCCTATGATAATCGGCGAGATTAAGAAATTCCTACGTGATGATGGTATAGTGAAGGTTCAGCGTAATATCAAAGAAACTTATACTAAAATTCGTTGGGCCCAGGATAAGCTGCGGGGAGACCTGGGGCGAGAACCTGGCGTAAACGAGATTGCCAGTTTACTGGAAATGGATAAGGAGGATATAGTAGTGGCCATGGAGGCTTGTCAGGCTCCGGCCTACATGCATGATGTAATACCGGGGGAGGAAAAGGAGCAGTTGTCTCTTATTGATCGCCTGGCCAATGACGAGGGTAATGTGTTGTTGCTGGAAAAATTGGCTTTACGTGAGGCCCTGGCACAACTGGAGCCCCGGGAACAGGAAGTAATTTTAAGACGGTTTTTTAAAGATGAAACCCAAGCTTGTATAGCCGACGATATAGGTGTTTCCCAGGTACAAATATCCCGAATAGAAAAACGGGCAATTAACAAATTAAAACAGATTTTAGAATAGTACAATACGGTTGCTTAGAAAAAACAGGCCAGGTGGCCTGTTTTTTTTTGTGAACTTACCAGATGATGAGCTTTCAGCTTTTTCAAACCTGCAGCAGTCACAGTAGTTGGAATTTTCTCATATTATGGATATTAAGATTGAATTTACGCAAGTGTTCTTGTTCGAATGGCTATCTTATCTCAGTAAGAACGGGAGGATACCAGCATGGTGGAAATAAAGGTAACACGGACTAAACCAGTTAATCTGGTATACGGAAACAACATGCAGTCCCAGGTGAGAACCAGAGCACCACTGCGACAGTGGAAGAACGATAAGCAGTTTGTGGAAGGGGTATCAGTTATAACCTGTACCAACCGGCCGGAATACCGGGAAAGGATTATAGCAAATTATATGCGTCAGTATTACGGTCCAGTCGAATTACTTGTCATACTTAACAATAATGCTGCCAATCTGGGTGAATGGGAAGCATGGAGTCAGTCTTATCCTAATGTAAGGGTATATCAATTGGATGAATCAGCTACGCTGGGAGAATGCCTTAATTTCGGGGTTAAACATGCCAGGTATGGTTATGTTGCCAAATTTGATGATGATGATTATTATGCTGGCCCTTACCTGCAACAAGCAGTAGATGCATTAAAGGCAACCGGGGCCGATATTGTTGGGAAATGCAGCATATTTGTTTATTTTGAAGGCAGCGACACCCTGGCTATAGCTCACCAGGATCATGAAGAGCGCTTTACCAGTATGCTGGCCGGGGCAACTATGGTTATCAACAAAAGAGTATTTAATCGGGTACGGTTTAAACATATCAACCAGGGAGAAGATACCGATTTTCAACTTAATTGCAACCAGCAGGGAATCAGAATGTATTCCACCAACAAATACAATTTTGCTTGTATCAGGCGGGCCCAGACGGATTCCCATACCTGGCGGGTGGAGGAGAAAGAGTATTTGAGATTTTGCCAGGTAGTAGGTCAGGTGGATGATTTCCGCGAAGCGGTTACGGCTTACTAAGCATAAGCATGGGGGACGGTTCTTTTTGCTTTCATCGGGGTGGCAGAGGGACCGTCACCTATCACCTATGGGTATATTTATATAAAGGATAGATAGGAATGAGTAATATTATTAGGAAAACCGATGATTCGGCGCAGATTAAAAGAGCTCTGATTACAGGTATAACTGGTCAGGATGGGTCTTATTTGGCCGAGTTTTTAATTAGTCGGGGTTACCAGGTGCATGGGATTATACGCCGGACTTCAATCTTTAATACAGACCGTATTGATCATATTTACCAGGATCCTCATCAATCTAACCCACCCCTGTACCTGCACTACGGCGATTTAACTGACGGTACCGGGTTAAGAAGAATATTGCAGCGGGTAGAACCGGATGAGATATATAATTTAGCGGCCCAGTCCCATGTTAAGGTTTCCTTTGAACAGCCGGAATATACGGCTGATACCGTAGCCATGGGAACCCTGCGTTTATTGGAGGCTTTGCGGGATTATATGGAAGTCTCCGGTAAACATGTACGCATGTATCAGGCTGCTTCCTCGGAGATGTTTGGGGCTGCTCCTCCTCCGCAAAACGAGTCAACTCCTTTCTATCCCCGCAGTCCCTATGCCGTATCCAAGGTAGCAGCCTACTGGTATGCTAAAAACTATTGTGAAGCTTATGGTATGTATGTTGCCAGCGGCATTCTTTTTAACCATGAATCGCCCCGCCGGGGAGAAACCTTTGTTACTCGTAAAATAAGCCGGGCAGCTACCCGCATTAAAATGGGCCTGCAGGATAAGCTTTATCTGGGGAATCTGGAGGCTAAAAGGGATTGGGGCTTTGCCGGGGATTACGTCCGAGCCATGTGGTTGATGCTGCAGCAGGATAAGCCCGAGGATTTTGTAATTGCCACCGGAGAATCCTATTCCGTAAGGGAGTTTTTGGAGGAATGCTTTTCCTATTTAGATCTGTCCTGGCAGGACTACGTTTTTATTGACCAGCGCTATTTTCGGCCCAGTGAAGTTGATTATCTTCAAGGAGATGCCTCCCGGGCGCGCGAGAAATTGGGCTGGTCCCCCCAGGTTAGTTTTAAGGAACTGGTTAAAATGATGGTGGAACACGACCTTAATCTGGCCCGGCAGGAAAAAATTCTGCTAGATGCCGGCCACAATAATGGCATCAGAGGTATTGCTTATGGATAAAAGGTGACAGGGGATACCCTGAAGGGCACACGCGGTTCCTCTGACACCTCGGTCCCCCAGGAGGTATTGCCTATGGATAAAAAGGCCAGAATTTATGTGGCTGGGCACCAGGGGTTAGTCGGTTCAGCCATATTACGCCAACTTCAAGCTCAGGGCTATCAGAACGTTATTACCATTCCCCGGGAAGTGCTGGACCTGTTGGAGCAAGAAGCAGTCTACCACTTATTTGCCCGGGAAGAGCCTCAGTATGTATTTTTGGCTGCGGCTCGGGTAGGTGGTATAGAAGCTAATCGCAGTTTTCCAGCCCAGTTTATCCGGGAAAATCTTTTAATTCAGACCCATGTTATTGATGCTGCCTATCATCATGGTGTTAGGAAACTTCTTTTTTTGGGTTCCTCCTGTATATATCCCGGTCTTGCACCCCAGCCATTAAAGGAGGAGTACTTCTTAAACGGCAGGTTGGAAGAAACTAATGAAGCCTATGCCATAGCCAAGATTGCCGGAATAAAGATGTGCCAGGCTTATAATCGGCAATATGGATGTAATTATATTTCCGTTATGCCCACTAATTTATATGGACCGGGAGATAATTTTGACCTCAATACTTCCCATGTTCTCCCGGCCCTGATTAGAAAATTTCATGAAGCTAAAATCAGGCAGGATAAACAGGTAGTAGTCTGGGGTTCGGGTAAGCCCCGGCGGGAGTTCCTCCATGTTGACGATCTGGCTTCGGCCTGTATATTTCTCATGCAGAACTATGACCAACCGGAGATTATTAATATTGGCACCGGTAAAGATATCAGCATTGCCAATCTGGCCTCTCTGGTAAAAAATATCGTGGGCTATGAGGGTAAGATTGTCTATGACCATAGCAAACCTGATGGAACACCACGTAAACTATTGGACACAAGCAAATTGAAGGCCCTGGGCTGGCAGCCCCAAATAACCCTCAGACAGGGAATAGAGTCAACTTATCGCTGGTTTACAGAGAAGTAGGCAACGGGGATAGGTGACAGAGGAACCGTCCCCTGTCACCTCATAGGAGGTTTGTCATTTGATTAAAGTTAAGCTAAGTACCGATTTTACTTACGAACCGATAATACGCCAGACTCCCGGACGCCGTGGTGTTTGGGGTGATTGCCAGTTTTATATTAATAGCCCGATAGATGATTGTGATTATTGGGTGGTATATAATGGGGTATCACAGCCTGAGAATGCCTATTGCTCCCCGCAAAATACTATTCTTATCACCGGAGAACCTCCCACTATAACCGATTATCCGGCTGCCTATACCCGACAATTTGCTCGAGTGGTTACCTGTCACAGTCATATATCTCATCCCCGTTTGATACTGAACCAGACCGGACTTAGCTGGCATACCGGCAGGGTGCTGGTAGATATAAAAAATGGTCATAGCATTATTAATCGGGACTACGATGATTTTAAAGATATGCATACTTTACCCAAAAGTAAGCTGATGTCGGTTATTACTTCCAGTAAAGATTTTACCGAAGGACATCAAAAAAGGCTTAATTTTGTGAGACGGCTTAAAGATTACTTTGGCGAGGATATTGACGTTTTCGGACGTGGCATACGTGAGGTTGATGATAAATGGGATGCGATCAGCCCCTACAAATATCATATTGCCCTGGAGAATTCAGTCTATCCCCATTATTGGACGGAAAAACTAGCCGACGTTTACCTGTCCGGGGCTTATCCTATTTACTACGGTTGTCCTAACCTGGAAGATTATTTTCCCGGGAGCTCCTATACCCGAATCAATATTGATGATGGGGAAGGGGCAATCCGAACGATTCAGGAATGCATCCGTGAGGGGCGCTATGAAGCATCATTGGATGGAATAATTGAGGCCAGGAATATGGTAATGGATCGCTATAATCTTTTTGCTCTTATTGCTGAACTGGTTAGAGAGCCGACAGCTACAAAAAAGAGAATAGTAGTAGCTGCAGGCCAGTCGGTAAGTAGCGTTGTCAATTATCAGGCTAAAGCTAAAGAAAGAATAAGCTTTTATCCTCAGGAGTAACAGGAACACAGGGGGACGGTTGGTGACACAGGGGGACGTTTTTGGTGTGTCATTCCAAGGAATGACACACCAAAAACGTCCCCCTGTGTCACCTCGCTGTTTTCATATCAAGGTCTGCTGGCTATTGAATGGTAATCATCGATGTGGGCAATCATCTGGCAATCTTGTAGTATCCGGGCTTCACTATCTTGCCAGGTATGGGAGCCGACATTTAACCTTCTTATCCCCACGAAATTGAAGCGGTCAGTAGAATAAATACGGATATTATTACTTACACAATCCCGGCAAAACTGCACATCTTCACCTGCATTAAGATTACGAAAACGGATACGTTGTACAATGTTTTTTTGAATAACCATAGTTGCCCCGGTAACCTTGTCTACAAAGCTGTTTTCACGGCCTGGTGCGAAAAGAGCCAAAGTCCTGCTGCCTTCGAAGTACAGAAACCAACTGGCTTTACCTACTACTCCGGCCCCGCTATTTTCCAGCGCTGCTACGGCATTACTTAAATATGCAGGAGCATAATAATCATCATCGTCAAATTTGGCCACATAGTCATAGATGGCTTGATTGGCCGCATAATTAAGGCATGCTCCCTGGCCGATTTTCTCATCTATTCTAAGTATTTTAACATATGGATATTGGATTACTTGCCTCCTCCAGTGTTCCAGGTTAATAGCATTGTTATTTATAATAATGATTAATTCTTTAGGAGAAAAATCTTGTCGCAAATAGTTATTAAGGATGTTCTGCAGGTAGGTAGGGCGTTTTGTACAAGTTATAATTGATACTCCGCGCAGGTTCGCCTGCGGTTGAGTATGGGCATTGATCCGATATGACCTTTTGCCACCTATAGTTATAATCGGGTTACCCATTTAATGACCCCCTGATAAATGTGATTTTACTTTAGTAAGCAGATATTTTTGGTTAATGATTTAATCACTAAGGCTTACGATATAGTGTAATTTGGACATTAAACGTATAAACTCACTGAAATGTAGTTGTAAATTTCCACGTTCCAAAACATAGGCTGGTATATCCTGTTCTAAAACCCAGTCCAGAAATTCAATTTCGTCCATGTCTATAATTTCCTCGGTCATAATTGCCTGATCATAGTCCACTAGATAGGTGACTTTGCCATCAAATATGATATTCCTCGGATGCAGGTCTCCCTGGTATACCCCCAGGTGTTTTTGCTCAAATAAAGCTAGAAGAATATCTGTCAGCACAGGTTGACTATGGGGGATAATCCTTTCTTCGATAAAATAAGGCCTGCCGTCTTCCAGTTTTCCATGGGCTAAAAGCCGGGGACAACTTTTGCAGTTGTGAGAATTAAGGTATTTTAGAACTTGCACCTCTTCATCCAGGGTTCGTAATTTCATTTCATTAGGGCAAACTTCAATTTTAATGATTTGATTACCAGATAGCCCAATATAGTGGGTATTGCTTTCCGATTCTAATAGATTAAAAGTAATACCATCTACCGTAATCGATTCTAAGGAAGATTCTTCATTGTAATGCATCTAAATCACCCCTTGTTAAACCCTCACATCTTCATCATATTCTTTTACCAGGAAATCGGTGCCATAAGGTCAGGGGTTATCCTCTTGCGATTGCATTGCATAAAAGTTATGGGCAAAGCTCAAAATATAAGAAAGTATTTGAAGGAGGCATTAGATATGCAAGTTAAAGTTGCTGAATTTGTAGGTGAATCACCTAATAGCTGGCAGGAAGCTATAGAAAATGCAGTGAGTGAAGCTTCAAGGAATTTAAACAATATAACCGGCGTGGAAGTTTATAACTGGACGGCAGATTGTCAGCAGAATAAGATTACTGAATATAAAGCCAACATAAAAATTGCTTATGTAGAGTAATCTTGATGGTGCTCATTCTAACAACATCTCTTAGGAGATGTTGTTTTTATTTATAGCATAAGCAGAGTGCGAAATGCCAATAATAACAGGAGGCGAGTTTTTTGAAAATACCAAACGCAGAAGAATTAAAACAGGCAGAAATAGATGAATATAATAGCCTGGTACAACAGATTAAACCAAAGCCACCCCTGTTAAAACACTGTTTTTGGGCTTTTGTGGTTGGGGGACTAATCTGTATGTTGGCCCAGATAATACTGAATTTCCTACAGGCCGGTGGAATGGGGCAGACTGATGCCAGTTCTATAACCTCGGTAACTATGATATTTCTGGGAGCATTACTAACTGGTATTGGTGTTTACGATGAACTGGGGAAAACTGCAGGGGCAGGTTCAATAGTTCCTATAACAGGTTTTTCTAATGTTATTGTGGCATCGGCTATGGAGTTTAAGCGCGAAGGTTATATTTTTGGAGTGGGTGCCCGTATTTTCAGTATTGCTGGTCCTACTCTGGTTTTCGGTTTTGCCGTTTCTACCCTGATTGGGCTGATAAAAGTATTGTTTATGTAAGAATAGATTTTCGAGGTGGTTTAATGCCGGGACCTAAGAAAAAAGGTATGCAAACGGTAGTATTTGACAACCCCCCGATTCTGGCATCATGGGCTTCTATGGTGGGTCCAAAGGAAGGGGAAGGACCGTGGGGAAATGATTTCGATCTAATAATGCCAGATTATCTGCTGGGGGAGGAAACCTGGGAAAAAGCCGAAAACCAAATGCTGAAGCAAACCGTGGAACTGGCTTTAAATAAAGCTGGCCTGCAGACTTATGAGGCGGAATTATTACTGGCAGGTGACCTGTTAAATCAACTGGTGACGTCAAATTTTGCTGCGGCAAAACTGAGTATACCATTCCTGGGACTGTATGGAGCTTGTTCAACCATGGTTCAAGCCTTATTAACCGGTTCTATGTTGATTGACGGAGGCTTTTTTGAACGAGTACTGGCAGCGGCTTGCAGTCACCACTATTCGGCGGAAAGACAGTTTCGTTTTCCAACCGAGCAGGGAGTACAGAAACCTCTCACTTCCCAATGGACAGCAACCGCTGCTGGTGCTGTAGTTTTAGAATCATCAGGGTCAGGGCCACGGATTACCAGTGCTACGATTGGCAGGGTAATAGATATGGGGCAAAGCGATGTTAATGATATGGGAAGTGCCATGGCCCCGGCAGCAGCAGACACTATTAAAATGCATCTGCAAGATCTTAACCTGTTACCTGATTACTATGATTTAGTCGTAACTGGAGACCTGGGCAAAGTAGGATTGGCTATTCTGGGCCAGCTTTTTGGCAAAGAAGGTGTAGTCCCCCCGCCCAACCACAGTGATTGCGGAGTATTACTATTTGACGAGAAACAAGAGATTGGTGCTGGGGCCAGTGGTTGTGGCTGTTGTGCTTCCATGCTCTGTGGCCCTTTGTTAAAGAAAATGATTAAGGCAGAGATTAAAAAGCTGCTGCTAGTAGGTACCGGCGCTCTGATGAGTCCTACTACCAGTTTTCAGGGCAGTACTATTCCGGCAATAGCTCATGCGGTAGCAATTGAGTATTAAATAGTCGTCGGTCGTCAGACGTCGGACGTAAGGGGATTGTATTAGTCGTCAGACGTCGGACGTAAGGGGATTGTATTAGTCGTCAGGCGTCGGACGTAAGGGGATTGTATTAGTCGTCAGGCGTCGGACGTAAGGAGTGAGGAGTTAAAGGTAATTTGGAGGTGAGCGCGATGTCACTATTAATGGCATTTTTGATTGGCGGCAGTCTTTGTCTGATTGGGCAGTTACTTATAGACCTTACGAAACCAAGTATTACTTCGGGACATATTCTGGTGGTATTTATTACTGGCGGTGCCATACTTAGTGGGTTGGGTCTTTATAAACCGCTGGTTGATATTGGCGGGGCAGGTGCCATGATACCTCTCTCTGGTTTTGGTCACCTGCTAACTCAGGGAACATTGAAAGCAGTGGAACAAAAAGGGCTCCTAGGCGCTTTTAGCGGTGGTGTGGAAGCTGCTGCAGCTGGAATAGCAGCAGCCATAATCTTCGGCTATGTAGCTGCAGTTATATTTAATCCTAAGGAATAAGACAAAAAAATTTTGAATTATGAATTTCTAATTTTAAATTATAGTTGAAATACTCCGTATTTCTTCAAATTAGAGTGTTTTTTATGCAAATAGCGGGCTATACCCGGGAAAAGAGGACAAAGTATGAAACAAGTGGGGATACCACACGGCCTTTTTTATTATTATTACTATCCTCTATGGAAGACCTTTTTTACTGATTTGGGTGCTAATGTAATATCATCCTCGGAAAGCAACCGTCTTACCCTGGATCAGGGTATAAAACTGGCGGTAGATGAAACCTGTCTGCCGATAAAGGTTTATTTTGGGCATGTTCAGGAACTATGCCGGCAGCATTTGGACTATATATTTATCCCTCGATTGGTAAGTGTAGAACCCAAAAGCTATATATGCCCTAAATTTATGGGAGTTCCTGATATGATAAGAGCTGCTTTCGATAATTTGCCTCCGTTAATAGATATTACTATAGATGTGAGCAAAAGTGATCGCCCCCTTAAACAGGATATTATGAGGGTTGGTTCCCTGTTTACTAACAATAATAACCGAATTAAACAGGCCTACACCCATGCTTGTCAAGAAAACCGTTTCTGCCGTTTGTTAGCTCGGGAAGGATATACTATGGCCGAAGCTATCTCTTTATGGGAAGGGCAGCAGGTGCAGAATCCAACCAGCGGTGACTTGAACATCGGAGTATTGGGTCATGGTTATTCTCTTTATGACCGCTATATAAGTATGAATCTAATAGAGCGGTTAAGGAAAATGGGATGTAACGTTTTTCTCCCAGAATCTCTGGATACCGGTTGTATAGAACAACAGGCAGCTACGGTTCCCAAACGGGTATTTTGGACCCTGGGGCGTAAAATGGTAGGTAGTGCTTTGTATATGGATAAGCGGCCAGATATAGATGGACTTATATATCTGGCTTGTTTTGGCTGTGGCCCCGACTCCCTGATTGGGGAAATTATCGAAAATAAAGTTAAGAACAAATCATTTATGATGTTAACCATAGATGAACATAGCGGCGAAGGCGGACTAGTTACCAGACTGGAGGCCTTCTGTGATATGTTACGTAGAAGGAGGATGCGTGGTGAAGGTAACCTTCCCGCATATGGGTAATGCCCATATTCCTATAAAGGCTTTACTAAAAGGTTTAAAACTGGATGTTATCCCTCCCCCGCCAATAAGTAAAAAAACTATGGAACTGGGGGTAAAGTATTCGCCGGAGTTTGCCTGTTTACCGTTAAAGGTCAATATGGGTAATTTTATTGAAGCTATCGAAGCCGGGGCTGATACTATAGTTATGGCCGGGGGTTGGGGACCATGCCGTTTCGGCTACTATGCCCAGGTGGAAAGAGATATCCTTAAAAACCTGAATTATGATTTCCGTATGGTTATCCTGGAAGCTCCTGATTCACAGGTGTCTGAATTGCTTAAGCAGATAAAAGCTCTGGGGGAAAACGTTGGCCTGTGGGAAGCCTGGAAAGCGATAAAGTTTGCCTGGTACAAGCTTAATGCGGTGGAAACACTGGAGAAACAATTTGAATATTTTCTACCTCGCGCCATTAATAAAGACGAGGTTGAAAGAATTTTTGACAAAGGTCTGGAAAACATTGATCTGGCAAACGACCGCAAAGAAGTTAACAATTTTACCAGGATAACCCTTAAAAAAATGCAGGAACAACCCTGTCATAATCAACCGATTCTAAGAATTGGACTGGTGGGGGAAATATATACCATACTGGAACCAGCCACTAATTATAATGTTGCCCGCTATATGGGACGGTTAAATGCCGAAGTTACACGTTCCATTTATATGAGTGACTGGGTTAATGACCATTTGCTGGGTGGGTGGATTAAGAAATCTCGGCATGGTGAAATAATTAACTGTGCCAGTCCTTATTTAAACTACTGGGTAGGGGGTCATGGCCGGGAAACAGTTGGATATACAGTGGATTTTGCTCGTAAGCAATATGATGGAGTGGTACAGATCGGGCCCTTAACGTGTATGCCGGAAATCGTTGCCCAGTCGGTATTGGGGAAGGTTAGTGAGAGGGAAGGTATACCTTGCATGACTATGTATTTTGATGAACATTCCGGTCAGACCGGTATATATACCCGCCTGGAGGCCTTTATCGATATGCTGCAGAGACAGTCTTACCTGCAGTCATCTGTTAGAAGGGAAGAGCCAATAATCGCGGGGATTTAGCCGAATCTATTTATTTACAGGGAGGCTAGCATTTTGTATTACTATCTCGGAGTTGATATAGGCTCAGTAAGCAGTAATTTTGTACTTATGGACCAGTACGGTAATATCAGGGAAAAAATATACCTGCGTACTCTGGGAAACCCGGTAAAAGCGATTAAAGAAGGTTTTACCCAGATTAAATCGAGACAGGGTGGACAACTTGACATTCGCGGGGTTGGAACTACCGGGAGCGGACGTCACCTGGCTGATGTTTTGCTGGGTGCAGATGTAGTAAAAAATGAAATTACCGCCCATGCGGTGGCAGCATCGGCTATTTTTCCCGGAGTCCGAACCATACTCGAGATTGGTGGTCAGGATTCTAAAATAATTATTCTTAAAAATGGCATAGTACAGGATTTTGCTATGAACACAGTGTGTGCTGCCGGTACCGGTTCATTTCTGGATCAACAGGCAGCTCGTTTGAGCATAGCCATAGAGGATTTTGGTGATTATGCCATCCGCTCCCGTCAGGGAATTAGAATAGCTGGTCGCTGCGGGGTGTTTGCCGAATCGGATATGATCCACAAACAACAAATGGGTTACCCGACCGAGGATATAATTATGGGGCTATGTGAGGCCCTGGTCAGAAACTATTTAAATAATGTAGCCAAGGGAAAGAAAATTGAAGAACCCATAGTATTTCAAGGCGGTGTAGCTGCCAATGCCGGGATAAAAAAGGCTTTTGAGAAGGTGCTGAACAGTCAGGTACAGGTACCCGAATCATATGAGGTTATGGGGGCTATAGGTTCGGCTATGCTGGCACAGGAGGAAAGAGAGCAAAGCCAGGCTCCAGGTAATTACCGGGGAGATGATTTTATCCTGGAGGGAGAATTTAAGTCCAGCAGTCATGAATGTAAAGGCTGCCCCAATCTTTGTGAAGTAGTATGCATAAAACGTAATCAAGAAATTTTAGCCTACTGGGGCGACCGCTGCAAAAAATGGGAGAATTCCATTAACCGTCAGGATAAGTTACAGGTGATATAGGAGTGAGGAGTGAGGAGTAAGGGGTGAGGCACGCGCAACCACTAATGAGAATGTTTTTATGTGCTCTTCCTGTACAGTAGCACGTAATCTGTAAGGGCGGACCCATGTGTCCGCCCGCGGGATGCAGTGGTCGGACGGGCAGACATACGGGTATGCCCTTACAAAAAAATTCGCATCAAAAAATCTATTTTGTTTCTAACCCATGACGGAACGGCACAGGCGCCGTTCCCTACACATCATTGTTCTGCGGTTTCGCCTTATGGGTATCACAATTGTTGCTTCTAATTCCTGTTCTAATCTAACCTTCAAGTATAATCAGGATCTGTTCTTCCAGGTGCTGTTTTTCTGATCCTGATGGGGTAGTGGGCAAATTTATTTCCAGTTTGATGCTGGCCGGGCGGGCAGAGAGCACATAAATGCGATCAGCCAGCAGCAGGGCTTCGTTTATATCGTGAGTGACAAAAAGAATCGAAGGCTGATAACGCTGCCGTATATCTTTTAACCAGAGCTGCATTTTATGCCGGGTAATAGCATCCAGGGCCGCAAAAGGTTCATCCAAAAGCAGGATATCGCTGGCAAATAAATAAGTTCGAAGCAGTGCCACTCTTTGCCGCATACCTCCGGAAAGCTGCCGGGGATAATGCCCGGCAAAGTCCTGCAGATTGAAATCCTGCAGGTATTGCCAGGCGGTTTCCCGGGCTTCTTTTTTGTTAATTCCTTTTAAAACCAGGGGAATAGACACATTATCCAGGATATTCTTCCAGGGTAGTAAAAGGTCTTTTTGTTGCATGTAGCTAACTCGTCCGGTTAGCCCGGTCCAATCTTTACCGTCAATATAAACAGAGCCGCGGTCAGGTTTAAGTAAGCCGGCGATAACATTTAAAAGGGTACTTTTACCACAGCCGCTTGGCCCTACAATAACTACGAACTCTTTATCATGCAGTTCAATAGTAAGGTTATCCAGGGTATGGACACCCTCCAGGGTTTTACTTACATTGGCAACCTTTAACCTGACCAAGCTAATCTCTCCTAAAAGTAAAAATGAATATTACGGCAAATATTTATTAGTAAAGGCTTTATCCGGGTCGATGTTCTTGTCAATCAGCTTATTCTTATACATAAAATCAGCGTAGTTTTTCCAGACTTCCTCTTTCATTTCACCCCAGCGGGGAGCATCGGCCTGATATTCATTGGCCAGGTATTTCTGGCTGGCCATAACCAAACTGCGATCCAGGTCAGGCTCATTTTTCAAAAGTAGTTCTGCGGCTTCCTCAGGATTTTCTATAGTAAACTGGTAGCCTTTACTGCAAGCTCGCATAAATTTTTGTACCAGCTCCGGATTTTCCTTCAGCATCTTTTCACTGGTGATAATCACCGGGGTATAAAAATCCAGGGCCGGATTTTCATCTTGTAATTTTATGAAATTCAGGTCAATATTACGCTGCTCAGCCTCTACGCCAGTCCAGCCCCAGTAGATCCAGGCAAAATCTACACCTTTATGCATACTGGTAAAAAAATCAGCTTCGCCTATGTTAAGCATTTTTACCTTGCTAAAATCAGCCTGGTATTTATCCATAAGGGCTTTGATTACTGCGGTTTCAGCCGGAGATCCCCAGCCGCCGTAGCTTTTGCCTTCGAAATCTCTGGGTGATGTAATCCCTTTTTCCACGGGTGAAGCAAAACCGGAGGTATTATGCTGGATAACTGCAGCCAGTGCAATTATCGGGATATCCTGGGAACGGGCTATGGTAAGTTCCTCCTGATAGCTGATACCAATATCCCCTTTACCTGCTGCCACCAATTGGGCCGTACCCCCTTCGCCCGGTTGCATGATCTGTACATCTAATCCTTCATTCTTAAAATAGTTTTTTTCTTTGGCTACATAAAGCCCGGTATGATTAGTATTGGGCAGCCAATCGAGTAGAATGGTTACCTTCGTAAGGGCCTGTTTATCCTGGGCTGGCGGGTTTTTACTGCAGCCAGCCAGGGGGGGTAACAACAGGCCAACAATAATAACCAGGATCAATAGTTTTCTGCTCATGTTTAACTCTCTCCTTTATCAATTAATCTGATGTTTACGAGGCACACAAACCCACATATTAAAATAGTAGATGGGGTTGCGTTAAGTGTTAATAAAGAGAAATACGTAGTATTTCAACCATAATTCAAAATTTAAAATTAAAAATTCAAAATTAAAACACTGGGTTACCGCCAAACTTTGATATACGTATATCCCTTGCGGCCAGCACCCTATTTGCTTATTAATTTTCCCAAACCTGTCCTAAATGTTTGCGGTTCCATGGTACCAGCAGGTATTCCAACAAATCAATTAACTTGACCAGGAGCAGGCTTAAAAGGCAGATAACCACTACCGCAGCCAGTACCCGGTCAATTGCAAACTGTTTTTGCTGCAGGGTCATGTAGTATCCCAATCCCCTATTGGAGCCCAGCCATTCGGCTATTACGGCCGCCATTATGCTGTAGGTGGCAGATATTCTGATGCCGGAAAAGAAGGATGGCATAGCCGCAGGTAATTTTACCATGGTAAAGGTTTTAAAACGGCTAGCCCCCATGGAACGGAAAAGACTGATTTGATCCGGGTCTACGGTGTTAAGTCCGTTACTGAAACTAATAACCATGGGAAAGAAGCAGACCAGGATTACTACCAGTATTTTGGGGAGCAAACCGAATCCAAACCAGATAGTAAACAATACCGCCAGTACAATCAGGGGAATAGTTTGGGATATTATTAAGAGGGGATAAACTGCCCGGTTTAACCAGAAGAGAGTGTCCAGTAAGAATGCCATTATAAAGGCAATGGCTATCGCCATGATAAAACCGGAAATAGCTTCCAGCAGGGTCATACTACCGTGAAACCACAACATGGGGTAGGTTTTAGTTATGGTAACCAGAACCTGGCCAGGACCGGTTAGTATATAGCCGGGTATATGATATATCCTGACCCCCAGTTCCCATATGACCAGCAGAATTAAAAAGGCTACTATGGGTGCAGTTTTATTAGCGATATTTACCGATTTTTTCATCGATGGTCACTCCATCCGGGCTATAATCAATTTTTACAACAGATACTATGCGGTTAGCACCAGCTTCTACGCAAGCTTGCTGGGCTTTTTTAACCAGGTCCAGCAGGCTGTCCAGGTCTCCCTCAATAGTAGTTTCCATTGGCCCTACCACATATGGTAATCCACTTGCCTGAATTAGGGTTATTACTTTGTCTACTACTGAATAGACCTGGTCCTGTGGAACCATAGGCAGGATTTGCAGGCTAAGGTTGGCATTGGGCAAGAAGCCACCCCCTTTCTAAATAAAATAGCTGCTCTATTCAGAAAAGAGCAGCTTAAAAGTGCCAAAAACTCTTGTCCCTACGCTGGCATTACCCAGATCAGGTTCAAGGGTAAGGACTGCCGTCCACTCTCAGCCGGACTGTTCCAGCTCCCCTTTGTCTTAAAGTGCATTATACTATTATGTGATAAGCTGGTCAATCGCGGAAGCACGGGGACGGTTCTTTTGCTTCCTTGCAAGGAAGCAAAAGAACCGTCCCCGTGCTTCCGCGTATTGCTACTTGCAGGGCGGCTAATCCTGTGGTAAACTTATTTCCGTATACTTGAATTAAATATATGAGAGGAGAGATTAGTTGAGATGAGTAGAGCCGAGCTCACAAAGATTATTCTGCCGGAGGAGAAGATACCAAAATTTTGGTATAATGTCCAGGCAGATATGCCCAATCCTTTGGCACCCCCTTTGCATCCCCAGACTTTGCAACCAATAACTCCGGCAGATTTGGAACCGATATTTGCCCGGGAACTAATTGCTCAGGAAGTTTCTAATGAGAGGTTTATAGAAATACCGGCAGAAGTTCGTGACCTTTATAAACAATACCGGCCTTCACCATTGTTCCGGGCGCATAACCTGGAAAAGGCCTTGGACACTAATTGCCGCATTTATTACAAGTATGAGGGTGTTAGTCCGGTGGGCAGCCATAAATTAAACTCAGCTTTGCCCCAGGTATTCTTTAATAAAGTCCAGGGGATTAAGAGAATAAGCACGGAAACAGGTGCAGGACAATGGGGTACTGCACTATCACTGGCCTGTAAGCTGTTTGGGCTGGAGGCCATGGTATATATGGTAAAAGTAAGTTATTATCAGAAACCTTATCGTCGTTCCATAATGGAACTCTATGGTGCAACCTGCATACCCAGCCCCAGCAATTTGACTGCAGCCGGACGGCAGGCCCTGGAAAAAGATCCGGATACTCCCGGTAGTCTGGGAATGGCTATTAGTGAAGCAGTGGAAGATGCAGTATCCAGAGATGATACCAACTACTCCCTGGGTAGTGTTCTTAATCATGTATGTATACACCAGAGTATTATTGGGCAGGAAGTAAAGCTGCAGATGGAAATGGTTGATGATTATCCTGATGTAGTAATTGGCTGTTGTGGCGGAGGAAGTAACTTTGCCGGCATAGCTTTTCCTTTTATACCGGATAAATTGGCAGGTAAGAAGGTTCGCCTGCTGGGAGTAGAGCCGGCGGCCTGTCCTACTCTTACCAAGGGTGTATTTGCTTATGATTACGGCGATGTAGCCGGGCTTACTCCGGCTATGCAGATGTATACCTTAGGACATGATTTTGTACCTTCAGGAATCCATGCTGGTGGTTTAAGATACCATGGGGAATCCCCACTGGTTAGCCAGCTTTATCACGACGGCCTGATCGAGGCTATAGCGGTAAAACAAAACCCCACTTTTGAAGCAGCTATGCTCTTTGCTCGCACGGAAAGCATTGTCCCGGCTCCGGAATCAGCCCATGCTATTCGCGCAGCTATTGACGAGGCCTTGAAGGCCAGAGAAGAAGGGGTTGTCCGTACCATAGTATTTAATCTCAGTGGTCATGGTAACCTGGATCTCTATTCCTATGATAAATTCCTGGCTGGGGAAACTGAAGATGTAGAATTTTCCGATGAGGAACTGGCTGTTAGTATAAAGAATTTGCCAGTCTTGAAGTAAAAAAGGATGCCCTACTAACCCCGGTCTATATTTAGGCCGGGGTTTTTATAACTAAATAGACGCAGATTAACGCAGATTTAAAAAGGGTTGTGCCCTGTGAATATGGATTGTGCGTCTATATAGAGAAGTTATGTTTTTGCGTCTAATTTTTAGAAAGGGATGTTTTATAGTCGTGCTTTCCCAGCGCTTATTGGTACTTACGGAAATGATAATAAAGGGTGAGGCTACTGCCGATATTGGGGCAGATCATGGGGAACTGGCCAAATTTCTGATAGAAAAGCAATTAGCCCCCCGGGTTATTGCCAGTGAGTTAGGGGATGGGCCTTACCTGAGATTGCGTGAGGGATTAAAGGACAGTCCTTTCCGGGAACAGGTAGAAGTGCGCCAGGGGAATGGGCTGACAGTACTTAAACCTGGTGAGGTGGTAAATGTGGTAATAGCTGGTCTGGGAGGGGAGGCTATGGTGAAAATCCTGTCCCAGGATAGGCAGAAAGCAGCCAGTTTTAAAAGATATGTGTTTCAACCCATGAGCCGACCGGGCTCTTTACGTCGGGAGCTATCTATTATAGGCTGGCCTATATTAGGCGAGAGGCTGGTTGAAGAAAATGGACGCTTATTTGTAGCTATAAGCAGCTCGCCGGGGAATAAACCTTATCATCTATCAGCTTTGGAGATTGATATAGGCCCATTTATACTTAGGAATGATAATGCACCCTATACCCTTTATTTAAAATCCTGCCTGTACAAATATAAGCAGGCTTATTCAGGGTTATTAAAGGCTGGAACTATTCCGGATGTATCGATTTTAGATGAATACCGGAGTAAGATTAAAGAACTGGAGGCGATTCTTAAATGATAGTACGAGCTAAAGATATAATAACTCTGATGGAGGAAGAATATTCCCTGCATTTAGCGGAGAGCTGGGATAATAGCGGTTTACAGATTGGCAGCAGTGATAAAAAGGTTGGTCGGATACTTATAGCGTTGGATTTGGACTCTTTTGTACTAAAACAAGCGGTTGAAAAGCAGGTGGATATGATTATTACCCACCATCCCTTGTTCTTTAAGCCAATGAAGAATATAAATTATGCTTCCCCCCTGGGAAGAATGATAAAAGCCCTGGTATCTGCTGACATTACGGTATATTCTGCTCATACTAATCTGGATGCGGCCGAGAGGGGCCTGAATCAGGCTTTAGCTGAGAAACTTGGCTTGATTGACATAGAACCGCTATACCCGGCCAGCAGGGAATCTCTGTTTAAACTGGTGGTGTATGTACCGGCTACTCACCTGGAGGACGTTAGGATAGCTATCTGTACAGCCGGAGCAGGTTACATTGGTAATTATGCTGATTGCAGTTTTAGAGTTCGAGGGACGGGCACTTTCCGGCCCGGTCAGGATACTAATCCATTTATCGGCAAAACCGGACAATTAGAAGAAGTAGATGAGTTTCGTCTGGAAACTATAATCTATGAACGAGACCTAAAACAGGTTTTAAATAGCATGCACCAGGCTCATCCTTACGAAGAAGTAGCATATGACCTTTATCGTTTGGAGAACGAAGGACGGATGTTTAGCCCGGGACGTAAAGGATGTCTGGTTCAGAAAATAAGCCTTCAGGATTACGCTCTTCGGATTAAAGATCTTTTGGGAGTTAAATCCCTGCGGATAGTAGGGGATTTGAATAGTAGTGTAAAAAATGTTGCGGTAATAAGCGGGTCTGGTGCCAGCCTTATGAATCGGGTTATTACTCAGAATATTGATTTACTGGTAACCGGAGACTTAAAATACCATGAAGCCAAAGATGCTGAAGCTGCAGGCCTGAAAGTAATCGATGCCGGTCACCAGGGTACAGAAGCAATGGTTGTCCCCTTATTAATTGATTACCTGAATCCCAAATTAGCTAGCCGGAACTTGCAGGTGGAATTAATATCATGTACCTCCCCTGATTGTATAAAAAATATTTAACGATAAAATTATCCAGGCATAAAAAGGGAATATAGGATTATTTATCGAATAAGCATAATTATATATGTTTAGAAGGGGTATATATAATGCTAAAAATAAAGGTTAACAGCTTAAAACCTGGTGTTACCCTGGGAAAAGACCTTTTTAGTTATGACTCTACACTCCTGTTGCCCAAAGGAACAATAATTACCAGAGAACATCTGGATAGCTTACACATGCGTAATATTGATGATGTATTTATTATGGACAGTAAGGCTGTAGTAAAATCGGGGAGACAATTTGAGGATGTTTATAGTGATTCCCTTAGTGTGGTAAGATCGTTTATGTTAGAAGCTAAACTGGGCAAACCCCTCGAGTTCGAGGAGATAAGCGATATTACAGGTTTACTTTTGGAGCAGGTTTTTGAAGCCAACGATCTTTTCCGCCAGATGCGATTGATGAAAGACAAGGATGACTATTTATTTACCCATTCGGTCAATGTGGCCCTTTTATGTATACTTATGGGTCGATGGCTGAAATGTGACCGCGAAACACTTAAAGAACTTGGGGAAGCAGGGCTTTTACACGATATTGGCAAGGTTTTTATCGATGATAGCATTTTAAATAAACCGGATAAATTGACTGATACAGAATACGAAGAGATAAAAAAGCATACCTTGCAGGGCTATAATCTCCTGAGTCAGTATGAGTGGATAAGCACCAATGTTGCCAATGCCGCCCTTATGCATCATGAAAGGGCGGATGGTTCCGGTTATCCCATGGGGACTAAAGGTTTTAGTAAAAACCTTTGTGTTTCGGTAGTGGCGGTAGCTGATGTATATGATGCCGTAACCTCAAACCGGGTTTATTCCAGTAAAAGGTCTCCTTATACCGCAGCAGAAATTCTTTGGCAGGAGTCTTTTGGTAAGCTTAATCCCGAAATTTCAAAAGTATTTTACGATAAAATTACTAATTTTTATGTAGGCAATGAAGTTTTACTTTCCAACGATGAAATAGGGGTAGTAATTTACGTTGATCCATCTCAGCCTACCAGGCCGATTGTTATGGTGGGGGATAACTTTTACAACCTGGCTATGGACCGTTCAGTTACTATACTTGAGGTGATTGATTAGCAATAAAATGGGGTTTCCTAACCTTTTTGGCTATTAACTACCTAAAGATAGGCATTTTAGTGCATAAAGTCAAGTAATAATGGTAAAATATAAAATATCCAGACTAAATTGAAATATTTTTAAAAAATATTAAAATATTTTAATTTAGTAGCAGGAATTGCCCTTTCTTTGGGGAATGTAAAATATGGTTAATAAATTTTTAAAGGGAGGACTAGTCGTGAACAAATCGGAACTTGTTAAATCTTTGGCGGAGAAAGCCGAGGTCACTCAGAAGGATGCTGCTAAAGCCCTGGATGCATTGGTGGAGACTATTCAGCAGGCATTAGCAAATGGCGACAAGGTTCAAATCATTGGCTTTGGTAGCTTCGAAGTACGTGACCGGAAAGAAAGAAAAGTTATCAGTCCGGCAACGGGGGAAGAAATTAAAGTTCCTGCTACCAAAGTTCCGGCATTTAAACCTGGTAAATCCCTCAAAGAAGCAGTTGCAGTAAAGCCGGCTAAAGGTGGAAAAAAAGGACCCAAAGGTGGCAAAGGTAAAAAGTAGTTAAGGCAAAAATGATAAAGAGGTATGCTGCATACCTCTTTATTTTTTTGCACTAAATCAAAGAAGAAGCGACAAAGCACTTCTTCTTTGAAGGGGAAATAAAAGGGGAAGTTACATTAGTAATCGAAAGACTCCAGGTCAATATCCAGAGCGGAAGTATCAGCATCAGTAATAATATCCGCCATACACCAGACATTCGGTACCACGTTTCTAAGATACCAGCGGGTAGCTTCCACTTTTCCTTTGTAGAACTTGTAATCATAATGGTCCGAACCCAACTCAGCCATCTTCTTCAAGCAAATCAGGGCCTGGTCCAGTAACAGGTGCCCGGCATGGAGCTGAGAGGTAGCAGTTAGTACCCGGCGAGAATAGACTGGAATCAGGGCTGGGTTACTTCCTTTCCACGCCACCAGGGCAGCCAGGATTTTATCATATGCTTCCAGGGCCTTGCCCAGGTTAAGGAATTCCTTTTCAAGGCCAGCCGTGTCTTTATTGACAGTACAGAAATCCTTCATTTCTTGAATAAATGCAGCAAAGGCAGCACCTTTAGCCATGCCCATTTTACGGCCTACTAAATCCAGGGATTGGATGAAGTTGGTACCCTCCCAAATGGAATAAATCTTCATATCACGGGCAATTTGAGCTGCCGGGTATTCCTCACAGAATCCATACCCACCATAAGCCTGAATAGCTTCTCCGCAAAGCCACCAACCTTCATCACTGGGGTAAGCTTTACATAATGGGGTTACAATTTCCACATAAGTCTGGGCTTTTGCTTTTTCGTCCGGATCAGGGTCATGTTCCCGAATATCAAAATTAAACAGGGCTTTCATCAGCATGGCCCGGGTAGCTTCCATGTGGGCCTTACCCATAATCAGGGTACGACGGATATCCTCGTGATTAATAATGCTTACTCTATCGCCGCGGGGATTGGTAAAGGGACGTCCCTGTACTCTATCCTTAGCATAATCGCGAGCATTATAGAAAGCATTGGCAATGCAACAATGAGCCATATGACCCGTTTCCATACGCGCCAGATTCATCATCTGAAACATTTGCGCCATACCTTCGCCCCGGCCGTCGTTTGCCAATGGATTTTTACCCAGTAAGTAACCCCGACAATTGCCATTGTCGCCAAAAGCCAGCGCAGCAGTGCAGGAACCGTGCTGTCCCAGTTTATGCTCCACCCCGGTGGTAATTACATCATTATCACTGAAGCTACCATCTTCGTTAACCCAGAACTTGGGTACTATAAACAAGGAAATACCAGAAGTACCCGGCTTAGCGCCTTCAACCCGGGCCAGGTAAAGATGAATAATATTATCGGTAAAATCATTGTCCCCACCAGTAATAAAAATCTTTTGGCCTTTAATTTTAAATATACGAGGATCATCGGTAGGATAAGCCTTGGAAAGGATGTCACCTACATCCGACCCGGCACTGGGTTCAGTTAGACACATGGTACCTGCCCAGGTTCCGTCCATCATATTGGGGAGGAAAACCTGTTTCAGGTCTTCATCAGCAAAACTTTGAATCAGGTCGGCAGCTCCACTGGTCAGCAGAATATAGGGATAGAATACCGGGTTGGCCGCACAGAGCAATTCATTAACCGCTCCGCTTAGCACATGGGGCATGATCATGGCCTCTTCTGATTTATCAATATTGCTGGTACCCCAGCCTTCTGATTGCAACTGGTGAAATAGAGGTCCAAAGCTTTTAGGGAGTATTACTTTACCGTCTACCAGTTTTACCGGATTGCTGTCGCCGTCTTCATTAGTTGGCTCCACCACTTCCTTGGCCATTTTTAAAATGGGAGCAAGAAAAGCCTTAACATCATCTTTTGAATAATAGTCCTTGAACTGATCGTAGTCGAATACTTTTTCACTGGGGAGCCATTCCTGGATAATGAATTCCAGGTCTCTAGTATTTAAATAGGCAAAATTAGCAGCCATTATATTCCCTCCAATCATTTTAATTTTTACATTACTGCCTCAAAGCTGGCAGAAAATCATCCCTCAAATGCTCTCTAAATTTATCTTTCTATAGAATTACTATATGTCTCTGGTCCAGAGTGAAGCCAGTGCCGGTCCGGTACCTACGCAAAGCGAGGCCCCACCAATGGTCTTACCCTGTCTTTCTAGTTCATAATACAGGGAAACTATAATACGCAGAGCAGTACAACCTACCGGATGGCCTAAAGCTATTCCGGACCCATTGAGATTGCAGTTTGCCATATCCAACGCTATGCCAAAGTCTTCTTTAAGCATCCGTCCTACACCCAGGAATTGAGCAGCAAAGGCCTCATTAATTTCCCAGTAATCAATATCTTCAAACTTTAAGCCAGCTTGTTTTAAGCCTTTAGGAATGGCAACTGCCGGACCTAATCCCATAACTTCAGGGGCAACCCCCTCAGCTACAATATTTATCATCTTCATTAAAGGTTTTACACCCAGCTCGGCTGCTTTGTCCTTGGACATAACTACTACTGCTGCTGCTGCGTCATTTATTCCGGAGGCATTGGCAGCAGTTACTACCCCACCTTTTTTAAAGGCTGAGGGTAACTTGCCCATTGATTCAAGGCTGGCATCAGGAATCATATGTTCATCAGTTTCGTAATAACTTACACCTTTTCTGGTTTTTATTTCTACAGGGACAATTTCATTTTTAAAGGTACCTTCTTTAACTGCCCGGGTAGCCCGCTGGTGACTCATGAGCGCCAGTTCGTCACACTCTAAGCGGGTAATTCCATATTGTTCAGCTATATTTTCAGCAGTAAGTCCCATATGGCCTGGAACCAGCCCATCAACCAGACCATCATGCAACATGGCATCTTCAATTGTACCTGGACCCATCCGATAGCCCGACCTGCCCTTGGGTATCATATAAGGAGCAGCGCTCATATTCTCTACTCCAACTACCAGTGCTATATCAGTTTTACCTGTCATTATATTGGTGCAGACAATGTCCAGTGCCCGCATTCCGGAAGCACAGTTTTGATTTACATTACAGGCGTTGCTTCTAACTGGTAAACCTACTGCTAAACCAACCTGGCGGGCTGGAAGTGATCCCTGCATATGGGGGTAAACCTCACCCATTACAATTTCATCAATTATATCTGCAGATATTCCGGCTCTTTCTACAGCCGCCTTTCCTACAGTAATGGCTAAATTCTTTGCCGGTACATCCTTAAGACTGCCCAGAAACTTACCAATAGCAGTTCGACATGCGCTTACGATTACTACATCCTTCACAAAAGAACACTCCTTTCATAAATAGCAAACAAGGGGAAATAATTAGATAATCAAGAAATTTATTATCTGCAAAACTTAACATATGAAACCAGGACTCCAAAAACTGCTATAGTATAATACCACCTCCCCCAATAAATCCTAGGTGTGGCTATAAATGTATGCAAAAAATATGCCAGCCAGATAGGGATGGTAGAGAATGCGAATATACAGGATATTGTTAGATAATGGGAATATTAAGTCGGATAAAGAAGAGTACTGATATGCGTGTTATATAAACAAACCTCCATAATAACAAGCAGAACCTGTATCGCTTATTGAGATAATAGGTTCGCATAAAAGGATATTCATTTTTATAATGTTGCAAAAGTTCATTAGTTACTTGCATATATGCAAAATCTGAAACTAAAACGTTAAAAAATAGATCTGGGAATATTGCAGGAATGCAATCTACTAAACAACTTCATATTTTTTCAACTTGCGATATAAGACAGATGGATGAATGTCCAGAGACCTTGCAGTTGCTGCCTTATTAAAGTTATTATTCTTCAATGTCTCCTTAATCATCTGGTACTCTAAATCTTCAATAGCCTGGTTGAGTGAGAGCTTTGCAGTACGGTTTGAAAATCTCCGGCTTTGCAGGGTAGGTAAATACCGGGGTTTTACTATTTTGTGTCCCTCCAGGCTGGCCAAATTAATAGCCCGTTCAATTAAATTTTCCAGTTCTCTTATATTACCTGGCCATTCATAAGATTTTAACAGGTAAAGAGATTCTTCATCTATGCCTTCTATAGCTGTATCCAGCTTTTGATTAATCTTGTTAATAAAATGTTTTACCAGGATTTCAATATCTTCCAGCCTATTTTTAAGCGGAGGTATGAGAATTGATACTACATTCAAGCGATAGTAGAGGTCTTGTCTAAAACTACCCCGGGCTATGGCTTCTACCAAATTAGTATTGGTAGCTGCTATTATCCGAACATCAGACGGTATCAGTTCATTGCCTCCAATACGTTCAAATTCTCTTTCTTGAAGAAAGCTTAATAGTTTAGCCTGCATCATAAGAGGTAATTCACCTATTTCATCAAGGAAAATAGTACCTCCATGAGCAAGTTCGATCTTCCCGATTTTTCCGCCCCTTTTAGCTCCGGTAAAAGAACCTTCCTCATACCCAAATAATTCCGATTCCAGCAAGTTTTCTGGAATGCAGGCACAATTAATTCTTACAAATGGATTGTTGCGGCGGTAGCCGCTGCTATGTATGGCATGGGCGAATAGTTCCTTGCCGGTTCCACTTTCGCCAATTATTAATACGTTTGATATATTATTGGCTACCTGGGCAGCAAGGGTTTTGATCCGTACAATATTCTGACTATTACCAACAATATCATCTAATCTATATTTACAATAGTATTTAGTATTTTTCCCAACGGGGTTTGTATTTTGCAGGTTGCTCATATGTTGTACCATAATCCGTGCTGCTTCCATATCCAGGAAGAGGGTTTTAGCCATAGCCCCTACGATTTCTCCGTCATTATAAATGGGGACACGCATAGATATCATTTCTTTATGATTTACGCAGCATAGTTCACACAGGTTGGTTTCACCGTTTAGTATGGTGTAGGGCAGACGCGAGCGGGGTATTACTTCGTTAACATGTTTGCCAATCAGAGACTCCTGATCCACTTCCAGTATATCGGCAAAAGTCTGGTTGACCATAATAACCTGACAGCTAGTGTTAATGTACAGTACGCCCATGTAGGGGTTTTCTATCATATGCTGCAAGATATACAACATTTGCTTATCGTTCATTTTCATTAGTAAAATACTCCCTTTATAATAATTCTTCACCAAAATATAACATATATGTCGAGGAAATGAAATTATAATTGTAAGTGCTATAGGTATGTTTTATGGGGAAATCCCCCATTATAAGCAAAAAAACCGCCTTTAAAGGCGGTTTTTAAACGAAGTAAGTAAATCTATAAGCGGAGTTCTGTATTTGATAGCCATCTATCTGGGATGCCAGTTGCCTGGCACCTCTAGCGACCAACCCGGGAACGAAGCGGGCTACCTCATTGTTCCCCTATTAGGTCTTGCTCCGGATGGGGTTTACCGAGCCATTTAGTCACCTAAATGCTGGTGAGCTCTTACCTCACCTTTCCACCCTTACCGAAAACGGAGACCAGAACCCGTCAACCAGAAAACTTCCGACTTCCGACCTCTGACCTCCGCTCCCGGCGGTTTGTTTCTGTGGCACTTGCCTTGGGGTCACCCCCACTGGACGTTATCCAGCACCCTGCCCTGTGGAGCTCCGACTTTCCTCAGGCCCAAAAGGCCTGCGGCTATCTGATTTACTTACTTTATTTCTTTTAGACGCAGAAACTATTATAATTAAATAATAATGGCTTGTAAAGCTTTACAGGAATTTCTACATAAGAGATTCATGGTTTTTGTAGTGGAAACACTATTTTTATCAAAAATTATGTTTTTTAAGCAGGAAATTAATTTTGTATAGAGAATAACTACTTGATAGGACAGGGAATGTGCCTGAATATGTCGTACCCATCGGGTGCTAAGCTCCCTTGTTTTAGTAATATTTAAGTAATACAATATTTTTAATAAAAGAAGGGAGAGGGGGGGGAAAAAAGTGTTGGCATTATTCGGCTCATCAGGACCCGCGGCACCGGGGATCTGGGGCAATGGACTATTTACCTTCTTAATGGTATTACTGGGAATTTTTATATTCGTTAAGTTTTGCGGCTGGGCTAAGAAGTTCCAGCTATCGGCCGGGTTTAAAAAGATAATTTTTATTCTGACCGGAGTGGGACTGGTGGTTTTTAACATTATGTATAGTATGGGCAATAAACAGTTAGCTAGTAGCGGAGATTTGAACGGAGCTTTAGTTGCGTTTCTTGCCTCAATGGTATGGGTGTTTATATTTGCATTTGCCCTAATGGCTGAAACCAAAGCAGAATAAACATAATGGAAAAAAAGGCGGCTTCGGGCCGCCTTTTTTTATATTCTACAGACTGGTGTTACATACTGTTAAAAAGGCATTGGAGGTAGATAAATTGGGTGAAGAAACGGTATATCGTTTAATCCACAGATATTCACCAGAGAAAGGCATAGAGGAGTTCTGGGATGTAATAATAAATGAACAGTGTTTTAATGTTTATATTAATGATGTTTTCTATAAAAATATTTGTTGCACCCCTTCACATCTAGATGAATTAATTACCGGACATCTGCTTATGGAGGGTCAGGTTTCGAGCAGTGCTAATATTAAAAAGATAGAGATTGACGATACCACTATAAATGTAAGTGTAATTGCCCGGCCGTCAGTGCAGAACTATATTAAAAATATACCGGATATCTGCTGCCCGGCTGCAAAGCTCAGCTGGTTGATGCAAGCCCATCTTAATATCTCTGCTTTGCATAAACAAACCGGAGGTGTACATGTAATGAGCCTGGCCAATCAGGAAGGATTACTGGTAAGCCGGGAGGATATTGGCAGGCATAACGCGGTAGATAAGTTGTATGGATATTGTTCAATAAACGGGATAAATTGCTACGATAAAATATTCTTAAGCAGCGGGCGGGTTAGCCATGAAATTATTCAAAAACTGGTGGCGATGGGTATACAACTGGTTGTTTCCCGGGCAGCGGTAACCAGCCTGGCTCAGGAAATAGCTCAAAAATCTGGAATTACAGTACTGGGTTTTGCCCGGGGTGAGCGATTTAATATCTACACCCACCCTCATAGAATAATAGCCGGGTCGGGCAGGTGATTATGGTGGAAAAAGTAAAAATCAGACTTATTTATCCGGATGGCAGCTATTACGAATACTATACCTTTACCGGAGCTAATCTCTGGCATAGTATGGCCGCCAATGGTATTGATGTTGCCGGTTCCTGCAGTGGTCGAGGCACCTGCGGTAAGTGTAAGGTGCGCATTGAGGGACAGGTAAATGAGATAAGTGAAGAGGAACGAGAATACCTGCTGGCGGAAGAAATTAAAATTGGGGAAAGACTAGCCTGCTACTGTTACATCAATGAATCGGTAGATGTTTACCTGCATTATGGTGATTTTGGTTCCGATGTAAAGGTAAAACTTTTTAAAGAAATAAACAATATACAGCCGCGGGTTGAGCGCCGCCAAATATTTATACCCGGGTTGGATAAAGAAGCTCCAGTTCCTTTACAGCGTCGTATTAAAAATGCTTTGCCCGGATTAATGTTGCAGCTTGGCAGCAGTAACTGGAACGAATTATCCAGCCTGGATAGGGTTGGCCGTCCCGCCCTGGAGCTTTATGGTCTGGTTTTTGACCGACAGCTGGTAAGAGCTATAAGCCGGGAAGAAATAAGTGCTTACGGAGTAGTTCTGGATTTGGGCAGTACCAGCCTTTTTGCAGCCCTGATAGATTTGCATGATGGTAAAGTCAGGGGTATGGCTGCTAAAACTAATATGCAGCGGGTATATGGGGCTGATGTTATATCCCGGGTTAGTTATTGCCTGGATAATCCTGATGGGCTAGCCCGCTTACACCAGGTTTTAATAAATAATATAAACACAGCCATCGAAGAATTGCTAAGGGATGCTGAAATAAGCCCTGATGATATATATGATTTTGCAGTTGTAGGAAACCCGGTTATGATGCATTTGTTACTGGGCATAAACCCGTCGGGTTTTGCTGCTGCCCCATATAGCGGATTAGTAGTGGATGAGCTAAACTTCAGTGCTCGCGAGCTTGGTTTTACTGCCGGTAATAATGCCATGGTCTATATTCTTCCCCAGGCAGGTGGTTTTATCGGTGCTGATACCATAGGGGGATTACTTACATTGCAATCGCAAAAAGCAGGTATTTACCTCTTTATTGATGTTGGTACTAATGGCGAAGTTGTGCTCTGTAACAAAGGACAGTTCTTTGCTGCTTCTGCTGCTGCCGGCCCAGCCTTTGAGGGTGGGGGAATTACCTGTGGAGCACGGGCAGGTGCAGGGGTAATAGATCGGGTGAATTTGGACAATGATGGTAAGTTGCAATTTCATATTCCCGGTTCTCAAGTAGCAAACGGTATTTGCGGATCAGCTCTTATCGACTTGATAGCCTGCATGTTAAAGGCAGGATACATAGATGATAAAGGTATTATTACCAGCAAAGCAGCTGAGCAATGGGTTACCAGAGGTAGTGAACGGGGGATGGAAATTGTTTTACTGGATAACGGAGCAGGTACACCGATAGCACTAAACCAGGAGGATATCAGGCAGTTACAACTGGCCAAAGCAGCTTTACGAACGGCAATAGATAGTGTAATGGAGGCAGCACAAGTAAGCCTGAAACAAGTAGAAAACATCTATATGGCCGGTGCTTTCGGCAGTTATATAGACCCTGAGAACGCCATGTTAATTAAAATGATTCCCGCAGTTGACCCGGAAAAAGTAGTTAACATAGGTAATGCTGCTGCCCAGGGAGCCATGCTGGCTCTGCTCTCTGATAAAAAACGCCGGGAAGCCAGAATACTTCAGGATAAGATTCAATGTATAGAGTTAGCCTACTACCCCGGTTTTCAGGAGAAATTTATTAATAACCTGAATTTCTAAAAAGTCTCCGACTAAAAACGTAGTCTATAGAGGAAAATTAATTAATTTTGTAGAATGATTGGCAGATATAGATAATTAAGGGGGTTTAAGGGGATGAAACTAGAAGGGAAAGTGTCTGTAGTTACCGGTGGAGGTACCGGTATTGGAAAAGGGGCAGCAATTGCCCTGGCTGAAAATGGCTCTCGGGTACTGGTTACGGGACGACGTTTAGGACCTTTGGAGGAGACGGTAGCAGAGATAAAGGAAAAGGGTGGAACCGCCCTGGCTTGTCCAGGGGATGTAACTGTCCGGGCTGATATTGAAAAAATACGCGATTTGGTTAAAAGCGAATGGGGTCGTTTGGATATCCTGGTTAATAATGCGGGGTCGGCTATGCGCAAGCCCTTCCTGGAGACAACTATGGAGGATTTTGACCAGATGTATCGCATTGACCTGCGCAGTGTTTTTGAAGTATCCCAGGTGATGGTACCCTTAATGCAAGATAGCGGTGGAGGCAGTATTATAAATATATCCTCCATACTGGGTACTCTGGGTGCATATCAGTCCACCGCCTACTGTGCCATGAAAGGTGGAGTGGTAAACCTTACCCGGGCTATGGCAGCAGACCTGGGCCCAGTAGTCAGGGTTAATTGCCTTTGTCCTTCCCATATAATAACACCCATGTTACAGGGTGAAATTAACCGCCTGGAAGCGGCAGGCAAAATGGATAAACTGAACCGGTTATTTCCTATGAAACGGGTAGGTTACCCGGAAGATATGAACGGAGCCATTTTATTTTTTGCCTCTGATCATTCAAGCTGGCTAACCGGAAACATATTTTTAGTTGATGGCGGGTTATCCTGCTACGTGTAATATATCAAGGGAACTAAGGATTTACGCGGATTTTTTAATAAATATTACCCATAAGGCGAATCGCAGAATAATCATGTGTAGGGAACGGCCCCTGTGCCGTTCCGCCATGGGTTAGAAACAAAATATGGGGTTATATTAGAAAATAGACACTGAAGGACATTGCTACCTTTATTGTACCAGTAGGTACCTCCGTGTCCCCGAGGGGGAAAACTACGAATAATGCACCCTTAGGGCACAGAGATGCTTACTATGATCGCAGTTAGCCGAATTTATTAGCAAGGGACAAGGGGACACTGTCCCCTTTTTTTATTTAATACGTTTGAGCTTTGCCTTAAAATAAACTAAAATAATTTAGGTTTAGGATTTTAGCATAATAAAGCAGATAATAAATAGAGGATGGTTTAGTAATGTTACAGGATTACCATGTTCATGCGCTGGCTCATGGGGAGTACCAATATACCTATGAATGGTTAAAAAAGTTCCTGAATATAGCCCGGGAACGACAAATTACTGAGTTGGGTTTTGCTGAACATGACGAGTTCATATCTCAAATAGATACCAACGTATTAAAGCGCCTGCAGGAAGAATTCCCTGATATACAGTTAAGGCTGGGTTTAGAAGTAGATTATATTCCCGGTAGGGAAGACTATATACAACAGATTATCCACAGCTACGATTTTGATTATATTATTGGTTCAGTTCATTTTATCGATGGCTGGGGATTTGATCATCCTGATTTTCGCCATCTTTTTGAGGGAAAGGATATAGATCAGGTTTATGGCCGTTACTTTGAATTAGTGCAAATGGCAGTAAAATCTGGTTTGTTTGATATAATTGGGCATTTGGATTTAATAAAAATCTGGGGTCACCGCCCCCGCCGGAATAACGTAATGTTTTATGTGGAACCATTACTCAATAGTATTAAAGCTGCTGGTGTATTAATAGAAATAAATAGTGCTGGTTTACGCAAACCAGTTGGGGAAATATATCCCCAAAAGGAGATAATTGATTTCATGGCTTCTAAACAAATTGCAGTTACACTTGGTTCTGATGCTCACCATCCCTGGCAGGTAGGTGAAGGATTGCAGGAAGCCCAGGTTGTTTTGATAAATGCCGGTTTTACCCATCTAGCCAGCCTACAGCAACGGCAGGTAAAGATGCAGCCCTTAAAATAAAGACCTGAAGGAGAACGGTAAATGAAGAGTATTGCCATACTTATAGTCAGTCTAGGAATTATACTTTTAGCAGCAGAACTTTTTGTTAATGGCATAGAATGGTTGGGCAAAAAATTTAACCTATCGGAAGGGGCAGTGGGAAGTGTCCTGGCAGCAGTAGGTACTGCTTTACCGGAAACTATAATACCGATTATTGCTATCGTTTTTGGCCGTGGTACCGAAGGCCATGATATAGGAATTGGAGCCATACTAGGAGCACCGCTTATGCTTTCTACCCTGGCCATGTTTGTAACCGGTCTGGCCGTAGTTATATTTCGCCGCCGCCGTGCCCATGGCTTAAAAGTAATGGCTGATTATTCGACCATGTCCCGAGACTTACTATTTTTCATGATTATTTTCGCGGTAGCAATCCTGGCTGGTATGATTCCTCCTGCCATGCGTTCATTGCAATTGGGTATTGCTGCGCTTATGGTCCTTTCCTATGTTATTTATGTGCACTCCATGTTAAATCAGGAAAGAGATTTGGAATCGGATGCCCAAATGCCCCCCTGTTATTTTGACCGTCGCCGTGCTGCATTGCTCTGGATTATTATCCAGGTTATTGTGGCTCTGGGTATTATGATATTGGGAGCTACTCTTTTTGTGGAATCAGTTAAGGTGGTTGCCCACACTTATGGCGTTCCTGCTTTTGTTCTGGCCCTGATTATTACTCCCATAGCAACTGAGCTTCCCGAGAAATTTAACAGTGTCATTTGGGTATCCCGGGAAAAGGATACCCTGGCTCTGGGTAATATCACCGGAGCGATGGTTTTTCAGAGTTCCTTAATTCCAGCTCTGGGTATCTTTCTAACCGATTGGCAGCTTACCAGCAGTGCCCTGGTATCAGCTACCCTAGCTTTGTTATCAGCTTTCATAATATTTATTCAACTGCGTACTCGTAAACATATTAGTGCCCCTATTTTAATGGCCGGGGGATTAATTTATGCCATCTTTTTAGTTGGGATATTTAAGGGTATTATTACTTGATATATTGTGCCGGTTGACGTCAGACGTGTTAACTGTTAATTTGATGGAAACTATATATTAAGGAAGTGTTAATATTGGCAGAAATTAATCCCTATGATAAGGCTCATGAGTTAGCTCGTGCCATTACCGGCAGTGAAGTATATAAGCGGTATGTGGCAGCAAAATCGGCAGTGGAAAAAATACCAGAGTATCAAGAAAAAATATTAGAAATCCGCAACCAGCAGATGGAATTTAATCGGGCTCAAATGTTGGGCGAAGAGGTGAACAGTGATAGTGTCCTGGAACTAAGCCAGATGTTTGCCAAAGCTAACCAAATTAAAGAAGTTGCTGAGTTTTTTAATGCCGAAGGTGCCTTTATTCAAATGTTTAATGACGTGATGGAAATTATTCAGAAAGCAGTTGAAGGTGGTTTTAAATAAATAACAATTTGAACCATGAAGAGATTGTTAAGCCTTAAGGGCAACGGCAATCTCTTTTTGAATGTCGGCTTTTCTAGATGAGCCGGGAGAACTTAGGACTTTAAATGGATACAGTATACCTATAAAAAAAGTGTTTACATAACGAAATTAATAAAAATATAATTTGCAATAGAAGCTAAGCAGGAAGGTAAAAGTTTCAAAGGAGGAACAATATATGTCTTATGTGAGCGAATTGATGGAACGAGTAGTTAGGCGTAATCCGGGGGAGCCTGAATTTCACCAGGCGGTACATGAGGTGCTGGAATCACTGCAACCGGTAATTGATAGCCATCCGGAGTATATCTCAAGTGGGGTATTAGAGAGAATAGTAGAGCCGGAAAGGCAAGTAATTTTCCGGGTTCCCTGGGTTAATGACCAGGGAGAAGTTCAGGTTAACCGCGGGTTCAGGGTACAGTTTAATAGTGCTATAGGACCTTATAAGGGTGGAATACGATTTCATCCTTCAGTTAATCTGGGTATTATAAAATTTCTCGGTTTTGAACAGACTTTCAAGAACTCCCTTACCGGTTTACCCATGGGAGGAGCTAAAGGTGGCAGTGATTTTGACCCCCGGGGTAAATCAGACGGTGAAGTAATGCGCTTTTGCCAGAGCTTTATGACTGAACTTTATCGTCATATTGGCCCGGATACCGATGTACCTGCAGGAGATATTGGAGTAGGAAAACGTGAGATTGGCTATCTTTTCGGTCAGTATAAGAGGATTGTCAACAACTTCGAAGGAGTTTTCACCGGTAAAGGCTTAAGCTGGGGAGGAAGTCTGGCGCGTCCGGAAGCTACCGGTTATGGCACCGTTTACTTTATTGAGGAAATGCTCAAAGCAAAAGGAGATAGCATTAAGGGTAAGACTATTACTATTTCCGGATATGGTAATGTAGGGACCTTTTTTATAGAAAAGGCCAACCAACTGGGAGCCAAAGTAGTAACTATAGCTGATGAATTCGGTTATGTTTATGATCCCGAGGGCATAAGAGGTGAAAAGCTGGATTTGTTGATGGACTTGTGGTGTGTTTACAGGCGCCCGGCCCGGGCTTATGCAGACCAGTTTGGACTAGAATGGGTGGAAGGTAAATCACCCTGGGAAGTACCCTGTGATATAGCGGTACCAACTGCTACTCAGAATGAATTAAAATTGGAAAATGCCGAAAAGCTTATTGCTAATGGTTGTATATGTGTAGCTGAGGCTGCAAATATGCCCTGCTGTGCTGAAGCTGTTGAGCTTTTCCTGAAGAAGGGAATTCTTTTTGGCCCGGCCAAAGCGGTAAATGCCGGTGGAGTATCAGTCTCTGGTCTCGAAATGTCACAGAATAGTATGCGCTATTCCTGGAGTTTTGAGGAAGTGGATGCCAAATTAAAGGAAATCATGGTTGATATTTACCATAAATCCAGTGAGGCTGCCCGGGAATATGGGATGGAAGGAAACCTGGTGGCTGGCGCCAATATTGCAGGTTTTACCAAAGTAGCAGATGCCATGATGGCTCAGGGAATTGTATAGTATTAATTAAGAATTAAGAATTAAAAATTATCGTTGAAATGCTTCGCATTTCTTCTTATACCGAAGAATGGATGAATCATAGCGGTTATACATTGAAAAGAGGGTGGATTTGAATCCACCCTTACTTTTTTGGGACAAAGTAGTCTGCCGGTCTTGGGGTGAAGTGTGTTATAATTTCTCTCAGTTAGACGGGGAGGAGTATTTTAATGAAAAGAAAGACTTTATTGATAGCAGTTTTACTAATGGGTTTGATATTGGCTGGGTGCAATTCTGGCGGTCAGGAGCAGGCTCAGAGTATCGGTGAGGTAAATGGAGACAAGATAAGCCAGGCTGAATTTGACCAGCATTTGAAGATTCTTAAAATCACTTATGAACAACAGGTTTTTGGAGGTACAGGTAAATTAGATGAAAGCAAAGATAAAGAAACTATAGAGAGATTAGAAGAGCAGACTTTTAAAGAAATGGTTTTACAAAAGATTCTATGGCAGCAGGCTAAAGAACAGGGTATTAAAGTAAGCGATAGCGAAGTTGATAAAATCATCGAACAGCAAGATTATAAGAAATTCCTGGAGGAAAGCGGTCTGGAGGAAAAGCATTTCCGTCAGGAGATGAAAACCCAGATTCTCTACTGGAAACTTCACGATAAAGTAACGGCTAAAACTACAGTCAATGATGAAGAAGCAAAAGCATACTATGAAGAAAATATTAATAAATATAATGAAGAAGGCGGTATCCAGATATCACATATACTGGTAGCTGCAGAAAAAGAAGCTCGTGACATTCTGGCCAAGTTAAATGATGGGGCTGACTTTGCCGAAATGGCTCGGCAGTATTCAAACTGTCCCAGTAAAAACCAGGGTGGTGACCTGGGAGTAGTTAATGAAAACAGCAATTTTGTTCCTGAATTCCAGGAGGCAGCATTAAAGTTGCAGCCGGGAGAATTAACCAAGGAACCTGTAAAAACTGAACACGGCTATCACCTTATTAAAGCGGGAGATAAAAAAGAAGCTCAGAATAAATCTTTCGAAGAAGTTAAGAACTCGGTCATGGCCGATCTGAATAACGAGAAAAAGGATAAAGCTTATAACGATTATCTGAACAATCTGTATGAAAAGGCGGAGATTAAGGATCTACGTAAATAAGTCAAATAAAAACGAATGCCGGGAGATTATCCCGGCATTTTGTATTTACATTTATAGAGGTCAAGGTTAAAATATTATTGATAATCATTATCATTTTAGTATCTGGTACAGAAACTGGCGGATTTCTAAAGGAGCCGATTATGAATAGTATCGAAGAAAAACTAAAATATAGTAATTATAGAATTACCGGACAGCGGGCAGCAATCCTGGAAGTAATGATGGATAACCGCGGTAAGCATCTTAGTGCTGAGGAGGTACTGTATAGAGCTCGGGAGAAAATGCCCAACATTGGCATGGCTACCGTATATAGAACCCTGGACAAACTGGCCAGTATTGAGGTGCTTTATAAAACTATGTTTGGTGAGGGACGTTACCGTTATGAGCTATGTGATGAAGGAACGCACCAGCACCATCATATTATTTGTCCGGGTTGTGGCCGGATTACTGAAATGGAGGATGACCTGCTAAACATTCTGGAGCAAAAGATAGAGAGTCAAGGATATGAAATTATTGATCATGATCTTAAATTCTACGCTTATTGTCCTGAATGTCGCAGTAAGAGATAAAAAATTTTTATGAACCCATTGATAATGATTATCAGTATCTAAAAATGAGGTAACATATGGCAATCGTATTTATTGGGCAACCAAATACAGGGAAAAGCGTTATATTTAATTTTCTAACCGGAGCCGAAAACATTGTATCCAACTATGCCGGAACTTCAATGGAGACAAGTAAAGTAGTAGTGGATTGGGAAGGCAAGAAGGTTAGTTTTTTTGATACCCCTGGGGTGTACTCGCTTGCCACCGCTGATCAGGCTACAGAACAGGTGAATAAGCTGCTTCGAGAGGAGAAGATTGACCTTATAATCAATGTGGTCGATGCCAGTCGATTAGAGGTAAATCTTGCCTTAACCCTTGAATTATTGGAACATTCATGGCCAGTCGTGGTAGCGCTTAATCAGGTAGACCAGGCTGAAAATCTGGGACTTAAGATTGATAGTCAGGCTCTGGCAGGTCTTCTGGGTTGTCCGGTTATTGAAACTTCCATCCACAATAGCCAGGAGTTAAAAGCTATCATTAATAATTATATTGTAAAAGGGATTGTAGAGATAAAGCAGCCTGCCTTAATATCGTGCACTGCTTGTGGTAATGCTGGTACGTGCAGTAATTGTACTATGGGCGAAGGTATAATGGAACGCTCACAAAGAGCCAGGATAATAGCTGAGCAGGTTGCAGATACGGCTAATAAAAAGCATTATGGCTGGCTGGAGAAAATGCAAACCCTGATTGATGCTCCTTTTCCGGGAGTACTTATTCTGCTCCTGGTGGGATACCTGGGTTTTGTACTATTACTAAAATCCATTCAGCTGGCGGAAGGCCCCTTGACTGCATTGTTACAACCGGTTAATCACTATATAGCAACATCAATTAAATCTTTACTGCCACCGGGATTGTTATCCAATATACTCAGCCTGGCGGTACCGGAAGGCTTAATAGTACCATTTACTATTGTTATGCCGGCTATGCTTATGGTTTCAATTATTATGGCACTTCTGGAGGATAGCGGTCTGCTGCCTAGATATTCGGTAGCCTTTGCCCGTCTGGGTAGTTTGGTAGGGATATCGGGAGAAGCGGTAATCCCTCTTTCTTTGGGCTTTGGTTGTCGTACTCCAGCAGTTGTAGCCACCAGAATGATAACTCGGGAACGTGAACGTTTTATTGTTATTACTATCCTGAGCATAGTCATACCCTGTGCTGCGACTCTGGGCATACTAACTTCAGTTATAGCTGCTTTTCATGTTTCTCCAGCTATTATAGTCGTAACCATGTTAACTACTCTGATAGTGCTGGGACTAATTCTTAATCACCTGCTTCCCCAGGAAAAGCTTTTTGTTTGTGAATTACCCCCGTTAAGGATTCCTACCTGGGGTAATCTGCTTAACAAAATAAAAATTCGTTTTGCCGGATTTTTTACCGAGGTTTTACCCCTGCTATTAGTAATGAGCATAGCGGTTAGGGCCTTGATAGAATCCGGTGTACTAGAGCACTTATATGCGCTTGAAGGTATAAGCCGTTCGTTATTTGGAATACCTGCTGAGGCTCTGGTAGCAGTATTAATTACCATATTCCAGCGTTATCTAGCTCCCTTGATTTTACTGCATATGACCCTTACGCCCAGGGAGGCTACAATCGCTATTGCTATGATTAGTCTGTCATTACCTTGCTTACCGGCTATGGTAATGATTATTCGTGAAATTGGAGCCCGGGGATTACTTAAGATATTGGGAATGGGATTTCTAACTTCATTCATAGTGGGAATAAGCCTGAATATTCTCTTACCAGTTTAAAAGGAGGGCTAACAATGACTATTAATGAATTACTGCCAGGGCAGAGGGCAACTATAATTAAAATCAACAAAGGGGAAGCAGCCCGTAATCGTCTAATGGCAATGGGAATAACCCCTGGTACCAATATTACTATATTAGCCCGGCACCCCTTTCGGGGACCGGTTACGGTTGATCTGGGTAATAATCGTATGGCTATTGGCCAGGAAATAGCACGGGCGATAGAAGTAGAACCGCAATAATTATTTGCAATTAGACTATAACTCGCAGTTATGGTAAAATAAACGTCGAAATAACTGTCGAGCCTGTAAATATGGAGGTATAAAAATATGCTTAAACTCGAAAACGTAAGCATGACGGTTAACAACTCTAATGGTTTCCGGCGAGAAATTATTCGCGATATAAATATTGATTTCGAACCGGGTAAGCTCTATGCCATAACCGGCCCCAATGGTGGTGGAAAAACTACTCTGGCTAAAGTTATCATGGGGATTTATCAACATAGTACCGGTAACATTTATCTTAATGGAGAGGATATTAGCGAACTGGGTGTTACTGAGCGTGCCCGCCGGGGGATTGCCTATGCCTTTCAACAGCCCCCACGGTTTAAAGGATTGAACGTTTCGGACCTCATTAAAATTGCTTCTCCGGGCGTAGATGGAATGGGCTTACGCAAGAAAATACGTGATGTAGGACTTTGTCCGGAAGATTATCTGGATCGTGACATGGGACCTGGGCTAAGCGGAGGAGAAGCAAAACGCATAGAAATCGCTCAGGTACTATCCCGTGATAGTATTATCAGCATTTTTGACGAACCGGAAGCAGGGGTAGACCTGTGGACGGTGCAGCGGCTTATCGGCCTTATTGTACAAAAATACCAGGATAATCCTCAATCCACAGCTATTATTATTACCCACCACGAAAATGTATTGCCCATTTGTGATGAGATTATAGTCTTGGAAGAGGGATTAATTAAACTAAGAGGTTCTTCAGAAGAAATATGGCCGCTGATCAGGGATGATGTCCAATGTAAAATGAGAGAGCAATGCAGGGGAGAAGTATGTTATGAACTTTAAACCAGTAGATATGCAACTATTAGATATGATTAGTAATATCAAATCCATTCCTGCAGGAGCTATCAATATCAGGCGGGATGGGGAGCCGGTTATCCGGCAATCTTCTCCAAATATTAAAATAGGCACTAATGCCGATAATAATGGTTTACTGGTGGAAATAAAACCGGGTACCCGCGATGAAACGGTCCATGTACCGGTCATTGTTACTAAAGCGGGATTCCACGACAAAGTATATAACACTTTTGTTGTAGGTGAAGATGCTGATGTAACCATAATCGCCGGTTGTGGTATCCATAATGATAGTCACAGTGATTCCGGTCATGATGGTATACACGAGATAATAGTCAAAAAAGGTGCTCGGATGAAGTATGTGGAGAAGCATTACGGAGAGGGAAACGGGCAGGGAAAAAGGATATTGAACCCTACCACTAATATATTCCTGGAAACTGGTGCCATAGCTGAGATGGAAATGGTACAGATTAAAGGTGTGGATGATACTGTCCGTACTACTATTGCCCATATAGGGGACAAGGCCAGTTTAAAAATTGTGGAAAGGCTTATGACCCATGGTGAGCAGAAAGCAGTATCAGATGTCAGATTATATATAGAAGGTCGGGGAGGCAGCGGGCAAATTCTCTCGCGTTCAATAGGCCGGGATAATTCTGTCCAGGTTTTTAAAGCTGCCCTGGTGGGCCAAAATGAATGCCTGGGTCATGTAGAATGTGATGCTATAATAATGCATAAAGCTCGTATTCAGTCCATTCCTGAACTAATAGCGGAGAATGCAGAAGCTGTACTTACCCATGAGGCAGCTATTGGCAAGATAGCGGGGGAACAGTTGATTAAACTGATGTCACTGGGGATGACTGAAAAAGATGCCATTGATACTATTCTAGAAGGTTTCCTCAGGTAAAAATGAGAGGTTGGGTGGAGTATGAACTTAAATCTTTTTAAAACTTATGTTAAGGTAGTGGAAACTCAAAATCTGTCCAAGACAGCGGAGGAGTTTGGCCTTTCCCAACCTGCTGTTACCAAACAGATACAAAGCCTGGAAGATATTTATGGAGTGTTGCTGCTGGAGAGGTCGGGACGACGCCTGAAAACTACAGAAGCAGGAGAAACTTTGTACTATTGTGCCCGGGATATTATTAAAGCTATGGAAAAGGCCGAGAAGGCCATGGAAGAAGTGTCAGAAAGTCGCCGGGGGAGTTTAGGTCTGGGAGCCAGTAATATCCCGGGGGAATATATACTTCCCCAGCTTATAAAAAGATTTAAGGAAAAACATTCCAATGTAAGTATTAGTATAGATATTGCTGATACGGAAAAGATATTTTCCCGCGTGGCGGAAAGGGAATTGGATGTAGCTATCGTAGGCGGATGGATAAATAACCGCAAAGTAGAAGGCTTTGAGTGGCTGGAAGATGAACTGGTGGTGGTAATGCCGGAACATCATAAACTGGCCCGCTCAGGGGAGATTAACCTGGAAAGTATCGCAGGTGATAAGTGGATATTCCGGGAGAAAGGCTCTGGTACTCGTAAGGCGGTAGAAGATTTATTGACAGCCCATGGAATAAAAAAAGAAGATTTACATGTTTATATTGAAGCCGGCAGTACGGAAGCAGTTTTAGCCAGTGTAGAAGCGGGAATGGGAATTTCTATAGTATCCCGCTGGGCGGTTAAAAAGGCTGAAAATTACCGCAAGATTCACAGTGCCAGGATAAGCAATCCATTGGTAAAAAGACATTTCTATGTTATTTATCCTCGCCAGAAATCGCGCCGCAAGTCAGTTAATAATTTTCTAGAGTATGTTAAAAAGCTAGAGGAACCCGGTAAAAGCGGAAACCATAATATTTAATTAGAAAATAGAACAGGGAATAGACGTACCCACAGGGCAAGGCGAATCGCAGAATAATCATATGTAGGGAACGGCCCCTGTGCCGTTCCGCCATGGGTTAGAAACAAAATACGGGGTTAATTATTACGTGTGCCTCTCACTCCTCACCTCATCTACTTTCATCTTAAAAGAATTTTATTTTATTTTGTCAGGTGTTTGTATATAATGTATCTATTGCGCATATTTCTTGTGCACCAAAAATAACTCCGGAGGTGTTTCAATTTTGTTACCGTTACCGAAAAAGTATTTTCTTACTGCGGCCTCGGCTGAGGGAGAAACAGAACTTACTGCCTTTGATGGAGCGTTATTAAATGCCCGGGTGGGAAATACTAACCTTTTAAAAGTAAGTAGTATTTTACCTCCAGGTTGTGAATATGAACCTGAACTAATAATTCCTCCCGGCTCTCTGTTACCGATTGCATTTGGTACCATAACCAGTACCGTCCCCGGGGAGGTTATTTCTGCTGCGGTGGCAGTGGGTATAAAGCAAAATAGTTTTGGAGTAATTATGGAATATGAAGGCAAATGTTCGGCAGAGGAAGCCGAAGCCCGGGTAAAACAAATGGTAGAAGAGGCTTTCCGTATTAGGAATTTAGAATTGGATGAAATTAAAGTTGCCTCAACTGAACATACTGTGGAAAATATTGGTTGTGCTTTTGCTGCTGTACCTCTATGGTATTAATTGAAGATAACAAGGAGGAAAAAAGCTTGGAACTATGGGTAACGGAATATCAAACGCCCGCTTTAGGGTTTAGCTGTAAGGCAACAGAAACTTTACGGGCTGAACAAACTGATTTCCAACATCTCGCAGTTGTGCATACAGAGCAGTTTGGCACAATGCTGCTTTTGGACGGTATGGTACAGACAACGGAAAAGGATGAATTTGTCTACCACGAAATGATAACTATGATTGCCTTAAACGTTCATCCTGCACCGGAAAATGTTCTGATTATTGGCGGTGGTGACGGCGGTGCCTTAAGAGAAGTAGTGCGTCATCCTGGTGTTGTCAGCGGCACACTGGTAGAAATAGATCAAGAAGTGGTTCAGGCTTCACGGGATTTTTTCCCGGATCATTCCTGCTCTTTTGACCATCCTAAATCTAAGCTGATTATTGCCGATGGCATTCAATTTATTAAAGATCATAAGAATGCTTTTGATATAGTTATAGTGGATTCCACTGAACCGGTGGGACCCGCCCAGGCTTTGTTTTCTCCGGCTTTTTATGAAAGTGTTTTTCAGGCGCTTAAAGATGATGGCATATTGGTAGTACAGAGTGAATCCCCGTTTTTTAATGAAGATGTGATTAAAATGGCTTATGGTGGAATAAATAAGTACTTTCCCATTACCAGGTTATACCTGGCGGCCATACCTACCTATCCCAGCGGATTATGGAGTTTTACTGTAGGCTCCAAACGTTATGATCCGGAGAAGCCGGTATTTACAGGGAAACTGGATTTTAAATACTATACTCCGGAAATTCACCAGGCTGCTTTTAAACTGCCGGCCTTTGTGAAAAAGATAATCTCTGAAGGTGAGTAATTATGAGTGAAGATTTCCGGCAGCTGTTAGAAGAGAAGGCCAGCTTTATGGCTAGCAGCAGGGATTATGATCGGTGCTCCAAAATAATTATCGGTATCCCTATGGATGCTACCACTAGTTTTCGTCCTGGTACTAGATTGGCCCCTTACCGGGTACGAGAAGTATCTGAAAGCATTGAAGAATATAGTGTTTATCAGGATAAATCCCTGGAAGAGCTTGATTTTTATGATGCCGGTGATATGATTATTCCTTTCGGTAATGTGGGCGAAAGCCTGCGGCGCATTGAGTTAGTAAGTCAGGGTCTGGTGGAAGCAGATAAACAGGTGTATGCTATCGGGGGTGAGCATTTAGTATCATTACCCCTGATAAAATCATATCACCGTCATTATCCTGATTTGACGGTTATACAGCTGGATGCGCATGCCGACCTGCGCAGTGACTACCTGGGTGAGAGCCTTTCTCATGCTTCGGTTATGCGCCATGTGGTAGAGGAGATAGGAGACAAGAACCTTTACCAGTTAGGGATTCGTTCTGCGACCAGAGATGAGCTAAAGTTTGCCGCGGAAAGGACCAACTTGTACCTGGACCAATTACACGATGTACTTGATGAAGTAATTAATAAAATAGGTGAACGACCGGTATACCTTAGTCTGGATATTGATGTATTGGATCCGGCTTTTGCACCCGGTACCGGTACCCCAGAGGCGGGCGGCTTTACCAGCCGGGAATTATTGGGGCTTCTGCATCGTCTGGGTGAACTTCAGGTAGTAGGATTTGACCTGGTGGAAATTTCACCTCCTTATGAGAAGGGGGATAACACCTCAATATTGGGAGCCAAAATTCTACGCGAGGCCTTACTGGCATACTAACGTGGCATTTGCACCCATGATATGTTAGCATATAAAAAGCGTCTACCCGTACTGACGGATAGACGCTTTTCCCTTAATTTTATCCTAGTAATTTTCAGCCATAACTTCGTAATAGCTCTGGGGATGATCACAGGCCGGGCATACTTCTGGTGCCTCGGTTCCTTCGTGAACATATCCGCAATTACGGCATTTCCATTTAACTGGTTTATCTTTCTTAAATACCGTTCCTTCTTTAATGTTTTGCAGCAGTTTTCTGAAGCGTTTCTCATGTTCTTCTTCCACTTCAGCTATTTCCTTAAAAATATCAGCAATTTCGTTAAATCCTTCTTCACGGGCGGTTTTTTCAAATCCCGGGTACATACTGGTATGTTCTGCATTTTCTCCTTCGGCTGCATCAAGCAGGTTCTCTGTGGTAGCCGGTATTGAGCCTCCGATTAGCAGCTTATAGAGGCGTTTGGCATGTTCTTTTTCATTTTCTGCGGCCTCAATAAATATGGCTGCAATTTGTTTATAACCTTCCTTGTCAGCCTGACTGGCAAAGTACGTGTACTTGTTTCGTGCCTGGGATTCACCTGCAAAGGCTTCCCATAAGTTTTTTTCGGTTTGCGATCCTTTTAAACTCACTCTAAGTGCCTCCTTTATCGTTTTATTTTAATCACACAAAGTGATTAATACCTGGTTAAGCCCTGGGGGTAAACTATTATTGTATTACTGTCGCCCTGACGGTTAAAGGTTAATATGGACTCCAGCAATTGCAGAATTTTTTCTATTTCCTCTTCACCATTATTATCGGTGACAACTTCAAATAGTGATGCCGGTAATTGCATCCAGTTTAATAGCTTTAACTCCTGCAACCCTTCGTCTAGAAACTCTAATTCAGAGATGGGCATAGAGAACGGGGCTTTGGGCTTACTCTTAATATGGGTTTCCATTAGCCCAATAAACCATTGCAGCCTTTCCTCCTCTTGCGGAGTTATGGCATACTGGAATAAAACATCATAGAGATGCTGTACTACTCTGATGGAGGTAATAGTAGGAAGCAGCAAGTGCTCTTCCTGTCCTTTAAATTTAAGCTGGAATGCGGGTATTTCCTGCAAATTTATCCACTCCTTAAACCGCTATTAGTATTAGATTTTACATTATTAATGGGAAAAATGACAGCTTTCCACCCAAAAAAATTATTTATTGCCAGGAAGGCGCAGGATGTTACCCAGTAAGGGATGGGATGTGAGGTGTAAGAATGGATTATCAGTATTATTCCCGCAGAAAAAGGGATGAGAATAAAATGAAGGCGGAGCAAAAGAAGGTTGAAGAGCAGAGACTAAAATATAACCTGCTAGGTATACTTGCTCTGCTTATTGCCCTATCTTTTGCCCTGGACTTATTTAATATTGGTGACCGTTTAACCCGATTTTTTACCGGAAACTAATGAACTTTTCCCTGCTTGGCACTTGGTCTAATATTGACGTTAGGATAAAAAGGATTTACCACTGTAGAGTATCGAGTGTTTGAAATTAAGGTGTTATAAAGTGTATAATATCCAAAGACAATCGTATAATGCTTCTTCGAACGGCAAATTGGCCATTCTCATGCTTAATCCTGGTTTAACCAGGAGCGGGGGAACCAATATTTTGGGGTGAATCCAGGAAATCTGGTAGGGTCGCCCTGGACCCGAATCCGGCAGCTAACCTCGTAAGCAATAGGAAGGGGAGAATGGGGATTATTGTGCCTTCTTCAATTAAATTTACCTTATTATATCTTCCCATCTGAAGGCTGTCCCTTAATATTTTCTATCTTCTTAAAATTAATCTAACAATATGTGCTGCTGATTTTTCAATATCAGGCAGCTATTTTGGCAATCCAATTGGCATAATGTGCCATGATGTTTCTTATTCTTTAAACAATTTAATTATGATCGTATTTGACAATATTTTAAAATTAATATCAGAACAAAGGGATGATTTATATGGCAATAATAAAGGTCGAGCATTTAACCAAGATTTATGGGTCGGATACGGAAAAGGCCTTAAGATTATTAAACCAGGGTATGGATAATGAGAGCATTAAAAAGCAAACCAAACAGGTAGTAGGCATCAGGGATGTCAGTTTTCAGGTCGAGCAGGGTGAAAGCTTTGTCATTATGGGTTTATCAGGAAGTGGTAAATCCACCTTATTACGTTGCCTTAACGGTCTAATCAATGCTACTGCCGGAAAAATAATTATTGATGGGCAGGAGCTCACAGGTATGTCTTCTCGCCAGTTAGAGGAACTGCGACGCAAAAAAATGGGAATGGTATTTCAGCGTTTTGCACTTTTACCCCATCGTACTGTACTGGGTAATGTTGGTTATGGTCTGGAAATACAGGGAATTGCACGCGACCAACGTGATCAACAGTCCTTACAAGCCATCGAAATGGTAGGACTCAAAGGCTGGGAAGATTCTTATCCAGCCAATCTTAGTGGTGGTATGCAACAGCGAGTGGGAATCGCCCGGGCTCTGGCTACAGACCCGGATATTTTGTTGATGGACGAACCCTTCAGTGCTCTGGACCCGTTGATAAGACAGGAAATGCAGGATGAATTACTGGAGATTCAAAATAAGCTACAGAAAACCATTGTATTTATTACCCATGATTTGGATGAGGCACTAAAGATAGGGGAGCGGATTGCCCTTATGAAAGACGGGAAAATTGTACAGATGGGACAACCGGAGGATATACTGCTGTCTCCGGCTAGCGAATATGTTGCTCGTTTTGTGGAAAATGTCAACTACTCTCGAGCCTTGACAGCATCGTCGGTAATGGTGAAAGCGAGGAATGTAGTTCATCCCAAAGATGGCCCCATGACAGCTCTGCATATTATGGAAAGGTTTGGCATGTCATCGCTGTTTGTTACTGATCGCCTAGGCAAGCTGCTGGGTTATATTAATGCCGATGATGCTTCTGAGATTGTTAAACAGGGAATCAGACAATTGGATACGATTATTAAAAATGATGCTCCAGTGGCTTACCCGGATACTCCGTTATATGACCTGCTGGAAGTACTGGCCCATACCAAAGTGCCAGTGGCTGTAATTGATGAAAGCAATAATCTGAAAGGAGTGCTGGTCAGGGGTTCTGTAATAGCAGGTCTGGCTGGCGAAAGGAGGGAATCCAATGAGTAGTATGATGGACAGGATTCCGTCTATACCACTGGCTAGATGGACAGACCAGGCTATTGACTATTTACAGGTAGAGTGGGGTGATTCCACCCAGGCTTTTGCTACGGGAATGGAAGAATTGATTAAGGGTTTACAGGGTTTTTTAATAAACATGCCCCCAGAATTATTGATAATTGTTTTTGGCCTATTAGCCTGGTGGTTGGTAAATAAAAAAACTGCGCTGTTTACCATAATTGGGTTGATGTTTATTTACAATATTGGTTTATGGAAAGTATCAATGGACACTTTAGCACTGGTAATTGGGGCGGTAGCATTGTGTATGATTATAGGAATTCCATTGGGGATACTGGCTGCAAAAAATACTACAGCTCATCGGATTATTAGTCCAGTACTGGATTTTATGCAGACTCTGCCGGCATTCGTATATCTCTTGCCGGCTATCCCTTTTTTTGGTCTGGGTGTGGTTCCCGCGATTTTAACTACGATTGTTTTCGCTATGCCTCCGGTCATAAGGCTTACTGATCTGGGATTAAAACAGGTTCCAGAGGAACTGGTGGAACTGGGGAAATCGTTTGGTTCAACTTTTTTGCAAATGTTGTTCAAGATAGAATTGCCTTTAGCGCGAGCAAGTATATTAGCTGGGATTAATCAGTGTATCATGCTGTCTTTGTCGATGGTGGTTGTGGCCGCTATGATTGGAGCTAAAGGTCTGGGGGGTGTTGTATGGACGGCTATTCAGCAGCTTAAGATGGGTATGGGTTTTGAGGCTGGTGTGGCCATAGTTATTCTGGCCATTATACTTGACCGCATAACTCAAAACCTGGGGAAAACAACGAGAAGGGAGAATGACATATGAAAAAGAGAACTCTATTAGTTATTAGTCTGATGTTACTGATGGCCTTTTCCGTAGTTGCTGTTGCTGGCTGCGGAGGTGGAGGCGAGCAGGCGGAAAAAAAGGGACCGGTAAAGCTCCTTTATGTGCAGTGGGCCTGTGCTAGTGCTGAAACCCATATAATGAAAGCCATTTTGGAAGATAAGATGGGCTATGAAGTTGAAATTATGGATGTTACCGCTGCCGCTATGTATGAAGGACTGGCTAATAAAAAGGCTGAGGCCTTTTTTACCGCCTGGTTACCAGTAACCCATGGTGAATACATGAAGCAAGTTAAAGACCAGGTTGAGGATCTGGGACCAAGTATGGAAGGAGCTAAAATTGGTCTGGTAGTTCCCCAGTATGTCACCATTGATTCTATTGAAGAGATGAATACGGTAAAGGATAAATTTAATGGTAAAATCATCGGTATTGACTCCGGTGCCGGTATTATGATAGCAAGTGAAGAAGCGATTAAAAATTATAATCTGGACTTTGAGCTGGTCGAAGGCAGTGAAGGAACTATGATTGCTTCACTGAAACAGGCTATTGATAATAATAAATGGGTAGTTGTAACTGGTTGGACTCCACACTGGAAATTTGCCCGCTGGGATCTCAAGTATCTTGATGACCCTAATAAGGATTATGGTGAAGCTGAAACTATTAATACTATAGTAAGACAAGGCTTGAAGGAAGATATGCCGGAAGTATATACTCTGTTTGATAATTTCGCCTGGAGTCCCGAAGACCTGGGGTCAGCTATGGGTCTGGCTGAGGATTTGGGAAATGCTGAGGATGGAGCTCGGGAATGGATTAAACAGAATCCGGAACTGGTTAATAGCTGGTTACCTGATCAATATAAAGACAAATAATTTTTCCCCCCCCGGTGGGCAGGCCGGGGGGGGAAAGTTTTTTTACTCCAAATAATTGATACCCATAGCTTCGCGCACTTCAGCCATTGTATCCAGAGCGGTTTGGTGTGCTCTTTTCGTGCCCTCCATTAATATTTCCCGAATGGACTCATTATTATATTTTTCCCTTCTTTCCCGCATAGGTTCTAATAACTGGTTTATCTTTTCACTTAATTTTTTCTTGCAGTTTACACAGCCGATATGTCCTTGGCGACAGTCGTTTTCTATCTCTGCAACTTCTTCTGGGTTAAAAACCCGGTGGTATTCGTATACCGTACAGACTTCCGGATGGCCCGGGTCGGTCTTATGAATACGGGCCGGATCAGTTACGGAATTCCTAACTTTCTGCCATACTTCTTCGGGAGTATCGGCTAAAAAGATAGCATTATTCAGACTTTTGCTCATTTTGGCTTTGCCATCCAGGCCAACCAGACGAGGAACCTCCCCGACTAAAACCTCGGGTTCTACCAGTACTGGTTTATACAAATCGTTAAAACGACGTACTATTTTCCGGGCCAATTCAATATGAGGAATCTGGTCTTCGCCAACTGGTACCAGATGGGCCTTGAATATGCTTATATCAGCCGCCTGGCTTACCGGATAGCCCAGAAAACCATAAGTCATATCCTTAAAACCATGTTGGGCGGCTTCACTTTTAACAGTAGGGTTGTGGCGTAATACATTTACAGAAGTAAACATGGAATAATACATGGTTAATTCGTGTATTTCCGGTATCATACTCTGAATAAATATTGTAGATAATTCGGGATTTAAACCTGCAGCTAAATAGTCGCTGGTAATCTGAAAGACATCCCGTTTTAAGTTCTCGTCTTTCTCCCAATGGGTAGTAAGAGCCTGTACATCAGCAATGATAATGTAGCTCTCATACTCTTCCTGCAGTTTAACCCGGTTGGCCAGGCTGCCTACATAATGGCCCAGATGCAAACTTCCGGTGGGCCGATCCCCAGTTAAAATACGTTTCTTACCCTCCGACATATCACTCATCCTTTCTAATTAACCCCCCATGGCCGTGTTAATTAAAAATCTATTTTCGAATTAAATAAAAAAGCCCCCGTTCGCAAGGGACGGAGGCTTCCGCGGTACCACCCTTATTGACCATGACGGTCCACTTAAACAGGCGCTTTATAACGCTTTTTCCTGGTAACGGGGGATAACCGGCTCAACCTAATCTACTGATTTAGTATTTCAGTCTGCTACTCCAAGGTCCATTCGCTCCACCTTTAGTACCGGTTTCCAGCCTCCCGGCTCTCTGTAACTATCCAATAGAGCTACTAATCCTTATCACGGTATTTTAATTTAATATGTTCTAAAAATACCATAGGTATAACATGAAGTTCAAGCCTGAACTCATAATTTTAATTTAAGTTGCGAAATTCAGTTTATGAATTATAATATTATAGTATATGATAAACAAATACCCGCGGAAATAGTGGAAAAATAGGAATAACATTAATAATGGATTTCAATATAATTATGTAAAGGAGTACATCAATGACTGATTTTTACACTTACCTTTGTTTTAGTATGCGAGCTGTTATGAAGAAAATTGACCGACAATTAAGTAGTCAGTTGGAGCCATACGGGGTGAGCATACCACAATCGTTTGTTCTTACCTGTCTTTATGACGAGAATGGTATTACCCTGAAAGAAATAGGTAATCGGACTCTCATAGACAGTTCCTCAATGACCGTACTGGTTGACAAGCTGGAGAAGGACAAATTAGTGGAAAGGCAGCTTGATCCGGAAGACCGCAGGGCTATCAGGGTTTATATCACTGACAAAGGCCAGGCTATAGCCGAAGAACTGGTTAAGATCGGAGCTGAGTTTAATGCTCAGCTTTATGATATGCTGGGCGAAGGGAACCAGAAGGAGTTCAGTCATGGTATTAAAAATCTTTTAAACGGGCTGGAATAAGAGATGATTATCCTAACTCGAAATTCAAGAACTTAAGAGATAAGGCAACAAAATACAAGGCTAAAACAGCGGCAGCGGTAATACCGGAATCGTTTACGATGATGGCTATGACAGCTGCCATTGTTATTCCCTGTAATGCAGCATATATAACGGGTAGTTGCTGCCGGGTCTTCTTTACTAAATGAGCCGGTCGATATACCAAATAAGTAGAAACCAGTACCAAAAACAGGAAAACCCAACCCCACACGCTATAGTTTATAACCCGTATTTGCATTTGTATTTTTCTACTTATTATACCGAGTATCTCTTCCCATCCCCCAACTAACAGCAGGTTAACACTGTGCCCCAGGTGGGATTGTATTTCTACCGGTTGTTTTAAATCAATTATGGCCATAACTGATACCAGCGCAAAGGTACCCAAAATTAAGAAGAATATTTTAGCAAAATTAATTTTTTGTTGTCGATAACGAAGATAGGTGTAACCAAGTCCGATGCAGGCGGTTATGCTTCCACCCACATTTATCCCAAAGAGGGGGTAGGCAATTAAAAAAACTATAAGGGTAAATAACAGGGCAACTAAAATTAGCTTGCGTCGGGAAAAGGATTGCTGTAATTGTAAGGCGGTAAAGGCTATGGTTGCACCGATAAGAATCCCCATGTATTCATTGCCCAGACCATAGTAACGAGAACCACTCGTGATACGGTAGCTTAACATGGAGTGCTCAATCATGCCCAGGCTAAAAATCAGATCCAGGGCTATAACCAGGATGGTCAACAATAAGATGGTATTTAACGGGCTTATTTTCAGGGGACGGGAAACAAACCAACAAAACAGGGTGAGAAGCAGGTTAATACCCAATGAAAGGCCCAGAAAAAGCCAGCGGTTAAAAACATCAAAGTTTCCAATCAAGAGAAGCCCCAATGGTATAGCCAGAGCAAACAGAATCGGATAATCGGTAAGTGCTGCACTCTTCTTCTTCAAACGGCATAATAAAGCAAGTATCAGAAAGAACAGTATTATAGCAATATGAATCGTAACTACCCAGGGCTGATTTACATAATCAAATGCAGCTCGCTGAATAATACTATTCAGATTCACATAAACCCCACTTGCAGGTTGGGCATAAATAGTATCCCGGATAGCCGGGTTGAAATCATGTAAGATTGAATTTTTTAGGTTGATACTGGAAACTATTCCTTCCCGCCGGGTGGAGTAACTGGTTAAAACTCCGGTAAAACCTGGTTTATCGATTATTAGTGGAGTTAAGAGTTCGCCCTGCTCAAAGGCAGCCCGGGACGGGGTAGGACTAATAACGTAAATTATACTATTATTATCAACCTGTTTCTGTAAGTTGCCAATACAGGCATCAATGGCCTGCAGTCGCTTAATTCTCTCCTTCTGCGACTGTTCATTTGAGAACAGACTCCCAAGCTGATCCAGTCGAGCCAGATCACCAAAATCAATTAATACCACATCATAATCATTTACATTTTTATAAGCTTGCAATATAGCATGGTAATTGCTTGAAAACAATAGGGGGGAAGATTTTTCAACTACCTCTTTGCCTGTAAATCCATTATCTATAATACCGCGTGAATCCATAACTATTAAAGGCCCGGTACGAGAATAATAACCCGGCAAATCAGCATTACCAATTACAGCCGTCTTTAATCCCATAGCATGCAATTCGTCACCCAGCCGTCCGGGTTTACCCAAACCAAGATTTTCATTATTTTTTTTAATTACTTCGATACTGTTTATTACGATATTATGGTCGGCAGGGGGAATTCCAGTATTGCGATAGAATATATCCCCTGCTTTTTCACCTTGAATTATTTCATTGGCTTTAAAGTTAAGATCGGCATTAGAACTGCCTAATGCCAGTTTACCGGCAGATATAGTGCAGGTTACATTTCTACTGGTTCTTTCCCCGGCACTTAAAGTGTTTAGAAGCCCCAGACCAGCTTTATTTTGTATAGCCCATAAGTTAGGGGTGACCTCGGGGCTAAGATCATTTAAATCAAGTTTATCAATCATGTATATAATTACCTGTTTCGGTACAGGTTTATCCTCTGCCTGCAGTTGGGTAGATAATAAAGAAAAAATTACTAGTAATATAGTTAAAAAGGTAAATAATATCTTACGCATATTTTCTTAACACCGCCCCTGTTTGGGATAGCCATTACTACTTATGGCCAACCACAGGCTATTAAGCAGGTATAGCATTATAAGGGCTGCAGCAATAACTCCGGTATCATTTACAACAAATACAGTAACGGCAGTAATCAGTAGTATTTTAAGAGCCCGATCTATGGCCGGGTATTCCACTGCTATTCTCAGCATGATATTGGGAGTTTTCCATTTCAGTAATGCCAGGATAGAAGCCAAGAGCACCAGGATTAAGCTCCAACTGGAGTTATATATGGTGCTTGCCAATATACCCAGTTTGGTTTGGATAATCGAAAGTACTACCGTAATACCAGCGCCGGAGTAAAGAGTACTTATGGCTTTGCCGGCATGGGAAGGAGTAGGATTAAACATGGCATCCAGTTGGGCTAGAGCAAATACCCCCAGGATAGCCAGCAGTCCAATCAGAAATACCTGTTTAAGCGATATTTTACGCCCGTTGTTTATAATTAAAAAGAATCCCGTACTTACCATAGCAGTTATGAATCCTCCCATATTGGCACCAAAGCGGGGATGGCCTATTACTACGGTGGCGATGAGCATTGGTAATAATCCCAGTATAGTTTTATAAACCGGTTTTAGAGATTTTAGCCGGGCAAGTAACAGTAAAGTGGCAATTATAGTACAGGCCAGCAGTGCCCCCATATAGTCATTTCCTATTCCATAAAAGCGTCCCCCGGCTATAGCATCCGAACCTAGAGGGGATAGCAGCATTAAACGGGAACCGGTAAAACAATCTGCCATTAAAAGTACTGTAGTAATGGCAGTTAAAAATAGCAGAGCGTCCAGGGGGTCTTTAAATATACTCTGGATTAGTGCCCCCATTAAAAGGGCTGCGACCAGGCTAATTAGTATTACGCCCCCTGGTGAAAAATACTTGCTAAAACTGATAAACAGAAAAACTAGCGGCATACTCAAGGTAGAATATACAATATAGTTGACATAGGGTAGAAATTCTTTACGACCGACAATAAAGGCTAGGGATCCAATTAACGTTCCTAGTATAGCAAATAACATGAAAGTATAATGAAGCGGGTTGCGACTAGCTCGTAAATTGCAAAATAGGGTCAATTGCTCATCCAAAACTTGCAAGCTGTGGTTGGACTTGATAGTACTTATTCCGGGATCGGAATAATTATTCCCTAAATAGGAAAACACCGCTGGTTGCAGGTCGTAATTACTAAGCAGACCTGGGCGGCGGGTAGTATTAGAAGTTAATAATCCCGGTTCCTGACCCGGGGTATAAATAAAAACTGGGGTAAGGCCGAAGTTCCCCTGTGATAACATTTCTTTGTTAGGATTGGGAGTAAGCATTATCAGCATGGTATTATCCATATCAATGTTATTAATGATATTACCTAATAGCTGGTCGTTTCTTTCCACTGCCATTTTTCTTTGTTCTGCCGCAATAGGGTCGGCGGCATTAGCCCGGCTTAATTCCACCCTGCTAGTGTCTCCCAGGTCTATTACCAGTATGTCACTAGTTTTAAGTAAACGGTTCATATTATCTATTATACGTTTATGATTGCTCTGTAAGCCTCCGGCATGGCGGGGAGCAGGGTCCAACAGGTTCTGGCTTACATTACCACAGGGTACGATGCCTTTCTCATCCATAGCTAAAATTACCGCATCCCGGCAAATCGAATACCTGGTATCCGAGTTACCCAGAACCGCCACCTGCAATCCTAATTCCCGGGCTTGTAGGCCAAAACTGCCGACTTGATAAGTAGGATTATAGGTGGCTGCGTATTTTCTGCTGGGCTCAATAAATAGATTTACAACTCCATCAGGAGGAGGGTTACTGGCGGTAAACATTGAAAATAATGAGCCCGCCTGAGGGGGAGAATTAGAATTGTCCTCTATAAATCCTGGAAGGTGGTTGACCAGTTCCTGACTGTTATAAGATAACCCGGCATTCTGAATAGTTCCTATCCGGGAAGCTGTTGCCAGGGACATATAAGAACTGGCAGGATACCTATTTTTAGCCCGGATATTCATTAAAGCGGATCCGCTTTTCTGAAGCAGGGCGTTGAGATTAGGGGTATAGGCATTAATAAGATCGCTGGTATCTATGTAATCAGAAATAAGAATTATTACTTTTTTAGAAGTCTCCTTCTTAACTTCGCCCGAGGTAGGGTAGGGAAGAATGGCCACAAACAAAATAAGACTTAAAAAAAATGCTGAGACCCGAAGAAAAAATTTATTCATAAAAGTAGTTTCCTCCTAATAAGTACTCAATTTCTATTAGCATGATTATCTTTCCTGCATAAATATATATTATAGTTAAATATACCGATTTTGCATCATATTTATTGATTTGGCCGCTTTAGATTAATTTACCTCAGGATTCTGCTATTAATTATTGACATGTACCAGAAATATGCTAAAATTCTACATGTATCTTTTTTAAGGATGGGAGGTTTGGGACTTTTTAAAAAATGAAGGGAGGCGACATGATTGCAGTCTTTAGGGCGACATGTACTGGCCGAATTATATGGCTGTCGTTTTGAGGTATTGAATGATATCGAAAAAGTTGAGGATATCATGGTCAATGCTGCTTTGGAGGCTGGAGCCGAAATTAGAGAGTTTGTTTTTCATAAGTTTAGCCCGCAAGGGGTAAGCGGAGTTGTCGTTATATCGGAATCTCACCTGGCAATTCATACCTGGCCGGAACTGGGTTACGCAGCAGTGGATGTGTTTACCTGTGGAGATAAAGTAGATCCCTGGGATGCGTGTAAATACCTTGAGATAATGTTTGGAGCCGAATTTGTTAATGCATCCGAGATTAAACGAGGTATTTTACAAGAACAGGATGAACGCCTGGTGGCTAATATTTAGGAGGGATACTATTTTAGTAGACCGAAGAAGCTTTGATTTTTTTGATATAAAATATAGTGTTGATTAGTGGGCCTTACTTGATAAAAATGCAAGTAAGGCCTTGCTTTTTAGGGGAAGATTCTTGATGTTATTTAGCTTCCCTTTAACCCTTCACGCCTGACCCCTCACTCCTCACCCCTCACTCTAGACAATTCGTCAAGTTCTAAATCCGAAGCTATTTGCAAGACAATTTTGTTATTACTGTCTATTTTCTTATTACTCCCTTGTTTACCTATGATATAGTGACTATAATTTATGTGTTGCGGCACTTTATATAATAGATTAAGGTAAGTGTGTACCTTATAGGTTTTTAGGAAATTTTTTTCACAAGCAGGAACGGCCCGTATTCTGTAGAATGATAGTATAGGGCAAAGGCCATTAAGGTGAGGGGGAAACTGATGAAATGAATCTTCTTTTTACCAGGGACTTAAAAACAGAATTAGCTGATTTGGAACAGGTCTTTAAGCACAGTCTTTTACCCTGGTGGGATAATATTGATAATTATGTAAAAAAACTGCAGAACGACCTTACCTGGGTAATTCTTCCCCCAGCTGTCATGAGCATATATCAATATACTGGACATAGCCGTCAGTTATCCATATCCATGTCCAGCATTTTCCGGAACTGTTACCTGGCTCACCGGATACATGGTTTGGTTAAAGACGATGAGGAAGGGCAGCAATACGACCAGGACCTGCAATTCAATATTTTGCTTGGGGATTATATATCAGGAAGGGTTTTAAAAGCTCTGGTGGAGACCAAAACGGATCATCTCTTAAATGATTTTGCTGAAATGATAGCCGATGTTAACCAGGGTATGGTTATAAAGCACAAGTTAAATAGCAATTTTAGTAAGATTATCGAGACAACCCGGGTGCCTTTTTATGCTACCGCATTTTTGACTGCGGCTAAACTAGCAGGTTATGATGTTGAATGCTGCCAAAGTTATCGTCAGATGGGTTATCATTTTGGCATGTCTATAGAGCTGGGACAAGAACCCATATCCCATAAACAGGCACAAAGCCATATGCATAAGTGTGAACAGATTTTTGTGAAGATTAACCGTGGTAACTCTTCCAATAGCAGTCTGGAGAAGGCCATAAGGGAGTTACACAGTCACTTTTGTGGCATGGAAGAATTCGCCGTGGTTTAATATAGAATCTGGTAATAAGATAAAAGGTTTTACAGGGAAAACTGATGTTTTCCCTTTTAATTGAGTATGGAAATAGAGGAATGGAGCAGATAGCCGGGATATTAGGCATTTCTTTTGATTTTGGGTTAAGGCGTTGAGTTTTGGTAGGGAAATCTTCCCCTTGCCCCTCACTCCTTACCCCTTACCACAAACATTGGGGGAATGGGCATGGCATATAAGGATTTGCGTGAGTTTATAGACAGACTGGAACAAGAAGGCGAATTAAAAAGAATAGACGTAGAAGTGGATCCTGAGCTGGAAATAACCCAGATTACTGATCGGGTAAGTAAAAATTATGGCCCGGCTTTATTATTTGAGAATGTAAAAGGTTCAGACATGCCGGTTCTTATAAATGCTTACGGCAGCGAAAAACGTATGAACATGAGTCTGCAAGTAAAAAACCTGGATGATATTGCCCAGGATATTATGGATATAATGGAGATTGCTGATAATGTACCTAAATCCATGCTGGATAAAGTTAAAATATTACCCCGTTTAGCCCAGCTTTCGTCATTTATGCCCCGGATAGTTAAAAGTGGAGTTTGCCAGGAGGTAGTAGATAAAAACCCTTCTTTGGACAAGCTGCCAGTCCTGAAGTGTTGGCCGGGTGATGCGGGCAGGTTTATAACTCTGCCCCAAGTCTATAGCAAGGACCCGGAGAATGGTAAAAGAAATGTGGGTATGTATCGACTGCAGGTTTTTGACGCTCAAACTACCGGAATGCACTGGCATATGCATCATGATGGTGCCTCTAATTATCGCAAAAATTGTGACCGGGGACAACCAACTGAGGTTGCGGTAGCTCTAGGAGGGGACCCGGCCATCACTTATGCGGCCACTGCTCCGCTGCCCAAAGACATTGACGAGCTTATCTTTGCTGGTTTTTTGCGTAAGCAGCCGGTGGACTTAGTGCGGTGTAAAACTGTAGATTTGGAAGTACCGGCCGATGCGGAAATTGTAATTGAAGGTTATGTAGATCCAGTGGAAAGAAGGATTGAAGGGCCTTTTGGTGATCATACCGGTTACTACTCTCTGGCTGATGAGTATCCGGTTTTTCATGTCAAGTGCATAACCCATCGCAAAAATGCTATTTACCCTACCACTATTGTGGGCAAACCACCTCAGGAGGACTGCTATCTGGCCCTTGCTACCGAGCGTATTTTCCTGCCTTTACTAAAATTTCAGTTGCCGGAAGTGGTCGACATGCATCTACCTATGGAAGGGGTATTTCATAATTGTGTTCTAGTTTCCATTCGTAAATCTTTTCCTGGTCATGCCCGTAAGATAATGAGTTCTCTTTGGGGAATGGGGCAGATGATGTTTGCCAAGTTTATCGTAGTGGTGGATGAAGATGTTAATGTGCAAAATACCTCAGAGGTAATGTGGAAAGTCTTTAATAATGTTGATCCCCATAGGGACACAATGATTATAGAAGGCCCATTGGATGTTCTGGACCATTCCGCCCCGCTGCCTTACTATGGCTCTAAAATGGGCATTGATGCCACCAAAAAGTGGCGGGCGGAAGGACATAATCGGGAATGGCCCGAAGATATCCGGATGAGCGAGGATATTATTGCTCTAGTAGAGAAAAAGTGGAGTGAATACGGCATTGACTAAGCTTAAAGATGTTCTCGATATGGTGGATTTCGGGCATACTCTATTTGGACTTCCTTTTGCTTATTTGGGGGCTTTTCTGGCAATTAAAGGCATGCCTACGCTTTCCCAGTTAATTTGGATTACCCTGGCTATGGTTGGTGCCCGAACTGCAGCGCTCTGTCTTAATCGTTTAATAGACCTGGATATTGACCGGGCTAACCCACGAACGGCTGAGTGGGTGTTGCCGGCAAAAAAACTCTCTCCCCAAAAAGTATGGATACTAGTATTTCTTAGCCTGGCTTTACTGCTTTTTTCGGCTGCCCAGCTTAATCCTCTATGCTTAAAATTATCTCCCCTGGCAGTAGTAGTTCTCTGGATGTACTCCTATACCAAACGTTTTACCTGGTGGTGTCATCTTATTCTGGGATTAGCTATTGGTATTGGTCCGGTAGGGGCCTGGATTGCCATTACGGGAACCTTTGACTGGCAGCCATTTATTCTGGGAATGGCAGTAGCCTGCTGGATTGCAGGGTTTGACACCATGTATGCCTGTCAGGACATTGTTTTTGACCGTCAACATAATCTTTACTCCATTCCGGCACGTTTTGGAGAAGAGGGGGCACTAATCTTTTCTGCGGGCTTTCATGTGGGTACCGTGTTTTTCCTGGTATTGACCGGAATTATTTTAAAACTGGGATTATTCTATTATACCGGTGTATTACTGGCGGCAATTATTTTGCTATATGAGCATGTAATCGTAAAACCAGGTGATTTGAGCCGGGTAAACTTTGCTTCCTTTAAAATCAACCGTTATGTAGGTCTATTAATTTTTATTACTACCCTTATAGACATTTTTTCGTAAAATAGGAAACAATAGAACTAAGTTAATTTTGAATTCTTAATTTTTAGTTTTGAATTATGGTGGAAATACTTCGTATTTCTCTTTATTTCAATATTTTACGAATGAATGTTAGTCATAATGAAAAGAAATGCGAAGCATTTCTACGTTAATTAAGAATTTAGAATTAAAAATTCATAATTCTATTGGGGGATAAGTTAGTGAAGAGGATGGTATTGGCCATAACCGGGGCCAGTGGGGTAATTTATGGGATTCGTATGGCTGAGGAATTATTATTAAGGGACTTTGAAGTACATCTCATTGCCAGTGATGCCGCCTGTATAGTGTTGGAGCAAGAATTAGACTGGGATTTTAGTGCTGGTCGGGTTCAGACTTTTTGCCAACATCTACCCGGAAGTAATCTGGTATATTATGATAATGATGATATAGCTGCACCGTTGGCCAGCGGTTCTTTTCTAACTCAAGGAATGATAGTAATGCCCTGCACTATGTCAACTTTATCAGCCATAGCCTATGGTAGTTCTAATAATTTAATATCCCGGGTAGCAGACGTTATGCTCAAGGAAAAAAGACAGCTAATCCTGGTTCCTCGGGAGACGCCTCTTAATACCATACACCTGCGCAATATGTTGTTGCTTGCAGAAATGGGAGTACACATAGTTCCGGCTATGCCGGGTTTTTATAGTAAACCAACCAGCATAGACGAGATAGTTAATTTTCTGGTAGGTAAGGTACTGGACCTGCTAAATGTACCCAATGATTTATATAACCGTTATGTATAGATAAATTGTTGGATTTTGTCTCATTAGAATTTATAATAAGAATAATTGTGCTCCAAGGAGAAATATATGCCTGAGATAAGTTTTTTTAAACCAGTAGAGGAAGAACTGGCACTGGTTGAATCTAGCCTGGCGGATAACCTGGATAGTTCTATTAACATTATGAACCAGGCCTCGGTACACCTGATTAAGGCTGGAGGCAAAAGATTACGTCCGGCATTTGCCTTGTTAGCAGCCAGGTTTTATGGAGAAGATTTGGTGGAAGTTATTCCAGCCGCGGTAGCTCTGGAGCTAATCCACATGGCTACCCTGGTTCATGATGATGTTATTGATAATTCATCCGTACGCAGGGGTACAGAAACCGTAAAAAGTGGATGGGGGAATCGGGTATCCATTTATGCCGGCAATTATGTTTTTGCCCGTTCACTTTCAATTATATCTACTTATCAGCGCAGTGATTTAATAGATGTACTGGCACGGGCCAGTATGAAAATCTGTGAAGGTGAGATTATACAGATGTTAAGCTGTTATAATGTTAACCTGGGCTTAAAGAATTACCTGCGCCGGATTGAACGAAAAACAGCCTTGTTAATATCGGTAAGCTGTGAGTTGGGAGCTATGATAAGAAATGCTCCAACGCAGGAGATTTTAGCTCTTAGGAATTATGGCTATTATCTGGGTATGGGATTCCAGATTACCGATGATATTTTAGATATCATTGCTGATGAGAAGACTTTGGGTAAGCCTACTGGAAGTGACATTAGACAGGGAGTAATAACCTTACCTGCGTTGTATGCTCTCAAACATGACCCTAACCGTGAAGAACTGGCCCAGTTGCTTTCCTCGCCGGAAGCCTGTGCCAATAAGGCTGAACGTATAATTGAAATAATTACTGATTCGGATGGCATTGATTATGCCTATTATGCAACGCAACATTTTGCCCTGAAGGCACAAAAACAACTGGATTTACTGCCCGACTCCGCGGTTAAACAAAACCTGTATGATATAGCTGATTTTATTATAGCCCGAGAATATTAAGGATAAAGGAGTAATCCTGTGGCTTTAAGCGATATGTCGCCAGAAGAAAAACAGACTTTAATCGAACACCTGGAAGCGTTACGAAGCTCGCTGATAATAGCGTTTGTGGCCATTATTATTGCTGCCGTTTTCTGTTTTTATTATAGTGAACAAATTTTAGCCATAGTTACCTTGCCTTTACGATCATTGAATGAGAATTTAGTAGTAACCGGAGTGACCGAGGCTTTTTTTGTAAAGCTGAAGCTTTCCTTTTATAGCGGCTTTGTTATTGCCTTTCCGGTAGTTGCCTGGGCTTTATGGAGATTTTTAAAACCGGCTTTGTATCCCTCGGAAAGAAAGTATGTCTATATATTTGTTCCCCTGGCAGTAGGATTATTTTCCATCGGGGTTTTATTTGCTTACTTTGGTGTTTTACGTTTGATTTTAAATTTCTTAATATATATAGCCGGGGAAAATCTGGATACTATGTTCAAAGTTGACCAGTACGTTTCATTTGTACTGGCCTTTACCATACCTTTTGGACTAGTTTTTGAATTGCCGGTAGTAATCTTTTTCTTAAGTAAACTGGGAATTGTTCGTTATGAACAATTGGCCCGCAACCGTAAATATGCTTTGCTGGTTATTGTAATACTGGCAGCAGCTCTTACCCCCGGCCCTGACCCTATTTCTCAGATGATGATGGCTGTTCCGGTTTATCTGCTCTATGAAATCAGCATATGGGTATCTAAATTTGCCAAACCAAGAAAGGCGGAGGTGGCTGAAGAAACAGAGTAATACTATGCTATGCCTTTATTTGACCCGGTGGCTTGTCCTTTACAAAATAATTGCTTTTTGTCATAATAACACTAAAGAAAAGGGTCAATATTGGGGTGATTTTTTAACGGGGAAGTTTATTACAAAGGAGGGAACACCTTGTTTGGCTTAATTGGAAACTTTGGACCCTGGGAATTGCTTTTAATTCTGGTCATAGTACTAATTATAGTAGGACCCGGTAAACTGCCCCAGGTAGGACAGTCTATGGGGAAAGCGCTACAGAACTTCAGGAAAGCGAAAGAAGAAGATTTCGGTGAACTGGAGGAAAAAAAGGACGAATAACGGGTCTGGTTGCAGACCTTTTTTTTTAACAGGGATGGGCAGGTATTAATAAATGGCACATTTATTTCCAATATTCTTAAGCCTGTCGGGGAAGGAATGTCTGGTAGTCGGTGGAGGTCAGGTGGCTGAACGAAAAATAGCCGACCTTTTGGAGTGTGAAGCTAATATTAATGTAATTAGCCCGACAGCCGGAGATTTAATCCGGCTGTGGTCAAATCAGGGTTTAATTAGCTGGCAGGCTCGAGAAATAGAAGAAAGTGATTTAGACAATATCTTTATGGTCTTTGTAGCCACCAATAATATGCATACCAACCAGATGGTGGTTAAATGGTGTAGAGAACGAGGAATATTGATAAATGCAGTTGATGACCCCCCTAATTGCGATTTTTATGTTCCTGCGTTAGTACGGAGAAATTCACTGGTAGTGGCAATATCCACCGAGGGTAAGAGTCCTATGTTTGCCAGGAAACTGCGGGAACAACTAGAAGAACTGATAGGAGAAGAATACGGAGAGTTTGTCGATTTCCTGGGAGAGCAACGAGAGTATATTAAACAGGCAGTTAGAGACATCGAAGAACGGAAAAAGATTTTTGCAGCGCTGGCAGATTCGGATATTCTAGATTTGCTTAAGGCAGGAGAGAGAGAGAGGGCAAAGGAGCGGATGGAACAATGTATGTCCTCCTGGCAGGGCTAAACCATAAGACAGCTCCAGTTGATATCAGGGAGAGGTTTGCTTTCTGTGGAGCTAATCTTAACAATGCATATGAATTTTTTAAAAATAATGTCGATATTGAAGGAACGGTAATACTAACCACCTGCAACCGAACTGAAATTTATGCTACCACCCGGGATATTGAACGGGGGATGGTGGTCTTAAAAGATTTTATGTCCCAATATAGCGGGATGGACAGCCAGCAATTGGAGCGCTACCTGTACCAGCCCAATTGTTATGATGCTATTTATCACCTGTTTCGGGTAGCGGCGGGATTAGATTCCATGATGGTGGGCGAATCCCAGATATTAGGCCAGGTGAAAGATGCTTATCTGCAAGCAGTACAGGCAGGTGCGTCCGACGGGGTACTTAATACTCTTTTTCAAAAAGCCATTTATGTAGGTAAAAAAGTACGTACCGAAACCCAGATTAACAAACAACCCCTATCAGTACCTTATGCGGCGGTGGAACTGGCACGAAGGAGTTTGGGCTCCCTGCAGGGAAAAACGGTAATGGTAGTGGGAGCAGGTGAAATGAGTGAGCTCACCACTCGTTGCTTAATGGATAACGGAGTACAGTCAGTTATAGTATCCAATCGGTCTTATGATAAAGCCGAAGCTATGGCACGTAATTTCAATGGACGGGCTGTTCGTTTTGACTTGCTGGCTACAGAAATGAATCAGGCGGATATTATTATTAGTTGCACCGCTGCTAGCCATTATGTTATTCGCCCGGATAATTGTAAAGAGGTACTGGAATCCAGGCAGGGCAGAAAAATAATTATGATTGATATAGCCGTTCCCAGGGATATTAATCCCTCTTTAGAGGAGATTGATGGTGTTTTTATATACGATATAGATGATCTTCAGGGTGTGGTAGATGCCAACCACCTGGAAAAAAAGAAGTCGATAAAGCAAGCACAGAGTATTATTACTACGGAAATTGATGATTTTAATGAATGGTTGGCCAGCCTTTATGTGGTTCCGGTAATTACCGCCCTAAAATCATTAGGTGAAGAAATAAAACAGAATGAGCTTAAAAAGGCTTATAACCGGCTAGGAAAGCTTTCATCCCACGAAGAAAAAGTCATAAGCTCCATGGCTAACTCGATCATTAACCAGTTTATTCATTTTCCTATTGTGAATCTCAAAGAAATGGCCGACAGTAATCAGGGACATCTGTATGCAGAAGTGGTTAAACAACTTTTTTGCCTGGAAATAGATATGAAGGAGCAAGAAAAGTATGAAACGTCTGATATTGGGAAGCAGGGGTAGCAAGCTGGCCTTGTGGCAGGCCGATTATGTAGCTTCCCAACTGAGCGGGATAGTCCCTGATTTAAGCGTAGAGGTAAAGGTGATTAAAACCAAAGGGGATAAAATCCTGGATGTAGCCCTCTCTCGTATAGGAGATAAGGGACTGTTTACCCGGGAGATAGAGAATGAACTGCTTAACGGTTCTATCGATATGGCTATACACAGCATGAAAGATTTACCATCACAACTGGCACCTGGCCTTTGCATAGCTGCGGTGTTAGAAAGAGAGAATCCTGGTGATGTTTTAATTTCCCGTCAGGGTTATAAGTTTTATGATTTACCCCTGGGTGCTATTATTGGCACCTCCAGCCTGCGCCGCATATCCCAAATTCGGGCCTTAAGACCTGACATAGTCCTGGTCGATATGCGGGGTAATGTAGAAACCCGAATTAAAAAAATGTATGAACAGGAATTGGATGGTATAGTCCTGGCCTATGCGGGAGTTAAAAGATTAGGATTTGAAAATAAGATTAGTGATTTTTTGCCGCATGAGGTAATATTACCGGCGGTGGGTCAGGGAGCAATAGCAATAGAAGTCAGACAAGGAGATAGCCCTAACCTGGAGTTGGCCGGGCGTATTAACCATAAACCTACTGATTGGGCAACTCAAACGGAACGCTCATTTTTAAGAGTATTGGAGGGAGGTTGCCAGGTTCCCATAGGCTGTTATGCTGAAGTAAAAGGAGAGAATATTACCGTAGAAGGACTAGTAGCTTCTTTAGATGGTAGACGGGTATTCCGGGGTAGTATGCAGGGAAGCTGTCAGGAGGCTGATTTAATCGGGCAGCAACTGGCCCATTATTTACTACAGAAAGGTGCTGCCGACGTTCTGGCTGAAATCAGAGAAGCGGGAGAATGAAGTTGATGAACAAAAAGGCTATTGTATATTTGGTAGGAGCCGGACCGGGGGACCCCGGGCTCTTTACCTTAAAAGGCAAGAAAATATTAGAAAAGGCCGAGGTAATTATTTATGATCGCCTGGTTAGCGATGGTATATTAAGCCTGGGTAACCCTGAGGCAGAATATATTTATGTAGGGAAGACGGCCGGTCAGCATGCTCTTTCTCAGGATGAAATAAACGACTTACTGGTTGAAAAAGCAGCTACGGGAAAGAAAGTGGTGCGCTTAAAGGGAGGAGATCCTTTCTTATTTGGCCGAGGTGGAGAAGAAGCTATGTATATCTGGGAGCATGGCTATGACTATGAGGTAGTACCGGGAATAAGCTCGGCTATTGCTGTACCTGCCTATGCCGGTATCCCAGTTACCCACCGTGATGCCACCTCCAGTTTAGCCATTATTACCGGACATGAGAAGCCGGGTAAGGAGATTAGCTCGATTAAATGGAAGGAACTGGCTCAAGGAATAGGTACCCTGGTATTTTTAATGGGTGTGGAAAATTTAGAATTTATTTGTCAACAATTAATGGAAAATGGTAGAGCCCCGGATACTCCGGTGGCCCTGGTTAGATGGGGTACGCTGCCATCCCAAGAGGTATTGACTGGCACACTGGATAATATTAATAGAAAGGTCAGGGAGAGTTCTTTTAAACCGCCGGCGGTAATAATTGTGGGTGATGTAGTTAGGCTGCGTCCACAGTTAAACTGGATGGAGAATAAACCCCTGTTTGGTAAAAAGATTGTGGTTACCCGGGCCAGAACTCAGGCCAGTCGGCTAGTTGAGGACATAAACGACCTGGGTGGGGAAGCGATTGAATTTCCTTCCATAGTCATCCAAAAAGAAGAGAATCTCACCAGTTTGTATAATGCCTTTGAGCATTTGGATAGTTATAACTGGATTATATTTACCAGTGTTAATGCCGTGGATATATTCTTTGCCGAGTTAAGAAAACGGGAACTGGATATACGTTCATTATATGGTAGTAACATATGTGCTATTGGGCCTGCTACCCGTAAAATTTTAGAGGATCGGGGACTAAAAGTTGAGTTCATTCCTGAGGAATACCGGGCCGAAGGAATACTACAAGAGCTTGAGAACCGGGTGAAAAGGGGTGAATGGGTGCTCTTGCCTCGAGCCCGCGGAGCCAGAGAAGTATTACCTGATACCTTACGCCAGTGGGGGGTACACGTTAATGAAGTTATTCTTTACGAAGCGGTACCTGCCGGTAAAGTCAGTAAAGCCAGAACTAACGACATTCTAGAAGGCAGGGTAGATTATTTAACTTTTACCAGTTCATCAACCGTAAGCAATTTTGTTAAAATGGTTGGTAAGGACAACGTTTTGCGGGTGAACAAGAAGGTGAAGGTAGCCTGTATAGGGCCGGTTACCGCAGAAACAGCTCAATCCCAAGGCTTCAATGTTGATATAATGGCCCGGGAATATACTATAGACGGTCTTTTGCAAGCACTAATTGATGATAGTAATACAGGTGAATTTTGAATTCTAAATTTTTAATTTTACTGTGTACCCGTTAGGGTGAATTATTTTGGAAATGCTTCGCATTTCTCTTTATTTCAACCAATTATTAATAGGTTTGGGAGAGGGAGGAAACTTTTATGATTGGGTGTACAAAACTATTATGCGGAACTGCAACTGTTTCTGAGGTTATAAAATACAGTGGCCAGGAGTATTTGCCACCCCAACTGCTCCAGTTTTCCGATAATTATCGTCCCCTGGTAGTATGGAATGTTACTAACCGCTGTAACTTGCGCTGCCAGCATTGTTATATTAATGCCGAGGATCAGCAGTACCAAAATGAGTTAAGTACGGAAGAAGCCCGGGTTTTTATTAAGGATTTGGCTCAGATGAAGGTTCCGGTTCTACTGTTTTCCGGAGGCGAGCCGTTAATACGAAAAGATATTATAGAGTTGGGCAAAATGGCTGCTGACCTGGGTTTAAGACCGGTTATATCCAGCAATGGTACCCTTATTAATGATGAGTTGGCCCGCAAGATAAAAGATGCCGGTTTTCAATATGTGGGTATTAGCATTGATGGTGCTCCTGCTACCCATGATGAATTTAGGAATCGTCCAGGAGCTTTCGAGGCTGCGCTTAACGGTATTAAAGCATGTATGAACAACGGCATAAAAACCGGTATACGCTTTACGGTTAACAGATTAAACCAGGCTGACCTGCCTGAAATATTTGATATTATTGAGAGGGAGTCTATACCTCGTTTTTGTATGTATCACCTGGTATATGCCGGTCGGGGAGAGCAGATGGCCAAGCTGGATACTGACCAGCAGGAGAAAAGAGCCATACTGGATATGGTGAGCAGTAAAACTATTGAACTTCACAACAAAGGTGTCGAGGTAGAAATACTGACCACTGACAATCATGCTGATGGGATTTACCTTTACAACTATATTAAAGAAAACGAACCCCACCGGGCGGATGAAATCATTCAGCTTTTAGAAATGCATGGCGGCTGTTCAGCTGGAACCAAGTTTGCCAATGTTGATCCCCAGGGTAATGTTCACCCCTGCCAATTCTGGCAGGACTATACCGTAGGCAATGTCAGGGAAAAACCTTTTAGCCAGATTTGGACTTCGGATGATGAATTAATGATTAAGCTGCGTGAAAAGGAAAAGTATGTTAAAGGCAAGTGTGCAAAATGCAGTTATAAGAGTTTATGTTCTGGTTGCCGGATAAGAGCTCGAGCAGTCTACGGCGACCTCTGGGCTGAAGACCCGGCCTGTTACTTGAGTGAAGACGAGATTAGCGGTTAGTGGAAAAGTTTATTTTCTAATTAATCAATAATTTAAAGGGGGAAGTGGCATGAGCTTTCCGATAAATCGCATGAGACGCTTAAGGGTTAATGAAAGTATACGTAGTATGGTTAGAGAAACTGAGTTGTCACTAAAAGGTATTATTTATCCCCTTTTTGTAGTTTACGGTAGCGATAAAAAAGTGCCTATACCGTCAATGCCAGGTATTCATCAGTTTTCTCTAGATAGACTGGGAGAAGAAATAGAAGAATTAAAAGGATTAAATATACCGGCAGTTATCCTTTTTGGAATTCCAGAACATAAGGATGCACAGGGAAGTTCCGCTTATCAAGCTGATGGGGTAATACAGAACAGCATTAAGCTAATTAAGGATAAATGTCCGGATATTACGGTTATTACTGATGTCTGCCTGTGCGAATATACTGATCATGGACATTGCGGGATAGTCGAAAAGGATGGTTATGTGAACAATGATGCTACCCTGGAGCTTCTGGCCCGGGAGGCCTTATCCCATGCTCAAGCGGGCTGCGATATGGTAGCACCATCAGATATGATGGACGGTAGAATTGGGTTCATAAGAAAAAGTCTGGATGATAATGGCTTTAGTAATTTACCTATAATGGCTTATTCGGCAAAATATTGTTCGAGTTTTTATGGGCCTTTCCGTGACGCGGCGGACTCAGCCCCCCAATTTGGGGATCGTAAAACTTATCAAATGGACCCACCCAATATTAATGAGGCATTAAGAGAAGTAGCTCTGGATATACAAGAGGGTGCAGATATTGTAATGGTTAAGCCGGCCCTGCCTTATCTGGATGTTATCCGTGCAGTTAAGGAGAAGTTTGCTTATCCTACTGCAGCTTATAACGTAAGTGGTGAATACTCTATGATTAAGGCTGCAGCCTTGCAGGGTTGGCTGGATGAAAACCGGGTAATGCTAGAATCACTCATATCCATTAAACGTGCAGGAGCCGATATGACAATAACTTATTTTGCTAAGGACCTGGCCCGATTAATGCAAGACTAGACGGGAAATAGATGCGGACTCCGCATCTATAGGGCCACACTGATGTATCGCTAACGGGCTACCATTAAGGGGACAGATTTGTTTAGGAGTTAAATTGGGGCTTTTGCAGCCAAAACCATAATAGGAGTCGATAATATGCTGGTATCATGGAATACAACTAATCAGTGCAATATGTTTTGTGACCATTGTTACCGGGAAGCGGGAGCTCGCCTGGAGGATGAGCTTAACACTGATCAGGCTAAAAAGCTTATCCGGGAAATAAAAAAAGCAGGTTTTCACATTATGATTTTCAGTGGGGGAGAACCCCTTATGCGTTCAGATATATATGAACTGGGTGCTTATGCCACGCAACAAGGTTTACGAGCTGTTCTGGGGACTAATGGTTCCCTGATTACCCCTCAGGTAGCGGGCGCTCTAAAAGAAGCAGGTTTTATGGCCGCCGGAGTTAGTTTGGACAGCCTGGATCCAAAGAAGAATAATGCTTTTCGTAAGCTGGATAGGGCTTTTGAGCTTACTCTTGAAGGCATGAAGAATCTTAAGTCAGCTAGCCTCCCATTTCAGGTGCATACTACCGTAATGGACTGGAATGTAAATGAATTGGAAGGGCTTACTGATTTTGCCGTAGAAATAGGTGCTATGGCTCATCACATCTTTTTCCTGGTGCCAACCGGACGGGCTATTAACATAGAAGAAGAAGGACTGCGGGTGGCGGAGTACGAAAAAACCATAGCCCGGGTAATGGAGAAACAAAAACAGGTAAAAATCGAAATAAAGCCTACCTGTGCTCCCCAGTTTATGCGGGTAGCCGATAAGAAAGGAATTCCCGTTCGTTTTAGCCGCGGATGTTTGGCGGGAATCAGTTATTGCATAATTAGCCCTCGGGGAGACGTACAACCCTGTGCCTATATGGATATTCGCCTGGGCAATGTAAAAGAAAAAGCCTTTGATGAAATATGGCAGGAGAGCGTTATGCTGCAGGAACTACGGTCGGCTGACTATAAAGGTAAGTGTGGTATTTGCGATTATAAAGACCGTTGCGGAGGGTGCCGGGCACGAGCCTACTATTATAGCGGCGGTGACTACATGGCTGAGGACGAATGGTGCTTGTACCAGCCCAAGGGATATAAAGGTAATGAATAATTTAGACAAGCTAGATCGACAACTTTTAAACTTGATGCAAAATAGTTTTCCCCTGACTACGCAGCCGTATCTGGATATGGCCAGGAAACTTGATATTAGTGAAGACGAGGTATTAACTCGTATCCAGGCTATGAAACAGAATGGTATTATTCGCCGTACCGGGGCGATTCTGGATTCGCAGAAAATGGGGTTTTATTCTACCCTTTGTGCCTGCCGGGTGGAAGCGGAACGAATAGATAAAGTAGCTACTATTATCAATGCGCAAAAGGGTGTAACTCATAATTATGTCCGTGACCACTATTATAATGTTTGGTTTACTTTAACAGCCCCGTCTTATGATGAGGCTAGAGAGATATTAAAAGATATAGAACAAAATGCAAGAATTAAAATCTTAATTATGCCAGCCCTAAAAACCTATAAAATAAAAGTTAGCCTGAATATGGGTGAGAAAAATGGAGAATAGTGATATTAATAGAGAAATAATTAGATTTGTCCAGGGTGATATTCCGGTAAACTCCCATCCCTTTGCATCTTTGGCTGACCGTCTTAACCTGAGCGAGGAGGAAATAGTAGAGCGCATAATGGAGTTACAGGATCAAGGTATAATAAGACGGTTTGCAACTATTCTACGTCACTATAATGCCGGTTTTAATGTAAATGCTATGGTTGCCTGGAAGGTTACATTAGAGCATGCTGATCGAGTGGGAAGGACTATGGCAGAATTCGATGAGGTAAGTCACTGCTACCTGCGTGATGTGCCTGAGGAGTTTGGTTATAACTTTTTTACTATGATTCATGCTCGCAGCTATGAACAAATAAATACGTTACTTAATAAACTCTCCTCACGGTCCGGGATAAATGAATATGTTGTTATCAGAAGCATTCGAGAATTAAAAAAGGCGAGTATGGAATACATATAGAATTAAGAATTTCTAATTATGAATTATGAATTATGGTGGAAATACTTCGTATTTCTCTTTATTATAACGTTTTAAGAACCTGCGTCTAATTATTTAGGCGAATGCATATTTATTACTTTGTGCAGTGGAATTAATTTTGAATTATTGGGGAAATGTGAAGCATTTCTACCTAAATTAAAAATTTAACATTCAAAATTCAAAATTATAACTACCGATATAAGGGGGGGCAGAAGGTGAAAAGGGAAAAATCAGAAGAGCTCTTTACCAGGGCTCAGAATTTAATGCCCGGGGGGGTTAACAGTCCAGTAAGAGCCTTTGAATCAGTTGGTCTAAACCCGGTGTTCATTAAAAAAGCCAGTGGTTCTAAAATCTATGATGTAGATGATAATGAGTATATAGATTATGTTGGCTCCTGGGGACCCCTGATCCTGGGGCATAGTCATCCTCAGGTAGTCGAGGCTATATGCCAGGCTGCTCAGCGGGGAACGAGTTATGGCGCACCTTGTGAAGGGGAAATAGAGTTGGCTCAACTCATTTCGGAAGCTATACCTTCGATAGATAGAGTTCGTATGGTGAATTCCGGAACTGAGGCAACTATGAGCGCTATCAGGTTAGCCCGTGCCTATACTGGAAGAACCAAAATAATTAAGTTTGAGGGCTGTTATCACGGACATGCTGATGCCTTTTTACTAAAAGCCGGTTCTGGTCTATTAACTGCTGGTGAACCCAGTAGCCCGGGAGTACCGGAAGCAGTGGTGCAAGATACCTTGGTAGCCAGATACAACGACCTGGATTCGGTGAAAAAACTTTATCAGGAATGGGGTCGGGAAATTGCTGCGGTAATTGTAGAACCAGTAGCTGGAAACATGGGACTGGTATTGGCAGAGCCGGAATTCCTACAGGGATTGCGAAGTATTACCGAGCTTAATGGCAGTCTGCTAATTTTTGATGAGGTAATAAGCGGTTTTCGGGTGTGCTATGGTGGCTTCCAGAACTATAGCAATATAACCCCGGATCTTACTACTTTGGGAAAAATCATTGGTGGAGGATTGCCGGTAGGAGCCTACGGTGGTCGCAAAGAAATAATGGAGCGGGTTGCTCCCAGTGGCGATGTTTATCAGGCAGGTACTCTGTCAGGAAATCCGCTGGCAATGGCTGCTGGTGCTGCTACTCTTAAAATACTAAAAGATAATGATTGGTACGACCGCCTGGAAGTTATTAGCTATGTTTTGACTACCCAGATTAAAACTGCTTTTGAAGAGCATGATCTGTATTATACTATCAATCGTTTGGGTTCAATGTTTTGTATCTTCTTTACTGAAAATGATGTAGACAACTATGAAGCGGTGATGAGCTGTGATACTCAAAAATATGCCCAGTTTTACCGGGAATTATTAAAGGAAGGTGTATACCTGCCACCGGCTCAATTTGAAGTAAGTTTTTTATCCTGTGCCCATAATCTAGAAGACATAGATAAAACCATAGCTGCAGTAAACCGGGCTCTGGACAGGATTGCCCAGGGAGGGGAATCTATTGAACAATGATTGGGATTTTTTCATTACCAGGTTTGAAGCACTCAGCAAGATAGATTTAAAATCCTATAAAAGGCCACAGATGGAGAGGCGCATAAATAGTTTTATGCGCAGTGTTAATATCGATAATTATGATAGTTTCATTAATCTTTTAAATATTAATAAGGAAGTATATCGCAAGTTTCTTGACCATATTACTATAAATGTATCCGAATTCTTTCGTAATTCCAACCATTGGGAGATATTGGAGAAGCAAATTATTCCGGAACTGTTGAAAGACAACAAGACATTAAAAATATGGAGTGCTGGTTGTTCTACTGGTGAGGAAGCTTATTCACTGGCAATAATGTGCAGTGAAAGACATATTAGCCTGAGTGAGCCTATCCTGGCTACCGATATTGACAACGAAGTCCTGGAAAAAGCAGACATGGGTATTTATTCGGAAAAGGCAGTACAATCAATGCCACCTGCATATCTCAAAAAATATTTTAAAGCCGAAGGTAATTATTACCAAATAAATAACAATATAAAGCAAATGGTTCGTTTTCAACAACAGGATTTATTAAAGGATAACTTCGGTAGAGGTTTTGACCTTATTCTTTGCAGAAACGTGGTTATATATTTTACCGAAGAAAGCAAACAGAAACTATACCAGAAATTCTGTGATGCCTTGCGACCCCGGGGTGTACTTTTTATAGGAAGTACAGAGCAAATTTTTCAATCGCGGGAATTAGGGTTACAGTCAATTGCTACGTTTTTTTATCAAAAAACTTAGTTTTCCACTCCGATTCACAAAATTTTATCAATTAACCTAAAAAAGCAGGAAAAATTATATCGATATAGAACGTTATTATTGATATGCCTATTTAATTAAATCTGTAAATTATATTTTTAACCCTGGCAGGTAATGTTGCCGTGGGCAAAAATATATAGATCTTGATCATGGGGGTGATGAAGAGAGCTAGTTTTGCTTATCGGTGTTATCTTAATCGGTTCAGCGCATGGAAAAAATTATTATTTAGTTGAAAAGGAGGAATGAACTTGAAGGTTCTAGTATGTGTTAAGCAGACATTTGACACAGAAGCCAAGATCGAGTTAAAGGATGGCAAAATCGCAGATGCAGGTATTAATCTGATTATCAATCCGTATGATGAAGTTGCAGTTGAAGGTGCTATCCAGTTAAAGGAGAAGGGCGTAGCCAAAGAAATCGTTGTACTTTCAGCCGGTTCTGACAAAGCTATGGATGCTATTCGTACTGCCCTGGCTATGGGTGCTGACAGAGGTATTCTCGTTACCCAGGATGCAGGTGCCGACGAATATGCCAGAGCAGTTGCTTTAGCTGCTGCTATTAAAGATGAGAATCCGGACCTGGTATTGGCAGGCCATGTTGCTGCTGATGATGGCTCTTCACAGGTTCCCACCCGTATAGCCGAGATTCTTGGCCTACCCCATATTAACGTTATCACCAGTCTGGATATCGCCGGCGGTAAGGCCGTAGCTTCCAGCGAAGCTGATGGTGGAACCCAGGTAACCGAGGTTAGCGTACCGGCAGTTATCTCCAGCCAGGTAAGCTGGAATGAACCCCGTTATCCTTCCATGAAGGGTATTATGCAGGCCAAGAAGAAACCGGTAGCCACAGTTGCTGCTGCAGCAGCCGATAACAAGGTAACCATTGTTGAATACTCACTCCCCGCAGCCAAGGCAGCTGGAATCAAGATTGAAGACGAGCCCGAAGTAATGGCAGCGAAACTTGGAGACTGGATGAAGAACACTGTAAAAGTCGAAGTGAAATAATTATTTATAATTATTTACTTATATAAGGAGGGTAATTGATGGCAGGAACATGGGTATTTGTAGAACAAAGAGATGGTAATATCCGTAAAGTAACTTTTGAGATGCTTTCAGAAGCTAAAAAATTCGGCGATGAAGTAAGTGCCGTTGTTTTTGGTAAAGGCGTTAAAGCTCTGGCTCCGGAATTTGCCAAGTTCGGTGCAGAAAAAGTATATGCAGTTGAAGGCGATGTATTTGCTGAATATAACACAGGAGCTTTTGTAGCCCAAATGGTGGCTATGATTAATGAATTTAAGCCTAATGCAATTTTATTTGCCCACAGTTTTAATGGCAGAGATTTTGCTTCCAGACTGGCTCAGAAATTAGAAGCAGGTCTGGCAACTGACGCTATTGGTGCTGAGATTAGTGCGGGTAAGGGCGTATTTACCAGAGCTATTTATGCCGGTAAAGCTTTAGCCAAGGTAGAAATTACTACCAGCCCGATACTGGCTACCATTCGTCCTGGCGTATTTGAAGTTGCCGAGGGAGCTGGTGCCGGTGCGGTCGTAGAACCCGCTGTAGCCGCTACTGCTGGTGATGTATACCAGACCGTAAAAGAATTTAAGCCCACCGTTTCCGCTCGTCCGGAACTGAATGAGGCTGCAGTAGTAGTTTCTGGTGGCCGTGGATGTAAAGGTCCTGATGGTATTAAGCTGGTTGAAGAATTAGCTGACCTGCTCGGTGCAGCAGTTGGTGGCTCTCGTGCATCCATCGACTCTGGTTGGTTAGGTCATGAACTCCAGGTAGGGCAGACTGGTAAGGTCGTTAACCCCAACCTGTATATTGCCGCTGGCATTTCCGGAGCTATCCAGCATCTGGCTGGAATGTCTTCTTCCAAATTCATAGCTTCAATAAATACTGATACTGAGGCTCCGATATTTAATGTATCTGATTTTGGTGTTGTCGGCGACTTGTTCAAGGTTATTCCTCTTCTGGTAGCTGAACTGAAGAAGTAGTTGGCCTCCGTCGGAGATGGTGTTTACTGGATATACATTTTGTATATCCAGTAAATTACCTCATAGTGTTATTGAGGAGGGAAAGAATTAATGATTTATGGCTTTACACCATTAGAAGGCGGTTATGACGTCCCTATGAGGGTGGTCGGGGCTAATGTTCCCTACGAATGGCTCATTTATCTTATAATGTTTATCCCTATAGGAATTTTCCTCTATGGTTTTTATGAGAGAGCAAGGGTATGGATGCTGGCCAAGGGAGAATTACACCGGAATGACAAAGTTGGTGCCCGTATTTGGTCCTGGTTGCTGTTTAGCTTTGCTCAGGCTAGAGTTATTCGTAAACCATTTGCAGGGTGGATGCACGCTTTTCTATTTTGGGGATTTTTGGTCTTAGCCCTGGCCGCAGGTGTGGATGCTGCCCATTTCTGGATAGGCTGGCCACATATTGAAGGATCCTCTTATATTGGGTTCTCTGCTGTAGTTGATATACTTGGTCTAATGGCCTTAATCGGCATCCTAGTTTTGGCTGCAATCAGATATATACAGAAACCGGATCGCCTGAATGATACTCGGGCCGAAGATGGATGGATGATTCTTTTAATTTTTGTTATCCTGCTTACCGGTTACTTTATAGAGGGTTTAAGAATTTCCGCTCAAATCCAAATGTCAACCACATTTGATCAAATTGCTTACGAACAGTTAGCATCCCCTATTGGATGGGTTTTCGCCAGTATGTTTGGTGGTATGACAGTTGATTCCGCACTGATGTGGCACCGTATTCTCTGGTGGTTCCACATGGCTATTGCATTTCTGTTTATAGCGCTAGTTCCATTTACCAAACTGTGGCACATTTTTGCCAGTATGCTAAACTATGCTTTCCGCGATCTGGAACCATCTGCTTGCCGTATGGTTGAGAATATTGAGGAAGCTGAAAGCTTTGGTGTAGAACACATTGAAGATTTTGGTTGGAAGGATTTACTGGATCTTGATGCCTGCATACGCTGCGGTAGATGCCAGGAAAATTGTCCGGCATATAACACTGGTAAACATCTAAATCCCAAGGTTACACTTATTCAGGCCATGAAAGAACACTTGGATGCCAAAGCTCCTTATCTGCTGGCAGCTAAAGCCAGTGGCGAGGCTGAAGTTGAAGAGATGGCTATGACGGAAGAAGCCGAGGCACCAAATCCTATGGAAGCCAGTCTAATTTATGATATCGTAACCACCGAAGTAATCTGGGATTGCACTAATTGCCGGGCTTGTATGGAACACTGTCCCATGTTTATTGAACACATTCCTAAGATTATTGAAATGCGCCGGAACCTGGTTATGTGGCAGGGTGATATGCTGGGTGAAGCCCAGGCTGCCTTTACCAATATGGAGCGAAACTATAATCCCTGGGGTGTAGGCTGGGCTAACCGGGCCGGATGGCTAGAGGAAAGAGGAGTACGGGAAATGGTTAACCTCTTGGCTGAAGACGGCAAAGAATTTGAATATCTGCTATATGCAGGTTGTGCGGTATCATTTGACGACAGGTATAAGAGGGTTGGCGAAGCGCTGGTTAAGTTGCTCAATAAAGCCGGGGTCAGCTTCGGATACCTGGGCACCGAAGAGTTCTGCTGCGGCGATTCCGCCAGAAGACTGGGTAACGAATATCTCTATCAGACCCTGGTAAATCAGAATCTAGAATCATTTAATAACTATGGGGTCAAGAAAATAATTGTTGTTTGCCCCCATGGCTATAATGCATTGAAGAATGAATACCCACAAATGGGTGGGAATTATGAGGTATATCATTATACCGAGTTCCTGGCTAAACTGATAGCCGAAGGCAAACTAAAACCGAATAAGCCGCTGGGAGCTAAAGTAACTTATCATGATTCTTGCTTCCTGGGAAGACACAACAATGTCTATGATCAACCCAGAACTGTTCTTAAGACAGCCGGTTGTAATGTTGTTGAAATCGAAAAGGGCAAGAATTTTGGCTTCTGCTGTGGTGCTGGTGGCGGTCGTATGTGGCTGGAAGAAGACGCAGTAGAAGGTTACAAGCGTATTAATGATACCAGAACTGACCAACTGCTGGTTCCCGACCCGCAGATGATAGTTACCAACTGTCCCTTCTGTCTGACCATGGTAGCCGACGGTGTAAAGGCGGCGGAGAAAGAAGAACAGACTAAAGTTTTCGACGTTGCCGAGGTACTATGGAAGGCTATGGAATAGTTTAAAAAAACAAAATCTTAAAAGGAACCCTCCAGGGGGTTCCTTTTTTGTTATTTTTTGTGCAGGAATCCTGAGGGCAAAAGCGAATAAGTCCAAAAGCAAAACTTTGAGTTTATATAAACTAAACATATGCGCTTAATAATGTATGGAAAGGAGGAGTCAGTAGTTTAGTGAGTGGTTAATCTTAATTTGTAAAATTATTTTAGGGGGTAGTAAATTAATGTCTAGAGAAGTTGTTCTGGTTGGAGCCTGCCGTACGCCGGTAGGTACATTTGGTGGAACCTTGAAAGATACCCCGGCAGTACAATTGGGGAAAGTAGTAATGCAAGAAGCATTAAAGCGGGCAGGTATTAAGGGTGAGCAGCTCGATGAAGTTATTTTCGGTTGTGTTCTGCAGGCCGGCCTGGGACAAAACGTGGCCCGGCAGGCAATGATTCATGCCGGTATTCCCAAGGAAGTTACCGCCTTCACTATTAACAAGGTTTGCGGTTCTGGATTAAGAGCAGTTAGTTTGGCAACCCAGGTTATTAAAGCCGGCGATGCTGATATCGTCTTAGCCGGTGGTATGGAAAATATGAGTGCCGCACCTTTTGTCTTAGATAAAGCTCGCTATGGTTATCGTATGAGTAATGGCACTCTGGTGGATGTCATGATAAAAGATGGGCTTTGGGAAGCATTTAATAACTATCATATGGGTATAACTGCTGAAAATATTAACGAACAATGGGGAATTACCCGTGCAGAGCAGGATGAATTTGGGTATCGGAGCCAGGAAAGAGCTGCCGCTGCCATTGCTTCAGGAAGATTTAAAGATGAAATCGTACCGGTAGTTATCCCTGGTAAAAAAGGTGATATGGTATTTGATACTGATGAGCATCCTCGTCAGAGCACCCTGGAAAAGATGGGTGGACTAAAACCGGCTTTCAAGAAAGATGGCAGTGTAACCGCCGGTAATGCTTCCGGTATTAATGACAGTGCTGCTGCCGTAATCGTAATGGCTAAAGAAAAAGCCGATGAATTAGGAATTAAGCCTATGGCTCGAGTAGTTAGTTATGCTTCCGGCGGAGTTGATCCATCAATCATGGGAATAGGTCCAGTTCCTGCTACTCGCAAAGCTTTGGAGAAAGCAGGTTTAACCGTGGATGATCTGGATTTAATTGAGGCTAACGAAGCCTTTGCTGCCCAGTCTATTGCTGTAGGGCGTGACCTGGGATGGGCAGATAATATGGACAAGGTTAACGTCAATGGCGGTGCCATAGCTATTGGACATCCGATTGGAGCTTCTGGTGCCAGGATACTTGTTACGCTACTTTATGAAATGCAAAAACGCGAATCCAAATACGGCCTGGCTACACTCTGCATAGGCGGTGGTATGGGAACAGCTTTGATTGTTGAAAGAATATAAATTTAAATAGAAATTAAAAAATCCCCTAATTAGGTTCGCGTTAAAATCGATAGGGATTTACTAACTGCCTAAAACGCTGTGACATTTCCAATTACGAGTACTAAAAAACAAATAGATGTAATAAGAGAAAGCGGGAAAACATCCCGTTTTTTCTTTTTTTGCGGTAAAATATAATTAACTTATTAGTAGCCCGACCGAAAAATATATTACTTTTGGAACGGGAATAGTAGTAATATAGGATTAAAGTTTTCAAATTATTTATTAGCACTTATATAAGGGGGAGTAAAGGTGCGGCTGGCAGTATACCCGGGCAGTTTTGACCCGGTTACTAATGGTCATATAGATATCCTGGAGAAAACCAGTAAAATATTCGATAAGATTATCGTAGCGGTAGTACATAATGTTAGTAAAAAAGCGTTATTTACACTTGATGAAAGGGTGGAATTGATAAGAGAGAGTACCAAACATCTGAATAATATAGAAGTTGAGTGTTTTAGTGGATTGCTGGCCAATTATCTCCGCGATAGAGAAGCCTGTGCGATTATAAGAGGTCTAAGGACGGTAGCTGATTTTGAGTACGAAATGCATATGGCTATGATTAATAAGCGGTTGATACCGGATGTGGATACCATATTTATTATGTCTGATAGCAGTAATATATTTGTAAGTTCCAGCATTATAAAGGAAGCGGCTCTGCTGGGGGGCGATGTTAGTGAACTGGTTCCAGAGATAGTAAAATTAAAACTGGAAGCAAAACGGCAGGAAACAATATAAGAATAAAAAAAGTGGGACTACCTAAAATATGGGTAGTCCCTATTTTGTCTACTAATAAAGTGTTACTTTAACTGTTTTAATTCCCCAGTTTAATGCCTGTTGATGGGTACTGAAACAAAGATCTATTCTATTACCTTTGATAGCGTTACCCTGGTCTGCAGCTATGGCATCACCATAACCTTCAATATAAAGTCTACTGCCCATGGGAATTACGCGGGGGTCTACGGCGACAATCCCTTTTTTCAGAGGATAACCCAGGTAAGAGGGTTGTCCTCCATAAGGATAATTGCATTTTGCGCAGGGACAATAACCGGTTGCTACCAATGTGAGGGTTCTGGCTCCACGTGACGGGGTGTAAGCCGGAGGGCTATACCCTAAACCTAGAGCCTTTTTTGTTTGCGGTCCTACGATACCATCAACGTCCAGTCCTGCTTCACGCTGAAATCTGATTACTGCAGAATATGTTTTGGGACCGAAGATACTATCAGCAGTTCCGCACCAGTATCCTTTGGAATTAAGGGCCTGTTGTACTTGTACAACCGCATCCCCCCGAGAACCTATGAATAGATTACCTTCTGCAGCCTCAGCCTGCCCGGCGTTAAATAGTATTAATCCTGTAAAAAGAAACGATAGAATGACTACGGGTAAAATAATTTTCTTGCTTACCATAAATACTCCTTCCTAAACTGTTTTTTGTTTCTGGCATTAAACTGGTCAGGCATAAACAGCAGTTTAGTAAAGGCAGCAAACCAATTATGGTTTTATTGTAAACAAGAGCAACTAATGGGACAAACCTTCTATCCCTGTTGTGAAATGGATAAGCAGGGTTGAAAAGATATTGTCCCGATAAATAGTTTATGATGCATAAAGATACTAGGAGAACTGGTATGATGGTATTATACGCCAGCAACCAGGCCCGGCATACAACCAAACTAATATGTAAACGATTAGTAACTATGCTATAAATACTGGACTATCCAGGATATCATCATTCTTTAATCAGGATTAAACCGTTAATACAGCGAATTGCCAGATCCTGGTATAATTTTACCCCAATTTGGTTATAAAGCTTATTATTTTCATCCACATCTTTAACTACCCGGGCCGGGTTACCCATGGCTATCTTGCCTTTGGGTACATTATGACCGGGAGGCAACACACTACCTGCGGCCAATAGACTGTTAGTTTCCAGTTCGCAACCTGCGCATACTATTGCACCCATACCAACGGTAACGTTTTCCTTAATCAGGCAGGGGCCATGTATAATAGCACTATGTCCTATCAGGCTATTTTCTTCGATAATGGCTATAGTTTCCGGTTCAGAGTGGAGTATGCAGTTTTCCTGTATATTTGTACCGCTGCCGATAGCAATTTTACCGTAATCCCCCCTGATTACTGCTCCTGCACCTACATAGCAGCGCTCACCCAGTTCCACCTCGCCAATAACTACCGCCTGGGGATGTATAAAACTATCCTTGCCAATCGATGGACGCTTACCTTCAAACTCATATATTGCCATAAAAAAACCCCCCTTAAATATTGAATGTTTAATAAATATCTATTCTAATTATAGAATATAAGCATTATAATCGGGATGCTATTTTAAAACTACCTGATTTCTGGGTATAATTACTAAAGAAACATAGGAAGGTATACTTTATGATTGCAAGAGACTATTTGCTCAAGGCTATGGATAAAGATAAACAGGTAAGAATTACTATAGCTCATACTACTACTCTGGTAGAAGAGGCCCGTCGGCGGCATAATACCTCGGCAACTGCCTCTGCTGCTCTGGGACGGGTGCTGACTGCCGCACTTATCATGGGAAGCGATTTAAAAAATGAAAAAGATGCTCTTACCCTGAGGGTTAATGGTGATGGTATCGCCGGGCCGATTGTAGCCTCGGTCGATTCGGTTGGTCATGGCCGGGCCTTTATCTCCAATCCGGCTGCAGACTTACCATCCAGCTCCCCGGGTAAATTAGCGGTAGGCGAACTGGTTGGCAGGGGAGGCTACCTGGAAGTAATAAAAGATGCCGGACTAAAACAACCGTTTGTGGGCAGGGTAAACCTGGTGAGTGGGGAAATTGCTGAAGATTTGAGCAGCTACTTTCTACTATCGGAACAGATTCCTTCTCTGGTTGCCCTGGGAGTTCTGGTGGATACCGACCTCAGTATTAAAGCAGCAGGTGGATTAATAATACAGGCAATGCCCGGGGCTGACGACATATTATTAGGAAAAATAGAAAACAATGTCTTGCAGATGGGTAGTATCAGTGCGGTAATGGTCCAGAGCCAGGATGTGGAATCAGTTGTAGCGACTGTTATGAGTGATATCGCTTATGATGTTATTGCCGAAAGACCATTGGCTTTCAAATGTACCTGTAGTAGAGAAAGGTTGGCAGCTATACTGGCAAATCTGACCCGGGAGGAGTTAGCTGAAACAATAGAACAGACGGGGAAATTGGAGGTATCCTGTAATTTCTGTGGCGAGGTCTATCATTTTTCGGAGCAGGAAATTATAAAAAACAAAAAGCCTTAGATTAAATCTAAGGCCTTGATTTTAGAGAGCTCTTTGAACTTTGCCAGAACGTAAGCACCTGCTGCAGACGGAAATTTTTTTAGGAGTTCCGCCGGCTATTATTTTAACCCGCTGGACATTTGGTTTCCACTGGCGGTTGGTTCTTATATGGGAGTGGCTATACTTCTTGCCAAAAACCACGCTTTTCCCGCAGATTTCACATTTTGCCATTATTTCTGCCCCCTCTCGATCAAGTGCACTTAAATATTTTACCAGAACTATCGACAAAGGGCAAGAAGCAGGAATAAATATCAGGTTGTAGAATAAAGAATTTAATTAATAGGAGGTAAAGCTATGTATAGTATAAAGACAAACGAGCTGGGGAAAATTACGGTTGCTAAAGAAGTAGTAGAAATGATAGCCGGACTGGCAGCTATGGACTGCTATGGTTTGGTTGGTATGGTAGCCCAGGATATTCAATCTGGCATAAGCAGTGTTCTGGGTATCGAATCCATTCGCAAAGGGGTTTCGGTGCGCAGTTCAGAGAATGGACTGGTAGTGGATGTATATGTTATAGTCGGTTATGGTGTTAAAATTAAGGAAGTTGCCTATAATGTAATGCAAAAGGTTAGTTATTTTCTAAGGAATAATGCTGGTCTAGATGTTGCTGAAGTAAATGTCAATATTAAAGGCGTTAGAGTGCTGGGAGATAAATAGGGGAGGATATAACATTTGAGTTTGGTCTATATTAATGGAAATGATTTGGTCAGAATCATAAAAGCAGGTTGTATTAAGCTTGAACATAATCGGGATAGTGTAGACCTGTTGAATGTGTTCCCGGTACCCGATGGTGATACCGGGACTAATATGTATCTGACCTTATTGTCAGCAGTTAAAGAAGGAGAAAAAAACCTTAATCAGCCTGTAAGTAAAGTAGCTCGGGCTATATCCATGGGTTCCTTAATGGGGGCTCGGGGTAATTCCGGTGTTATCCTCTCCCAAATTTTTCGGGGCTTTGCGCGGACGCTGGAAGGCAAGGAAACAGCAAATGCTATGGACATAGCACTTGCCCTTAAATCCGGGGCTCAGACTGCCTATGAGGCGGTAATGAAACCAGTAGAAGGAACTATACTTACAGTCATAAGGGAAATAGCCTCGGCCTGTGAAACTGAGGCGCGTAAAGATAGCGATATCGTGGCCACTCTACTGGCCGGTATTGCTACCGGCTATACTACTCTGGAAAGAACCCCATCTTTGCTGCCCATCTTGAAAGAAGCGGGTGTAGTAGATGCCGGAGGGCAGGGTTTAATTTACTTCCTGGAGGGAGCAGTCGAGGGATTGGCCCAGGAAAAAGAAATAGAACTTGGTGATTACCGGGACAAAATTGCGCCGATAGTAAAAGACAAGGTTACCAGGCAGGATATTAAACTAGAGTTTCAGTATTGTACTGAGGTTCTGATAAAAGGCATGGAAATGAATACTGAGGATATTAAAGACCATCTACGGCCTCTGGGAGATTCCATGTTGGTGGTTGGAGACGACGAACTGGTTAAGGTTCATATTCATTCCAATCATCCAGGGAAGGTTCTGGAAACTTGTCTGCAGTGGGGGCAATTAAGCGATATAAAGATTAATAATATGCTGGAAGAGGTTCATGAACATATTAACAACTGGGAAAATGCCGAATTAACCAATACCAGTAAATCCAAAAAACTAGGTTTGGTGGCAGTAGGTATTGGTGAAGGGATTAATGAGGTACTGAAGAGCCTGGGAGTGGATATAGTAGTTGAAGGTGGCCAAACCATGAACCCTAGTACTGAAGACCTGCTAAATGCATGTAATCAGGTTAATGCCGAATCGGTAATAATCTTTCCCAACAACAGCAATATAATTATGGCAGCCCAGCAGGTGGTGGAGTTATGTGACAAGCAGGTGGTGGTTGTTCCTACCAGGTCCATAATGCAGGCCATCACTGCTTTGATAACCTACGATCCTGAAGGTGAGAGCGAAGAAATAGCCGCTGCTATGATAGAAGAGATGCAACAGGTTAAATATGCTGAAGTAACCCATGCGGTTCGGGATTCCTCTATAAATGGCCTTACCATCAAAGACGGAGATATTATTGGTATTCTGGGTGACGAAATCAAGGTCACCAGCAGTAGTCCTGAAGACGCTCTCCTAAAACTATTGGAGCTAATGGTAGACGATGACAGCAGCTTGATAACCTTTTTCTTTGGTGATGAGATTAACGAGGACGAGGCTAGTCAAGTTAATGATACTATAGTAGAGCGCTATTCTGACTGCGATGTGGAGTATCATTTTGGTGGTCAGCCCCATTATAGTTACCTGATTTCGGTAGAATAGGTGTTAATAGAGGCAGAAAAATGGGAAGTTCCTATTTTTCTGCCTTTTACCATAGACATTTAATAAACGCGGATCACGCGGATTTAGTAGGATTAACGCGGAAATACCATATGCTATTTTTGTTGGTGGTTGCGTTTGCCCCGGCACTTAGCAGAGATACATAGCATTTCAAAAACAATTCTTAATTTTTAATTCTCAATTCTTAATTCATAGTGGAGGTTGTTATGGACAGGCTCTTGGAAGACCTTCAATACATAAAAGGAGTAGGTCCCAAAAGAAGCAAACAATTAAACCGTCTGGGTCTGGATACGGTCTTTGACCTCCTGTGGAATATTCCCCGGGCTTATTTTAATCGCGCTAATGTAAATCGCATTACTGAATTAAAAGATGGTGAAGCCGCAAGTATAAGGGGAAAAATATGTTCTGCCGGTACCAGTCGTACCCGGGGCGGAATGACTATATTCAAGGCCCTGGTGGAGGATGATTCAGGGGCAATTACGGCGGTATGGTTTAACCAGCCCTTTATGTCCCGGATTATAAAGCCGGGGCAGGAGATATTCTTAACCGGTAAGCCGAGAAGATTTTCTTACAGTGGAATGGAATTCAACGTAAGCGAGTATGAGATCATTGATGATGAGGATATCCATTTTAAAGTTCTGCCGGTTTACGCACTTACCGAGGGTCTTAGTCAAAAAACCATGCGTTTTATTACCCTAAGTAGTCTAAGAGGCTATCTTGACTATTATCCGGAAATATTACATGAGAAATTGCGGAAAAAGTATAATCTCTGTCCTATAGATTATGCCTTCAATAATATTCATTTTCCGGACAACCGGGAAGCGTATCGCCAGGCCCGAAAAAGGCTAGCGATGGAGGAATTACTCCTGTTTCAGATCCAAATAAAGCAACTGGAAAGATACGACCCACAGGGTGATTATGTAGTGCATCAGGAAAAAACGGATTTAATTAAACAGTTGGCGACTCATATTCCTTTTCAACTTACATCTGCTCAACAAAAGGTAATTACAGAAATATTTGCTGACATGGAATCGCCATTTCCTATGAACCGACTTCTCCAGGGAGATGTGGGTGCAGGCAAAACGGTAGTAGCGGCCATGGCTATGGCTAAAGCAGTTGCCAGTGGCTTTCAAGCGGCTATAATGGCTCCTACTGAAATCCTGGCTCAACAGCATTACACCACACTGGAGCGTTTTTTTTCCAGCTATAATGTAACCGTAGCCCGGCTTACCGGAGGAACTTCAGAGACCGAACGGCGACTAATATTGGAAGCAGTTAGAAGTGGTGAGATTGACGTGTTGGCTGGTACCCATGCCCTGATTCAGGATGATGTAGTATTTAACTCCCTGGGACTGGTAGTCATAGACGAGCAGCACCGCTTTGGGGTCAGACAGAGGGCCGCTCTAAGCGCTAAAGGCATTTCTCCGGATGTACTGGTCATGACTGCTACCCCTATACCCCGAACCCTTGCTTTAACTGTATATGGTGATTTAAGCCTGTCGGTAATAGATGAGTTGCCGCCAGGTCGTAAAGCTATAAAAACTTATTTTATTAAGCCACAGCAACGCCAACGACTGTACCAGTTTATTTATGAACAGGTACATAATAAGGCTCAAGCCTACATTGTCTGTCCCCTGGTTGAGGAATCTGAGAAACAGGATTTGCAAGCAGCAGTTTCGCTCTATGAAGAACTTAAGTCCAGAGTATTTCCGAAATTCAATATTGGACTCATCCATGGTCGCCTTAAACCGTCGGAAAAGGATATGGTCATGCAGATGTTCAAGCAGGGTAATATTAAGATTCTGGTTTCTACCAGTGTAATAGAAGTAGGGGTAGATGTTCCCAACGCTTCCATTATGGTGATTGAACAGGCAGAACGCTTTGGACTGTCCCAGTTACATCAATTAAGAGGTCGGGTAGGACGAGGTCATAAGCAGTCCTACTGCTTTCTAATTGCTGACCCCAGGACAGAAGAGGCGGTCAGTAGGCTTCAGGCTATGGAAAAAACTAATGACGGATTTGAACTGGCTGAAGAAGATTTGAGGATAAGGGGACCAGGTGAATTTTGGGGAGTCAGGCAGCATGGATTGGATGGACTAAAAGTTGCCAATCTAAGTAAAGATCAAAAACTGGTAGAACTAAGCCGAGTTTTAAGCGATGAAATTGAGCAAAGCCATTCAAATTCTAGAATAGAAAAATATATTGCTTTAAAATTTAAAAAATCAAACCAGGTAGCTCCTAACTAAATTCCATGAAACTGGATAAATAAAAAACTTTAAATTTCAGATTATAATACTGCGATAGTAATTCGCAGTTTTTTATTTTTAAAAAAGGAGGCGAATCAATTGAAAAACAATAAGAAGGAAAGTAAAGGAATTGAAAAACTAAAATATGAAGTAACTCAGGAAATCGGCATTTCAAGTACTAATACGCAAAATAATAAGAAAAAAATTAAAAAGTCTTGAAAATACTTCTAGCATATTAGATTAATCCGGGGAAAAAATAAGACTACACCATATGAAGGAGGTGAAAAATAAATGGCTAGAAATAATCAGCTGTTAGTTCCCCAGGCCAGAGCAGCTATGGACCAGTTTAAAATGGAAGCTGCCCAGGAAGTAGGTGTAAGCCTGAAGCAGGGTTACAATGGTGACCTCACTTCTAAACAGGCTGGAAGCATTGGTGGACAAATGGTTAAGAAAATGATCTATGATTATCAGCAGAGATCATCCGGTGGCGGACTGAGCTAGTACTAATATTCCTCAAAACCATACTATCGTTAACAAGCGGATTATACATATCCGCTTGTTTTCATTATGGCCATTATTTTATTACCACCAATTTTCTATTAGGTAGCATATAGCTCCAACTGTTCTTCAGAGATACCGGGGAAGAGAGATTTAGCTACTCCCATGGAGATTATGCGGGAGCTATTTTCAATAATGTCATCTATTTCCTTGGGGGTTACTCCTAAACTTCCCCCAAATGGGTTTAATATTTCTTTAATGGAATTTAAAGAAGTATTTTCATTAAACATAGCTCCGCTATTTAAACAGAATTTTTTAACCGCTTCATTGGCAATTACCGCAGCATTTACAATAGTAGGACAGCCAATAGCGATTACCGGCACCCCAAGATCTTCCTGCCTTATAGCATGGCGGGCGTTACCAACTCCCGAACCTGGTTGAATACCGGTATTACACATTTGAATGCTTGTCCCTATACGACTGACATTCTGTGCAGCCAGAGAATCGACTACAACTAGCAGAGCTGGTTTTATTTTTTCTACTATGCCTTTTATTACTTCAAACGTTTCCAGGCCGGTGATTCCAAGTACGCCAGGGGCTATTCCACAGCTGGGCCTCATGCCTTCGACTAAAGCATCAGGGGAATAACTATGATAATGGCGGGTAATTGGACTATATTCAATAAACTTGGGTCCCAGAGCATCAGCAACTGCTCTCCAGTTACCCAGGCCTACCAAAAGTACAGTATCCTGAGGTTTAAGGGAATCTCCCATTAAAGTCTGCATACTTTTTTCCATACTTGCAACTATTTCATCCCGTACATAAGGATCATTAATTTTTAAAGGCGGGGACTCAATAGTTACATAAGTGCCAACTGGCCGACCCATTTTTTCTGCTCCATTGGCATTGAGGATGGTAATAGTAGTAACTTTGATATGTTCTAATTGCTGTACATCTTCCTTTACTCCCGGTATTTCCTGGTCAGTAGCACCTCTAATCAAATCGCGTGCTTCTATAGCCATGTCCACGTAAACATTAAATTCTTTATATAACATTAAACCTACCTCCTTTGGATTTATTATCCGTTTTAATATCTGGAAATATGCATAAAAAATGGCGACTATTATAGTCGCCATTTTGGGGAGAGGAGAATTTTGTAAAGTTGTTGGGGAGGGTTTGTTACCAGATTATTTCTGGTACTTATATCATTACCCAGCTATAGAGATAATATACACATTACTTAAAAATTTTTTTCTGTGATAAAATGATTTTAGCAAAAAAGGGCAAAACAGAAAACTGGCGAATATATGACAGAGGAGTAGAACTTTGCGAGTAATATCAGGAACAGCACGGGGAAAACGTTTGAAAGCTCCCCGAGGAATGAATACCAGGCCGATTACTGATATGATAAAAGAGGCTCTCTTCAATGTAATCGGAAATAATATAATTGATGCTACCTTGCTGGATCTATTTGCCGGAAGTGGTAGCGTAGGGATTGAAGCTTTAAGCCGTGGAGCCCAAACGGTAATATTCATAGACAATAATGCTAATTCGGTGCAAACTATTAGGGAGAACTTGAGTAATTGTGGTTTAAAGGAAAATTTCGAACTCTATCGCAACGATGTTTTTCGGGCCATAGAAATACTTGACCAGCGACATATTAAATTTGACTATATATATGCTGATCCTCCATTTACCGTAGAGAGCATTTTTAGTCCAGTCCTTATGGCTATAGATAAATCATCTTTATTAGCCAACGAAGGAATCTTAATAATTCGTAGTCCCAGGAAAATGAAGCTAACTGTTAAATTAAGCCGGTTAGAAGAATACCGGTTTGATAATTATGGGGAATCGACCCTGCATTATTATCGTCTAAATAAGGAGGTATTTGCAAAATGATGGAGATTTTCAGGATACTGGATGAACTCGAACTGATGATAAAGGGCAGTAAGAAGGTGCCCTTATCCAACGGCAAGGTCATGATAGAGAGTCACCGGTTCCTGGATCGGGTAGATCGCTTGAGAGCCATACTGCCGGAAGAGTTGGAGACAGCACGGCTTATCATGAGTGAAAAGGAACGAATTGTCAAGGAGGCCTGCGCCCAGGCGGACGAATACCTGGAACAGTCTAAAGATCATGTGGCACGTATGGTAGATGATAATGAAATAACCCGAAATGCTATGCAAATGGGTGAGGAAATTGTTGCCAAGGCTGAAGAAATGGCCCGGGAAATTCGTCGCGATGTCAACGAATATGCTGACGGTGTATTAAGCCATATGGAAATTGTATTAAAAAAAGGGCTGGAAGCTATTAGTCAAGGAAAACAGGAAATTAGAGATTCCCAGGAAGAAGAATATTAATCCTGCAAAAAAAGGCTTATAACCATCATTAGGGTAATTAATACCAGGCCGATAGCTAAACAGGACAGGGAAACATTCCAGGCATCAAAAGAATACAAAGCTTTATAATACGGGATAGTGAAAGAGCTGACGACCAGGCGGGGAACAATTATTTTATAAGCAAATAGTGTAATTGTTAAAGATAAGATTATCTGGATAAGACGTGAAAGCAGATAAAATGATAAACGTACTGCTGTACCGGCCATAATACTCATCACCTGTGCAATAATGGAAAAACCGCTGAAAGCCAAAATAGCACTGACTGCCAGCAGCTTATATAGTAAGTCGGCCTGAGAAGCCAGGACTACTGTCCGGGTACCAAGGGTGATTTCGAACATCCCCATACCCAGACCATAGGCCACCGGATAAGGCAGACAAAAGGCTTTAAACATACAGCTTAGCATCATTGCCAGCCCATCCATTACCCCCCAGACTGATAACATACGGGTTAAAACGGAAAAGATTATAACAAAACCAGCAATAGCCAGAATATTATTCAGGCTATTTTTTATGGCATCACCCAATAAGGCCCCGATACCCTGTGTGTTTCTGTTTATTAAGAATGCCTGGTAGGCTTCCTGTAACAAAGACTGCTCCCGTCTAAAGATAGAGATGGTTTGAGGGGATCCCCGAAAGCGCCATATTATACCTACCAGGATATTAGAAAGGTAATGGGAAAAGGCCAGTACGTACCCTGCCAGCGGCGAAGCAAACATCCCTACACCCACCGCACCCAGTATGAAAAGGGGACTCGAGTTGTTGGTAAAGGAGACCAGCCTTTCAGCTTCATCAGCGGTAAGAAGTTTTTCATCATAGAGCCTCCTGCTTAAGACGGCGCCGATAGGAAACCCTGAAGTGAAACCCATAACCACTACCAGAGAACTGCAACCCGGCAGGCGAAAGATAGGTCGCATTACCGGTTCCAGAATTACTCCTAGAAAATTAACAAAACCCAGGCTGACCATAAGCTCAGCTACAATAAAAAAAGGAAGCAAAGCCGGTAAGAGGATAGTAAACCATAGCTTACAGCCCATTCCGGCAGCAGTAACCGTTTCTTGTGGGTTGATAATCATGAAAGTGGTTAAAATTAGTATTATAATGAGAAAAAAGATACGGGAGTAGTTTCCCATAATGCCAACTCCAATTTAAATTTGAGAATAATATGAACTAATTTCACCTTAATACGAGGGTTAATTTTAATATATGTTTTGAGGGTTGGGGTTTAGAAGATTAAAAACATTCTACCGGAGGTGGTAGCTTTGCAAGACCGGCCTCAAATTGCGCTGGTACTGGGTGCAGGAAGTGCCCGGGGGTTAGCCCATATAGGGGTTTTACAGGTATTTGAAGAGAACCATATACCTTTTGATTTTATTGTGGGAAGCAGTATGGGGGCTATGGTAGGAGGCATTTATGCCTGTGGTGCGGATATGAAAATGCTGGGTCGTATGCTGGCACATCTGGACTCGCGCCTGTTTTTTGATGTTCAACTCCCCCGCATGGGCTTTATATCAGGTAAACGCATTAAAGAATTGCTAAACCTGCTTACTAAAAAGAAAAGTTTTGAGGAGACTAGCATACCTTTGCTGGTAGTAGCTACTGATCTTTTGACCGGGCAAGAGGTAGTACTCGAGGAAGGCTCAATTACCGAAGCAATTCGGGCCAGTATTTCCATTCCAGGAATATTCCATCCGGTAAAACGGAATGAAATGATACTGGTAGACGGTGCGGTGATTAATCGCTTGCCCATAGAAGTAGCCCGTAGCCGGGGTGCGGATCTGGTTATTGCGGTGGATGTTACCTTTGGCGAAGGTCGTATGGTAAGCATCAACAATACTATGGACGTTATTTTAACCGCTATTGATATTATGCAAAAAATGCAATTTGATTTAATTTATGACAAAGCGGATATACTCATTCAACCTGCCGTAGGTGGCTTCGCCTCCAAAGACTTCGAAAAATCCCAGGAAATAATTCAACTGGGCAGACAGGCGGCGGAAGCAAAGCTGGATGAAATAAAAACCGTGTTAGGGGGATGGCCCGACGGTCCTTTCGAAACGTAGACATTGATCTAAAAGAAGAGAATAAATCGTGTCAAAAGGACCACATGTTCCATTTAGGGTATCCCCACAATACGCTAGACTCGTAATGGTGAGGTGGTAAAATCTTTTCCGGCCAGGCGTTGTAAAGGATTAGGGTAGAGCAGGGTATAAATGTCAGTGGCCAGAACGTCTAAATCAATCATTTCACGTAAAACAGTCCCGGGGTGGTCATCTCGGGCTTTTTTCATGTCTTTACCCCGGCTTAAGATAGGAATTTGTGAATTAATTTTCATTTCTTGAAGGATTTTTTGACCCTTTGACGAAAAACCTAGAATATGTAAGTAAAGAGGGCCGTGCTGATCAAAGCGTTTTACCTGTTCATTGGTAAGTGCAAAAAGTATATATATCAGGGTACGCTTAATTCTTGTAAGACTGTAACGTTTAGACTTTACGGTTTTTAGAAGTTGCTCTATAGTACCAGAATAATTGGCAGCTTCTTTAAAACGGGACTCCAGTCCCTCACTGATTTCGTAGATATCACTGAGCTCCTGCAGCGACATAGTCCGGAGTTTAAACAAAACAGTTCTTTCCAGTGCGTCTAATGATACCGGGCAGCGTCCATCGGACATCTCTCTTTGCAGTATATTCAGACTATCCTGCGGTAAAGACTCGTTCAGCTCATTCAGGCCGTGACTGGCGAGTAGTGACTGGCGGATAGCGGTGGCACTGGCATAGGGAGAAAGTTCGGTGTTGTGGTAGCTGGAGCCTTTTCGCTTGATTAAGATGGGGGTGAAGGGCAAACCTTCCTGTTTAATCACGCGCAGGTATTCAATAGCCAAAATATTGTTGGAACCAGGTAAAATCTTTTGTAACTCAGCCGAACGCTTACCCATGTATTGCTGCAGGGCCAGCGACCTGGCGAGGGGAAAACTCTTGCCAGTAGCCAGGTTTTCTTTAACCAGCCTGGAGTACGCGATGGGCTCATTGGCTAGCAAATCGGCTATGGAGCTTAATACTTGCATATTATCATACTCGGCTCCAAAAGCCAGGTGGGTAACAGCCGCAGTTTGTTGTAATAGCTTGAGGGCACCCTGGGCAAAAAAATAGGCACTCCTGACGGAAAAGCAAAAAGGAAGTTCGATAACCAGGTCTGCACCAGATTTTAGAGCCATTTCGGCTCGAGCCCATTTGTTGCAGATGGCTGGTTCCCCCCTTTGCAGGAAGTTGCCGCTCATTACACATAGTACAGCAGCAGAACTGTCTATTTGTTTTGCTTCATTGATAAGATGCAGGTGTCCGTTATGAAAAGGGTTATATTCAGCTACGATGCCCAGAACAGCCACGGTAAATTCTCCTTGGTTAAATGTTTATAGTATCATAAATCTTACCACTAAATTATCTATTTATGCTAGAATTAACTAGAGAATCCAGGCCTGAGGATACGAAAAAATTGTCATAACTAAACGGGAGGTAGAAGGATGAGTCTGTTAGCAGAAATTAGAGAAAAAGCTTCAAAAATGGGTAAATTCATAGTTTTACCCGAAGGTACTGAGGAAAGAACCCTGCAGGCTATCAAAGGAATAGTAGACCAGAAGGTAGCCACCCCCATTCTACTAGGTGATGAAGGCGAAGTTAAAGGACTGGCCAGCAAAATCGGGGCTGACATAAGCGGAGCGGAGATTATTAATCCGATTAATGCCCCGTATTTTGATGATTTTGTCCAGGCATTTTATGAAATGCGTAAAGCCAAGGGAGTTGACCTGGATAAAGCCAAAAAGACCATGCTGGATCCACTCTTTTTCGCTTCCATGATGGTTAAAATGGGTAAAGCTGATGGAGAAGTTGCCGGTGCGGAAAATACGACTGGAAATGTACTTAGGCCTGCACTGCAGATTATTAAAACTGCACCAGGAATTACTGCTGTATCCGGTGCCTTTATCGTTATTGTACCCAACTGCGAGTTTGGAGCCAACGGTACTTTCGTATTTGCTGACTGTGCAGTAACCATTGACCCCAGCGCTGCGGAGTTGGCAGCCTTTGCCAAGGCTTCTGTTGCTACCGCTACTGACCTTTGCGGTATAGAAGAACCCCATATAGGAATGCTGTCTTTCTCCACCAAAGGTAGTGCCAGCCATGCCATGGTCGATAAAGTCACCGAGGCTACTGCCATCGCCAAAGAAAAATATCCAGAATTGAAAATTGACGGAGAATTCCAATTCGACGCAGCTATCGTACCCAAGGTGGGTGCTTCCAAAGCTCCCGGCAGTGATGTTGCCGGTCAGTGTAATGTATTAATATTCCCGGATATTAACTCAGGTAATATCGGTTACAAGATTGCCCAAAGACTGGGTAAAGCAGAGGCTATTGGACCAATTCTGCAGGGTATTGCCAAACCGGTCAATGACCTATCCAGAGGTTGCAGTGTAGAGGATATTGTTAACGTTGTAGCCATGACCGCAGTAAGATCCTAAGTGAAGGTAGGGCGGATCTGTACCTTTAATATTTTTAGGAAAATAAGGAGGTAATTAGTTAAATGAAGGTTCTGGTTGTAAATGCTGGTAGTTCGTCTATCAAGTATCAGGTCGTTGATATGACCGATGAAAGTGTCCTGGCTGTCGGTCTGGTTGATCGCGTAGGTATTCCTGGTACCACCCTGGAACATAAACCCGTAGGCAAGGACAAAGTGTTGATTAAGAAAGATTTACCTGATCATACCGCTGGTATGAAGCTGGTACTGGAAGTTCTGGTCAACGAAGAATATGGATGCATCAAGAGCATGGATGAAATCGGCGCAGTTGGACACCGTGTGGTACACGGGGGCGAGGAATTTGCCGAGTCAGTAGTAATTGATGATCGGGTTAAAAAGGTAATCAAGGACTGCTTCGATATAGCTCCCTTGCATAATCCTCCCAACCTTATGGGAATTGATGCCTGCCAGGAATTAATGCCTAATGTAAACCACGTAGTAGTTTTTGACACTGCTTTCCATCAGACCATGGAACCCTCAAACTTCCTGTATGCTCTTCCCTATGAAGTATATGAGAAATATCGGGTAAGAAGATATGGATTCCACGGCACTTCCCATTTCTATGTATCTCACCGGGCTGCTGAGATGCTGGGCAAACCTTTTGAAGAGTGCAAGATTATAACTCTGCATCTGGGTAATGGTGCCAGTATGGCTGCAGTCAAGGGCGGCAAGGTAGTTGACACCACCATGGGCTTTACCCCGTTGGAAGGTCTGGTCATGGGAACCCGTTCTGGTGACATTGACCCTGCCATCGTATTCTTCCTGATGGAAAAATTGGGCTTAGGTACTACTGAAGCCAACAACTACTTTAATAAAAAAGCAGGTATGCTGGGTCTATCCGGAGTATCTAACGACCTTAGAGACATACTTGAAGCTGCTGCTTCTGGCAATGAGAGAGCCCAGACAGCACTGGATGTTTACTACAACCGGGTTAAGGGTTACATTGGCAACTACATGGCCAAGCTAAATGGCTGTGACTGCCTAGTATTCACCGCTGGTGTAGGTGAAAATGCGATTGACATAAGAGAAAACATCTGTAAAGACCTGGATTATCTGGGTGTTAAGATGGATGTTGAGAAGAATAAAGTTCGGGGTAAAGAGGTTGATGTAGCAGCCGCTGACTCCAAGGTCAAAATCTTTGTTATTCCCACTAATGAGGAACTGGTTATTGCCCGCGATACCTATCGCCTTTCTAAATAACAATAAAGTCTACCAGGGGCGGGAGAAATCCCGCCTCTTTTTAATTCTGCAACCTGAATTTATAAACCGGCGCCTGGTTGACAATGCTAAGAAGGGCAGACTATAATTAGTTTGGTATTTTTATGGGGTGATAGTATGAAAATTGACCTGGAAAGACTCAGACTTGGAATCCGGGAGAGCCTGGAGTTTCATTTTAATAATCCAGGTACGGATGAATACCTTAAAGAACTGGGAGGTAAATACCAGGAAAACCTTAAAGTTGATATTAAGGTTGAAAGAACGGGCAGGTTTTACCTGGCTCAGGGAAGAGTAACAAGCCTTCTGGAGGTACAGTGTTCCCGCTGTTTGGAGAGGTTTTACTATCCAATAGAGGTAGAATTTCATCTTAAACTGGTGGAATCACAATTGAAAGAGGAATTTACTTCGGACGAGGAGGTAATCTTTTTCGATTGTGATGAGGTTGAGATACAACCTTTTATAGAGCAGTTGGTCTTTTCCGAAATTCCCTTGGCCCCTGTTTGCAGGCTGGATTGTAAGGGGCTGTGTCCAGAATGCGGTAATAATCAGAACTTATCCCAGTGTCACTGCCAACATGAAAATACCGATCCTAGATGGGATAAATTAAAAGATCTCAAGGTAGGGAAGGAGGTTACATAGTGGGAGTTCCGAAAAGGAGACAATCGCATTCCCGTAAGAACAAGCGCCGTTCAGAATGGCGGAAGCTTGAAAAACCGGGTTTGGTTGAATGCCCTCAGTGTCATGAACTGAGAATGCCTCACCGGGCATGTTTAAATTGCGGTTATTATAAGGGCAAAAGCATTATGTAATGTCAATAGAACAAATCGTCAAAAAGTAAGTATGGTCTGGTTAGACTGGTAGCTTACTTTTTGTTTTCTTTAAGGAGGTTGGTTGGTCATGAAGATAGCTTTAGATGTTATGGGGGGAGATTACGCACCAGTGGAATTATTAGCCGGTGCTATTAAATGGCTGCAAGAAAATGAAGGCCAGATTGTACTGGTGGGTGATCAGGAGATAATTAATGAAGAACTTCAAAATCATAGTTATAACCCCAATAGGTTGGAAATAGTTCATGCCAGCCAGGTAATAGGAATGGATGAATCACCTGCTGCAGCTCTGCGTAAGAAAAAAGATGCGTCTATAGTTGTTGCCAGCAGGCTGGTAAAGGACGGGATGGCGGACGCGGTAGTTTCCTGTGGAAGTACTGGAGCCCAGATGGCTGCAGCCATATTTATTCTGGGAAGAATGGAAGGGATAGAAAGACCACCCATTGTTGCTGCTATACCTGGCAGAGGGGGTAAGCCGACTCTGCTTATAGATGTGGGAGCAAACGTGGACTGCAGGCCGATACAACTGTTGCAGTTTGCCCTGCTGGGGCAGGCCTATGCCAGAGGGGTAATGAATCTGGATAATCCGCGGGTGGGGTTGTTAAACAACGGTGAAGAAGAAGGCAAGGGTAATAACTTAAGCATTCAAACTTATGAATTATTGAGCGGGCAAAGCGGTTTAAACTTTATTGGAAATGTCGAGGGCCGTGACCTGTTTAGTTCTCGGTGTGATGTTATAGTATGCGACGGATTTACCGGTAACATTTTGCTCAAAACCCTGGAAGGAATGGTGTTTTTCCTGGCTGCCGGAGTAAAGGAAGAACTGGGTGCAATACCGGCAACCTTTACCCGACTGGACTACACTCAAATTGGTGGTGCACCTTTACTGGGAGTTAACGGCATAAGCGTTGTTTGCCATGGCAGTTCAAAAAGAGAAGCGGTATGCAATGGCCTTAATATAGCTGCAGATAGTATAAATAATAATATTGTTGATAAACAGCTGCAGGAATTGTCCAGACTAACACCTTAAGGAACTATTAGGCACTCCCTGCGTCTATTTTCTATTTAACGTGTATAATATAATCAATAAGCTAAACGGAGGTATATGAATGCAGGAATTTTTTGAACAGGCCAGGCGCATACTGGCTGAACAGATGGAAATTGAAGTAGAACGTATCACTATGGATACTGAGTTTGAAGAAATTGATGCAGATTCCATAGACATTGTAGAGATGATAATGGCGCTGGAAGATATTTATGAAGTAGAGTTTCCGGAAGAGGATACGGAGGACTATCCTACCATGGGTTCTCTTGTAACTGCTCTCTATGAATATTTGCAGAAGGTAAAAAATGACTGAGAAAACAGCAGCCAGGAAGTTTATGGATGATAATGAGTTAAATATTAGCGATAGTGATCTGCTGGTCATGGCATTAACCCACCCTTCCTATGCTCAGGAGAAGAACTTTGAGCACAACAACCAGAGACTGGAGTTTTTGGGGGATGCAGTATTAAGTTTTGTTGTAGCCGAGTATCTCTACAACCATTATCGGGATAAAGCCGAAGGCGATTTAACCAAAATCAGGGCTCGAGTAGTTTGTGAAAAGTCCTTGCTTAATGTTGCCCGTAAGATTAATCTGGGTAATTATATCTTGTTAGGTAAAGGCGAAGAAATGTCTGGAGGCCGAAAACGCAGATCTATACTAGCAGATACGGTAGAAGCAGTTATAGGAGCTATTTATCTGGACCAGGGTTATGAAAAGGCTAAAGAGTTTATTCTTAAACACCTGGAGGGCAATATAATCGAAGGTGCCAGTGGTGATTATTATGACTACAAATCCAGGCTGCAGGAATTGGTGCAGGGTAAAAACAAGGAAAATGTCCATTATGCCATTATTGAAGAAAGCGGACCGGCCCATTGTAAAAGCTTTGTAGCCGGGGTATATTTTCAGGATCAGCTTCTGGCTACGGGTGAGGGTAAAAGCAAAAAGGAAGCTGAACAAAATGCGGCCGGCAAGGTACTGATTGACCAGGAGTTTTTAGCAAGCCTGAACGGAAAAGGGAAGCTGGATGAAACAACATTATAATATCCCGGTATTTATTCCCCACCTGGGGTGCCCTTTTCAGTGCATTTTTTGTAACCAGAACAAAATTGCCTCTAATCAGGGAATACCGACCCGGGCTGATTTGATAACTACTATTGATGAGCACCTGAGTACTATCAGGACTAGCGGTGACAACATTGAACTGGCTTTCTTTGGTGGTAGTTTCACGGCTATTGACCGTAAATTGCAGGAAGAGTACTTGTCTATAGTAAAGCCTTACCTGAAGAATGGGCAGATTGGCAGTATCCGCATTTCTACTCGGCCTGATTATATTGATGGAGAAATACTGGATTTTCTCACCAGCTATGGGGTAAAGACGATAGAACTGGGAGTACAATCTTTTAGTGATGAGGTTTTAAAAGCATCCGGTCGCGGCTATAGTTGCGGCGATGTTCTTAAAGCCAGTCGCCTGATTAAAAACTCCGGAATTAAATTGGGTATTCAGTTAATGATCGGACTACCAGGTGACAACCATGCACTTGATATGGAGAGCACCAGGCAGGCGATTACCCTTGTACCTGATATGGTAAGAATTTATCCTACCCTGGTTATTGCCGAAACCCCGCTGGAGATTCTATTTGAACAGAATAAATATTTGCCCTTAAGCCTTTCTAACGCTATTACCACCTGCAAGGAGATGTTCTTGCAATTCCAGCAACACGATATAACTGTTATCCGTATGGGGCTGCATCCCGGGGAAGAACTGCTTAGCCCCGGTGCTATAATAGCAGGGCCTTTTCACCCTGCTTTTGGGGAATTAGTAGAGCAGGAAGTGTTTAAGGAACAGTCATATATGCTTATAAGGAAATACAAAGAAAAATTCAAATCAGATTCCGACCTGACCTTACTGGTTCATGAAAAGGACATTTCGAAAACAATTGGCCACCAAAAAAATAATCTGCTTTACCTGAAAAGCCACTTTCAAACAAGGGATATCAAGGTGAAAGCCTATCCTGCCTATGAGCGCGATACTGTCGGCCTGGCAGTTGGAATCGAATCAGAACCGCTCTTTACTCTTAATCGCAAGGAATTTATAAACTTTCGCTCAGGGGAACCAGATTTGCTCTCCCTTGACGGAAATTGGCCTTTTTTAATGTAATAGCAGTAAAGAACAGGCATTTTATAAAAAGGTTTTAAAATGACTGATGTCAAATAATATACTAGCGAGGATATGCTGATGCGGCAGAAGATACTAAGGAAGCTAGTTCAAAACCAGAATAACTTTATAAGCGGAAGTCAACTGGCAGAATCTCTGGGGATCAGTCGGGTGGCAGTCTGGAAACATATTGAAGCTCTGAAAGAAGAGGGATATGATATTACTGGTGTTAGTGGCAGGGGTTACCAGATTAAGGACAGCGGGATAATAATTCCGGATGAAATTAGAGCTAGCTTACCGCAACAGTTAATTGGCAGCCAGATATATTATTATCCCCGCCTGGATTCCACCAACGAAGCCCTAAAACGCAGCATAAAAGACCATCTGCCGGAAGGTACGGTATATGTGGCCGGAAAACAGGAAGAGGGCAAGGGACGCCGGGGCAGAAAATGGGAATCTCCCCCAGGGGGGTTGTGGTTTTCCTTTTTATTAAGGCCGACTTTACCTTTACCCCAGACGGCATTATTATCGCTGGTGTTTGCCGTATCTCTGGTTAAAAGCCTGGATGTTTTTTTAGGGTCATTATGTCAGATTAAATGGCCCAATGATATTTACTGCCAGGGTAAAAAAATCGCCGGTATCCTGCTGGAAATGAGCGGGGAAATAGACAATACCGACAATCTTATTGTAGGTATTGGCATTAATGTTAATGTCAGAACGAATGATTTGCCGGCATTTATAGGTGCTAATTCTACTTCTATGCTGGAAATATGTGGCCGGGAGATAGCTGCTGATAAGGTCTTGATAACTGTATTAAAAGATTTGGATAGCTATTACCATGAATTTCTGAAGAATGGATTTACCGATATCCGTTTGGAATTCAAATCCCGCTGCCTGCATCTGGGTAAAGCAATAGAGACAACCCGAGGGCAGGATATAATCCGGGGTATAAATACCGACATTGATGAGATGGGTAACCTGATGCTGCAATATCAGGATACCCTTATACGTATAAGTACCGGGGACGTTAAGGTATTAAATTAGCAGGGGAGGAGAATAAGTGTATCTCAAGCGGTTGGAGATAAAGGGTTTCAAATCTTTTGCTGATATTACCGAGATTTGTTTTGAACCAGGCATTAATATAATAGTTGGTCCCAATGGTTGTGGGAAGAGTAATGTGGTTGATGCTATACGCTGGGTTATAGGTGAAGCCAATATACGTCATCTGCGCGGCCAGAAAAGCGAAGATGTAATTTTTAACGGCACCGATGATAAAAAAGCTCAGGGGATGGCCCATGTAGAAATGCTACTTGATAATAGTGATCAAATTTTGCCTCTTGATTACAGTGAAATTACATTAGCCCGCAAAGTTTTTCGCAGCGGTGAAAGTGAGTTCTATATTAACAAATCTCGGGTACGAATGAAGGATCTTAATGATTTATTTACCGGTACCGGTTTGGGGAAGAAAGGTTATTCCATAATTGGTCAAGGGGAATTGGAACAGGTATTAAGCGGGCAAGCCCTGGACAGAAGGTTAATACTGGAGGAAGCCTCCGGTATCATAAAATACCGCCAGCAAAGGGATGAAGTCAAACGGCGTTTGGAGAATACAGGTAATGACCTGTTGCGTCTGGGAGATATTATAAATGAAGTTAGGGAGCGCAAGGAGGAACTGCAGCATAAGGCTGAGCGAGCCCGGCTTTATTTACAGCTAAATCAGGAATTCCAGGAACTCCACAGGATAGTTCTATCTTCAGAACTATCTCGAGGTCAGCAGGAGCTTAGCCGGAAGAAGGAGGAGTTCCTTCAGCGAGAGAGTGAAATTGATTTATTAAGTCAGGACTTACTAGATCTGGAACAGCAGTTAATAGCGGAAGAAAACTTGCTAAAAGAACATCAACAGAAACTTAATAACATACAGGAGCAGGAATACCAGGTACAGACTAATCTTAATTCCTTTGAGGGTGAATTAAGGCTATCGGAAGAGAGAATCAAAAACCGCCAGGAGCGTATCAAGCAATGCCAGGCCGATGAGGTAAAATACAGCGGTATGCTGGCTCGTTTAAGTCAGGATTTGGATACAAACCGGCAGGATTTAATGAGGCAGGAAGAAAACTACCGCCAGCGAGATGAAGAATGCCTTCGCCTGCAGGAGGAAATAGCCGGGTTGGAACATGAGTTGGGAATAATGCGGGAAACATTTACACGTGATAAATCCCGGGTTTTTGATATAAGCAGGGAAGAAAGTTTGATTAATAATCAGCTAGGGGAGAAGGAAGAGCAGCTTAAAAAATTATCTGAACGTAAAGATAGACTTTTAATCAGGTATGATGAACAAAAAATCTGGTTGGATAAGTACTATAATGAACATAAAACATTAAAGGGACAAATCGAGCATTGCCAGGCGGATTTGTCCATTAATGATGCCCGTTTGCGGGAGATGAATGACCAAAAGGACGTTTTGCTGGAAAAAGTGCAGCAATTGGAGAAAGAATATTCCCAACTAAATCAGGCGGGAATGAAAATAAAAAACGCTTTATTATCCTTACAGGAAATGAATCAGAATTTAAGCGGCTATTCAACAGCAGTTAAAGCACTTATGAAAGCGTCTGCATCAGACGAACTAAAGGGAATAATGGGCATACCGGGGGAAATTATAGATGTTCCCCGGGGATTGGAACTGGCTATTGATATTGCTGCCGGCAGGAACCTGGAGAACATTGTTACTGACAGCGTGGACCATGCCCATCAGGCTATTGATTACTTAAAATCTCATAAACTGGGCCGGGTTACCTTCTTACCCTTGAATATACTTAAAGTTCAGGCTGTTCCTGCTACCATTTTACAGCAGTTGGATAAACAAAAAGCAATAATTGGATTGGCTTCACGGGTAGTTAATTATGATGCCCGTTATACCAAAGCGGTGGAATACCTTCTGGGCAGGGTGCTCATAGTAGAAGATTTAGATACCGCCATACATATTTTTAAACGTATTAATTATCCTTTGCGAATAGTAAGTCTGGAAGGTGATTTGCTTAATGCCAGCGGAGCTGTAAGCGGAGGGACCAAAATCTCATCATCTTATGGGAATAGCCCGCTGCTGCGCCGGGGAGAAGAAAAACGACTGCTCAAAGAGCAGGATGATAATGAGACAGACAGAATCTCGAAGCATAATGAACTTTTAGTTATTCGGGGGGAACTGGAGAATTTAGAAGAGGGGATAAGGCAACAAAACCAGTTGCGCCTGGAAGCCCAAATGACTCTGGAAGTAAAAAATAAGCAGCTTAATGAGACTGCATCGGCGCTTACTGCTGCCCGGGAAGAAATGGAATCGTTTAAAAAGGAAGCCGGAGAGCAGGGTGAACAGATGGAGAAGCTGCAGGCGGAAATAAGCAACATGCAGATCCAACTAAGTGAAATGGGCCAGGAAAGCCAGAATGCCTCATCTCAATTGGAAAAATTAAAGGATAAAATAGAGATAAAACAGAGGGACCTGGATATTTGTAGGGAACGGTTTACTTCCCAGCAAGAACAGATGGAAATGAAAAGACGAGAATTGGATAATATAAGAAAAAGTGTTGTGCAATTTGAACAGGTACAGCTATCTTATCAGCAGTCAGTACAGGAAGCTCAACAAGTACAGGCTCGTATGGAAAACGAAAATCAGCATGAGAAACAGCGCCAGCAAGAATTAAAAATTAAGACAGCTGAGGAAAAAATTAGTCTATCCTATTTGGCACAAGAAATAGCTGCTCTTAAAGAAAACTACCAGATTTGTAACCAGAATATAAAAGATTTTCGCCAAAAACTAATGCCCAAGAAGGAACGCATGGAAGAAGTACAAAGGCAATATCATAATCTAGAACTAGCTATAGCCCGTTTGGAAACAGAACAGTCCTCCCTGGAAACGAAATGGGAAGAAAAGTTTAATGATTATACTGGTGAGACTAGCGAAATATTAACCCCGGGCAAATTAAGAGAATATAAAATTAGAATAGAGCAATTACAGACTCAATTGGAAGAGCTGGGGATGGTAGACCCGGAATCGATTAGTGAATATGAGGAAGTACAAGAAAGGTTTACTTTTTTAAGCCAGCAGTATAATGATATGTTGCAGGCACAAAATTCTTTAAGCACATTGCTGGGAGAAACGGAGAATCTGATGCTTAAACACTTTAGCCATTTTTTACAGCTGGCTAATGAGAGTTTTAACAAGACTTTTAAGGATATATTTGAAGGTGGGGAAGCCCATTTAAAAATAGAAACTGGGAAAGAACGTCTGGAAGCAGGGGTAGATATAGAAGTGAAGCTGCCGGGTAAGCGTACCCAACTATTAAATTTATTATCAGGGGGCGAGCGCGCACTTACCTGTATTGCCTTTATTTTTTCGCTCCTGCGTCTGAAACCGGCTCCTTTTTGTTTGCTGGATGAGATTGATGCCTCCCTGGATGAGACTAATTTAACCAGGTTTTCCCGCTTTCTCAAAGCAATGTCCTCCAGTATACAATTTATTGTTATAACCCACCGGCAAGCTACCATTGAAATAGGGGAAAATATTTATGGTGTAACCATGCCGGAGAAAGGCATTTCGTCAGTACTGACACTTAACCTGTTGGAAGCAGAAAGTATGGCCGGATAGTATGTGTAGGGAACGGCCCCCGTGCCGTTCCGCCTTGGGAGCATGGCCGGGTAGTAAGGAAATACAACGGTAATTGGACGCGGCAACATTAATTATGATACCCATAGCGCGAAACCGTAGAACAGTCATGTGTAGGGAACGGCCCCCGTGCCGTTCCGCCTTGGGAGCATGGCCGGGTAGTAAGGAAATACAACGGTAATTGGATGCGGCAACATTAATTATGATACCCATAGGGCGAAACCGTAGAACAGTCATATGTAGGGAACGGCCCCTGTGCCGTTCCGCCTTGGGTTTAATTTATTTCACGTGAAAGTAGGAGGGAATATGGCTTTATTTGATAGGTTTAGAAGCAAAAAACAGAACCAGGACAGCACTGAAGAGATGGAAAACAACATAAAACAGGAAGAAGAACAGGTAGCTGAAGCTGAGCCGGTACCCGGAGAGGATTTACCACCTACGGAAATAGAGGAAACTGAGGTTCCAGAGGTAGAAAAAAAGAAAGACCGGCCCGGATTATTTGCCAAATTTAAGCAGAGTTTAAGTAAAACTCGGAGCAATATTAGCGATAAAATAACCACCCTGGTTAAGAGCAACAAGAAGCTGGACGAAGATTTCTGGGAAGAACTGGAGGAAATACTCATAGAGGCCGATGTAGGTGTAAATACTTCGGTGGAACTAGTATCCCGGGTACGGGAAAGCGCCCGTAAAAAGAAGATTGACGATAGCTCGGAGGTAATGGCTCTAATTAAGGAAGAAGTTAAATATCTGTTGGAATTTCATGATATCCCCCTTAATATTAATGGCCAGGAGCTAATCGTAATTCTGGTAGTAGGGGTTAATGGTGCGGGCAAAACTACGTCCATTGCTAAAATGGCTTATCGTTTCAAGAACGAAAATAAAAAGGTAATCCTGGCGGCAGCAGACACCTTCAGAGCAGCAGCTATTGACCAGCTGCAAATATGGGCTGACCGGGTAGGGGTGGAGATTATAAAGCACCAGGAAGGCTCCGACCCCGGTGCTGTCGTTTACGATGCTATGAATGCTGCCCGGGCGCGTAAAGCAGATATCTTGATAATTGATACTGCTGGTCGCCTACATAATAAAGCTAATCTGATGAAAGAAATAGGTAAAGTAAGAAAAATAATTGAACGGGAAACACCCGGTGCTCCTCATGAAGTTCTACTGGTGTTGGATGCCACTACCGGTCAAAATGCCATCAGCCAGGCTCGTATTTTTGAAGAAGCCACCGGGGTTAGCGGCATTATATTGACCAAACTGGACGGAACTGCCAAAGGCGGTATAGTCCTGGCCATTGCCCAGGAATTAAAACTACCGGTTAAACTGGTGGGGCTGGGAGAATCCCTGGAGGACCTGCGCGACTTCTCAGCAGAAATTTTCGCCGCCGCCCTGTTCGATGAATAAATATTCAATAAATCTAAATTCTTAATTTATGATATGGAGGTTAATTTATGGTACCAATAGCTATAATAGGGGGGACCGGAGTTTATGACCCGGATTTGCTGGAGGATGTTAAAGAGATAGTACAGGAAACCGCCTATGGTAAAGTAACAATACTGGTAGGAAAACATGAAGGGTTGGATATTGCCTTTATTCCCCGGCATGGTGGCGGCCACAGCATTCCTCCCCATCTAATAAACTACCAGGCCAATATTATGGCTTTACACATGATAGGGGTTAAAAACATACTGGCTACCGCTGCGGTAGGCTCGCTTCATTTTGAATTTAAACCTGGAAGCTATGTTCTGGCTGACCAGTTTTTAGACTTTACCCGTACCCGTAAGAACACTTTTTATGAAGGCGGGGAAATGGGGGTAGTCCATTGTGACATGACTATACCTTATTGTTCCCGTTTACGCGAAGCCCTGGTAAAAGGGGGGGGTGATCGGGGTATTAAGGTAATAAACGGCGGAGTTTATGTTTGTACTGAGGGGCCAAGATTCGAAACAGCGGCAGAGATATCCATGTTCAAACAAATGGGGGGACAGCTTATCGGAATGACTAGTGTACCCGAAGTTTGCCTGGCCCGGGAACTGGGTATGTGCTACGCCAATATCTCTATAGTGACCAATTTTGCTGCCGGTATCTCACCCGGAATACTAACCCATAGTGAAGTGGTGGAAATGATGAAGGGCAGTATCCAGGGGGTAAAAGATGTATTAACTGCCAGCTTGAAATATATCGGCACTGACGATAGTAAAGACGACTGTGATTGCCGTAAAATTTTGAACGAGCCCGGAGTAATGAAATGATAAGGACACTCTTTTTTGATGATGAAGCCGTAATTATACTGGATCAGAGCCAGTTGCCAGATAAAGTTGAATACTTAAGGTGTGAAACAGTGGAAGAAGTTGCCCAGGCTATAAAAAAACTAAATGTTCGAGGCGCACCCCTTATAGGTGTAACCGCGGCTTTTGGTTTAGCTATGGCTGTAACTAACTACCAGGGGGAACGTGCAGGAATACATGACTATTTCCGTCAGACCCGGACCACCCTGGCATCCACTCGTCCTACCGCGGTAAATCTTTTCTGGGCTTTGGAAAGAATGGAAAAGGTTTTTACACAGGAATTTGTACGGCAAGCTAACCGAGAGCAAATAGGAGAGCGGCTCAAGCAGGAAGCAATCAAAATGTATGAGGAAGATATAGCCATAAACCGGGCTATAGGCCAATACGGGCAAATCCTGCTGGCAGAAGACTCCCAGGTAATGACTATATGTAACGCTGGAGCACTGGCTACATGCGGTTATGGTACCGCTCTAGGGGTAATCCGGGCCGCAGCTGACCAGGGTAAAATCAAGAAGGTTTGGGCCTGTGAGACCAGACCAGTTTTACAGGGAGCTCGCCTTACTGTGTGGGAACTAATGCAGGATAAGATTCCAGTCACCCTCATAAGTGATAATATGGCTGCCTACGTTATGCAATTAGGGCAGGTAAATACAGTGATAGCAGGTGCCGACCGCATTGCAGCCAATGGTGATACTGCCAATAAGATAGGTACCTATGCCCTGGCAGTTCTGGCCGCCTATCATCAAATACCTTTCTACATAGCAGCTCCCCTTTCCACCCTGGACTTAAAAAGCGCTTCGGGAAGCGATATACCAGTAGAACAGCGTCCTCCGGAAGAGATACGGGAGTTTCGCGGTATGTATTTTACCGTACCGGAGGTGGAAGTTTTCAATCCAGCTTTTGATATAACTCCCCATCATTTAATTACCGGTGTAATCACGGAAAAAGGCATCTTTAAACCTCCTTACGATATAGCCTTTAAAGGACTGAGGAGTGGAGAATGAGGGGCGAACATAGGGGTTACGGCGTAGCGAACACGGGGACTGTCCCCTGTGTTCGCGGGGTTGGTAGAAATCCTATGGGCTATTATGAGTTAATTCTAAAATAAGTAAACCAGGGAAGTGAATAAGCAAATGCATTATTTGGAAGAGAGACATGCAGTATTAAAATGTGCCCGAGAAATATATACCTCCGGTATGGTTACCGGAACCTGGGGGAATGTAAGTGTTAGGGCAGCAGACAAAAAACTTATGATAATAACCCCTAGCGGGATGGACTACGAAACCCTGGAGCCGGAAGACATGGTATTGTTGGACTTCAACGGCCAGGTTGTGGAAGGGAAGTACCAACCTTCTATAGAAACATCACTACATCTGGGAATTTACCAGCAGCGTTCCGATATTGATGCCGTGATCCACGTCCACAGCCCTTATGCCGTTGCATTTGCGGTAGCCCGAAAAAACATTCCGGTTATACTGGAAGAAACCGCCCAGGTAGTAGGACACGAGGTAGAGGTAGCGGACTATGCCCATTGCGGTTCGCAACAACTGGCAGATATAGCAGTACAGACCCTGGGTAATGATAAAAAGGCTCTGCTGCTGGCTAACCATGGGCTTATCGCCCTGGGTAAAGATATCCCGGAAGCTTTAAAGGTATCTTATATCGTTGAAAAGACCGCCATGATTAGTATATATGCCACTGTTCTGGGGACGCCACATTCCCTGTCTCCAGAGGATGTTTCTTTTCTTAACCAGAGCTTTAAGAGCTATGGACAGAAAAAATAATTATAAGAGGGGGCAGACTAGTGAAGATTTTATTGGATAACATCGGGATAATACCGATGAGCGGAGACAAGGCTTATATTGAAAATGCTTATCTCATAATTGAGGGGCAGTATATCAAGGAAGTGGGAGAAGGTTCTGCTCCCGCTGGTGATTATGACCAGGTAATTGATGGCCGTGACCAGGTGGTATTACCCGGATTTATAAACACCCATACCCATGCTGCCATGACCCTATTACGCGGTTATGCTGATGACATGCCCTTAATGGAATGGCTGGAAAACAAGATATGGCCACTGGAAGCAAAACTTACTGCTGATGATGTTTACTGGGGAACTATGCTGGCTATAAGTGAAATGATAAGAAGCGGAACCATTTGTTTTGCCGATATGTACTTTTTTATGGACGCTGCTGCCCGGGCCGTTGAAAAAAGCGGTATTAGAGCAGTTCTCTCCCGAGGTATGGTTGGGGTAGGACCAGAAAACGAAATAGCCTTCGGTGAGAGCCGGGAAATGGTAGAAAAGTGGCATAATGCCTGCAATGGCCGTATTACCTGCAGGTTAGGCCCCCATGCCCCCTATACCTGTCCCCCTGATTACCTGGAGCGGGTAATAAACTTGAGCGATGAACTGGGAGTCGGTTTACATATACATATAGCTGAAACCCGGGGTGAGTTTGAAGACATCCAGCGAATATATAGTAATACACCGGTCGTCCATCTGGACAAACTGGGACTGTTTGAACGCCCGGTCCTGGCTGCCCATTGCGTCCATCTTACCGATGAGGATATAGATATCCTGGCTGCCAAACAGGTAGGGGTAGCCCATAATCCGGAAAGCAACATGAAACTGGCCAGTGGTATTGCTCCGGTGCAGCAGATGCTTAATGCAGGCATAAGAGTAGCCCTGGGAACTGACGGGGCCTCCAGCAATAACAACCTGGATATGCTGCAGGAACTGCGCAGCGCCTCCTATCTACAGAAGGTACATTTAATGAACCCTACGGCCATTACCGCTTACCAGGCCCTGCAGATGGCTACCACAAACGGAGCTATTGCCCTGGGATTAGGTAATGAAACCGGACAATTACAGCCCGGCTATAAGGCTGATATGATAATCATTAGTTTTAAGCAACCAAATATGTTACCGGCATATGACCCCATAGCCAATATCGTCTACGCAGCCCAAGCCTCCGATGTGGAAACCGTTATAGTAGACGGTAACATTCTGATGCAAGACCGGATAATTAAAGCTTTCGATGAAGAAGAAGTCCTGGCTAAAGCCCGAGAAACTGCTAAGAGGTTAGTGTGACAGGGGGACGGGGTTGTTGACAACATTTCTAACTAATGACCTGTACTTATTTAACCTCGAATACCTGGGCTAAATCAATTTCAAGATTGGGGAAGAGATCACTGGTTAATATATCTCTTGCGAAATAAGTGGTGGTCTTTTCATAGCGCTTATCCTGGTTTAAGTAGTAAATATCGATAGCTTTTTCCCAGGGGAAGATAATCCAGTATTCTTTGACCCCATTTTTCTCATAAAGGTTGAACTTCTCGGACAGATCCTTTTTTGCGGTTGAGTGAGAAAGGATTTCAACCACCATGTCTGGAACCCCTTTACAACCTTTTTTATCCAGTTTAGAGGAGTCACAAACTACGGTAATATCCGGCTGCACAACAGTTGATATCTCCTCATCCTTTTCATCACCGCGAGGTAGGCGTACATCAAAGGGGGCAGGGAAGACCTGGCAATTTCTATCTTTAAAATAGTTTGCCAGGGGAAGTAATAATGCTACCAGTATTTGCTGGTGTTCGGTTCCCGGTGCTGGACTCATATTATAAGGAGCACCTTCGATTATTTCCCATCTTTCATCATCCGGCCACTCTAAATAATCAGCATAGGTGTACGATTCCTTTTGCCTTTTAAAAGGAGTATTCACAACAAAATTCCCCCTTTAGTTTTACGGTGATGCAATCGGTTTCCAATATCAGTTTAATTGTATCACGCTTAGCATATACCATCAATTTACAGTTGATACTCTTTTAGAAGAGTTCATTTAATTTAATAGATTTGATATCCTGCCTGCTATATTTACATACCACCTCTACCTGTTGGCCAAAAGGCATTAAATGTTTTTAAGCGAGATGGCTCAAACTGTTTTACGTGAACCATTTTCTGTTTACAATCCGCTTACAGGGGATTGCAACCGGTTTAATATAAAACTCCTGAAAATATGATCTTCGGGAGTTTTTTTATGAGGAAAAAACTTTTAATTCAAAATGACAAAATCATGTCACCATGATAGCCTAATATAAAATAGGTAAAGAAATGTCATTTCCGCTTTGAGTAGCAGGAAAAAATATGCAGGGAGACGTATATATAAATAAGATGCGCCTTCAAATTACGAAGGATAGCATATAAGGAGGGGAAGAATTGGCCAAAGCTGAGAGAACACCCACCATTGCCTCATCTATCAGGGATAATCGGGGACGGGGTACAGTCGGAGCTTTTCTAAAACAGAACATTAAGTCTGATGCGGATCTTTCCTTCGTATCAGCCTACTTCACCATATATGCCTTTGAGAAACTGCAAAATCAATTACAGTCCATAAACAACCTGAACTTCTTATTCGGCGAGCCGACATTCATTAAATCAATAGATCCGGATAAAACCAATAAAAGAGACTTTAAAATTGAAGACGAACAACTCATTATTCCCTTACAGAGTAGATTGCAGCAAAAACTGGTGGCCAAAGAATGTGCACAATGGATTGAGCAAAAAGCAAACATCAAATCTATGGTTAAACCTAATTTCTTACATGGTAAAATGTATCACATTAAAAACGCCAACGAAACCCAGAAGGCCATTTTCGGTAGCTCTAACTTTACCGTAAGCGGCCTGGGTTTGGGCAACAACCCCAACATTGAACTGAACATGGAAATAGACAGCGAACGCGACAGAATCGATATATTGAACTGGTTTAATGAAATTTGGAATGATAAAACCGGCCTGGTAGAGGATGTTAAAGATGAAGTCTTAAAATACCTTAACCAACTATATCAGGAAAACTCCCCCAGCTTCATTTATTATAAAACCCTTTACCACCTATTTGGCAATTACCTGGATGAACAGCAGGGGACAGGCTTACTGGATGAACGTATTGGTTTTTTCGATACACAGGTATGGAACATGCTCTATGACTTTCAAAAGGATGGAGTCAAAGGAGCCATAAACAAGATATTAAAACATAACGGATGCATAATAGCGGACAGTGTAGGTCTGGGGAAAACCTTTGAAGCCCTGGCGGTCATAAAATATTTTGAATTATTAAACCACCGGGTACTGGTCCTATGCCCGAAGAAGTTAAAAGAAAACTGGGATGTATATCTGCGCAATGACCGACTGAACATATTAGTAGATGATCATTTTGCCTACGATGTACTCTGCCATACTGATTTAACCAGGGATTCGGGAGAGTCAGGCAATATTAATCTGGCGACTATTAACTGGGGTAACTACGGACTGGTAGTTATCGATGAATCTCATAATTTTAAAAACGATGCCGAAGGCAAGCACGATGACGACGGCCAATTCAAATACAGCCGCTATGGCCGCTTAATGAACAAGATAATTAAAGAAGGAGTGCCTACCCGGGTATTACTTCTTTCCGCTACCCCGGTAAACAACAATCTAAAAGACTTAAGAAACCAGATATTCCTGATAACCAAAGGGGAAAACACCGGATTAAAGGAAACGGCCGGAATTAAAGATATTACTTTAACCATGAAAAATGCCCAGACTCAGTTTAACATTTGGGCCAATCGCAAGAAGAATACTACCCGCGATACGCGCACCCTTTTGGAACGGTTGGATTCATCCTTTTTTAAACTTCTGGATGAACTGACTATCGCCCGTTCCCGTAAGCATATAACTGACTTTTACAATATAAATGAAATAGGCAAATTCCCAGATCGTAATAAAGTCATCTCTCTTTCCCCTGGTATTGACTTGAATAAAGAGTTCCCATCCTATGACCAATTAAATCGGGAGATTTCCGCCTACAAACTTAGCCTGTTCAAACCCTCAGCTCACATCAAAGAAGAGTTCCAAGAATATTATCGGCAATTAGAGTCGGCCTCCGGTTTCGATTTTCGCCAGGCCCAACGTGAAGATTATCTGATTGGCATGATGAAGGTCAACTTTCTAAAACGCCTGGAAAGTTCAGTTGACTCCTTCAGGATTTCCCTCGACCGAACCATTACAAAAATTAACGATCTGGAGGAAAGAATTGAGGAATATCAGAAACATGCTAAAGGTGATGATACCCTGGAAGAAAGCCTGACCGATTTACCGGAAGAAGATGATGAGGAAATGGCAGAAGCTGCGGAAAAGTGGAAGGTAGGTAAAAAACTAAGATATGACCTTAAGCATCTAAACTTAAACGCATGGGTAAAAGAACTGCAACACGATAGAGTTCAGCTGGAATATCTGTATAAAGTATCATGTGAAGTCAGCCATGACCGGGATGAAAAACTGGCCTTATTAAAAAAGACTATTCAGGACAAAATAGCCAACCCCATAAATATCTGGATAGAACCTGATAATACAGAGATTCCCAATAAGAAAATCATTATATTTACTGCTTTTGCCGATACTGCCTATTACCTGTATGATGCCCTGGTAGATTGGGTACGCCAGGAACTTAAGCTGCATATTGCCGTAGTTACGGGAGGAAACCGAAATAATCAGACCACCTTTATGCCCAAAGGCTATAAGGGGCAGAGCGAGTTCAATAAGATATTAACTAATTTTTCTCCCCTGGCCAAGGGCCGGAATAAGATGCCCGAAATGCCCCAGGACGGAGAAATTGATATTCTTATTGCTACCGACTGTATTTCCGAAGGCCAGAACCTGCAGGATGCGGATTGCCTGATAAATTATGATATTCACTGGAACCCGGTACGCATAATTCAGAGGTTTGGCCGGATAGACCGAATCGGCAGCCGCAATAAAAATATTCAGTTAATAAACTTCTGGCCTACAGATGATTTGAACAAATACATTAATCTAAAAGACCGGGTAGAAGCCCGCATGGCCCTGGTGGACATTACCGCTACCGGGGATGATAACCTGCTTGACCCTGGTCAGATAGAAGAATTAATCGAAGCTGATTTAAGCTTTCGGGATAAACAACTGCTTGAGCTTAAAGATACGGTATTGGATCTGGAAGACATGGACGAAAACATATCTCTAAGCCAATTTACCTTGGACGATTTTCGGGTAGAACTGCTTAATTTTATTAAGGAGAATGAACGTTTACTGCGGGAAGCCCCTTTAGGTCTATATGCCAATGTCCCTTCACCCGCTGGCGATTACGCTCATTTGGCTGATTATTCCCGCCTGGATACTAAGAATGCTGGTGTTATGAAACCCGGAGTAATCTTCTGTCTTAAACAGAATAGTGATAAGCAGGAAAATGAAGTGGTAAACCCCCTGCAGCCATACTTCTTAATCTATATGCAAAACGATGGCAAACTGCGTTTCAACTACACCCATGCCAAACAAATCCTGGAGGTTTACCGGATTCTATGTTCCGGCAAAAACCATCCCCATGATATACTTTGCACCCTCTTTGACGATGAAACCGCAGGGGGTACTAATATGGAAAAATATAATGAACTCCTGCAGCTATCTATAACCGAACTGATGAAGATGTTTAAGAAGCGTAATTTAAGGCAACTGCAATCTGGGCGCGGCGGCATTCTTGTTTCACCAGAATCCCGGCCTGAGTCTGCTGAAGCCTTTGAACTGGTTACCTGGTTGATTATTCATTAAATATATCCAAGAACGGGGTGGGTTATATGACAACACGGGAAGAAATAACCGCTGCCTTACTGCAATTTGCTGAGGCCGACCTTTATGATGCGGGGATAAACCTTTTCGATGTACTGGGGTACAATACCAGCCGGACGGACAGGCTGGATGAGAATACCTTTAACGGTTTTGCCGAGATGTTTATTCAGGATAGGACTGAATTTAGGGCCGACAAAGCCCTGACTGATGAATGGGCTCAGGTAGAGTTTTTATTTCAATTAACTGAGTCAGAGATGACTTCCGAAGTCGGTTTATTTGACACCAAAGAGTTTAACGGGACTATTATGGAAAGTTATGCTTTTTTTGCTGTAGAACTTAAAGGTGAAACCTACACCCGCAGTCAACTAGCCCAGATAACCCGGGAATTTAATAAGCTTTTCAAGATGCCAGCGATGTTAGTTTTTAAACATGGACTAATGCTTACTCTGGCGGTAATCAATCGCCGACTGCATAAAAGGGATAACACCAAAGATGTATTGGAAAAAGTAACTCTCATTAAAGACATCAGACTTAATAAGCCCCACCGGGCGCATGTGGGAATATTGTTTGATTTGTCTTTTGACGAGTTGCTTCGAAAATATAGCTTTAGTAGTTTCATAACCCTTCATGATGCCTGGACAAACTGCCTTGATACCAAGGAATTGAATAAACGTTTTTATCAAGAGTTGGCCAACTGGTACTTCTGGGCTATGGATAAAGTAATTTTCCCCGATGATATCGAGAAGAACGAGGATATTCGTAATGCTACTAGCCTTATACGCCTGATTACCAGAATAGTTTTTGTTTGGTTCATAAAAGAAAAGGGTTTGGTACCGGATACACTCTTTAACCAAAATAGTCTGACCGCAATCCTTAAAGACTTCAATAAAAACAATAAATCACATAACTATTACCACGCTATATTGCAAAACCTGTTCTTTGCCACTCTTAATCAAAAAATGGACGAAAGGGTCTTTGCCAAAGATGCTGGTTACCCCGCCAATAGAAATGAATATGGGGTTAAAAACCTGTTTCGCTATGCCAACAAGTTTACCATTACCGAAAAAGAAGTTCTGGCTCTGTTTACAGATATACCATTTTTAAATGGCGGTTTGTTTGACTGCCTGGACAAAGAAGATGAGAAAAGTAAAGTCATATATGTAGATGGCTTTTCCCGCGAACCTAAGAAACAGGCAATAGTTCCAGATTACTTGTTTTTTAATGAGGAACAGGAAGTTGATTTAAATGAAATATATGGAACCAGGAACAAAAAATATCGCGTAAGAGGTCTGATAAATATTCTTGACAGATATAAATTCACCGTAACCGAAAACACCCCACTGGAAGAGGAAATAGCTCTTGATCCAGAATTATTGGGTAAAGTATTTGAAAACCTCCTGGCCAGCTACAACCCGGAAACCCAGACCACAGCCCGTAAGCAGACTGGCTCCTTCTATACCCCGCGAGAGATTGTCAATTATATGGTGGATGAATCGCTTCGGGCCTACCTGCAACAAAAGCTTGAGGAAAACGGATACCCCGATTGTGAAGACCAGCTCCGCGAATTACTAAGCTATTCAGAAAATCCTAATCCCTTTGATGATAATCAAACCAACCTGCTGATTCAGGCCATAGATAACTGCAAAATACTGGATCCTGCCTGCGGTTCCGGTGCTTTTCCGATGGGTGTATTACTGAAGTTGGTGCATTTACTGCAAAAGCTAGATCCAGAAAACCAGAAATGGAAAGAACATCAGCTAGAAAAGGTGGAAAAGTTAATTATAGATGCTGAAACGATAACTGATTCAACCGTACGTGAAAAGGTAGTCCGTGATCTCCAGCAAACTCGGCAAGACATTGAAGAATCCTTTAATGTTGACAATAACGAACTGGATTATGGTCGTAAACTGTATCTTATTGAAAATTGTATTTATGGTGTTGATATACAGCCTATTGCAGTACAGATTGCCAAGCTGCGATTCTTTATTTCTCTAATTATTGACCAAAAGAAACAACCTTCTAAAGAGAACCTGGGTATTCGTTCTCTACCTAACCTGGAAACCAAATTTGTAGCAGCTAATACACTCATTGAACTAGAAAAACCAGCCGTACAGGGCATGCTGAGAAACCTGGAAATTGAAAAGCTGGAACAAGAATTGAAGGAATTACGCCATCAATATTTTAACGCCAGAACCCGGAAAGAAAAGCTTCAATACCAGAAGAAAGATAAAAAATTGCGTCAGGAGATTGCTAAGCTTCTTATCAATGATGGTTGGGATAACCATACAGCTGAGCAATTAGTAGACTTCAATCCTTATGACCAGAACATCGCTTCTTCTTTTTTTGATTCGGAATGGATGTTTGGGGTTACTGATGGTTTTGAAGTTGTCATAGGGAATCCACCGTATGTCAAAGAATACACGAATTCATCTATTTTTCAGCCATTAAAGGAGAGTCCATATTACCAAGGAAAAATGGATTATTGGTATTTCTTTGGATGCGAAGGAATTGATTTGCTTAAATCAACTGGAATTGTAGCATATATAGCCCCAAATAATTGGATTACCAATGCTGGAGCATCAATTTTGAGAAATAAAGTTTTAACTGAAACTGTAATTCGAACTTACATTGATTTTGGCAATTATAGAGTTTTTGATACAGCTGCAATACAGACAATGGTATATATCTTAAAGAAAAGCCAAGAAATGATAAATTCATATAAGTTATTGTATTCTAAATTAAACGTAGAAAACATCTCAGAAAGCGTTTTATATGATTTTTTATATAATAGTAAGCCTAGTGATATTTATGAAAAGCGTCTTATTGAATTTTGTCCAACTATGTATTTTGATAAATATATAAATTTTAGCAATGATACTTCAATGTCGGTCCTAAACAGCATAAAAAGAGCGAAAAGTACTTATTTATCAAATAAAGAAATTGCGCAAGGAATTGTAGCTCCACAAGAAAATTTAAATAAAGCAAATCAAAAACTATTGGGAACAAATTATTTTCAAGGAGAAGGAATTTTCGTCTTAACGAATGACGAAGTTAAAAGTCTGAACATACCCGAAAAAGAAAAAAAACTAATAAAGCCATTTTATACTGCGGAACAAATAAGGCGATATAAAGCTAATCCAAAGAACGAATATAATATAATATATACAAAGTCAGATATTAATCGTCGTATTCATAATTATCCTGTAATCAAGCGCCATTTAGACAGATTTTCTTCCATTATTACGTCAGATAATAAGCCATATGGATTGCATAGAGCAAGAAATGAAAAATTTTTCATCGGGGAAAAAATAATTTCGGTTCGAAAATGCACAAAGCCTGCATTTTCATATGTAGATTTTGATGCATATGTTTCTCAAACATTCTATGTTATAAAAAGTAGGCGGTTTAAAGCCAAGTATCTTGTAGGTATTCTTAATAGTAAAGTTGTAGAGTTTTGGTTACTGAATATGGGGAAAATGCAAGGAAATAATTATCAAATAGACAAGGAACCTCTTACCAATATACCTATTGCAATTCCTGCACCCGAAAAGCAACAACAAATTATTAATCTGGTAGAGAATATACTGACTTCAGAAGAATTTGACACTTTTGACCTTGAAAACAAAATTGACCAATTGGTGTATGGGCTTTATGGACTAACTGAGGAAGAGATAAAGATTATTGAGGAGGCTTTAGTAAAGCATGTTTGATAATCGGATGGGTTATTCAAGATCAGGAGTTTGTAATTTGTAAAACCATTTTAGAAAAGATAACGAAATTCTTATTAACATGACTATAGAATTAAACAATTTGTGAGGAGGCGACATTATGGAAAATAATGTAAATGAATTGAAAAGAGCCCTAATTAATTCAAATTGGCCTAAATGTATTGATTTGGCAAACGAGTTACTTAGTATTGGTACTCCGGATGCAAAAGAAGCTTTGATTGAAGGATTAAAGGTTAAAAGGCATCATGTAAGAACTGCTTCTATCAAAGCCCTTGTAGGATTCAACGATAAAAGCGTGGCAGTGTTGTTAGAAGAATTTCTTTCTGACCCGGCTTACGAAACTAGGATAGAGGCTAAGAAGGGTATAAAAGCTCTTACTGGAAGAGATGTTAAAACTTCAAAAGGTGAATAACTATATGGAGTTAGTATAAGTTTTAATGGGAAAAACTTAGAATTTAGATAAAAATAAGGCCTAATCGGAAAGACACTAAAAACCAATAAAAAAATTATACCTTCGAACTTATGATTAAAATCATCAAGTAACGTAGCAACAGCCAGAATGCAGGAGATAGAAAAAGTACAAATAAGCAAAGGCAAGAAATAGATGGTTCAATTAAAAGGAGGGACAATCCGGTGGACTTACTGCAAATGGTTAAAATCATCAGAGAGTTCTTTCCGGAAAAGGCGGTAGAACTATCCGAAACCCTGGAACTGTTGCGAGACACCATGGACGATACCCGGCAGGATATTAAAAAACTGCTTGATCTACTTTTTGACCAGGGGCAGCATGATGAAATGATACCGCACATTCAACTGGCAGCAGCTATACTCGAATACATGGGCCGGGTACAGGAAGTACACGCAGCTCTGGAACTGGAAGAGCAGGTAATGGTCGAAAATGGCGCAGAAGAGGAACCGGGACTGCCGAATTATCAGGCTTATGCCGTTGATTCACAGATAGTCCATAACCTGCATGAAGACTTTACATATACTAGACCGGCTGCTTTTGAATTTAACGGTAAACGGGTCGAAGTGCGTACCTGGCAACAGATGTTGATTAAGACCTGCGAAATACTTATGACCCTGGACCGGGAACGTTTTATTAACTTTGAAAACGACCCCACTATGCGGGGGCGCAAAACAAAGCTTTTCTCCACTAATCCGGCCAATATCAGGAATCCGCACAAACTACAGGATAGCGAACTCTATGTGGAAACTAATCTAAGCGCCAACTCCATGCGCAACCTGATAATCAAGATGCTGCAAAAATACAACCTCAAACCCTCGGAGTTTAAAGTGTTCTTGCGCGCCGACTACACTAGTCTGCATTAAGGAGATGTTTAAGACATACCATGGAGGATAATCAGCGGCGGTTTTGCTAAAATCGGGGAAGGTATTGTCACTTGCCCTTGCATATAGTACCATAATTTTAGGTGGGATATAGTGAGCAAACTGGAAAAGCTTTTGGAGAAAATTAAGAATAACCCCAAACAGGTACGATTTGAAGAGCTAGATAAAATCCTTACCCGTGCTGGATTTGAACGACGGCAATCAGGCAAGGGGACCAGTCATTATATCTATAAAAAAGGAGCACGCATGATTGCTATCCCTTTCCGTCAACCGCATATACTAGAAACGTATGTAATTGCAGCTGTTAAGTTGTTAGAGGAAGATTCCCGTGAGAAATAAGATTACGCCAGGGAGGTTGTTTTGAATGGCTGATAAAGATTTTGAGTATTATCTTTCTTTACCTTATAAAATCGTTTTATATCCATCCCCGGAAGGAGGATATGCCATAGAAATACCAGAGCTGCCTGGGTGTCTAACACAGGGTCAAACCATAGAAGAAGCTATGCTTATGATCGAAGATGCAAAAAGAGCCTGGATAGATATTGCTCTGCAGGATGGAGAATTTATTCCGGAACCAGATTCCATTAACAATTATTCCGGTAAACTCAATATACGTATTCCCAAATCACTGCACAAATCTTTGGCTGAACGGGCAAAGCAAGAAAAGGTTAGCCTGAACCAGTTTATACTGCATAAACTCTCAGCTAAATCGTAGCTGCTTTGAAACGTCGGGAAATTATGGTAGAAGCTAAAGCTTACTGAATTTCAGAGACCTGGCCCCCAAGCCCGGTCTTTTTTAAATGTCGATGAAAAGTTGATTAAAATTCAAATGAAAAAGAGGAATTTTTAAATCTATATAGAACACCTGTTCTATATAGATTTTCTATTTAACCCGGGGAAAAGAGAAAAAGTATTAAAGCAGAGGGGGACAAGTTTTATGGCGGATATCAAGTTTGAAATCATCAGAACTTTGGGAGTGCTCTCGGAGGGCACCAAAGGGTGGCAAAGGGAAATTAACCTGATTAGCTGGAATGACCGTAAGCCGAAGGTGGACATTCGCGATTGGGCACCGGAGCATGAGAAAATGGGGAAGGGTATTACTTTGAACAAAAAGGAGTTGCTACTACTAAAAGAACTGTTAAATGGTATGGATTTGGAATCATTGGTGATAGAATAAGAAGAAGGGCAATTGACAATAAAGGTGAGTGATTACATTGGTGCCTATTATTTCATTTGTAGGTAAGCATAATTCGGGTAAGACTACCTTGCTTGTTGGTATTATAAATAAATTGAAACAGCGGGGGATTAAAACCGCGGTAGTCAAACACGCCCATAATGGCCTTGATTTACCCGGAAACTTTGATTCTGACCGGTTATTTGTTGCTGGTGCCAGTATCGTTTATGCCTCCTCTCCGGAATTTTCGCTTGCTTACCGTAGGAATCAGGAGGAGTGGGGCATAGATCAAATATATGCTCAAATTGCCGGTGATGTTGACCTGGTTATTACGGAGGGTTTTAAAGGGCAAGATTTTCCTAAAATAGAGGTACTGCGGCGAGAAGTTAGTACCTCTACATTGGAGATAACTAATGTACTTGCACGGGTTACAGATTTTCCCCTGGAAGACTCTGTACCAACTTTTAGCTTCGATCAGCATGAGGAGATAACTGCCTTTATCCTGGAATATTTTAAGATGAAGTAAATAACATAATGCAATCGCTCTTCCACAAGCTTAAAATTACAATTTCAATCCCTCGGTTGCAGGATCGCCAACGGAGGGATTGTCGTTTTAGGTCATCTTTTGTTGTACTTCTGTGATAAAATATAGGCGAAACCTAATTTGCCTAACTTGGTACATAGTAAGGCCTAAGGAGTAAAGAGCTGCGGTTTTCTAATTGGACTATAAAATTAGATTATGTTAATAATTAATTTCAGGCGGTAAATAAAGGCAAAAAAATATAGGATTTATTGAGGTAAATTTATTGATGGGTCGCGGTTTTTAGGCATTGAAACGAATACAATTTTCTTTTTAATTTATTTTCATTTTCTGTGGTCCGTTAACCTAATTATATTAGGGATAATCAGTACTTATAGTTATGATAAACCTGAAGGAAGGAAGCCTGTGTATATTGAATATATATATTGGTGAATTATGTAGTTACGGCATTTTTAAGCAGTATTATGGTTTAAATTTGCTGTGTCTGCTAAAAAAGGAGGTGAATTAGATAGTGGCCAACTACAAAGACATAATTGATAATTGTAAGTCTACCAAAGGGGGAATCATAGAAGCTTTTCATGCCTTGCAGAAAGAGTTCAACTATATTCCCCAGGAGGCCCTTACAGAAGCCGCCAGAGCATTTGGCCTATCAGAAGCCCAGGCCTATGGGGTGGCAACCTTTTATTCTTACCTGTCGGTAGAGCAAAGGGGCAAATATATTATCCGCATGTGCGAAAGCGCCCCCTGCCATGTAGCCGGTGCAGATGAGGTAATAAAGGCCATGGAAGACTACCTGGGGATTAAAGTCGGCGAAACCACAGCTGATGGTAAATTTACCCTGGAGCTATGCGAGTGTATCGGTCAGTGTCAGGCTACTCCAGTTATCAGCGTTAACAGCAAGCCAATCTTCAATGTTACTGCCCAGCAGATACCAGAGATATTAGGACAGTACAAATAGCGCGCCTAGATAAAAAAAGAAGCGCGTTTGGGAAAAAGAAAGGGATGGTATGAATATGGCTGAAGAGATGCGAGTCTTGCTCAAGTACGCCGACCAGATTAATCCTGAAAGTGCTGAAGACTATATAAAAGTCGGCGGTTACGAGGGACTTAAAAAAGCTCGCTCGATGGAGAGGAAAGACCTCATAGATGAAGTTAAACGATCCGGTCTGCGAGGCCGGGGCGGAGCCGGGTTTAATGCCGGAATGAAATGGAGTTTTGTACCAGATGCTCCGGTAAAGTATGTAGTATGTAATTTAGATGAAGGTGAACCCGGAACTTACAAGGATAGAATCATATGTGAAAAAAATGCCCAGGCACTGCTGGAAGGCATGGCGATTTGTGGTCATGCTATTGGTTCCGACCAGGGCTATATCTACTGCCGGGGCGAATACCCCTTTGTAGTGGAACTGTTGAAAAATGCTATTGCCAGTGCTAAAAGCAGTGGTGTACTGGAAGGTTTTGATATAGAGGTTCGCATGGGAGCCGGGGCGTATGTTTGTGGAGAAGAAACCGCCCTGATCGAGTCCATTGAAGGACACCGTGGAGAACCAAGATTTAAACCTCCATTTCCTGGAGTTGAAGGTCTATGGGCCGCTCCCACAGTAGTAAACAATGTGGAGACTTTTGCCTGTTTACCATATATACTGGTAAACGGCGCTGCCTGGTTTGCCGGCATCGGTGCTGAAAAATACCCTGGCACCAAGGTTCTTACCTTAACCGGCGATATTAACAATCCCACCTATTTTGAAGTGCCCACTAATTATACCCTGCGTGACGTCATCTATAAACTCGGTGGAGGAATTAAAAACGGCAAGAAATTCAAAGCAGTTCAGGTTGGAGGTACATCGGGAGCTTTTATTCCCGAACAGAACCTGGATACCCCGATTGATTTTGATTCCATGGGTGCTATTGGAGCAGCTCTTGGTTCAGGTGCCGTTCTGGTTCTGGATGAAGGCCGCGATATAGTAGATGTTGTTACCAGGATATCTAAATTCTTTGAACATGAATCTTGTGGTAAGTGTAATCCCTGTCGGGAAGGTACCTTCCGCTGCCGGGAGATTATGGAGAAGATAAACTCCGGTAAAGGCAGCGAGAAAGATTTGGATAATATACTCTTACTGTCCAAGGTCATGCAGAAAGCCGCACTTTGTGGGTTAGGACAGGCAGCACCAATTCCCATAGAATCAACTATTAAGCATTTCCGCCATGAATATATGCGGAAAGTGCTATAATCCCCAGGAAAGGAGGATAAGAGAATGATAAATCTAACTATTGATGGTAAAGAGATACAGGTTGCCAAAGGGACTATGCTTCTGGATGCTTGTAAGCTGGCAGGAGTAGAATTACCTACCCTATGTTACGACCCGGACTTAAGATTAGCCGGTTCCTGCCGCATGTGTGTGGTTGAAGCCAAAGGGCGCCGTAATCTGCTGGCTGCCTGTGTAACCCCGGCGGAAAACGGCATGGTAATTGAAACCGAAAGTTCTGACGTGGTTGAAGCCAGGAAGGTTATACTGGAACTGCTCCTGGCCCGGCATAAACTGGAATGCCACACCTGTGAGAGTGATGGGATATGCAAACTGCAGGATTACTGCTACCGTTACGGAGTAAAGGATTCGCGTTTTGCGGGTGAAGGTCCTGATATTTACAAGGACGACCCCAATCCCTTTATAGAGAGAGATTATAATAAATGCATCATGTGTACCCGCTGTGTCCGTGCCTGTGAAGAGATTACCGGAGCCCAGGCTATTAATGTTGAAGACCGGGGTCATCATGCGGTTATATCTACAGCATTTAACGGTAATCTGGCCGATTCCCCCTGTGTATTCTGCGGTCAGTGCGTAATGGTTTGCCCGGTAGGAGCACTAACCAGCAAGGTTTCAGCTCGCAAGGGTAAATCTTATCAGGTGGAAAAAGTCTTAACTACTTGCACCTATTGTGGGACCGGGTGTACCTTTGAACTTAATGTAAAAAATGATCAGATAGTAGGGGTTACATCGGTACGGGATGAAAACTGGAGTCCGGTTAATAAAGGAGCACTTTGCGTTAAAGGCCGTTTCGGCTGGGATTTCGTAACTTCCTCCGAGCGCCTTACTACACCGCTTATCCGGGAGAACGGAGAACTACGTCCTGCCAGTTGGGACGAGGCCCTGGATTTTGCGGCTGGTAAGCTTAAAGAATTAAAAGACAAATATGGTCCGGATGCTATAGCCATGTTCTCATCCGCTCGGGCTACCAACGAAGAGAACTATCTGGCTCAGAAACTGATGAGGGCAGTTATTGGTACTAACAATGTTGACCATTGTGCCCGTCTCTGACACTCCGTAACTGTCGCCGGTCTGGGGGCAGCATTCGGAAGTGGTGCAATGACCAATTCTATTAACGAGTTGCAAAACGATGCAACCGCAATATTCCTTATAGGTACCAATACTACTGAGAATCACCCGGTTATAGGGTACAAAATCAAGAGTAATGTGCGGAAAAACGGAGCAAAATTGATTGTGGCCGATCCCCGCAGGATTGAACTGGCGGAAATGGCCGATGTTTATATGCAGTTCAAGCCTGGAACGGACGTGGCTCTGGTAAATGGCATGATGAATGTCATTATCAGCGAAGGCCTGCTGGACAAAGAGTTTATAGAAAATCGAACCGAAGGTTTTGAAGAAGTGGCTAAAGTGCTGGAAAAATACACTCCAGAATACGTGGAACCCATAACTGGCGTACCAGCAGAGGATATCCGGAAAGCGGCCCGCATTTATGCCAGTGCCGAACGGGGCTCCATATGTTATGCTATGGGGTTGACCCAGCACAGCACCGGTACTGATAATGTAAAATCAGTCTGTAATCTGGCCTTATTAACCGGTAACCTGGGCAAACCTGGTACCGGGGTAAATCCGCTGCGTGGTCAAAACAACGTTCAGGGAGCCTGCGATATGGGTGCCCTACCTGTAACTTACCCTGCTTACCAGCAGGTTACTAACCCTGAGGTACGGGAAAAATTTGAAAAGGCCTGGGGAGTTAAGCTTTCACCGAATAATGGTGTGACTCTGACGGCTGCTATAAACAAAGCTCACCATGGTGAATTAAAAGGTATCTTTGTTTTCGGTGAGAACCCAATGGTTAGCGACCCTGATTTACAGCACGTAGAAGAGGCTCTGGATAACCTGGAACTGCTGATAGTACAGGATATCTTCCTTACCGAGACGGCTCAGAGGGCAGACGTGGTATTCCCGGGTGTAACCTTTGCTGAGAAGGAAGGTACTTTCAGTAATACTGAAAGAAGGGTACAAAGGGTGCGCCAGGCCATTACCCCGCGGGGAGATGCGCGGCCTGACTGGCAGATACTGTGCGAACTTTCCAACCGTCTGGGATATCCAATGAACTACAATTCACCTGAAGAAATATTTAACGAAATAAGAACCGTAACTCCATCTTATGCAGGTATCACCTACCAGCGCCTGGAAGGCAAAGGTCTACACTGGCCCTGCCCGACGGAAGAGCATCCTGGTACTCCAGTACTGCACAAGGAGAAATTTAATCGTGGCCTGGGACTTTTCCACGCTATCGAGTTTAAAGAACCTGCAGAATTACCGGATGAAGAATATCCGCTCATACTAAGTACCGGACGCAGCTTATTCCATTATCATACCGGTACTATGACCAGAAGGGCAGAAGCCCTGGATACTCACCAGCCGGATAATGAAATCCAGGTTAACCCGGCAACTGCCAGCAACTTAAATATCGCTGATGGTGAAACCGTAAGGGTAGTAACCAGGAGAGGCAGTATTGAACTTAAGGCTCGAGTAACTGATATCCTGGAAGAAAACGTAATATTTACCTTCTTCCATTTCAGTGAAGCAGCAGCCAACAGGCTAACTAATGCCGCCGCTCTGGATCCGGTAGCAGGCATACCAGAATATAAAGTATGCGCTGCACGTTTGGAAAAAATATAGTAAAATAGAAATAGAAAAAGATTTGGATTGTATGCAAAAGTAATAAAGGCCGGGGATTTTAAAAAAAACCCCGGCCTTTATCTCTGGGGGGACAGGGGACTTCTCCACCTGTCCTACTATTCGTCGTGGTTGGTATAGCCTTTTTCATGGGCAAGAATATCCAGGTAAATAGATTCAACATTTGCAATATACATATCAATACTACGTTTATTTTGACGTTCATCAAAGGTTTTTATATACCCTTTGCATTTATCGCAGGTATAAATCTGATAGGCATCATCACCTTCAACAGAAATATATTTAACTGTACCAGGCTCATCATTACCACAATATATACATTGCAGATATTTGGATTCCCACTCGGTAAAGCAGCGGTCACAGAACATAAAACGACGCCCGTCAATAGCTCTTAATCGGCTAAAGTGGGATTTACTGCCACATAGTGGGCAGATAGCAGGTATGTGCCAGTTCTCCATACTATCACCGGCAATGGTTTCGTGGTAAGGTTGAGCAGCGATACGGAGGAATGGTCTTAGTGAATGGTCGGCTACAAATAAGAATAGATCAGGAGACACCCCTAAAAATTTTGCTAATTGGTCTACATAGGTCCCATCATCTTCCAGAACTTTAGTCGGCAATAAGGCATAGTCAAGTGCATCTGTCTTTTTGGTGATAGTTGTTATGGTATCAGCTATTTCTTTCCTCTCTTGTTCCATAAAATCAAGCAGGAGTATGAAAGTATCCTTATATTTACCAGAATCAAATCTGAACTTTTTAAGATGAAAAAGGGGTTCTTGCTTGGATGCCAGCAATGCCAGTACATCGTATTGCTCAAATTGACATTCATTCTTAAGATAAATCTGACGTTCATTTTGCCAGCTTTCAAGTTTTTTAAAAAAATCTAGATAGCCTTCTGGTAGTTTTACGGGCAGCTTTCTGTCCATATTTTTACCTCCTGTTTTCTATTGTGCACGTTTATTTAATAAATATAAATTAAATAAAAGGGGGAGCATATACTCCCCCTTAAAGGCAGATGCTGTACTTATTCTGATTTTTCGTTGGCTTTATCGCCGTAAGTTTCTTCATACCAGATAGGATGATGGTGCTGGGCCCAGTCATCTCTAACCGTACCTTTCCACATTCCCCAGAAGGACTCACCAGAACCAGGATGGAAGGAACCCAGGTAGCCGTGCATACAAACCATGAAAGTTGCCAGAACCATGGCTATATCATGGATGGGATAGCATACCCGAACCAGTCCGGCCGGGAATATTGCTGGAAACCACATAATGTAACCGCTTAGGACCAGTAGTATAACACTGGTTGGGGTTAACATAGAGTTGCCTTTTTCACCGCCGTTGAAGCGAGTCTGAGGCGGCATTTTTACCGGAAACCCCAGAAATTCAAAAGGAAACTTCATGACAAATATAATGTCATTCTTACCAAAACGGAGTAAGTCTTTCACCCAACTGATAATACCTTTAAAGTCAAAGATTACAAATATAACCAGGAATATAGTCAGGGTAACCGCAGCTATACGGTGTACCAATCCAGCGCCACTAAACCCACCAAAAATAACTGCCAGCCAGTCGGCACTATCCAGGAATAGTACTAAACCGGTAAGGAGGCACAGTATAAAAGTTACCGTATGACCCCAGTGCGTCATTCTGGCTACAAAGTTAAAACGCTCGACTCTTTTTACATCGGCACGGTATTCAGGAACTAACTGCATTATTCATGCCCCCCTTCAGCGTGTTCTCCGTGTTTGCCGGCCAGTATCCGGGTAGTTACGAAACTAACTGCAGAACCAGCCAGAGCCAGTGGAATAAGCCAGCCGAAATAAGGTTGTACCCAGTTTTGCCAGAAGGTAATCTGGCCAGGAACCTTGGGATTAACCGGCAGGTCAAACTTATCAGGGGTATCAGTTAAAACATAAAGTTTGTTTAAGCCACCAAGTTCCAATTTTCCGTAAATAGTAGCATTGGGGAAACCATTGGCTCGCAGGAATTTAACCCGATCTTGAGCTCTTTCCAAAAGCTCATCCCGGTCTCCGAACTGTAGGGCCCCGGTTGGGCAGGTGCGAGCACAAGCCGGGGTCAATCCCTCTTCAACCCTATCGTAGCAAAGAGTACATTTGGTTACAATATCATCTCTTTTTCTATACTTGGGAATTTCAAATGGACAAGCATAGGTACAGTATTGACATCCTATACACTTGTCATAATCTTTAATTACTGCTCCCCAATTGGTTTGCGAAATAGCACCCTGGGGACATACTTTCATACATGCTGGATCTAAACAGTGCATGCACTGGTATTTAATAAAGTTCCAGGTTACATCTTCTGCCGGGTCATCCTCATGCTCAATAAACTTTATTATAGTGTAGGTATCAGCATTGGTATCCTCATGGGTCTGATAATTACCCCGAAAAGGCTCAATCACTGCTGGTAACTGGTTCCAATCTTTGCATGCAACCTGGCAACCACGGCACGCTGTACATTTACTTACGTCATAAAGGTTTGTCAGATTTGCCATAGTTAAGCCCTCCTTACATCGCATAGCCATGCTTTGTATTCAGGTATCATTGTATTACCGTCACCTATATGAGGTGTCAGCCGGTTGGCAGGATCACCCGTAGCATAGCCATTGAAACCAAAGTGCCAGAGAACACCTATTTGATGGACGTGCTTACCGTGGACATTGTGAGGTTTAAAACGTTTGGTTACACAGGCCACAGCTTTTATATCACCTCGGGTAGACATTATAATAACATTATCTCCATTACGGATACCCTTCTCTTTAGCGAGTTCTTCACTCATCTCCACGAACACATCGGGCATTAATTCAGCGAGCCAGGGCTGCATACGGGTCATTACGCCGGATTGCCAGTGTTCGCTAACCCGATAAGTAGTACCAATAATAGGATATTTATCTGGAGTACCCCTCTTGTCAGGCTCCCATTCAACTACAACCGGATTGAAGGATTGACTATTAAGAATATTGGCAACCGGGCTCTCCCATGGTTCATAATGTTCCGGGAAAGGCCCTTCGTTACATTTACTATATATGCAACCTACACCTTCTGGACGCATTATAAAAGCATCGGTTCCTCCTGGGTCACTGGGTGCTTTGGTCGCACCAAAATCAGGTATATCATTACCAACCCATTTTTCACCGTTCCAGAAGATGGACGCTAAATCCTCAACCCAGGGTTTACCTTCAGGAGTGGCTGAACAGCGGTTGTAAATGATGCGCCGGTTTATCGGCCAACACCAGGACCAGTTCAAGTAACTACCAATTGGTTTGGTACCCTCATAGGGTACATCCCGGTTGTCTCTACGGCGGGCAAGGTAATCTTCCGGTTTGCCAGTAACCGCAGGATAACAACCAGAGTAAATCCAGTTTCCACAGGCTGTTGTTCCGTCATCTTTAAGCTTGGTAAAGTTAGCTACCTGAGCTCCGGGTTTTCCGTTGATTACTTCAAAACCGTTAATTTCCTGCGCGATTTTATCTAGGTCGGGATGTGCTCCATGACCATAATCCCAGTACAGATGAGTTATAGGTTCATCCTGGGGCTTGGAACTACCCTGGTAAAGTTCTTTAATTTTGAGTGTTAATTCATGGGCAATCTCCAGGTCAGCCCGGGATTCTCCTACCGGATTACAGGCCTGCCAGCGGTACTGCATCCAGCGCCCACTATTGGAAACAGAACCTGCCTTTTCATATGAATTGCAAGCAGGAAGGAAGAATACTTCAGTTTGTATATCCTTCGGCTTTTTAATTTTGTACTCATCTTTATCCGTAGCACGGTCAAGAGCTTTATAGCTCCAGAATTCAGAAGTTTCAGTTTGCCACAAGTCTACTGCTACCATCCACTTCAAATTAGCCAGAGCAGCCTGTTCTTTGTTAGCATTGGGACCACCTACTATAGGATTGGAACCCCAGATGATTAAACCTTCAATTTCCTTATTATACATAGCTTCAAACATTGCAATATGCGAATAGTTTTTCCCATCTATGCGTTTGGGCAGGTAATAATAAGATTTTTCAGGATCATCCTTTATCCAGTAAGATTTTAACATACTGGCCAAAAACTTGGGTTTATTAACCCAATAACCGGTCTTGGGCGTTTCTTTTTGGTTATAGGCGGCAAGGGTAGGATGTTTTTGGGCTTCCGGAGTAGCCAAATAACCAGGAAGGATATGGAATAGTAGAGCCCAGTCCGTAGACCCCTGAACATTTGATTCTCCGCGCAGTGCGTTAACCCCGCCTCCTGCTCTGCCTATATTACCCAATAGTAATTGCAGCATAGCGAAGCTTCTTACATTTTCAGTACCAACCGTATGCTGGGTAGTACCCATGGCATATAGTATGGTACCTGTTTTAGCAGGATCTCCGGTGGCGGCATAAGTTTTAATAACCTGCAAATACTTGTTCTTGGGCGTACCGGTTATTTTACATACTGTGTCAATATCATAGCGTTCATAGTGTTTCTTTAGAAGTTGCAAGACACAACGAGGGTGTTCCATTGTCATGTCTTTTACATATTGCCCATCTTCAGTCGTTTCAAAAGCCCACTTGTTGGTATCATAGCTTCGTTTATTGGGGTCGTAACCTGAAAAGAGGCCATCTTCAAAATCAAAGCTATCCTTTACCAAAAAAGTGGCATTGGTATAGTATTTGACATATTCTTCATGATATAATTTGTTTTCCAGTATATACTTAAACATTCCGCCCATAAAGGCAATATCTGTACCGGAGCGCAGGGGTGCATAGATATCGGAACGAGCTGATGTCCTGGTAAAACGAGGATCTACATTAATTATCTTGGCTCCTCTTTTATCCCGTGCTTCGGTTAACCACTTGAAAGAGATGGGATGATTTTCAGCCGCATTGCTTCCCATTATTAATGCGCAATCAGTGTTCTTAAGGTCAATCCAGTGATTAGTCATTGCTCCACGACCAAATGATGGTGCCAGACCGGCAACCGTCGCAGAGTGTCATATACGAGCCTGGTGTTCAATATAGGTCATACCCAGGGCACGATTCATTTTAGATATTAGGTGAAGCTCCTCATTATCCAGTGCTGCCCCACCCATACTGGCTAGTTTTTCACAGCGGTTGACGATAATTCCGTTACTATCCTTGTGTTCAAAATAGTTATCCCGGGTATCTTTAATTCTTTTAGCAATGGTACTTAACATCCAATCCCAATCTTTTTCTTCCCACTTGTCACTTCCAGGTGCTCTGTAACGTGGTTTTGTGATTCTCTTGGGGTTAATCTCCTGTTCCCCGGTGTCTGGATTATAGATTTCTCTCAGATTCATGAGCGCTGAGCCTTTGCTGCATGCTCCCCCGCGGTTAATAGGATTGTCAGGATCTCCTTGAATACTTAATATTTGAGGTCCATCAGCAGGGGCATTTTCTCGGGCATATACTACCAATCCACATCCAGCACCGCAGAAGGGACATATGGTTGGTACCGGCTTTATACCTTTGGTTCTTAAGCCCTTCACTCCGCTTGCAGTTGCACTCATGTCAAACCCAAGCTCAACTACGGCGAAACTAGCGGCAGTCGCTCCGGTTACCTTCAAGAATTGTCTGCGGGTAACCTTCATACACAAAACACTCTCCTTTCCCCACAACTAATATTGTAAACCCTATACGACAAATTATAGCATCTTTATCAAAAACTTGACACTCGTAATACTACACAACGCTTCCGCTTCTCGTACCGTAAATATTAAGGTTTGTTATTAACGGGTACACCAGTTTTATCAAAGATGCTTATCCCCCCTCCCTTCAGCCGAAAACTAAAAAACAGCATTATTATATAAATTAAAACATGCTTAACTTTCAGTAACTTCGACATCAATATATAAAAATCCTTGCAAAACTACATACCTGAGCATCATATTAATATTATTTATGTGCAATATAAATAAAAGCTATAAACTATTTTCAAAAATGACTTTTCCGGTAAAATCAGTATTATAACCGCCTGTACGTATTAAGTTTTGCTTAAACTCTTCTGTGGAAATAGTTTGCAGTAGGATGTCCAGTCTTTCCTCATCCAGCAAATCCGGTAAAATACAAAGATCATACCGTTCTTCGCATACCGGTATAAAGTCCAAATCCATTACTTGAGCACTGGCATATATCCCCATACCGGTATCAGCAGCATCGTTTTTTATCGCCGCCGCTACGGCTAAATGGGTGTATTCTTCACGAGAGTAACCATTTACTTGTGCAGAGTCGATATCGTTCTGCTTTAGTAAATAGTCAAGGAGGATTCGGGTTCCCGCCCCTTTTTGGCGGTTAATATAGCGGATGTCTTCCCGGGCTATATCCTGTAGGGATTTAATACCTAGCGGATTACCTTTTCTCACTATTAAACCCTGTTGCCTCCTGGCTACATTAACCAGTAGCCAGTGTTGCCGGGGCAAGTGTTGTTGTAAATAGCTCAAGTTATAATCGCCGGATTCATAATCTAACAGGTGTATTCCTGAACAATGGGTTTCCATACGGCGAAGAGACATCAGGCCCCCCATACTGCCTACATTAGCCGAGACCAAATGGATACCATGATTTCTCTGTAATATGTCAGCCAAAAAATCAATTGATATATCGTGGCTGCCTATAACAACTATTGAATTGTCTATGCTATGCTTGGGACGGCGTAAGATAACCGGACTGCTTTCGCCGGCTAGCAGACCTTCACTACCCCTGGGGATATGCAAAATACCATCTGCTTTTACCAGACTGGTACTTATTCCGGCACCACGGTTAAGGGGATAGGCAACATAAGAATCCTTGATTTTGGCAATGTTTACATATATATATTCGTCCACCCCCATCGAGGATGCCATTTTTCTTGAGACCTGGCAGGGCAGATAATTCTCTTCCGGTTCAGGCAGACCCTGTTTACGTAAGAGTACTTGACGGGCAAAAAGGTTAAATATTAACTGGGCAGACACTGGATAACCAGGTACCCCTATAGCCGGTTTGTTATCAATAATCCCTAGTATTGCTGGTTTACCCGGTCGTATAGCCAGACCGTGGACCAGGACTTCGCCAAATTCAGCAATAATACTGGAAGTATAATCTTCCCGACCGGCTGAAGAGCCTGAGCATATCACTATCATATCGGCCTGGTCTTTTACTTCTCTAACTGCCTGACGTAACAACTCTTTATCATCAATTACTATTTCATGCCTGAAGGGGAGAGCACCCCACTCCCGACACAGGTTAGCCAGCATGTAGCTATTAGATTCTACTATTTCACCTGGGGCCATATTTTCACTACCCTGGTCCACCAGCTCGGTGCCGGTAGGTATTATTGCTACTCTTGGCTTTTTTATTACTTCTATTTGTCTAACTGCTGCGGAATGAAACGATGCAATTTCATAAGGACCGATTAATTGGCCGCCTGGGATTATAAGGTCCTGGGCAACTAAATCTTCACCTACCGAACGCAGGTGCTGCCAGGGAACGGCTGGTTTATAGATGCGGGCATAGTCACCTTCAAAATTAACGTCTTCTATCATAATTACCGCATCAAATTCCCGGGGGACATAATCACCAGTATCTACTTCGAGAAAATCACGGTCTCTTAAGAGATTTACCGGGTTATTTTCGTTAGCGGAAAAGGTCATGGATGATTTTACCGCAATTCCATCCATAGCGGAGGCAACATAATGGGGGGAGGAGCGCCGGGCCAGCACGGCTGAACTACTAACTCGACCCAGGGAATCCAATACGTTTATATACTCACTTTCCCACTTAAAATAACCGCAATCATCCAGGCGCTGCATAAACAGGTTCAGGGCTTTTTCTACTGGCATGTTTTCGATATAAATATTGCGTTGTATCATATATAAACTCCTACTAAAGCTTTTTCTTTAATTTTATCCTAATAATCGCCTAAAAACAAAAAATCTCAAATGAAATTTGGTCATCCCTTAGTGCTGAAGTATAATAATAAACAGAAAAACCCCTGACATCTGACGTCAGACGTCTGACGACTATTTATATAATGGAGTGACAAGTATGGGAGAGTTTCTAAAAGTAGTTAAATATGATGAGGCCTTACAGAAGATAAAGGAGCATTTTCCCGCAGGTCAAGTAGAAGAAATTCCTCTATTGGAAGCCTTTAACCGGGTCAGTACTGAGGTCGTGTTAAGTCCTGAACCTTTGCCGGCCTTTGACCGTACTACAGTAGATGGTTATGCTGTTGATGCGGAAGATACTTTTGGCTGCAGTGAGTCACTTCCAGCCTTCCTTGACCTAAAAGGGGAAGTTAAAATGGGGGAAAAAGCAGATCTTACTCTCCAACCGGGGGAATGCTGCTGGATTCCTACCGGGGGCATGTTACCTGAAGGTAGTAATGCTGCGGTCATGGTGGAATATACGGAAAAACTGGGTGAAGACACGGTTCTTATTTATCGACCGGCAGGCCCCTGGGAAAATATCATGCAAAAAGGTGAGGATATTGCAGAAGGGCAGGAGGTATTTCCTCCGGGCAAGAAAATGCGTCCCCAGGACATAGGATTGTTGGCCTCTTTGGGTATTACCTCACTCAAGGTATTTAAACCATATAATATAGGAATTATCTCTACCGGTGATGAAATAATTGCAGTAGGGGATAAACCGCAGATAGGACAAATTCGGGATGTTAACTCCTATGCTCTGGCTACTGCAGTTCAAGCCTGTGGCAGCAATCCTCGGATTTATCCTATTGTACAAGACCAGTTTCAAGTGCTTAAAAAAGCAGTTACCCGGGGGCTGGAAGAGAATGATGTTTTATTAATGTCGGGAGGAAGTTCGGTAGGGATTAAGGATGTAACCATTGATGTTTTACTTTCCTTTCCTGATTCAGAGTTGCTTTTTCATGGTATAGCGGTAAAACCGGGAAAACCTACTTTAGCCGTGAGAATAGGTAAGAAACTGGTTATTGGGCTTCCCGGCCACCCGGTTTCGGCCCTAATGATGTATTATATTGTATGTGCACCGGCTCTTCGCTTTACTCCTGCAGTTGAGATAGAAGCGTTTTTGTCCATGAACCTGCCATCGCAGGCTGGTCGTGATGATTTTGTTCCGGTAAAGCTGGTGTATGATAACGGCAGGCGTATTGCCATACCCCTCCTGGGAAAATCAGGATTAATGAGTATTCTATCACTGGCTGATGCCTATATTCATATTGAATATGAGCAACAGGGAATAAAACAGGACGATATGGTTACTGCCTACATTTTTTAACTCGGGGTGCAATGGATTTGGACAATAAAGAGATAGTAAACGTGGAAAGGGCCGTAGAGCTTGGCTGTGCCCATGCTTCCCCTTTATCTTCAGAAACAATATTACTTGCAGAATCGTTAAATCGGGTGGCAGCGGGTGAAATCCATTCTACCTGTCAGGTGCCATCTTTTAGCCGCTCCAAGGTAGATGGTTTTACCTTGACTGAGGCCGACCTGCTCCGTCTAAGGGGTGAGAATTGCCTGGATTTGCAAGTAATTAATACTATTCCGGCAGGGTGGGTAGGAGAAGCAGAGTTTTTTGTAGGGCAGACAATAAGAATAATGACCGGTGCCATAATCCCGCTACATACTGCAGCCATTGTTAAACAGGAGGATGTACAGGATCGGGGCGATACTATCAGTCTGACCGGTCCGGTTGATTATAAGCAGTATATTGACTCGCCCGGAAGTGAGATTGAGGTAGGGGAAACAATAATTAGTGATGGGCAAGAGGTCGATGCCGACGTAATTGAGAGGCTGGCTTCGGCGGGAGAAACCGGGGTTAAGGTATACTCAGTTCCCCGGGTGTACATTATTAATTGTGGAGATGAGCTCCGGCTTCCGGGTCAGACTTTACAAAAAGGGCAAATCTATCACAGCAACCGCAATTTTATGCTGGCCAAAGTGCAGGTAGCCCATTGCCAGGGTATTCTGGGTAATGCTGGGGTAGGGGATAATCTGGACTCTATTATCCAGGAAATACATACTGGGATAAAAGAAGGAGACCTCTTGATTATCAGTGGTGGCACAGCCCAGGGAAAATATGATCTGGTAGCCGATGCATTACAAGAAATGAAAGCAGAATTCCTGTTTCACAGTATAGCATCGAAACCTGGTCGTAATATTAGTTGCTCATTGCTACAGGATAACCTGGTTTTTAATCTTCCCGGGCATCCTAATGCTGGTGGAATAATTTTTGATTTGCTATTGACTCCAGTGTTAAGAAAAATGAGAGGACTGAATAATTTCGGTCATAATTGGCTGAATCTGCGGTTATCCGCAAAAATCAATCGGAAACGTGACATAAGAAGCTTTCGCCGGGGCGAACTGATACAGGATAATTTAACATTCCTGGCCCGTCCCCTGGGAAACCATGAAAACCAGGCAATAATACCCCTGTTAATGGATATTGAAGCCGGGCAAGGGGAAAAAGGTGATATGGTGAAGGCGATATTACTGTAAGGCCAAGGAAACAATGGCCGATGTGTGCCCTGGGGTTTTTAATCCTCGTAACCTTTTCACTTCCATGTTCCCGCGCCAGTTAGTCCCTTATTGTTTATCGATTCAGGATTTGCAGGAGTTGTTTACTTAAATTCTGGCGCATGGTTTCCATAACGTCAAAATCCATAGCCGGGATGTAGAAAGATTCGAGTTGGTCATGGTAAGCTTTGGCCTGGCGGATGAAGTTTACTGCATCCGCTATACCGCTGGCTAAGCGTTTTTGAGCGGAAACAATATTTTGTTCATAAGTATCAATAACTGATTTATTAACCAGTTGGTCAAAATCTAAAAAACGCCGGTACTTAATGCCAGGAAGCAGGGCAGAGTAATCAAACAGGTTAGTGGAGATATCAATTAAAACGGATTTAGATTGGGGCAGGATGATAATGTCAATATGCTCGGGATCAAAGGGATTATGATAGATTTCGGCCCCAACCCCGGTCAGTTTTAACGTTTGCTCGACATAGCTGAACAATTCCTTGATACCGCTTCCCGGGTTACCCTGGATAGCGAATAAAGAATAATTTCCTTCGATAAGACTATCAATCTTACTGACCAAACCTCCTGGGGTAATAGCGCCTGGAAACATGTGGCGGATTCTTTGCCTATCGCTAACCAAACCTGATAAAAAATCCCCGGTCAGAGCCATTATATTACGGTTTACAGCTTCATCATTACGGGCTTCCTGGTAGTAAGATTCCCACTCCGCCACAGCCATTTGACTTTCCCTTAAACGCATATAAGCCCGTTGAAAACAGATACTTACTTTTGATGTTAGCGCAATTATCTCCGAACGGTTCTGGTGCAACAATTCTTGCTGCCAGTAATTGCCCAGGTTAATTATTTCATCTACTGCTCCCGGGTAGCGGGGATCGACCATATGAGGAGCGGTACCATCCAGGATGCATACCTGTTGTTTTCCTATAACTATCCCATCCAGAGACTCATTATCAGATGAACACCAGTGATACTCGATATCATAACCCTGACTTAAAAAATCTTGAGCCATTTTCTTCATAAACGAAGATTTTCCAACGCCGGGGCCGCCTTTTAGGATTATCTTTCTCTCTACCTCAGGCGACACCATATAATCATAAAATGAATAGAAACCATAACAGGTATTTCCACCGGGATAGAGATTTCTTATTTTTGGCACCTATCTTCACCTTCCTATCTACCTATACTGTCTACTACCGGTCCCTATTTTCCTTATTAATATATGTCAGCTATTCCGCATTTCTCACAGGATTATAATGGCAATATAACGCTAAGGCCATATTTTATCGTACAATAGTAAAGAAGACGAATTTGGATATGATGGAGGAAATATGCAATCACCGATTATATGGGAAGTTAAGAGTTACGACTATAAAATGGCTGAAGAGATAAGCAGAGAATTAGGAATTTCTTCCCTTTGTGCCGCTCTGCTGGTACAACGAGGAGTAAAAACCCCTGAAGAAGCCTACTATTTTCTTTATGCGGAGATGAAACACCTGCATGATCCTTTTAGCTTAACTGGAATTAAACCGGCAGCAGAACGAATTAAACAGGCGATAGCAGCCGAAGAGAAGATTGTAATTTATGGAGATTATGATGTTGATGGGGTGTGCAGCATCGTAATCCTAAAACAATGCCTGGAGATTTTAGGAGGCAGAGTAGATTATTATGTTCCCGACCGTTTCGCCGAAGGTTATGGGCTTAATATGCAAGCGGTGGAGCACCTGGCCGGCAGCGGTTATAAACTCTTGATTAGTGTAGACTGCGGCATAACATCGTTGGCTGAGGTTGAAAGGGCAATAAGTCTGGGTATGGATGTTATTATTAGCGATCACCATACTCCAGGTAAGGAACTTCCCCCAGCTGCAGTAATAATCAACCCTAAGTTAGGTAGCAGCCCAGAGCTGGCAGAACTGTGTGGCGCAGGTGTAGTTTTTAAACTATGCCAGGCCTTATGCCCGGAATATGCAACAGATAAACTATCCAGTTGGCTGGAACTGGCGGCGCTGGCGACTGTAGCTGATATCGTGCCGCTAAGTGGTGAAAACCGTATTCTGGTTAAATATGGTCTGATGAAATTACCCCAAACAAATAATATTGGCTTAAAAGCTTTAATAAAGGAGAGTGGGCTGGAAGGTGAAAAATTACTCTCCTGGCATATAGGTTTTGTATTGGCCCCTCGTTTAAATTCTGCCGGCAGGCTGAAAAGTGCCGACAGCAGTATAGAACTGTTATTAACGGATGATCCGGTTAAGGCCGGCGAACTGGCTGCTTATTTGAGTAATCTTAACCAGGAGCGGAGAATGATTGAGGAAACTATCTATCAGGAAGCATTGCTGCAAGTTGAAGCAGAGGTAAAACTGGAAGAAAAAATGGTGTTGGTGCTGGGACAGGAAAGATGGCATCCAGGGGTAATCGGAATAGTAGCTTCACGACTTTGTGAAAAATACCGGCGCCCGACAATATTGATTAATTGGGAAGGGGACACGGGCAAAGGCTCCTGCCGTAGTCTGCCCGGTCTGAACATTTACCAGGCATTATCAGCCTGTAGTTCTTATTTAATTCAATTCGGAGGACACCGGGCGGCTGCCGGCTTAAGCATTCACAAAGACCAGTTTTATAGCTTTTCTCAGGCAATAAACCAGTGGGTTAAAGACAATATTCGCCAGGAGGAGTTTTATCCCCGTTTACAGGTAGATGCGGAAGTGGAACCAGATGATATTACCGAAGATTTTTTGCAGCAGATACAGCAACTGGAGCCTTTTGGGGAGGGAAACCCCGGTCCCCGTTTTGTAATTCGTGGTGTAGAGGTTGAGTCTGCCAGTCTGATAGGAAAAGAACGGGAACATTTTAAGGCCCGACTGGCCGGGATGGGTATGGAGATAATAGCCTTTAACCGTTCAGATTTAATCGAACAACCGCTTGATACCTGTTTGCAGGATATACTTTTTCAGCCGGAAGAGAATAATTTCCGTGGTGTAAAACAGCTGCAGTTAAAACTAAGAGATATGAAAAATAGCTATTTACCTGATGATAAACAAGTGGTTGAACCAGGAATTGAGCTGTTTCAGGCTTTACGCCAGAGCAACCACCAAGTCCGGGCGGGTCGACCGGTTATGTTTATTTTTCCTACCTACAGAACCCTGGTAAAATACAGGCTACTATTAAAAAGTTATTTTCGTACTTCAGTATTACGAGAGCTACATGGTAATATAGACCCTCATTGGCAACCGACCTTGATTGATGAATTATCCCGGGGTAGAAATTACATATATCTTTCAACTATAGCGTTTTTTAAATATTATATGAGAACCCGAAATTTACCTGAAAATCTTAAATATATATTTTATTTATGGTCAAATCATAGCGATGAGCACATTAATGAATACCTGCAAGGTCGTAATTTATATAGTCTGGGGATAATAGAGGAATCCAGAATTTTGTCGGGGAAACCTGATTTTGCTAAGGGACGGCGGGTATTAGTATATGCCAACCGCAATACCACTTTACGCTCATTTGCTTCCGCCAGGCAGCCACTAAGTATAGAAGCGGGTGTAAACGATATGCGTAAAAGGAATACTATCCGTCGTACTTTTTTACAAGCACCGGAAGGCATATTATTATCTGATGGAGTAAATACAGGTACAGCCCGGCTTACTAATACCGACGTTTATTTTGCCGATATTCCCTATAGCATATACGAAGCCCAGATGGTTATGGATCAACTTGCTGCGGGTGAGGATAAAGAAGCCTGGACCCTTTTTAACGATGATGATTTGCATTTTAATCGACACTATCTCAAACGTACCTATCCTAAGGTTGAACTGATTCAAAAGGTTCTGGCTTATTTTAAGAAATTACAACGTAACCAGCTAAATACAGATATTAACAGACTTTGTTCATCTATAGGAGATTATCTACAAAGCGACTTTAAATCTGCGGATCTTATACCTGTATTACATATTATGGCGGAGCTGGGCTTGTGCGAGTATCAGAAAAAAGGTAGTATTATGGCAATAAAGTTTATTAAATCCCATAATTCAACGGTTAATCTAGGTGATTCCCTTTATTACCTGGAAGGTCAGGTGGAGAAAAAGGAATTCAACCGATGGGAAAGGGAATTAAATAAAAAATTATATGGTGATTAATATGGTTCCATTGGCTCAGACTATAAGTGAAAAAGTACAAAAATATGATGCGGATACCGATGTTAAGCTTATTGAACGGGCTTATGATTATGCCGCCATAGCCCATTCCGGCCAGAAACGGATATCTGGTGAGCCATATATTATTCATCCGGTAGAAGTGGCGCTCATATTAACGGACATAGAGTTGGATACTCCGTCAATTTGTGCTGCTCTTCTCCATGATGTGGTTGAAGATACTAGCATTACCTATCTCAATATTCTGAACGAATTTGGAGAAGAAATAGCGCTGCTGGTTGATGGTGTAACCAAGTTGAATCGCCTGGATTTTGCCTCGCGGGAGGATGCTCAGGTTGAGAACCTGCGCAAAATGTTCATTGCTATGGCCCGGGATATAAGGGTTATCCTCATTAAACTGGCTGACCGGCTGCATAACATGCGTACCCTTAACTACCAGAATGAGCCAAAACAAAAAGAAATAGCGCGGGAGACTTTGGAGATTTTTGCCCCTCTGGCTCACCGGTTGGGTGTTTTTAAGTTCAAATGGGAACTGGAAGACCTGGCTTTTGCCTATTTAGACTCGGAAATGTATTATGAGATAGCCAAAAGGCTGAAGAAAAAACGTAAAGAACGGGAAGAATACGTTCATGACATTATAGAACAGATAAAGAAAGGTCTGGAACAAATAGGTATAAATGCTGATATAGCAGGCCGACCCAAGAATATATACAGCATCTACAAAAAAATGGTCAAACAACAAAAGGATATTGACGAGATATATGATAAAATTGCTATCCGTATTATAGTCAGTGAAATTCGAGAGTGCTATGGGGTTCTGGGAATAATCCATACTATGTGGAAACCCCTTCCCGGACGATTTAAGGATTACATTGCTACTCCCAAGCCTAACATGTACCAGTCTCTCCATACTACCTTACTGGGTAAGGGGGGAGAACCCTTTGAAGTGCAGATTAAAACCTGGGAAATGCATCGTACGGCTGAGTATGGTATAGCAGCTCACTGGCGCTATAAGGAAGGAATCAGCAGTCCTCGGGAAAAGAAATTTGATGAAAAGCTGGCCTGGTTAAGACAGATACTAGAATGGCAGCAGGATATAAAAGATACCGGGGAGTTTATGGAATCATTAAAAATTGACCTTTTTGATGATACCGTTTTTGTCTTTACTCCCAAAGGGGCGGTATTGGAACTGCCCAAGGGAGCCTGCCCGGTTGATTTTGCTTATCGGGTTCATACCGAGGTAGGACATAAATGTACCGGAGCCAAAGTGAATGGCCGTATAGTACCTCTGGACTATGCTCTGGCCAATGGTGATATTGTTGAGATAATAACTTCCAAGAGCTCTACCGGGCCATCTCGTGACTGGTTGAACTTCGTTAAAACCTCATCAGCCAAAAGTCGTATCAAACAATGGTTTAAGAAAGAGAAACGGGAAGGGAATATAATTAAAGGCCATGAACTTTTAGAAAAAGAACTAAAGAAAAAACACCTTAATCCTAAAGAATTTCTTAAGGAAGACCAATTGCAGGAAGTGGCCAAACGTTTCGGTTTTGTATCCGTAGATGACCTTTATGCTGCTCTGGGGGACGGCGCTGTCAGTTTTAATCAGGTTTTAATCCGGCTTAAAGAGATGTTCTTCCAGGATGTTCCGGTAGAAGAAATTCTTAACGTACCGACTATTAATACTGGAGTCACTCCCGATAATGAAACCAGTGCCCTGCGGATAAAGGGAGTTGACGGTGTAGCCATTCGCCTGGCCCATTGCTGTAATCCTTTACCCGGGGATCCGGTATCAGGATACATCACCCGTGGTCGGGGCGTTTCAGTACACCGCAACGATTGTCCTAACTTACAAAATTATCTGCGCCAGGAGAAAGACCGCCTAATTGAGGTGGAATGGTCTGATAACCGGGGTACCTATATAGTTGAATTGGAAGTTAAGGCCTTTGACCGGGCCCGGCTTACAACAGATGTAATGACCGTAATTGCCGACACCCGAATTCAAATAAATTCAGTCTTTTCCCGAGTAACCCGTAATAACCTGGCAGTAATGAATTTTAAATTGGAGATTAAAGATATTTCCCAGCTTCAGGCAATTATTCAGCGTATTCAACAGATTCAGGATGTACTGGAAGTTAGACGTACTGCGCCGGGTGAAATTAGGAGTGAATAGAATTGCGAGCAGTTGTACAAAGAACTAACGGCAGTCGGGTGCTGGTAAATAACCAGGAAATTGCCGGCATTGATAAAGGCTTAATGGTTCTCCTGGGAATTAGAAAAGGCGATAGTACCAAGGACGCCGACTATCTGACGGATAAAATAATAAACCTTCGGATTTTCCCGGATGAAAATGATAAAATGAATCTATCCCTGCTTGACATTGGCGGAGAAATCTTACTGGTTAGCCAGTTTACATTATGCGGAGATGCTCGCAAAGGTAGACGACCCAGTTTCTCCGAGGCGGAATTACCGGATGCAGCTCTGTCCCTGTTTGAATACTGTACTACTCTATTGCAACAGGCTGGGGTAAATGTACAAACAGGTGAATTTGGTGCCGATATGATAGTTGAAATAAGTAATGATGGGCCCTGCACCATCTTATTAGATAGTGCCAGGCAGTTTTAAGGAGGTTTTTGGTGATGATTTTAAAAGGTCTGGAAATTGGCAGTATAGGGGTAAACTGTTATATTATCGGTTGCGAAGAAACCAAAGAGGCAGCGGTAATCGACCCTGGCGGAAACCCTAGAGCCATAAAAAAATTGCTGGACGAGAACGGGCTTACTGCAATTTATATAATTAATACCCATGGGCACATAGACCATATCGGAGGTAACCGGGAACTAAAAGAATTAACCAGTGCGAAGATTTTGATTCATGAGAAAGATGCCAAAATGCTTACCAATGCGGTAGCTAATTTCTCCTTCTTAATGGGCAGTAAGGTCACAAGTCCGGCTGCTGACGAATTTATTAAAGAAGGGGATACAATTAAAGTAGGTAACACCGTCGAACTTGAAGTTATAGAAGTACCCGGACATAGCCCCGGAAGTGTAGCTCTTAAAGTCGATAATATTATTTTTGCTGGAGATGCTTTATTCTATGGCTCTATTGGCCGCACTGATTTTCCGGGAGGGTCATATAATGAACTGATTACTAATATTAAGCAGAAATTACTCTGCTATGATGATGATACTGTAGTATATCCAGGTCATGGTCCGGCTACTACCATCGGATTTGAGAGACAAAACAATCCGTTTCTATAGAGTAAAAAAGGTTTTAATTGGAAACGTAAAATGCTTTACATTGGTTTGAATTTGTGCTAGCATAAACCCAATATATTTTTAAAAATGCTATGAAGAAGTAAAGTAGTTGCGTAGAATTATGCAGAGAGGGGATGTCACCGGCTGCAAGCATCCCTATAACGAAACGGAGCGAAGTTCACTTCGGAGCACCTGGCTGAAACATATTGTAAGTAGGTCGTGGCGGAACTCCCACCGTTAAAAGGGAGGGGATATCGGATAAACCTGTATCTTTTTTAAGCGGGCCTGTACAGGCAAATTGGGTGGTACCGCGGGTAAGCAGAAGCTTCTCGTCCCATAGGGATGTGAAGCTTTTTTATTTTAAAAGATGGTTTGTTCCCGTATCCTTAAAACAAGTGGCCGTAAGGCAAACTGGGTGGTACCGCGGGAAGTGTTTATTAACCTCTCGTCCCATAAGGGATGAGGGGTTTTTATTATTTAAGGAGGTGTCCAACATGATTAAATTGGCCAGCCGGGAAGGCAGTGAGATGCTGGTTTCCCGCAATCATCAGGCCGAAGACAGCCAGATAAAAGTTAAAGGCTGCATTATCGGCGGCAATCAATTGGCAGTTATAGCAGGTCCTTGTGCTATTGAAAATGAGGAAATTTTAAAAGAAACCGCCTTTAAGGTGAGAGGGTGTGGCGCTTCCTTTTTACGGGGAGGAGCATATAAACCACGTACCTCCCCCTACAGTTTCCAGGGTTTAGGCGAAGAAGGGTTAAAAATATTGGCCCGGGTTGGGGAAGAGATGAATATGCCGGTTATTACAGAAGTTATGGATAGTGATGATATAGAGTTGGTAGCTGAATATAGTGATGTAATCCAGGTGGGAGCACGGAATATGCATAATTTCGCTTTACTGCGTAAGCTGGGAAAAACTGATAAACCGGTTGTATTAAAACGGGGACTGTCAGCCACCATCGAAGAATGGCTGCTGGCAGCAGAATATATACTGGCCGGGGGAAATATGCAGGTAATACTTTGTGAGCGGGGAATTCGTTCAGCTGAACCCTGGACTCGTAACACTTTGGATTTATCCGCAGTGGCTCTGGTTAAAGAGTTATCCCACCTGCCGGTACTGGTTGATCCCAGCCATGCCACCGGAGTACGCAGCCTGGTTACTCCTATGGCCAAAGCGGCAATTGCCGCCGGGGCCGATGGCATTATGGTGGAAGTACACCCTCATCCAGAGAAGGCATTGTCAGATGGAGAGCAATCCCTGACCCCGAGAGGATTTAGCCAGTTAATGAAAGCAATTGAACCCGTGGCACGGGCTATAGGAAGGGGAGTACGCTAATGGCATGTGCTGTATTAGGTCCGCACGGCACCTTCAGTGAGGAGGCTGCTAATCGTTACTGGGGTCAGCGGAACGATATTATGGTGGCGGCCAGTATACCCCAAATATTCACCCTGGTAGAAAGCGGCAGGGTTGACGAAGCCCTGATCCCTCTGGAAAACTCTCTGGCCGGGACGGTTAAAGCTACTATTCAATGTTTGCGTAATAGCCAACTTACTATTCAAGGAGAAATTCTTCTACCTATAAGGCAGGATCTGCTGGGAGGCAGAAAATACGAATTAGAAGAAATTGAGCTGCTAATATCACAACCGATAGCTTTAATGCAATGCCAGACCTTTGTTAGCAGGTACCTGCCCGGAGTACGGACAGAAATTTGTGATAGCACCAGCCAGGCAGCTTTAACTATGCGTCAGGAGACCAGAAAAGCAGTTTCTATAGGTAACAGGCAGGCAGCCAACATCTATGGTCTGGAAATAATATACCCGGATATAGCCGAAGAAGGTAATGCCACCCGCTTTATCCACATTGGCCGAGAAAAAAAGGACACTTGTGGTGATAAGGCCAGTATCATTTTTGCTTTACCCGACCGGGCAGGAGCCCTCTATGAGGTATTGGGAGTCTTTGCCCGCAGAAGTCTAAATCTGAGTAAGATTGAATCTTACCCGGGACACAATGCCGGGGCTGGTTATTATTTTTATATCGAAGTTGATATTCCTACGGGTGAAAACCTGCAACCGGTGCTTTATGAATTGCAGGAGCTTTGCAGTTATATTAAATATCTGGGGTCTTACCGCAGGGCGAGTTAATAGTAAGGGGTAAGGAGTGAGGAGTAAGGCATGAAGAGCGAACATGGGGACTGTCCCTGCTGTTTGCCGGGAACCAAAAAAACAGAGGGACTGTCCCCTGTGTTCGCCGGAGTAAGGGGGAATAATAGTCGTCAGACGTAAGATGTCGGACATAAGGATTAATAGTCGTTAGTCGTCCGACTTCCGTTATGAGAGGGGTGATGCGATCGATAGACTGGTTCATCTAAGCAGAATTTAAAATTGAATATGAATCTTATCATGGTTATCACGGAAACACTCCGGGATAACACGTACCCAGCAGGGAAAAATTTACTTTTGCAACATTTTAAAAAACATAAGATGAGAGGAGGTGGCCCCTTTTTGTAAAAACCCTGGGTAAAGCGCAAAGTTGACAAGCTAAAAGCCTTACTTTAGAATTATTCAAGTACTAATCTAGTTCGGAGGAGAATTCATGCAGCTTAAAGCCCCCAGGGGTACATACGATATTTTACCTCCTGATTCTAGCAAATGGCAATATATAGAAGGTATTTTGAAGGAAACCGCGGAAACGTTTGGTTACCGGGAAATTCGTACGCCCATTTTTGAGCATACGGAATTATTTGAACGTGGGGTTGGTAGCAGTACCGATATAGTTACCAAGGAGATGTATACTTTCAAGGATAAATCCTTGCGCAGTCTCACCTTGCGTCCGGAAAACACTGCTTCCTGCGTTCGGGCTTTGATTGAACATAGCATTTACAGTGGTATAATGCCGGCCAAATGGTATTACATTGGGCCGATGTTTCGTTATGATCGTCCTCAGACCGGCAGATACCGGCAGTTTCATCAGTTCGGAGTAGAGGCTTTTGGCAGTAATAGTCCCTATTTAGATGCAGAAGTTATTATTCTTTTAATCGAGGTCTTAAAGCGCCTGGGTTTAAAGGAATATGAGCTACATATTAATTCGGTTGGCTGTATGCAATGCCGCGATGTTTACCGGCAAAAACTGATCGAACATATTACTCCGGTAAAGGATAAGCTCTGCCCTGATTGCCAGACTCGCTATCAGCAGAACCCCTTACGGGTTTTGGACTGCAAAGAGAAGTCCTGCCATCAGGCCATAGTAAACTATCCCACCCTTTCCCAGCACCTCTGTGATGATTGTGCCTCACACTATGATGTAGTTAAAAAAGGTCTAAAGGCCAATTCTATAGATTACAGGCACGATGATAATCTGGTTCGGGGACTGGATTATTATACTAACACTGCTTTTGAGATTCATATCCCCGGAATTGGTGCTCAAAGTGCGGTAGGCGGAGGGGGAAGGTATAACGGTTTGGTGGAAGACTGCGGTGGTCCGGACTTACCGGGTATAGGATTTGCTATGGGTATAGAGCGTCTGCTGCTGGCCGTAGATACCTTGGCGAAAGAGTTGGACTCCGGAAAAAGCGATGTTTTCATTACTATAATGAATGATGATTATGAGCTCCAGGCCCTGGAACTACTAACTCGCCTGCGGCAGGAAAATATCAGAGCTGAGAAAGATTATATGGGACGCAGTGGACGAGCGCAGATGAAGTATGCGGATAAACTGGGGGCGAGAATGGTAATAATCATTGGTGATGATGAAATCCAGCAAGGCTATTTTACTCTCAGGGACATGCAGAGCAAAGAACAGGTTCAAATTGATAAGGAAGAGATTATTGAATCTGTTAGAGATAGACTGGCTAAGTTTAGAGGAGGAAACGGGTAGATGAAAAGAACTCACAGGGCTACGGAACTTGCCCTAGAAAACGTCGGTGAAGTGGTTACCCTCAATGGTTGGGTTGATAGTCGGAGGGATCACGGAGGCCTCATATTTATTGATTTAAGAGACCGTTCCGGTATAATTCAGGTGGTTTTCAGTCCTGAGGTAAACATGGACGCCTTTCGCCTGGCGGAACAGGTACGCAGTGAATATGTGGTAGCAGCTAAGGGCAAAGTTTGCCAAAGACCTCCAGAGACCGAAAACCCTAACTTGAAAACTGGCAAAATAGAAATATACGTTGAAAAGATGGAAGTTTATAGTGCTGCCCGTACCCCACCTTTCTATATCGAAGACGATATTGAGGTAGATGAAACCCTGAGGCTCAAATACCGTTACCTGGATTTGCGCCGTCCCGAGATGAGAGACAACCTTATCCTGCGCCACCGGGTTATAAAAATAATGCGTGATTTTTTAGACCGAAAAGGTTTTCTGGAAATAGAAACCCCTATGCTGACCAAAAGTTCTCCTGAGGGTGCCAGGGATTACCTGGTTCCCAGCCGGGTTCACCCTGGGCAGTTCTATGCTTTACCCCAGTCACCTCAGATATTCAAACAATTACTGATGGTAGCAGGTATGGAGAAATACTTTCAGATTGCCCGTTGTTTCCGGGACGAAGACTTACGAGCCGATCGTCAGCCTGAGTTTACCCAACTGGACCTGGAAATGTCATTTATCGATGAGGAAGATATCTTTAGTCTGGTGGAACAACTGATACAGGAAATATTTGGTGGAGGTATTGGCCGTCAGATTAATATACCTTTTCCACGTATAGCCTATGATGAAGCTATGCAGAAATATGGCAGTGATAAGCCAGATATGCGCTTTGGATTGGAAATTAAGGATATTACCGAAATTGTTAAAGATGTGGACTTTAAAGTTTTTTCTGCTGCGGTAGAGGCCGGTGGAGTAGTTCGGGCTATTAATGCTAAAACCTGTGCTTCATTTACCCGCAGAGAGATTGATGATCTGGGTAAGATGGCAGTGCAAAATGGGGCTCGGGGTATGGCCTGGATAGTAGTAACTGAAAACGAATTAAAATCACCGATTGCGAAGTTCTTTAGCGAAGAAAAAATGCAGGAATTACTTACTGCGCTGGATGCGCAACCTGGGGATCTCTTGCTTTTTGCTGCCGACCAACCCGATGTAGTAGCACGGGTGCTGGGTAGTTTGCGTTTGGAACTGGGTAAGCGGCTTGGACTTATAGATGAAGGTAAATTAAATTTTGTCTGGGTAGTAGATTTCCCCCTGCTTGAATATGATACGGAAGAGAAACGCTATGTAGCAGTGCACCATCCCTTTACTTCCCCCCGGAAAGAGGATCTTGATTTACTTGATAAGTCTCCTGGTAAGGTTAAGGCCCGCGCTTATGACCTGATACTTAATGGTACTGAAATCGGTGGTGGGAGTATAAGAATACACCGCCGGGATTGGCAGGAAAAAATGTTTTCCTTGCTCAATATCAGCCCGGAAGAAGCGGAAGATAAATTCGGTTACTTATTGGAAGCGTTTCAGTACGGAACTCCTCCCCATGGGGGAATAGCCTTCGGCATTGACCGCCTGTTGATGATAATGGCTGGCAGGCAAAGTATTCGTGACGTTATGGCCTTCCCCAAGACCCAGAGTGCCTCCTGTCCCATGACTGAAGCGCCTTCTGGAGTAAGTCCCAGGCAGCTGCGGGAGCTGGCTTTGAAGATAAGAGATAAGTAACATAAATGCCAGAAATGGTGCATAGTGGTGTATAGTAGTTTCTTGAAGAAGTATTTAATCTGTGCTATATTCTAGTTAGCAAAAGTAAACTTTAAAAAGTTGAAACCCCTGCTGTGTACGTGTGATTAGCCGTTAAGTTTTTGCCAACACCAAAAACCAGGGAACCTGCCTCTGTGCGAGGCTGTATACCCGCTATTGAGTGGGAAACATTAATCGCACAGGAGGGTACCCACCTGCGATGCAGGTTTAAACTACGGCACCACGGCTCGGTGGGGTTTTGTTTTTCCAACTTCAGATATCTGACTTCTGAAAATGGTGGTAATTTCATGCAGGAAGTGTTTTGCCGGACCGCAGCATTACTGGGTAATGAAGGTCTTACAAAATTACAGCAAAGCTCCGTGGCCATTATCGGCCTGGGAGGAGTAGGTTCTTATGCAGTGGAGGCTATAGCTCGTTGCGGTATAGGCTCAATAATTATCGTTGATGCTGATCGCATTGAAGCAAGCAACATAAATCGCCAACTTCCGGCCTTGCATTCTACCCTGGGTAAGTATAAAACTGATGTAATAGCTGCCCGTTTACAGGATATAAATCCGCTGCTAAAAGTTTACAAACATACCTGTAGATATAACCACCAGACCAGTGATCAGATTTTATCGGCAAAATTGGACTATGTTATAGATGCTATAGATTCCCTGCCTGATAAGGTTCATCTCATTAAATCCTGCCTGCAAAAAAACATTCCTATAATTAGCTCCATGGGAGCAGCCCGAAGACTTGACCCCAGCATGTTAAAGGTGGCAGATATTAAGGACAGCCAAGTTTGTCCTATGGCGCGACGTTTAAGAAGAGAACTGCACAAAGAAGACATATATTCAGGATTCAAGGTGGTGTTTTCCCTGGAGCCACCATCTAAACCAGATGGTAATACAGCTGAACTGGGAAGCATAGTTATGGTTCCAGCTACTGCCGGCTTACTTCTGGCCTCGGTGGTTATTAATGACTTACTGGCTGAAAAGCAGGGTCAAGGGGGAGAGTAGTATATGCAGCAAACTCAGGAAGTGCTAATGGAAATATACCATACCTTGCTGGAACATTTTGGACCACGAGGGTGGTGGCCGGCAGATTCTCGCCTGGAGGTTATAATCGGGGCAGTTCTTACCCAGGCGGTAGCCTGGAAAAATGTTACCCGGGCTATCGATAATCTGAAACGGGCTAATCTTATGAATATAAATTTCATTATAGACATTGATGAAGAGGATTTGGCCCAACATATTAAGCCGGCCCTTTACCACCGGCAGAAGGCCAAAAAGCTAAAAGCACTTATGACTTTTATAGCTACAGAATATAATAGTGACCTGGATTTAATGTTTGCCGAGTCTCTACCCCTATTACGAAAAAAGCTCCTGGGAATATGGGGAATTGGACCGGAAACAGCTGATTCTATTTTACTCTATGCTGGTGATAAAACGGTTTTTGTGGTTGACACCTATACTAAAAGAATTTTTTACCGTCTGGGCATGGTGGATGAAAATATTTCTTATCAGGAAATGCAAGAATATTTGCAAAAAAATATACCCTCTGATCTTTATATCTATAATGAATATCATGCCCTGCTGGTGGGACTCGGCGCCAATTATTGCAAGAAAAGCAAACCCCACTGCAGTAAATGTCCCCTGCTAAATTTATGTAAATATTTGACTCACATGCAGGAAAAATAATGAAGGAGGTAGAATGAATGTCATACTGGGATAAAGAAAAAGAATGTATGCCCCGTAAAGAACTGGAAGAGCTTCAGCTTAGAAGGTTGAAGGAGACAGTTTACCGGGTTTATGCTTTTGTCCCTGCTTATAAAGAAAAAATGGATCAGGCCGGAATTAAACCGGAAGATATAAAAAGCCTGAAGGATTTACAGAAACTACCTTTTACAACCAAACAGGATTTACGAGATAATTACCCATTTGGTTTATTTGCTTTACCCATGAGCGAGGTAGTAAGAATCCATTCCTCTTCAGGCACTACTGGTAAACCTACAGTAGTAGGCTATTCCAAAAAGGATATTGATACCTGGTCAGAATTGATGGCCCGGGCTCTTACCAGCGCAGGGGCCACTCGTTATTCAGTAATTCAAAATGCCTATGGTTATGGGCTATTTACCGGGGGCCTGGGGGTTCATTATGGAGCAGAAAAGATAGCTGCTTCGGTAATACCCAGTTCCGGCGGTAACACCAAAAGACAGATAATGCTGATGCAAGACTTCGGAACCACGGTACTAACCTGTACACCATCTTATGCTTTGTTTATGTCTGAAGTTATGAGGGAAATGGGGATAGAGCCGAATGATCTTAAACTTAAGGCAGGCATATTTGGAGCTGAGCCCTGGTCAGAGAACATGCGACGGGAAATTGAGAACAAACTGGAAATTGACGCTTATGATATTTATGGATTAAGTGAAATTATTGGGCCGGGGGTGGCTATAGAATGTCCTAACAAGCAGGGACTGCATATTGCCGAAGACCATTTCCTGGCGGAAATTATTGACCCCATTAATGAAGAAGTCCTGGAAGACGGTAATCAGGGAGAATTGGTCATAACAACCATCAGTAAAGAAGCCCTGCCTATTATTCGTTACCGTACCCGAGATCTGACCAGTCTTGATAAAAACATATGTGATTGTGGAAGGACCCATGTTAGGATGCAAAAGGTGTTAGGCCGTTCCGACGATATGGTTATTATCAGAGGAGTTAACGTTTTCCCGTCTATGGTGGAAAGCGTACTGTTAAATATACCCGGGGTAGAACCACATTACCTGCTGATTGTTGACCGTAAAGGCAACCTGGATCAACTGGAAGTACAGGTGGAGGTTTCAGAACAACTATTTAGTGATGAAGTTAGGAAATTGGAAGAATTAGGTGCTATAATTGCTAAAGAGATGGAAAGTGCACTGGGTGTTAACGCCAGGATTCGACTGGTGGAACCCAAGTCTATAGAAAGAAGCGAAGGTAAGGCAAAGAGAGTTATAGACAAAAGAAATATTTAAGGAGGTAGACTATATGGCCAAGCAGATATCAGTTTTTCTTGAAAATAAGGCAGGCCGTCTCTCCCATGTTACCCGGGTACTCGGGGATGCCGGAATAAACATTAGAGCCCTCTCCATTGCCGATACATCCGATTTCGGGATCTTACGTATTATTGTTAACGACCCGGCCCGGGCCTACCGCATACTAAAAGACGCCAGCTTTACGGTTAGTGAAACCGAGGTTATAGCCGTTCAGGTATCTGATACACCCGGAGGGCTGGCTGCGGTACTAGAACAAATGTCGGAATCCAACCTTAATATTGAGTATTTATATGCTTTTTTGGGTACCTCGGAAAATGATGCTCTGGTAGTTTTTAAAGTTGAAGATATAGATAAAGCATGCGCAACTTTTAAAGAAAAGGGGATAAAGTTTATTGACGAAAAACAGCTCTATGAGCTGTAGAGGATTTGGAGTGCCTTTGCAATAGGGCACTCCAGATATTTGTAATTTACCGTTTTTATCCTTCATATTAATTACAATCATCATCTTAATGATTATGCCAATTAATCACATCTTATCTGTACTAACCATTCATTAAATTTATTCTTCAAAAGCATTCCCAACAGTATTCGCAGTTTAATTGTACCAATTTTCGCAAAATTGAAACAAAAAGGAGGTGAAACCATGAAAAAGGCTATTGGTCTTGGTCTCCTTGTGGCAATATTATTCACAATATTCGTTCTATTACAAGATTACCTGGGGGCCAGTGCGTTCTATATGGCAGCCATAGCAATGGCTATGTTTGCTGTACTGGGACCCTTCGGGGACTATCTCAAAACTGCTATTGCCATATTGATAGGGGTGGTTGTGGCACTGGCCGGTATGATAGTTCTGGCAACTAAAATGCCCTTGCCACCGGATAATCTGCTTTTTGTTGCTCTTGTTTCAGGTGTGTCGCTTTTCCTGCTGGTAGTAATCTCTACCACAGGTATGCGAATAGACGCCATGTTCCTGGGGTGGGCAGCTTATTTGGCTGCAGTGTTTGGTACCTATACTACCGACACTCCGGCTATGGCAACTCTGGCATTGCCGGCTGCTGTGGGAGTTAGCGTATCTTTATTACTGGGACTCTTTATGTCCCTCCTGGTGATAAAGATTGCCATGGCAGTAAATCAGTAAGCAGGGGAAAGGGGGGATAAGATTTGTTGAAACGTAGTAGGTATAGAAATTATATAATTCTCTTGACGGTTATGATTCTGATTTTAGCACCGGTTGCCGGAGCCTATGGACAAAACGGCAGTTCAGTTATCCAGGATAACGAACTGGTCGTTACCCAATTGGGAGACAATGGGCAAATAGAAAGCATACAGGTACTAAATAATCTGCATATTGCCGGCGGGGGCGTTTCAACCATTGAAGATGGTAAAAACTACAGTGTAACCTCGGTACGAAACTTGTATAGTACGCAGAAGATTGGGCAAAAAGATAACAGCTTAAGTGTAAAAACTACTTTGAAAGGCGCTGGTTCATCCGAAGATTTATATTATCTGGCCAGTATTGACAAGAAAGAAATACCGAGGATAAAAATGCCGGTCAGCGTTCAGGTTGACTATTATCTAGATGGTCAAAAAGTAAAACCATCAAGCATCTATGGGAAAAGTGGCCATTTGAAGATTGTTTGTAACCTGGAAAATACTACCGGCGTAGAGCAGGAGCTTGAATACCAGGATTCCAAGGGGAATCTGGCTAAAACCAAGGCTACTGTTTTTACACCTTATGTTGTATCTCTGTCCGGTTGGGAATTTGACAATCGGAAATTTTCGAACATAAAGGCTCCCGGGGTAGCAGGGGAGTCGCCCGAAGGGGTTATGGTTAATGTAAAAGGGATTACTCAGGTAAACTGGAGCGTTCCTCTGGTGCCGCCCAAGTATCCTGCCAAGCAGTATACGGTTCTGGAAGCGGATGGAAAGAATATGGAACTACCCAGTTTTAAAATTGCAGTTATCCCTATAGTACCCACAACTGCTGAAATTGACAATATACCAACCATCCATGAGAGTTTTCTCAAGCTCTATGATGGCTTTGACCAGATTCAAAACGGTGTTGGTGCCAGGGAAAAAGACGCTACATTGTTATTTGGTCTTGGTGCCGTTAAAGATGGAGCTGAGAAGTTGAGTGGTGGTTTGGGAAGCCTGATTGACAAAATGAAAATGATCAGGTTTGGTATAGCCAATCCCGCTTTTAATGCTGCAACTTATAATGCCGATAAAGGGGCGGATGCCAATGGTAATACGCCCGGGCTTAGAGATGCAGTAGGTTTGTTAAAAGCCGGGGTAGAGGAACGTGCCCTCCCTGCTTACAAACTTCAGGCAATGATACTGGGTATGTTGGAACAAAGTATCGGCAAAAGTGGAGAGGCAGTTCAAGAACCCAGCGAAAGTACCACGATAATGAATGATGTTGCTTACCTGAAGAGCCAGGTTCCGGCACCACAGCAAAAAATCATCAGTGATAATATTGAACCTAAACTTAATCGCCTGGCCAAGAATATCAGTGTATTTAGCAACGGCGGTAACATATTGACCTCTTCTGGTTCCATGCCATTTCCCGCCAGTGTAAAGGCACTGGAGGAAGGTAGCACTTCAACCCTGGCCGCGTTAAACAAAATCGATGGTGGCCTGGCTATGATGGAACTGGGTATGGGGCCAGTGGATAAAAATGGTAAACCGGTTAAAGTTATGATGAATGGCCAACCGGGTACTATTCTCTATGCTCTTGCTTACATGCAGGAATCCATAGATGGACAGTTGGTACCAGGAATAACCAAACTGCAGGAAGGAGCCGGTAAAATAGGTACCGGTGCCGGCACAGCCAAAGAGGCTATTAGTGGGGGATTGGAAACCTTCGAATCCGTTCCCGCAATAGTTTCGGCTCTGGAAGATAATGCCAGCAAGGCTGATACTTTCTTGGGTAAACCAGAAGGTGCAACTGGAACCGTAGCTTATATCTTCCAGACTCCGGAAGTAAGTAAAGAAGCTAATGCTATGAAATATGGACTGGGTGCTTTGGCCGTAGTATTAATATTGTTGATAGCGATAGGAAGACCGCCTAAACAATCGTTTGAAGCCCCGGTTGAACATGCATAATAAAGAATGGAGGAATTATAAACATGAAGAAAAAATGGATACTAATGCTTGCTGTAGTTATGTTGTTTGCGTTTACTGCCGGTGTAGTTGCAGCACCTGAAGTACAACAGATTACTGCCAAACTGGCTACTGACTTTAAGATTACCTTAAATGGAAACGCCTGGGCACCAAAAGATGCTGATGGTTCTGACCTGTATCCCCTTGTTTACAAAAATCGCACCTATCTGCCGGTAAGGGCAGTTGCAGAAGCCCTGAATGTAAAGGTTGATTGGGATGCTAAAACTAGTACCGTTATTCTGGGTGAAGCTGCGGTAGCTCCTGTGAAAGAAGAACCTGTGAAAGAAGAGCCTGTGAAAGAAGAACCTGTGAAAGAAGAACCTGTGAAAGAAGAGCCCAAGGAAGATCCCAAGCCAGCCGCCGAACTGGCTATAAGCCCTGCTGGCGCAGATTACAACAAGAACAAAGAAGCCGATGTAGCTATTAACGTTACCTGGGGCAGTGCAACCAAAATTACTGCAATTAACGGATCAGCTATGGGTGGTGCTCTAAAACTTAATCTTGTAGAGGGTACCCATTATGTTGTCAAAGATAATGGAGACGGCACTGGTGTACTAACTGTTAAGACTGCGCTTACCAGTTTATTACCCATACCGATTACAGCAGTTCCTGACGGCACTGAGCTGACATTAACTATTAAATTTGACCAGGGCGAAAAGAGTTTCGTTATTAAAGTAGTCAGCTAAAACATAACTAAACATACCTTAACCCGGGGTTTAAAACACCTCGGGTTTTTTAATATATAAGTTTGATTTTCTGGATTATAAAATCAATAATTATTCCAAAGAATAAAAATCCAAGGAGAGATTGGATGTTTGAATATAAGGGGCATGTTCATATACATTCCCGCTATTCCGATGGGGGTGGCAAGGTTAAGCAGATAGCTGCCCGGGCGGCCCAAGCGGGGTTAGATTTTATAGTTATCACCGACCACTATAACCTGAATGGGTTATATGAAGGGGAAGAGGGATACCAGAGCGGGGTACTGGTCATGATAGGCATGGAAGTTAATCAAGAGTGCAATCATTACCTGGCCCTGGGGGTAAAAGAAGTGATCGCAAATAATGATAAGAACCCTCAGGCTGTAATTGATGAAGTTAACTGCCAAAAAGGTATTGGTGTTATTGCCCATCCCTTTGAAAAAGGCTCCCCTTACTATCAGAAAGGTCGTACCTATGAATGGAAAGACTGGAGCGTCGCTGGTTTTCAGGGCATTGAAATATGGAACTATTTATCCCAGTTTCGGGATGCCTGTACCAGTATTCTAAAAAGCATTTACCTTTTGTTTAATCCGATTGCCGGGTTAAGCCGACCGTGTTCACAAGCTCTGAAAACCCTGGATCAATTACAGGAAAAGGGGCATAAAGTTTTTGCCTATGGAGGCTCTGACGCCCATGGCACAATAATCAGAGTCGGTCGGTTACCGGTAAAGGTTTCGCCTTACTACCTTTGTTTTAGACTGATTAATATGCATGTTCTTTGCAAAAGAAAATTATCGGGTGACCTGCAAATTGATAAAGAGCAGATATACGAAGCCTTAAGGGAGGGACGTTCCTGGATCGCCTGTGATTATTACCGGTCCAGTGACGGGTTTCGCTTTGAATTGCATAATGATATAGAAGCCTGGCCAATTGGAAGCTCCATTAAATTCACACCGAATCTGAAAATTACTGTTAAAACACCCGCATCGGCCAGAGTAGTACTATTACATAATGGCCGTTACCTGGAGGCAAGTCAGGGAAAAAGTCATTTCTTTACCAATCTCCAACCCGGGGTATACCGGATAGAAGCCTATCTTAAAGACAAATACCGCTACCGCCCCTGGATATACACTAATCCGATCTGGATTAATTAGAAAATATACCCCCTTAAGACTTGTGCCCGACGACCGACGACTATTACACCCGTGACCCGGGGTTCAGGTTTTACCCTGTAAACAAATCATCCAAAAGTTATACAAAATCTAGGACTATTGATTCATTTTTTTAAGGCTAAATTAATGTGTATGTGGGTAAAACCCAAGATTGGCAAGGGCTTTCACCAGCTTATAAATTTCGCTTCGGAAAAAAAGAATAAGTTACTTTTTTCACAAAGAAGGGTATTTACAAGAAAAGGTAGAATAAAGTGGTGTGAAGTGGGGAGAAGTGGAGTACAATCCCAAATTTATTTAACAGGGTGAAGAAAGATGTTTCTTGGTGAATACCAGCATTCTCTGGATTCAAAAGGTAGAATAACCGTTCCCTCCAGGTTTCGTGAGCAACTGGGGGATAAGTTTGTTGCTACCAAGGGGCTGGATAATTGTATTTTTCTTTACCCTATGGAAGAGTGGAAAACAATTGAAGAGAAATTGAAATCTTTACCCTTTACCAGGGCAGATGTGCGGTCTTTTGCTCGCTTTTTCTTTTCCGGTGCTTCGGAAATGGAAATAGACCGCCAGGGACGTACACTTATCCCGGTAAACCTTAGGGAATATGCCACTATTGATAAAGACCTGATTATAATTGGTGTTGGTAGTAGAATTGAGATTTGGTCCGCTGCTAATTGGGGAAAATATACTCGGGAAGCGGAATCATGCTATGAAGAAATAGCAGAAAGTATGGTTGATCTGGGTATTTAGGAGGAATCTTATTTTGCACCAACCAGTCCTGCTTCAGGAAACTATCGATTTTTTATTGACCAACCCGGATGGTATATATGTTGACTGTACTCTGGGTGGGGGAGGACATTTAAGCCACCTGCTTAAATTTACCGGTAAAAAAGCCCAAATAATAGCTATTGATCGTGACAAAGAGATTCTTGAAGCAAGTAGAAAAAAGTTAAATTTACCGAATATTACATTTATTCACGAGGATTTCCGCTATTTATCGAGAATATTAAATAGATTGGATATTGATAAGGTATCTGGAATTCTTCTGGATTTAGGGGTTTCTTCTATGCAACTGGACACTGCCAGTCGCGGGTTTAGTTACCATGAAGATGCCGGGCTGGATATGAGAATGGATACCGAACAGGAACTAAATGCCGCAGAAATAGTAAATCTTTATAGCGAAGAAGAGATCGCCAGAATAATATTTGAGTATGGCGAAGAAAGATATGCCAGGAATATTGCCCGTTCTATTGTGAAAAGCCGCCAGCAAAAAGAAATCAACTCTACTTTAGAACTGGTTGATATTATAAAATCTTCAGTTCCTGCTCGCTACAGTCGAGAAAAACATCCGGCCCGACGGACTTTTCAGGCCTTAAGGATAGCGGTTAATAGGGAACTGGAAGCAGTACAGGAAGTTTTACCCCAAGCTGTAAACCATCTGCTTATCGGTGGGAGGTTATGTGTAATCACCTTCCATTCACTGGAAGACCGTATAGTAAAGAAATTTATGCAAGAGCGGGCCCGGGGGTGTATTTGCCCACCCGATTTTCCGGTATGTGTCTGTGGGCATAAAGCCAGTTTAAAACTACTCAGCAGAAAACCTATACTGCCAAATGAAAGTGAATGTCACCAAAACCCGCGGGCACGGAGTGCCAAACTCCGGGTAGCAGAAAGAATGTAGTTCTAAGATTAGGGGAGGAAGAATAATATGGTACAAGCGAGCCATGCTCGCAAAGTCGAGTTTCAGTATTCCTATAATCAGATTGAAGAGCAGCCTGTACGTAAAATTAAAAGAGTTTATAAGAAAACCAACTCCCGTAAATCAATTTTAGTGAAAACCGGTTTGGCTTTATTCGTTTATGCAATTTTAGTTGTTTATTTATGTATTAAGGTTTCCACCATGGGGTATGAGATAGTTAGACTGGAAAAGGATATAGATAAACTTCAAGCTTCTAATCACATGTTGGAGTTTAAGATAGCTGAGCAGATTTCATTGGATAAGGTGGAAATATTCGCTACCAAACAACTGGGAATGTGCAAGCCGGATATAAGCAGGTCTATTGCGGTTGCAGCTTGCAAACCGGAAACAGTTAACCTGGCCAGCTCAACAACTGCTGATGATATAGATAAAAACAAAACTAATATAGGAGAAAAAACCTTGCAAAAACTATATTCTAATTTGATGTTGCTGGCAGAAAAGAAGTAATTTAAGAAAAACGAGGTGTATTATATGCAAACTACAAGTTTGCTGGTAAGAAAGCGTATAGCAGCGCTTTTTTTCTTATTTACACTGGGAATATTTTTGCTGGGTGGTAGAATCTTTTGGGTACAATTTGTTAGGGGAGCCGAGCTTTCGGAAAAAGCTGAGCAGAATCGTATGCGTGATGAACCGGTAGCATCCAAGCGGGGAATCATTTATGATCGTAACGGCAATGAATTGGCCATATCAGTTAGTGCTGATTCAGTATGTGCTTCTCCAGCCGATGTTATAGTTTCTAAGAAGGAAAAGGAAATTGCTCATAAGCTGGCAGCTTTACTGGATATGGATGAAGAAAAACTTCTTAAAACCTTAACTAAAAGAACTTCATTTGTTTGGGTTAAACGGCAGATAAAACCAGAACAGGCACAAAAAATAAGAGAAATGGATTTACCCGGAATCAGGCTTACCGAGGAGAGTCATCGCCAGTATCCCAATGGTATATTTTGTAGCCATGTCCTGGGTATATCTGGAATTGACAATACCGGATTAGAAGGAATTGACAATTATTACGACAAACTGGTTGGAGGAAGTAAAGGCCGGATTGTTATTGAAAAGGATGCTGCTAATCGTAACATACCGGAGGCTACCCACAAATACATCAGCCCGGTTGACGGAGCTAATCTGATTTTAACCATTGATGAGACTATCCAATATATTGTGGAAAGAGAGATTGAAAAAGTCTTTAAAGAGCGTGGAGCCAAGTCAGCGGCAGTAATAGTTATGGACCCTGCTACGGGTGAGATACTGGCTCTGGCTTCTCGTCCAACTTTTGATCCTAATAATTATGGGAAATATCCGGCCACTAACCGCCGCAATTTTGCTATTAATGATGCTTATGAACCCGGCTCTACCATGAAAATCATTACTGCAGCCATGGCTATGGAAGAAAAAGTAGTTGACGGGGAAAGCCGTTTTTTCTGCCCGGGCCATATTAAAGTGGGCAAAGAAACTATTCGTTGTGCCCATGGCAGAGCCCATGGCAGTCAAACCTTTGCTCAGATAGTAGAAAACTCCTGTAACGTAGGGTTTGTTCAGGTAGGGTTGGATTTAGGCCTCGATAAATACTACCACTATGTCAAAGCTTTTGGTTTTGGTAAAGTGACCGGTATAGACCTGCCTGGTGAGGCCAGCGGGATACTGGTGCCCGAGAAGAAGGCTCAACAAATTGACCTCGCAACTATGGCTTTTGGGCAGGCGAATGCTGTTACCAGCATACAATTAACAACAGCGGTAGCGGCAGTTGCCAACGGGGGAATACTAATGAAGCCCCATTTGGTTAAACAGGTAATAGATAATAACGGCAAAGTAATTAAAAAGTGTGACCCGGAGGCAGTGAGACGGGTAATTTCGGAAGAAACCGCCCATCAATTATGTTTGATACTGGAAGACGAAGTCACTCTTGGTACCGGGCAAAATGCCTATATAGAAGGTTACCGGGTTGCCGGAAAAACGGGTACTGCTGAGAAGAGCAAGCCCGGCGGTGGTTATCTTAGCAACGAGTATATTGCTTCATTCATCGGTTTTGCCCCTGCAGTAAATCCTCGCCTGGTATGTATGGTAGTAGTTGATGCACCGCAGGGATACCCTTATTTTGGTGGTTGGGTGGCGGCACCAGTTTTTAAAAATATTATGCAGGACGCTCTTCACTACCTGGAAGTTCCTATGTATAAATCGCAAGAGAATAACAAAACGTTAGAAAAGGTGGAGTATGTGCTAGTTCCTGACCTGGTTAATTTACCGCTGGCAGAAGCACTATCTCTATTGAATGCTCGTGGGTTACAGTCAAAAGTCAGTGGTAGTGGAAATATTGTGTGGCAGCAGACTCCCCAGCCCAGGACCAAACTGCAGCCAGGGGCACAAGTAATAATATCTCTGTCACCTTATGATAAAGATGATAAAGATGGTGAAGTGACTATACCTGATTTACAGGGAAAATCTATGCGGGAAGTAGCCAAAATCCTATCTGATCTGGGGCTCCACCTTATCCCTGAGGGATATGGTCTGGCCTATGATCAATCACCTTCTGCCGGGAAAGTTGTAAGTAGAGGCTCAAGTATCAAAGTAAAGTTTCAACCGATAGGCGAGTAGAACGAAAGGTTCAATTTGCTAAAAGGGAGGCGAAACTAAATTGCTGTTAGCTGAATTACTCAAAGGTATTGAATATACCGTTGTTACTGGTGACATTGGGATAGATATAAAAGGCATAGCTTATGATTCGCACCAGGTTGAACCGGGTTACCTTTTTGTATGTATCAGCGGTTTTAAAACTGATGGCCATTTATATATAAAAGAGGCAATAAAAAACGGTGCTGCGGCTATCCTCATAGAAAAGAATGTTGATCAGATTGAGGCAACTACTATAATAATGACTTCAAACAACCGGAAAGCTCTGGCCCTTGTGGCCTCCAATTTTTATGGTCGACCTTCGCATAATATGAAAGTAATAGGGGTAACCGGAACTAATGGTAAAACTACTACCACCCATTTAATAAAAGCTATTCTGGAAGAAGCAGGTCTAAAAACCGGATTAATGGGCACGTTGTATGCCCAGGTGGATGATATGACTATGGATTTTGGACATACCACGCCGGAAGCTTCAGAAGCGGAAAAATTTATAGAAATTTGCCGCGAAAATAAGGCTCAGTATGTAGTAATGGAAGTTTCATCTCATGCTTTGGATTTATATCGGGTAGAGTGCCTAGATTTTAACATAGCAATATTTACCAACCTAACCCAGGATCATCTGGATTATCATAATAATATGCAGGAATACCGGTCAACCAAGATTAGACTTTTTGATATGATACCGTCAGGTAAAGAGAATTTTGTTGTCGTTAATGCAGACGATACCTATGCCCGGGATTTTATCCAGGCCGCCCATGCAAAGGTGTATACTTATGGATTAAGTGATAATAGTGACATAAAAGCTAAAAATGTAAAGATTGGTTTAAAGGGCAGTAAGTTTACCCTATGCTGTAAGGGTTCAACTGTTAACATTAAAGTGAAATTAATCGGCATGTTCAGTATTTACAATGTTTTGGCTGCCATAGCTGTCGGTCTGGGAGAAGGAATTAGTCTTGAAATAATAAAAACTGCCTTGGAAAAGGTTAAGGGCGTACCGGGAAGATTTGAACAGGTAGATGAAGGACAGGATTTTACGGTAGTAGTTGATTATGCTCATACTCCGGATGGTTTGGAAAACATCCTAAAAACTGCTCGCCAGTTAACAAATAATCGCATAATAACTGTATTTGGTTGTGGAGGAGATCGCGACCGGGGAAAAAGGCCCTTGATGGGTGAAGTAGCAGCACGTTATAGCGACTTTTGTGTAGTTACCTCCGATAACCCGCGCAGTGAAGACCCCCAAGCCATAATAAATGATATTGTACCTGGCCTGGATGGGGTGAAAGACTCGCGCTATGCTATTGTCGTTGATCGGCGGGAAGCTATAAACCATGCCATACACCTGGCTCGCCCGGGAGACTTACTGATAATTGCCGGCAAGGGGCACGAAACTTACCAGTTGGTTAAAGATAAGGTGCTTGATTTTGATGATAGAAAAGTTGCTAGAGAATTTTTGAAGGGATTGGGCAAATAGTGCAAGTAAGCCTGGATTTCGTTTGTCGTAGTATAAACGGGCGGATTATCACAGGAAATGATAGGCATATTATAACCGGGGTTACTACCGATTCTCGCAAGGTTAAAGCGGAATCGCTTTTTATTGCCCTGTGCGGCGAAAAATTTGACGGGCATGATTTTGTCAATGCAGCCCTGGAAGAAGGCGCCCGGGCTTCGGTAGTTTCACGGGTTATTGATATTGGTGGGTCCAGTGAAGACAAAACCCTGATTCTAGTAGATGACACTCTAGAAGCATTACAGGCTCTGGCTGCCTCCTACCGGAAATGTTTTGCTATACCGGTGATAGCAGTTACCGGTAGTGTAGGTAAAACCACCATTAAAGACCTGTTAGCTTTATTTTTGTCATCTACCTGGAAAACCCTTAAAACGCAAGGAAACTATAATAACGATATTGGCCTGCCTCTAACTCTGTTGCAGCTGGATGAGAGTTACCAGGCAGCGGTAGTGGAGATGGGTATGGCGGCATTGGGTGAGATACAGCGTCTGTCAGCCATTGCTAGTCCGCAATTTGCTCTAATAAGTAATGTCGAACCGGTACACCTCGAAACTTTGGGCAGCCTGGAGAATATTGCCCGGGCTAAATGTGAAGTATTAGCAGAAATACCCGAAGATGGGTTTGCCCTTATTAATGGTGATTATAAACTACTAATAGAAACTGCTCGAGAGTATTCTTGCCGAAAATATACCTTTGGCTATAATGGTGATTGTGATTTTCAAGTAATCAACTGCCAGGTAAGCAATATCGGGATGGAAATAAAGATGCGCTGGCAAAATCAACAGGAAACCTTATTCTTTCCCCTGCCCGCCGGAAGGCTGGCTCTTAATATTGTAGCTGCTGCTGCTATGGCTCTATTGCTAGGGATAGATATAGAATTAATAAAAAAGAGTTTACTGGATTATACACCCAGCGGTAATCGCTTAAATATCATCAACCTGGAAAGTGGCGGAGCAGTTATTAATGATACTTATAACGCCAACCCGGTTTCAATGGCAGCAGCTTTGGAGACTGGCCGGGTATTGGCTGCTCCTGGCAAATATCTCGCTGTTTTAGGGGATATGTTTGAACTGGGCAACCTGGAAACCGAAGCCCATCTGAAGATAGGACAAATTGCTTATACATCAGGAGTTAACTTGCTGGTGACGGTGGGTAATTTAGCTCAAAATATAGCCCGAGGTGCACTGGAAGCGGGGATGAATTTGAAGACAGTACGCCATTTTACAACTAAAGCGGAGGCACTGGAATATTTGCAGACCCGGGTTGATAACCAATGGACCTTGCTGTTCAAGGCTTCCCGGGGGATGCAACTGGAAACCCTGGTTGATGAGTTATTTGCCAATGGATATTTACATAAAGCCATTGAAAAGTAGGGAGGCTTCTGATTGCAAGGATATGTGATAAACACTTTGATTGCTGCCTTTATAGCTATAGTAGTTTCTGCTCTTATGGGGCCTTTAATGATTCCTTTTTTACAGAGGCTGAAAGTAGGGCAGAGCATAAGGGAAGAAGGTCCACAGCGGCATTATGCCAAAGCAGGTACACCTACTATGGGCGGTATAATTATCATTACTGCAGTAATGGCATCTACATTTATCATGGCAGGCAGCAGTTTAGAATCGCTCAGTGCAGTATTTGTAATGCTGGCTTTTGGAGCTGTTGGCTTCTGGGATGATTATATTAAAGTAGTACTCAAACGCTCACTTGGTTTACGGGCCCGGGAAAAACTACTATTGCAGCTTCTAATTGGTCTTTTATTCGGATTACTGTTAATTTATTATTTTCATCGGGGTACAGAAATTGTTATTCCATTCAGTGGAACAGTCATCGATTTAGGATATATATATATCCCGTTTCTCATACTAGTGTTAATATCTGCCTCCAATGCGGTAAACTTGACTGATGGATTGGATGGACTGGCTTCCGGGGTTACTCTTTTTGTTGCCCTGGCTTATGCTCTGGTTTGCCTCATGACCTCACACTACCAGCTTACGGTGTTTTGTGGTGCTCTTGCGGGAGCCTGTATTGGCTTTCTAATCTTTAATCATTACCCGGCGCGGGTATTTATGGGAGACACTGGTTCTATGGCTCTGGGTGGAGCTATAGCGGCAGTAGCTGCTATCAGTCGTTCGGAAATTTTTTTACTTATTATTGGTGGGGTATATGTTATTGAGGCTCTAAGCGTGATCATACAAGTGTTTTGGTTTCAGACCACCGGTAAACGGGTGTTTCTGATGAGTCCCTTGCACCATCATTTTGAACTGAAAGGCTGGCCGGAGACCAGAATAGTTAAAGTCTTTTCTATAGTTTCGCTCCTTTTTGTTATCGTGGGGCTATTGGGCTTTAAAGGTATAGGAATTAGATAGGAAGTGTAGTTATATTGGAATTTAAAGGCAAGAGGATTCTGGTAGTTGGAATAGCCCGCAGCGGAATAGCCGCAGTTAAATCCCTGACTGCAAGAGAGGCTGTTCTTTTTGCCTGTGATCGAAAAACTAGTGATGAATTAGGGGACATTTTATTAGAAATGGAAGCACTGGGGGTAGACGTGTATGCCGGCAGTTACCCCCAGGTTAGTAAGGATAGATTTGACCTTCTGATTGCCAGTCCGGGTGTACCCCTGGATATAGAACCCTTCATTCAGGCTAATAATGCCGGGGTACCGGTAATAGGTGAGCTGGAGCTGGCTTATTTACTTAAACCGGACGTTGTGGACTTATATGCTATAAGTGGTACTAACGGCAAGACTACTACCGTTTCATTATTACAGGCAATTCTAGCTGCGGATGGCCGCAGGGCCTTGGCCGGAGGAAATATAGGAATTCCCCTTACTACTCTGGTTGATAGTATGACGGGGGGAGTAATTGTGGTAGAAGCCTCCAGTTTTCAACTGGAAACTACCTATCATTTTCGGCCTCATATAAGCGCATTAATAAACATAACCCCTGACCACCTGGATCGGCACAAAAGCATGGAGGGCTATATTAAGGCTAAAGCCAGGATATTTGCTTGCCAGAACAGGGATGACTATACTGTATTGAATTATGAGGATATGCATATTAGAAAAATGGCTCAGGAGTGCCCGGCAAGGGTTATATATTTTTCCAGTCGGCAGGTTTTGCCGGAAGGAGCATTTATTAAAGATGATCTGATATATTTTGTTATGGATAACAAGGTGTTACCAATATGCCCGGTACATGAAGTTTCCTTGCGGGGGCAGCATAACCTGGAGAATATTTTGTGTGCAACAGCGGTAGCAGCTATTGCCGGTGTTAAAGTGGAAACCATCCGGGATATCTTAAAAACTTTTACCGGAGTCCGTCATCGTATAGAAGAAGTGGGGCTAGTAGATGGAGTTCTGTACGTAAACGATTCCAAGGCTACCAATCCGGAGTCAGCTATAAAAGCTCTGGAATCTTTTAATGAACCTATTGTTTTAATAGCCGGAGGGCGCAGCAAAGGTTCCAGTTTTGAGGAATTTGCAGGAATTATTAAGGATAAAGTAAAGGACCTGGTTCTTTTGGGAGAAGCCCGGGAAGAGATAAGGAGGGTAGTCATGGATGCCGGTTTTCAGAATATACATGAGGTAAATGATTTTAACACAGCCGTGGCTACCGCACGGGAATTGGCAGTAGCCGGTGATGTGGTATTACTGTCGCCGGCCTGTGCCAGTTGGGATATGTTTAAGAGTTACGAACAGCGGGGAGATTTATTCTGCGAACTGGTTCGGGCCATGCACTCAGGGTAAGGGGGATAAGGGATTGAGGCTTAAAAAACGGCCACCGGATTTTGTGCTCTTTATAACTACACTGGCTTTGTTAGGGGTAGGCCTTATTATGGTTTTTAGTTCCAGTGCGGTAACTGCCAGCATTGAAAATCATAGTCCCTATTATTTTTTTCAGCGCCAGCTCATGTGGGCCTCAATTGGTTTGCTGGTAATGATAGTAATAATGCGGATTAATTACTTACGATTAAAAGAATTTGCCTTTCCGATAATGATTATTTCTGTAGTATGTTTGCTTTTGGTTATGACTCCACTGGGGGTAGAAGGCAAAGGAGCTACCCGCTCATTAGGATTAGGTGGACTAAGTTTTACCCCCTCGGAACTGGTTAAACTGGCCGCGGTAATGTTCCTGGCTAAAACTATGGAAGTCAATATTGATAAAATAAAATCATTTAAGAACGGGGTATTACCATATCTGGTCATTATGGCTGCTATTTGTGCCCTGGTTATGGCGCAGCCCGACCTGGGAACGTCGTTTGTTATTGCCGGTACCATTTTTTGCATGCTGCTGGTAGCCGGAGCCCGATGGTTGCACCTGGGAATGCTAGGAGCAGCTGGTGCAGGTGCAGTTACCCTGGCTATAATGTTAGCGGATTACCGGGCTGAGCGTTTTATAGCTTTTTTGGATCCCTGGAAGTATCCCACTGATCAAGGTTATCAAACCATTCAATCGTTATACGCCCTTGGTTCGGGTGGACTATTTGGTCTGGGGTTGGGGAGAAGCAGGCAGAAATTTTTCTATTTGCCGGAACAGCATACGGATTTTATTTTTGCTATTATAGGGGAAGAATTAGGTTTTATAGGAGCTGCTTTGGTTCTCATCCTTTTTCTCCTTTTTGCCTGGCGTGGTTTCAAGATTGCTATGAATGCTCCAGATACCTTTGGCAGCCTGCTGGCAGCAGGAATAACAATAATGATTGTATTTCAGGCATTTGTTAATATTGGCGTAGTATGTGGGGCACTACCGGTCACTGGAATAACCCTGCCCTTTATTAGTTATGGTGGTTCATCTCTGCTGTTTACTTTAGCCGGGGTAGGTTTACTGCTGAATATATCCAGGTATAGTGCTAATTAAAACGGAAATAGGGTGCTGGTAGCAGATGGTATGGGTTGGGCAAAGTTTAGGGGTAAGCCAAAATACGGGGTTAATTAAGAATTTTGAATTATGAATTTTGAATTAGTCTAGAAATGCCTACGCATTTCTCTTTATTGCATTTAATGCAACCCCAAATGCTATTTGTATGCATGGTTGGCCGTGTGCCCTTCACGGTATGGCCTTAAGGCCGTGCCTTTGGATACGTAGTTCCATGAAGTTTCCGCGGTTTTTACGTCTGATTAGCGGACCATATGCTACTTTTATTTAATATGAAAGGGTAATTTGCCATGAAAATTATTATTAGTGGTGGGGGAACTGGAGGGCATATTTATCCTGCGATTGCTATTGCCCAGGAAATAAGAGACCGGCTACCTGAGACCCAAATACTTTATGTGGGGACCAGGGAAGGTATGGAAAGTACCATTGTACCTCAGGCCGGATTTGATTTTAAAACTATTGATATCACCGGTATCAATCGCTCGTCGCTAATTAAAGCCTCCAAGTCTCTGGCCAAAATGCCCCGCAGCTTTTTCCAGGGCTGGGAAGTAGTCAGAGATTATAGACCTGATATAGTTATAGGCACCGGGGGATATGTATCGTTCCCCGTAGTTCTGGCAGCAACATTTTTAGATTGCAAAACTTATATACATGAACAAAACGCCCTCCCCGGCCTGGCTAATCGTAACCTGGCCCGGAGGGTTGATTGCGTTATGCTTACTTTTCCCGAGGCCCAAAAACATCTTAATGCTAAATTAATTAAGCTTACAGGGTTACCGGTTAGAAAAGATATCCTTAATGTTAACGCGGGAGAGGCAAGGCAGAAACTGAGTCTTAAAGAGGATAAATTTACCTTGCTGGTATTTGGTGGCAGCCGGGGAGCCATGACTATTAACCAGGCTATGGTTGGTGCTATGGACAGGTTACAGCATGAGGATATACAAATTATTTGGCTAACTGGTGAAAATGGCTACCAGGACATAAAGAAAAGTTTAGCTGACAAGGTCGACCTGCATGATATGAAGTGTAATCTGCAGATTTTTCCTTATATGAACAACATGAATGAGGTTCTGGCGGTATCGAATCTTGCCGTATGCCGGGCCGGTGCCAGCACTTTATCTGAGCTTGCGATTATGGGATTACCGGCAATCCTGGTACCCTATCCCTACGCTGCTGAAAACCATCAGGAAATGAATGCTCGGGCTTTGCTACAGAAAAAGGCAGTAACTATGGTTATTGATGAGTTTCTAGATGGGGATACTCTTTATCAGAGGGTAAGTGAGTTAATGTTGGACCCTCAGCGGCTTAAGCAAATGAGCAACAATATGCGGCAACAGGCCCGCCCCAATGCACTGAAAGATATTGTAGATATTATTCTGCCCCAGACGAAAAAACCTTAGAGAATTTTGAATTTTGAATTTTTAATTCTTAATTATGGATGAAATACTTCGTATTTCTTATTATTTTAACCCTAATGAAGCAACCTGGTTTCCAGATAAACCTGCGGAATACCAATGTAATAAAAAGAAATGCTTAAGCATTTCTACATTAATTCAACATTAAAAATTAAGAATTCACAATTTATACCCCTGGTTACTGGACAAGTCATAGTTATGTAACCACTTTTATTAATTGTGCATACTATACAGTGTAGTTTAAACACATTTTTTAAAGGAGATGAGGAGATGACCACCACATCAAAGCAATGGATTCACATGGTGGGAATTGCAGGAGCCGGTATGAGCAACATAGCTACAGTACTGGTAGAACAGGGACACCGGGTCAGCGGTTCCGATCTTCAAAATAATGATATTACCAGGAAACTGCAGGAAATAGGAATAGAAGTCTACCAGGGTCATTCTTCCTCTAACCTTAAGGAAGGAGTTGATTTGCTGGTCATTTCTTCAGCCATTCCCCAGGACAATGTTGAGGTTAGGCGAGCATGGGAAATAAACATTCCTGTCCTTAAACGGGGACAAATGCTGGCCAATATCGTAAATGACAGCAAAGCTATCGCTGTTGCAGGTGCACATGGGAAAACTACAACCACCTCAATGTTATATACGGTTCTCGATAGTTGTGGCCTTGATCCCACTTTTATTCTCGGGGGAGAGATGCAGGATAACGGCCTGGGAGCAAAACTGGGGCAGGGAGATTTCTCTATAATCGAAGCTGATGAAAGTGATGCATCATTTTTGGATCTCAAGCCTTATATAGCTGTAGTTACCAATATAGAAGATGATCATTTGGATTACTATAAATCTTTGGAAAATATTCAAAGAGCCTTCAGACTTTTTGTTGATGAAGTAAAACCGGATGGTTTTGCCTTGCTTTATAATGGTGATGCATCGGTAGATAAAATAAAAGATCATACCCAAAGCAAAGTAATTACTTACGGTGAAACAGCCGACTGTGATTATTGTATGCGGGATTGGCAGATTTCGGGAAAAGGCTCGAAATTTTCAGTTTTTTATAAAGGTGTTTATTTGGGTGAGGTAATACTATCGGTGCCTGGTAAACATAACTCCCTTAATGCTCTGGCAACTATGGCTATTGTCCATGAAATTGGTCTTGATTTCGCAACTGCGGCCAGGGTTTTAGGTAGTTTTAAGGGGGCTAAACGTCGGTTTGAACACGTAGGGCAGTTTGGAGATATTAATATTGTTGATGATTATGCTCATCACCCTACTGAAATTAAGGCTACCCTCGAAGCGGCACGTAATTATCATCCGGAAGGCAGGATTATTACAGTTTTTCAGCCCCATCGCTTTTCCCGTACCAAAATGCTGGGTACGCAATTAGGAGAAGCTTTCATTCGGGCGGATAAGGTGATAATTACAGATATATATCCGGCAGGGGAAAAACCTCTACCCGGGGTTAGTGGTCGCATGGTTTATGAAGCAGCAGTAAATGCGGGGTGTGATGCCGAATATTTATCGTCTTTCCCTATGATAGAGGAATATATCCTTAATTCTTTAAGAGACAATGATCTCCTATTAACTATGGGTGCGGGTGACATATGGAAACTTGGTATTTCTATACTGGAGAAACTGCATAAAAATAAAGTTGAAGCCTAAACCTGGCGGAGGTGTTTACTTGGAGACCTTGGTAGTAAGAGGGAAGAAACCTCTTAAAGGGCAGGTAAATATAAGCGGATCCAAAAATGCTACCCTTCCTATAATGGCAGCCAGTCTGCTATCCTCAGGAGAAGTAATTTTAACTGGAGTACCTGACCTGGAAGACATAAATGTTATGTCAGAAGTATTGAGGATGCTGGGAGCTAAAGTACGCAGGGAGAATGATATTCTTATAATCGATAGCCGTACTATAAGCTCAGTAGAAGTACCTGAGCATATTTCTCGAAAAATGAGGGCATCTAATTTAGTAATGGGAGCTCTCCTGGCAAGATTCAAGCATGCTCGAGTTGCCCATCCGGGAGGATGTGCTATAGGAAGCAGGCCAATGGACCTCCATATCAAAGGTTTTTTAAATCTGGGGTATGAAATTAACGATGAATATGGCTTTATGGAGGGAAAGGGTATAGCCGTAAACGGCAAGGAAGTTTTACTGGACTTTCCCAGTGTTGGCGCGACTGAAAACATTATGATGGCAGCAACTATGGCCCCTGGTGTTACAATTATTAGAAATTCTGCTCGGGAACCGGAAATAGTAGATTTACAAAACTTTCTTAACCGTATGGGGGCTAAAGTAAGGGGCGCTGGTCTAGATACCATCAGAATTGAGGGTGTAAATAGCCTGGGGGGAGTAGAACATAAAGTTATACCTGACCGAATTGAAGCCGGGACCTTTATGGTTGCTGCTGCTATTACCCGGAGCGATATTCACATTGAGAACGTTGTACTGGAGCATATACAGCCTCTGATAGCCAAACTCCGGGAGATAGGAGTAGAAATTAGTCCCTGGAGTTCCGGTATTAGAGTTATAGGGAGCAACAACATGAGGCCAGGTGATATAAAAACCATGCCTTATCCCGGATTCCCCACTGATATGCAGCCACAAATGATGGCACTTTTATCAACCATACCTGGAACAAGTATAGTAGTTGAGACCATTTTCGAAAATCGCTTTATGCATGTACAGGAACTCAGGCGTATGAATGCCGATATTAAAACCGAAGGTCGGGTAGCAATACTTAAGGGCAAAAAGGGACTGGAAGGTACTCTGGTAGAGGCAACTGATTTACGAGCAGGATCTGCACTGGTATTGGCAGGATTGTTTGCTGAGGGAGAAACTACCGTAACCCGGGTTGAACATATTTACCGGGGTTATGAAAACTTTGATATAAAGTTACAAGGTATAGGAGCACAAATTAAAAAGGGACTGAAGGCCTAAAACCTTCGGTCCTTTTACTTTTACCAATAGTTTTATAATAATGTTTAATAATGATTTTAACGAAGAATTCTGCTATAATCATCACAGTTGTGTTACTAGGAGTGTGTTATGAGCCAGGGCAAATCTCATAAAATTTTTGCTATCTTCGTATTTATTTTACTCATTCTGATTTGTGCCTATCTTTTTCTACATAGTTCTTTCTTTGCTATTGATAAAATTTATGTAACTGGTTCCAATAATGTGTCTAAAGACGAGATAATTAAAATATCAGGGCTTTCCAAGGGTATGAATATTTTTAGCATTAACGAAAAACTTTGCAGCCAGTCGGTTGCCATTCATCCCCTTATTAAGAGTTCTATTATCGTAAGGCACTTACCCAGACAGGTGGAAATTCAGGTCAGAGAAAGGAAGGTATGGGCACTCGTTCCTTATCAGGGTGCACTTCTTTGTGTGGATAATGAGGGTATATGTATAGATAAGTTAAGTCATTTCTCTTTGGTTGATTATCCGGTGATTACCATGGATGAAATGCCTGCCCATGTTAACCTGGGACAGGCTGTAAATCAGACTGGTGTAAAGCTAGCAATGCAGATATGGACTAAACTGGATTCAAAAGAGCGTAAAGAAATCTCCCAATTTCACTACCAGAATAATAGCAGAGAAATCCTAATCTATACCCGTGGTAGTACAGAATTCAGGTGGGGCAATAATGAACGATTGCAGGAAAAGATTGCGTTTTTCAAACAGATGCTCAAGATAGAGCAGGATATGCAGGCTGAAGGTAATGATGGTTTGGAATATGTAGATTTGAGGTTTAAGGGACAACCAGTAGTTAAAACTGTAATGGAATAAGGTGAATTTTGTACGGTTGCATGGTAAACAGTAATGGTAAATTACATTAACCTTAAGTGAAAGTTGTGTTGAGTTAGGGGCGTAGACCGTTTAAGCCGATGCTTAATTATACTTATTGCATGTAGAAGGTGTGATATAAATGCAAAGTAAAAGCGCCAAAGTGTCTATAGCCATAGTCAGTCTCATATTAGGGATAATGTTGGCGGTCCAGTTTAAGACTACCGCCAGCAATAATAGTGCCCAGTTACCTACTCGAGTTGAGGATGTAGCCCAGGAACTAAATTCAGTAACTCAGGAACGGGACGCTCTGGCCGAGGAAGTAATATCTTTGCGGGAAAAGTTAAGTAATGTCAGGAAAAACGACGAGGCTATGGCCGATTTACAAGATGAATTACAAAAAACTAGTATGGCAGCTGGAACTACGGCAGTGGAAGGGCCTGGCATTATTCTTACCGTAAATGATATTCCTCGAAAAATACAGGCAGGTGAAGATCCCAACGACTCTATTGTACACGATAGCGATCTTTTTACCCTGGTTAATGATCTTAAAGCTTCTGGAGCAGAAGCGATTTCTGTTAATGATCAAAGGATTACTGCTATGTCTGAAATTAGATGTGCCTCTACCTTAATATTAATTAACACCCGACGGGTAGGACCTCCGTTTGTTATCAAGGCTACCGGTAACCCGGACATGCTAGAAAGCGGTGTGAACATTAGCGGTGGTTGGCTAAGTTTTATGAAACAATGGGGTTATCAGATTAATTTGCAAAAATCGGAAAAAGTACAAATACCGGCCTATAAGGGACCTATAAGATTTGAATACAGTGTACCGGTGGAAAAAGGGGAAAAGGCGGAATAGATTATGTGGTTAATTATTATTTTTTGTCTATTAATAGGGCTGGCCATAGGTTTTCAAATGCCGGTTTTATTACCCCTAATTTACGCCAAGTATATGTCGATAGCTATTTTAGCTGCGCTAGATTCTGTATTTGGTGGTATTCGCGGCTATATGGAAGATGGATTTGATACAACCATTTTTGTAAGTGGTTTTGTAGTAAACGCCCTTTTAGCGGCTGGTCTTGCTTATATCGGAGACAAGCTGGGTGTGGAATTATATCTGGCGGCGGTAATCGTTTTTGGAGTTCGCATATTCCAAAATTTAGCCATAATACGTCGATATCTAGTGAAAAAATACTAAAACTAATTTGCCTGGTTTTAGAGGAATAATACTAACGGTGTGGTATTTTTATGTAGGAGATTAATAAGGGGTGCGTTAGTATTATCAAAAGAAATATGGTGGCAAGCCTGGATATCGGTACTAATAGTATTAAGGCAGCTCTGGCCGAAATTGTTTCGGGAAGAGATATCAATTTACTGGGTATTAGCCAGGTAACATCCTCCGGCTTGAAAAAAGGCAACATAGTGGACATAGAAGGAACTGCAAGGGCTATCGACCAGTGTCTGAATGAACTGGAAAGGTTGACCGGAGTACAGATATATAATGCTCTGGTTGGTTTTTCTGGTGTAAGTATTAATACGTTTAATAATCATGCGGTGGTCTCAGTGGGAAATCCCGGTTACGAGATTACTCGTGATGATAAAGAAAGGGTTTTGCAGTCAGCCTGTAACATATCTTTGCCTCCTGATAAAATGGTATTGCAGATGATTGAGAGACAATACATAGTTGACGGTTATGATGGGGTAAAAGACCCGGTAGGAATGGTAGGAAGCAGGTTGGAAAGCGAAGTTTCTATAATAACTGCAGCCAGCGCTGCTATTCAGAATATGCAACGAAGTACGGCCCGAATTAATCTGCAGGTAGACTACTTAATCTATAATCCTCTGCTAGTTAGCGAATCGGTTCTTCTACCTGCTGAAAAGGAGATGGGAGTAGTACTTGTTGATTTTGGTGCCGGAATCACCGAGGTAACATTATTTGAAGGCGGAAGTATGCTATACTCATCGGTTCTACCAGTAGGTGATGAGTATATAACCCGGGATCTGGCCATTGTTTTAAAAACTTCCCTAGAAGAAGCTGTCAGAATTAAGCAGCATTATGGAATAGCCAGCCCGGAATTGCTTGGTCAGGATAGCATGGTAGCTATTAAAAATGTTCAGGGAAAAGAAATAAAACAGGTGTCCCAGCAGGTGATAGCAGATATAATAAATGCACGGGTTGTTGAAGTGATTTCTATGATACTTACGGAAATCAAACGCCATTATTCTCCCGAGGGTATTCCCGCCGGGATTGTCCTCTCTGGCGGTGGGGCTGAGCTAACTGGATTAACCGATGTTATAGAAGAATATTTAAATACGTCTATCCGCATTGGTTTGCCCGAAAACTTAAAGGGTCTGCCGGCAGAGTTTAATCGGCCGCAAAATGCAGCCGTTCTTGGAGGTGTTATATATGCTGCCCAAAATACAGGGGCAGTCTATTATGAGGAGAAAGGTTTTACAGGTTTATTCCATAAAATTAATTACTGGTTAAGAGATTTATTCAGTTAAGGTAGAGGAGGTTTTGGGATGCCCTTGGATTTCGATGTGGAAACGCAGCAATTTGCTAATATCAGGGTAATAGGTGTAGGAGGTGGCGGCAACAACGCTATTAACCGGATGATAGAAGCCGGTTTAAAAGGGGTAGAATTCATAGCGGTTAACACTGATGCTCAATCTTTATACCTTTCCAAGGCGGAAAAGAAGATACAGGTGGGGGAAAAACTTACTAAAGGACTGGGAGCAGGTGCAGACCCGGATATCGGAAAAAAAGCTGCTGAAGAGACTGCTGATGAGATTAAGAGGGCTTTGCAGGGTGCGGATATGGTCTTTGTTACTGCCGGTATGGGTGGGGGTACAGGAACCGGGGGAGCACCGGTCATAGCCCGAATTTCAAGAGAAGTTGGGGCTCTTACAGTTGGCGTAGTAACCCGGCCCTTTAGTTTTGAAGGACGTAAACGTAATCAGCAAGCTGATACCGGTATACAAGGTTTAAGAGAAGAAGTAGATAGCTTGATTACTATACCCAATGACCGTTTATTACAAGTGGTCGATAAACATACCGGTTTTAATGATGCCTTCAAAATAGCCGACGATATTCTTCGCCAGGGGGTTCAAGGAATTTCCGACCTTATTGCCGTACCCGGAGTAATTAATTGTGATTTTGCCGATGTGCAAACCATTATGCAGAACACAGGCTCGGCTTTGATGGGAATAGGAACGGCCAGTGGCGAAAATCGTGCAGCCGAGGCGGCTCGTATGGCCATATCCAGTCCGTTATTAGAAACCTCAATTGAGGGTGCCAAGGGCGTATTATTTAACATAAGTGGTGGCAATAACCTCACTCTCTTTGAAATTAATGAAGCAGCCGAGATAATTCACCAGGCGGCTGATTTGGAAGCCAATATTATTTTTGGTGCCAATATTGATGACAGTTTAGACGATGAGGTGCGGGTAACAGTTATTGCTACTGGATTTGCCACCTCTAGAACCCAACAGTTAAGTGAAAGTCATACCTCAACCCAACCGCGTCGGGGTATGGATTCTCCGCCTTCTTTCCTGGACAAGGGTGATTTAGATATACCTCCATTCCTGAGACGCAGGTAAAAACCGCAATATATAACTGTAACCACCGGGAGACATCACATGTTTCCCGGTTTCTTTATTTTTAGGTAATAATTTGGCCTATTACTACTACCTTAAAAAGACAAATTATGTATCTGACATTTGGTATAATTTGGAATACATAATCGGTAAAAGCAGGCATAGAATTTCATTAGCATAATATGGCCAATTTATTACGCCCGCTTATCCGGTAAAGGAAAATGGTGATATAGTGGATGGGCCAAAAGTATATGCCGATGTAACATTCGCAATAAATCTGCTTATGGATTTTATAATACTATGGGTAACTGCCCGACTGGCTGGGAGCAGGGTAATTTATTTCCGGCTTTTTACCGCTGCTCTGCTGGGAGCTGTTTATTCTGTTCTTTATCTTTATTTTGCTATGACCCTCTACTACAGTGTACCTGCAAAACTTCTTTTTTCCTGTTTGCTCTTAGTTATTGGATTGGCACCTCATAGCTGGACCGAGTTTAAAAAAGCCCTGGTCTATTTTTATGGTATTAGTTTTACCGTAGCCGGTGCCAGTATTGCTGCTTCTTATTTAGCGGCAGTACCGGGCCAGGGGTTCAGTTTTTCATATCTATGGTTGCTGGCAGGTGCTACTTTTGCACTCCTAATTGGGGTCTTCGGGGAAAAATACTTACTCCGAAGAATTGTTCCAAATTTATTAAGGTTTGGAGTGGAATTGCGCTTTGGAGCCCACAGTTGTAATGGCCAAGGTTTTCTGGATACCGGTAATGGATTAAAAGACCCTCTTACCAAACGACCGGTGGTAGTAGCCGAATATGAGTTTTTAAAGCCATGTTTACCACAAGATTTTCAACAGGCCTTTGATGATAATCGGGATGAAGATGATATCCTAAACCGTTTGAGCCACAGCAGTTGGGCCAACCGCTTACGGATAATACCTTTTAGTTCTATTGGCAGGAAAAATGGCATTTTAGTGGGAGTTCGAGCTGATAGCATTCTAGTAAATATGGGGAAGAAAAACGTATTACATAATAACGTGGTAATCGGTATTTACCGGGATAAACTGAGCCAGGATGGAAGTTATCATTTGCTTATTCCGTCAGAAATTGTGAATCAGGGATAGGAGGTTGGATTATGAACTTAATTTCCAGATTGAAAAGATGGCGTTTATATTTATTACAATTGTATCTTAAGAAAAAACTACCCCAGTTAATTCATTATATTGGATCAACCGAGGTACTTCCACCACCTTTGCGGGAAAACGAAGAACATGAACTAATTAACAAGCTAGCTGATGGGAATATGGAGGTTAAATCTACTCTAATTGAACATAACCTGCGCCTGGTAGTTTACATAGCTAAGAAATTCGAAAATACCGGAATTAACATAGAGGATTTGGTATCAATTGGTACCATTGGTTTGATAAAAGCGGTCAATACATTTGAACCAAAAAAGAATATAAAACTGGCGACTTATGCTTCGCGCTGTATCGAAAATGAAATCTTGATGTATTTGCGCCGAAACCTTAAGCATCGGGTTGAGGTATCTCTGGATGAGCCATTAAATGTGGATTGGGATGGAAATGAACTGTTACTTTCAGATGTTTTAGGAACCGAAAGCGATATGATATATAAAAAAATTGAAGGGGAAGTAGAGAAAAACCTGCTCTGGCAGGCTATGCACAAACTAAACCCGCGAGAAAAAACCATAATTCAACTACGTTTCGGGTTAGGTGATGTTGGGGAAAAAACCCAGAAAGAGGTGGCCGATATCCTGGGAATATCCCAGTCCTACATATCCCGCCTGGAAAAACGCATATTAAAACGATTACAAAGGGAAATCCGCAAAATCGAATAATTACTTACTGACCCTTTCCTCGAATAATTTTACCGGTTTTAGTAAATAATTTAAAAAAGATTTGAGAAAAGGGGAAGGGGTGAAGCTATGATTAATAAAGTAGAAATATGCGGCGTAAATACTTCCAAATTACCAGTATTAAAAAATGAAGAAATGCGCAACCTCTTCAAAGTGATGCAGGCGGGTGATACCCAGGCCCGAGAGAAGTTAATTCAGGGCAACCTCAGGTTGGTGCTTAGTGTTATCCAGAGGTTTAACAATCGGGGCGAATATGTTGATGATCTTTTCCAGGTTGGTTGTATCGGGCTTATTAAGTCAATAGATAATTTTGATTTAAGTCAGAATGTCCGGTTTTCTACCTATGCTGTTCCTATGATAATTGGTGAGATAAGAAGGTATCTGCGAGATAATAACGCAATCAGAGTTTCCAGGTCTTTGCGGGATATAGCCTACAAAGCCCTGCAGGTTAGAGAAAAATTGATAACCGATAATTCTGCGGAACCAACTGTAATGCAAATAGCCCAGTACCTTGATGTTCCCCGTGAAGAAGTGGTATTTGCTCTAGATGCCATACAAGAACCGGTATCGCTGTTTGAACCTATTTACAACGATGGGGGTGACCCTATTCTGGTTATGGATCAAATTAGCGATGATAAGAATACCGACCAGCAGTGGTTAGAGGAAATATCCATAAAAGAAGCTATGAAAAAATTGAATGATAGGGAAAAGCATATCGTTAGCCTACGATTTTTTGCAGGCAAAACCCAAATGGAAGTAGCAGAAGAAATAGGAATCTCCCAGGCTCAAGTTTCAAGACTCGAAAAAGCCGCACTGAAACAATTGAAGAAGTATATGTAAATAGGAATTAAGAATTAAAATTGAGAATTAAAAATTGATCCTGCTGCATACCCGAGAGGACGCAACTAAAGAAAACATTAAGAGGGTATAAATTAACGGTAATAAAAGAAAAATGCGTAAGCATTTCAACCTAAATTCTTAATTAAAAATTCTTAATTCTTAATTTCAAAAGGGGGTTTTTGGTTTGGGACGCAGGCTTTTAATTATTTTGCTTATTGGGGCCATATTAGCCCTTTTGATACCGGTAACCGGCAGCTTCTATTCCTTGGAGCAAGCCTTTACCCCGGACAATCTTATTAGGATGAATTCACTTACCCATTAAAAATTGGCTCGGAACCCTTAAAAATCTAGGAATTTCAGGGAGCTACGACGTTAAAATTGAATAATTAAATATCTTATCTTATAACCTTATAGTCCATTAACTTGCATCAAATTAAAGGTTTTTACAACGGTACCTTATTACGCCCTGTCTATACAGGGCTGTTTTTATGTTAAGATTTGTAAAGGAGCTTATTTAGATTGCTCGGAGGGAAAGATTATGGAAAATAATCACGGGGTTAGATTAGTCTGGCAGCAAAAAGATAAGGGGGCGGCAATAGAAACCCCGATAATAATTCAGGAGCGGGAACACATTTTTGCTAACCCTTTAAATGCACAGCAGTTATTTGACCAGATTATAGATCCAGCAGCAACAGAAAAAATACAGAATACAGGCAGGTTAATTCAGGGTAATAATTTGGATGTTCTCAAGCTTCTTAGAGATGAAGGCTATGAAGGAAAAATCGACCTTATTTATATCGATCCCCCTTATCTGAGTGAAAGTAGATATTCTTCCCGAATCAAGCTTGGGGATAAGGACAACTACCAAATCTTTGAGCGCCTGGTGTTTAAAGATGAAGGGGAAGAAAGTCTGGATAGTTATCTGGATGAATTATACCTGTGTATGCAATTAATGAAACAGCTTTTAAGTTCTCGCGGTAGTATTTTTGTCCATATTGATTGGCATATCAGCCATTATGTCAGGGTAATACTTGATGAAGTTTTTGGTTCCAAAAATTTTATAAATGAAATAGTATGGTGTTACGGCGGCGGCAGCGGTACTAGAAAACATTTTCATCGCAAACATGACCTGATATTCTGGTACAGTCGCAGTGAAGACTACATTTTTAACCCTCAGTACCGTCCCTATAGCCCTAAGACTATTGAAAGGGGATTAACCCGGGTAAAAGGGGATAAATATAATCTGAATACAGAAGGGGCTTTAATGCAGGACTGGTGGACTGACATTAATAAGATTCTTAGTCCTACCGCATACGAGAACTTGAAGTTTCCCACCCAAAAACCCCTGGCCTTACTAAAACGTATCGTAGCTGCTGCTTCCTCTACCGATAGCATAGTAGCGGATTTTTTCTCCGGTTCAGGAACAACAGCTGCAGCCTGTGAAGAAATGGAGCGGCAATGGATTATATGTGATAATAGCCCGATTGCTGCCAATACTACTATCCAGCGATTGGTGAAAATGCAAGCCCGTCCATTTATTTTTGATGTCGTTAATCGGGAATATCCTGAGCCAGGTACTTCCGGCAACTTTGAGGCAACCGTAGTTACCCGGGTACATAGTGAACAGTATCGACGTGTTGATATAGAAATCACCTCATATTCTACGGTTAATCAAAAAATAGAAACATTTGAACCGGACATTTCCTTTAAGAGCCTGATAGAGTTTTGGGAAATTGACTTCGATTATCAGGAAAAGGGATTTTATTCTCAGGTTCAAGTAGTCCGTGAAAAAGTACAATGGGATGATTCCCTTCCGGTTGTTGCTACTATTCTAATTCCTTACCAGGAATCAGGGTCTATAGCAATGAAGGTATATGATATTTTTGGTGACTCCTGTACCCGAATCTTTACTTACTAAAACCCCAATAACTAAGATCATTAGCTCCCATACCAGAGACTCCAGGTAAAAAGGAATTCTTAATTCAACATTGGTTCCACTGCAAAAAGTAATAAATACACATGCGACTGCATATTTAACGCGGAAACCGCGGAATCATCAGGGAACTACGCGGATTGAATTAGGGCTAAAATAAAGAGAAAAACGGAGTTTTTCCACGATAATTTAAAATTAAAAATTGATTCTACTGCAAAAATCGGGCATTTTACCCTGTAAACTTTTTTGCTAAAAAATTTTTAGTGAGTCAGGTGACTCAAAAGCTCTTTTTCAATTGAAGATCGTTAATTTAAGCCCCCATTTCTACCACTTTTTGGGGTTTAACTTGGATTTGGGCACATTACTCCTGGTATCGGGTCTTGCTTAGGTTTCTTAAACTTACTTTGAGCAAAACGGGTAAACTGTTTGACGTTACGGGCTATGACTTTGCATCCACTTGCCAGACGACATTTTACCTTGCCCCGTACATCAAGTTTATCAGCATCTTCGCCTCTCTTAAGGGCGGAGTTGGTTCCTTCAATTGCAGCGCGACGGCTGGTGTTTTCGCGTTTAATGTTCTTGTTTAATATTTGTTCTCTGGTCTGGTCGGCAAAAATAGTTTTTGAGCTAACCCTTAACACCCGGGTTTTCTTTTGGGTTTTTACGGGACAAATATCAAAAACCGGACAGCCTTTGCAATCATCATGGGAAAAGTGGCTGCTACTAACTTTCTTTTTGGAATCGTAATCGCTTCTTAGTGGTGTCTTACCCTCCGGGCAACTTAGCACTTTCATTTCATCATCAAAGGTGAAACAGGTTGTAGGTAGTTTATCCTTGGGTGCTTTGCGTCCGGTCATATCAGTGTAATGCAAGTTGATTTCTAATTCCTGGGCTTTTTCCAGTACCTCTTCACCATAGTAACCTCCATCAACATAAATGTCGGTTACATCAGTATTTTCTTTGATTTTAGGCAGACGTTCTTTGGCTATATTGACATCACTTGCATTATTGGGTTGTAATGTATAGTCGGTAATAAACTGAACCGGGTTTTCTTTGGCACAGGTTTCACTTATGTTTAAAACATAACCGCTATGGTTTTTCCCGGCTTTATCCCTATAGGTGGCATCGGCATCATAAGCCGATTGCAAAGAACCGGAACTAACATCTTTACAAACCTTGGGTAGCCATTTATCCTGCTCTTTATCGTAATCAGCCTGTTCACTAAGGAAGCGTTTAAGTAGCAGTATCTCTTGGATTGAAGCTAACTTAGGGTTCTTTTCTGCTAGCTTCTCTACCTCTTGCATCAAGTCCAATACTTTTTGGAATCTGCTGTCTAGTTCCTGATTACGGGTTTTGTAAAGTAAATCGGTTTTGAAGTCATCTTTTAAAACCTGTTTTAAATCGTCATTTAGCATCTTAACCGGGATAACCTTTACTGCTTGGGCCAGTAAATCATGAGCCAGGGAAAGCCGACCAGCCTTTTTGATATTAGGAGTTATTAGGGTTGAATCCATACGCTGTTCATCGGTCTTTATTTCAGCCTGATCAATAAAGTTCTGAGTAAGGATTTCAAATTGCTTAAAGATGACATCATCCTCTTCTGGATGCTCTACAATGTAGTTATAAACCCTTTCCCTGAATTCATAAAGTGTGCGTTCGGCTAGGTAAACTTCCCCCAGGTTTCTTATTCCTATGGCATAGTTAACCTGGAAGTTGAAGTAAAACTGCTCTAATAGTTCCTGGTCGCTATAGCCAAACATGTGTTTAAAGATTTCAAGCGACATCAAGATGTTTACTGGAGTATTGGGCCTACCAGTATCAAGGCTATACATGGGGGCAAAAAGATCTTCATTAATTTTACAAAATACTTGTTCATAAAAGATCGGTGCCCAGGTTCTATTTAATAGCTTGGCTACACTCGGTCTCATGGAATGGTAATGATTGAATAGGTCATCTTGTAAATGACCATCATTGTTTCTGAACATACTGCAAAAACCACCTTAAATTTAAATTACAGTTTATTTGCTTTGATTATCTAATTATTACTTCGATATACATTGCTATTTATCCTGCTAGTTTTAAGGTTTTAGGGGGTTTTTGCAGTGGAACCAAAATTAAGAATTCAAAATTAAAATACTATCTATTTTAACCACGTATTCACTAATATGCAATCAAATAAGGGTTTTCGCAGTAGAATCAACATTAATACTCAAAACATTCAATATCTATGTCGAGTACGGAAGTATCAGCCAGTTTGACAATTTCAGCCAGGCCTGCCACTTCAGGAACCACATTGAGGAGGAAATAGCGAGCGGCCATTATCTTACCTTGATAAAATTTAAAATCATAGTGATCTTGACCCAGTTCCCGTATCTTTTTTTCTGCCAACAGGGCTTGATCCAAAAGCAGGCGACCACCATAAAGCTGGGCGGTAGCCATCATTATGCGTTTGGCATAGGTGGGTATAAGGCCTAGCTTGTTTTTATCCTTACTAAAACCAGCCAAACACAGCTGAATTTCCTGATAGGATTTAATAGCTTTTCCCAGTTGTTCAAACTCTCTTTCCCATCCAGGAGTGTTAATATTAATTTCACAAAAATCTTTAATTGCCTGTATCCAGCGTGAAAATACCGCGCCTTTTTCCATGGCCCATTTGCGGCCAATTAAATCCATAGACTGTATATAAGTGGTACCTTCGTATAGAGTATTAATCTTAATATCACGGGCCAGTTTTTCACAGGGATAATCGCTAACGTAGCCATAACCACCATAAATCTGTATTGCTTCGGTGCCAATTAGATCCCAGCCGATTTCACTGCTATATCCTTTAATTATAGGAATGTTTACCGCCAGTTCATCACTGGCTTTTTTTCTTTCTTGCGGATCTGGATCCCAATGGGCTATTTCAATATCCAGGTAAGATTTATAGGTCATAGCCCGGATAGCTTCCACTATTGCCTTACCTCTTAACAGGGCTCGCTTAACATCTTCATGTTCAATAATAGGAACCCGACCTTTTTTAGAATTGGTAAATGATACTCCCTGGACTCTCTCTTTTGCATAATCCCTGGCATTATAAAAAGCATTCGCAATTAATCCACCTGAATGAACCCCGGTGACCAATCGCTCTTCATTCATCATATTAAACATCAGAGCCATACCATTACCCTTACCTTCATGCTCCAGGGGGTTAATGCCTAAAAGGTAGCCGCGGCAGCTATTGTTTTCACCGAAACTTAATGTTACGGTTGGATTAGCGTGCTGTCCCATTTTTTCTTCGATTCCGGTTGCAAAAACATCATTAAAAACCTGACTGTTATCGTCGTTAATCCAGTATTTGGGGACTATGAACAAAGATATGCCCCTGGTACCGGGCAATGCTCCATCAACCCGGGCCAACAACAGATGAACAATATTTTCGGCAAAATCGTTATCTCCGTTACTAATAAATATTTTTTGTCCTTTAATATTAAATATCCGTGGTTCGTTAGTGGGAAATGCTTTGGTAGACAATTGGCCAACATCCGAACCTGCTTGGGGTTCAGTTAGACACATGGTGCCGGTATACTCACCGGAAAACATTTTCGGCAGGTATTTTCGTTTAACATCCTCAGGGGCAAAATCCTGAATCAGCATAGAAGAACCCTGACACATGCATAGAAAGGGGGGAACCAGAGCCGGGTTGGCAGCAGAAAACATTTCCCACAGGGGGTACATAATCACCTGGGGAAGAACTACGGCTCCTTCGCTCTTATCCACATTGCTGGCGCACCAACCTTCAGACTGCAGTTTCTTATAAACCGGGGGTATGGAAGGGGCTATGAGAACCTTCCCATCTTCGAATTTTACTCCGTACTGATCAGCGCTATCAGAGCCAGGTTCGATAATATCCTTTGTCATTCTCAATATGGTATCAAGAATTATATCAACATCATCAACAGAATAGTTATCTTTGTAACGCGGATAGTCCAGGACCTTCTGCAATGGGAGCCATTCTTTTAATATAAATTTGAAATCCCGGGTATTTTTATAGGCAAAATTGGATGCCATTATATCTTCAACCTCCTTTTAGTAAATTTAGTTTATTACCCATTATAAGGCAATCTTAATCGTTAAGTCTTTTTATTTCCAAAAGAAGGTGAATAGCACACAAATAAGTCCGGGGACAGTCCCCGAACTTATTTGTTTTCCTCAGCTTCGCTTCGGGGACGCAATAAGTCCGGGGACAGTCCCCGGACTTATTCCCGGACTTATTAATCTCGATACAACCTTTGTTGTTCTATCAGGCTGTAAATGTCGGCTTCTTTATCGTCACCGACCGGCAGCCAGACTTCTTCATAGATATCATATTCATCAAGATAATGACTGGTGGTGGGTATTCTTAGCCTATTATTCAAATCCCTGATGGGCTCACTGCTGTAGATTAACATTTTTACCCCTTACATATTATTTCTAGCTCTTTTTGATAGCATGCTGCCCAGCATAACCGCGGCAGTAATCGTAGTTGCGTGTAGTGCCCACCATCCAGGTTCCAGGAAGCTAAAAGTACCCGGGTCAATTTTATCCTGGTTTAATATTTTTTTGGATATGGAGTTTTTATAATCCATCATTCCCAGTAACATGGTCCCACTCCTTTCAATATTTAATAGTATTTCACTTTCACCACTTCATCGGCAGCATATTTATTATGTGGTGAAATCTTTATTGTATTTTTCCCGATTTGACTAAGCTTAGGAACGAAAAATTTCCCATAGCTACAAGTATTATCATTAAAGCCTTTATAATTTTATAGGCTAAACTAACAGGGAAAAATAAACATTAATGTTGATTATATCTATTGCCTATTGCTCAGTTGCATTTTTTGTGTTATCAATGACTTTAGGTTTACAGATTTGACAATGGTTAATAAATTATAGAGGGTATAAATATGGACAGGCGGGAAAAAGCTATTTTATGTACAATCCATTCTATACCAGGTTTGGGTAACAGAAGCCTGTGGAAGATAATGGATTCATTTGGCAGCTTTCAAAAATTTTTTGAAGCGGACCACAAAACTCTTTATGCTTCATCATTTTTGAAGCCGGAGATTATTGATAATCTGCTGGAAAAAAGAAAAAGCTCGCCTGAAACCCTGATGGAAGCATACCACTCTGAGGGAATAGAAATGGTCACCTGGGATGAATCCCTCTATCCCCATAACTTGAGAAACATAAGCAATCCACCAGTAATCCTTTATTACCGTGGGGATATTGAATTAACCGGACAGGTTTGTTTAGCTGTGGTTGGCTCTCGAGCTGCTTCGGTTTACGGTAGAAACGTAGCCCGTAAATTGGCCAGGGAGCTGGCTGAAGCGGGTATAGTAATCGTAAGTGGTATGGCCCGCGGGATTGACAGCGAAGCCCACCAGGGGGCACTGGAAGCGGGAAAGACTATAGCAATTTTGGGAAGTGCCCTTAATGTTATTTATCCTCCGGAAAATCGCAAATTATTTCAAGAAATAATCGCCAGGGGAGCAGTAATAAGTGAATTTCCGTTACATACCCATCCGGAACCACTTAACTTCCCACTACGGAATCGTATTATTTCTGGTCTTAGTCGAGGGGTAGTAGTAGTTGAAGGTAAGGAAAAAAGTGGGGCTTTAATTACGGCTGATTTTGCTCTGGAGCAAGGCCGTGATGTTTTTGCCGTACCAGGTCCAATTAATAGCAAAACCAGTGCTGGACCAAATAATCTTATTAAACAAGGCGCAATATTGATAACAGGTATTGAAGATATTCTGGAAGAATATTATGATATCAATCGTACGCCTAAAACTCTAAAACAGGATCGTTTGCTACTTTTGGATGATAATGAAAAACTGGTACTTGAGCTTTTAGCTCATGAATCCCTGCATTTTGATGAATTAATTCAAGGCAGCGGATTAGAGATTGGAACTATAAGTGCGATTTTGTTTAAACTTGAATTTGAAGGTATAATTAAATCCTTACCGGGTAATTATTATGTGAGAATCTAATACCAATCAAAGTGGAGAGGTGATTTTTTTGGCGGCAACTACTCTGCTTATCGTCGAGTCTGCTGCGAAAGCTAAAACAATAGGGAAATTTCTTGGTAAAGGTTATACCATTAAGGCCTCGGTTGGCCATATTAAGGATTTGCCCAAGAGCAAATTGGGTATAGATGTGGATAATAATTTTGAACCCCAGTATATAACTATACGGGGAAAAGGTACCCTGCTCAAAGAGATTAAGGAAGAAGCTCAGAAGGCATCCCGGGTCTTGCTGGCAACTGACCCTGACCGTGAGGGGGAAGCTATAGCCTGGCATCTGCAAAATGCTATAAAAATATCCCAGGGTGAGAAATGCCGGATAGAGTTTAATGAAATTACTAAAGATGCAGTTAAAAATGCTATAAAAAATTCGCGTCCGGTTGACATGGACCGAGTAAATGCTCAACAAGCTAGAAGAGTTCTGGACCGGTTAGTGGGATATAATCTCAGTCCTTTATTGTGGAGTAAGGTCCGTAAAGGTTTAAGTGCAGGTAGGGTACAATCTGTAGTGGTACGCTTAATTTGCGAGCGGGAAGAGGAAATCAAAAATTTTGTTTCTGAGGAATACTGGACTATAGAGGTGGTTCTGACAACTGCCGATAATCAAAGCTTTCTGGCTCGTCTTAGCACCAGGGATGACCAAAAGATTGAAATAAGTTCGCAACAGCAAAAAGATGAGGTAATAAAAAGCCTGGAGAATAGTAAATTAACAGTTACTAAAGTAGAGAAAAAAGAAAAGCGTAAGAAGGCAGCACCTCCGTTTATAACCAGTACTTTACAGCAGGAAGCCGCCCGCCGGCTTAATTTCTATTCTAAACGGACCATGAAGGTAGCTCAGGAGCTTTATGAGGGTCTGGAGATTGGCAAACAAGGGACGGTAGGTTTAATTACCTATCTTAGAACTGATTCCACTCGGGTTTCCGGAACTGCCCAAATAGAAGCTCTGGACTACATACGTTCCCAATATGGTGAACCGTTTGCTCCCCCTGCCCCTAACGAATATAAAAACAGACAGAGCGCCCAGGATGCCCATGAGGCTATCCGGCCCAGTTCAGTTACGCGTTCTCCTGAAAGTATCAAGCAGTTTCTGAGTCGTGATCAGTATCGCCTGTATAAACTAATTTGGGATAGATTTGTTGCCAGCCAAATGACTCCGGCGGTCTACGATACCCTTACCGTGGATATTGCCGCAGGAGAATACGGTTTGCGGGCCAGCAGTTCCCAGCTTAAATTTGCCGGGTACAAAAAGGTCTATAATGATAGCGAAGAGGAAGAGGTTAAAAACTTTATACCTCAACTAAAAAAAGGAGAAGAGGTCTTTTTACAGGAAACACGACCGGAACAGCATTTTACCCAACCACCTCCGCGTTTTAGTGAAGCTAGTCTGATAAAATTGCTGGAAGAGAAGAATATTGGCAGGCCAAGTACTTATGCACCTATAATTGACACCATCCTTAAACGTAATTATGTTGAAAGGCAGAATAAACAATTTGCCCCTACTGAGCTAGGTTTTATTGTGGTTGACCTGCTGAAAAATAACTTTAATGATATTGTAGATGTTGAATTTACCGCTCGGATGGAAGAAAACCTGGATCTGGTAGAAGAGGGTGAAATGAACTGGACCCAGGTGGTAGATAGTTTCTATCGTCCCTTTGCGGCTGATCTGGAGAAGGCTTCAGCTATGATTGAAAAAGTAGAAATCAAAGATGAAGAGGCGGGTAAAGATTGTCCGGAATGTGGCAAACCGATGCTTATTAAGTATGGCCGTTTCGGTAAATTTATGGCCTGTTCAGGTTTCCCAGATTGCAGGCATACTGAATCTTTTACCGAAGAAGCGGGAGTCGACTGTCCCCTTTGTGGAGGAGCTATTCTGGCTCTTAAGAGTAAAAAAGGGCGACGCTTCTATGGTTGTAGCAAATACCCAGATTGCCAGTTTCGCTCCTGGAACAAACCAACCGGAGAAAAGTGTCCCACCTGTGGTGATATACTGATTGAAAAGCAGAATCGTAATAAGGAAATGCTGGCAGTTTGTCATAACCCCGAATGTAAATACAGCAAGGAGATGAAAGCCTGATTTGCAGGATTGGATTAATGTTATAGGTGGTGGTCTGGCCGGTTGTGAAGCTGCTTACCGCATTGCTTCAGGAGGACATCAGGTTAGACTATATGAGATGAGGCCGGAAAAATCCACACCGGTTCATCATACATCACAACTAGCAGAACTAGTCTGCAGTAATTCTTTTAAATCGGATTTGGAAAATAGTGCTCAGGGTTTGCTTAAACGAGAAATGCGAGCCCTGGGTTCTCTATTGTTGGAGTGTGCTGACAAAACCAGGGTACCTGCTGGTTCTGCCCTGGCAGTTGACCGCGATTTGTTTTCTTCCCTGGTAAGTGAACGGATTATGGCGCAACCTCTTATCGAAGTAGTCAGAGAAGAAGTAAGTCAGATACCAGAGGATGAAATAACTATTATTGCTACCGGTCCCCTCACCTCAGACCTTTTAGGCCAGGTATTACAGAAGTTAACCGGGGAAGAACATCTTTATTTTTATGATGCCGTAGCCCCCAGCGTAACTGAGGAAAGCCTGGATAAAAGTATAGTCTTTAAGGCCTCACGTTACGGAAAAGGAACCGATGATTACTATAACTGTCCCATGAACCAGGAAGAATACGAAGTCTTTTATGAAGAACTGGTAAATGCAGATATAAAAGAGGGACACAGTATCGATAAGAAACACTTTTTTGATGCTTGTATGCCGGTTGAAGTATTGGCTCGCAGGGGCAAAGATACCATGCGTTTTGGCCCTCTGCGCCCGGTTGGTTTGCAACAGAACCGGGAAGGCTCTAAGCCATATGCAATTTTACAATTAAGGCAGGAGGATATAGCGGGGCGTATATTTGGTCTGGTTGGTTTTCAAACCCGTTTACGCTGGGGTGAACAGGACAGGATCTTTCGTCTTATACCAGGCTTGGAAAAAGCAGAATTTGTTAGATACGGAGTTATGCATCGCAATACCTATATTAACAGCCCGGCAGTACTTACTCCTGGTCTGCAGTTTAAAGATAACCATAAAATATTTTTTGCCGGGCAGATTAGCGGAGTCGAAGGTTATATGGAATCAGCTGCAACCGGCATAGTTGCAGGGATTAATGCTTTAAGGGTGCTAAAAGGTGAGAACCCGGTGGTTTTGCCTGAAACAACCATGATAGGTTCTTTAATTAAGTTTATTACTACTGCAGATCCGGCTAACTTCCAACCGGTAAACGCTAATTTCGGCCTGTTACCCCCCCTGGCCCAACCGGTACGAGATAAAAAATTAAGGTACCAGGCTTATGCTAAGCGGGCTCTGGAAAAAATGGATAAATTTTCAGAATTGTTTCTGAAAGTCTTGTAAAATAATTTTCCTTGTGCTAGCATGGCCTTAAAAATGATAGGAAGCAAGATAAACATGTTATTTAGGTATATTGATAGTTTCCTGGATCATATGCGGGTTGAAAAAAGTGCATCTAGTCTAACTCTGGTAAGCTATCGATCTGATTTATCACAATTTTTTATTTTCTTGGCGGATAAATATAAAACTCCTCGGGAAGAAATTCCTAGCGAACTGCTTAATCATAAATCAGTTAGAGAATATCTGGCCTATTTGCAGCAGCAAGGCCTGAGCCGGGCAACCATGGCTAGAAAATTAGCAGCTCTGCGCTCTTTTGTCAGGTACCTCTGTCGGGAGAATGTCCTGTCGGGAAATCCTATTGCTGCTGTTGCTACTCCCAAACAGGATAAAAAACTGCCTCGATTCCTATACCCGGTTGAAATTGAAATGCTGATTACGGCCCCGGATATTACGTCAACTGCAGGCAAAAGAGACCGAGCGGTCTTGGAGACTCTTTATGCTACCGGCATAAGAGTAAGTGAATTGGTGGGAATTGATCTTAAGGATATAGATCTCGCCAATGCCGTTGTTAAAGTCAGGGGGAAGGGCAACAAAGAAAGGATTGTGCCGTTGGGCCGGAAGTCGTTGGAATCGCTTACGGTATATATTAACGATGCCAGGATAGTTTTTGCTCGTAAAGCTTCCGAGAACAGTAATGCATTGTTTTTGAACAAATACGGTAAACGCCTGTCGGATCGAAGTATAAGAAACATACTTAATAAATACGTTGAAGAAGTAGCCTTGAACCAAAAAGTCAATCCCCATATGTTACGTCATTCTTTTGCAACTCATCTGCTTAATAACGGGGCTGATTTACGCTCAGTACAGGAACTGCTTGGCCACGTAAAACTATCCACCACCCAGATATACACCCATTTAACCCGGGAGAATATAAAAAACGTACATAATGAAACTCATCCACGGAGGTAATTTAATGTTTTTAGGAACAACCATTGTTGCAATAAAAAAAGGTAAAGAGACTGCTATAGCAGGAGACGGCCAGGTCACCTTTGGACAGAATACGGTTATGAAAAGCAATGCCAATAAAACCAGGCGTCTTTACGATGGTAATGTAATTGCTGGTTTTGCCGGGGCCGTAGCTGATGCTTTCACCCTGTTTGCCAAATTTGAGGAAAAACTTAAACAGTCTGGAGGTAATTTGACCAGGGCTTCGGTAGAGATAGCACGAGAGTGGAGATCTGACCGGGTATTGCGCAAATTGGAGGCATTGTTAATTGTAGCTGATAAAGAAAAAATGTTTATTATCTCTGGCAACGGTGAGGTAATTGAGCCGGATGATGGAATTACTGCCATTGGCTCCGGAGGCCCTTATGCGTTAGCAGCGGCACGTGCCCTGGCTCGTCATACTGATCTAAATGCCCGGGAAATAGCTGTAGAGTCAATGAAGATTGCTGCTGAGATATGTATCTATACCAACGAACAGATAAATGTTGAGGTTATCGAGTAACTTTAGGTTAAGTTAAGAATTTAATCCGCGTAGTTCCCTAATGTGTCCGCGGTTTCCGCGTCTAAATATTCAGGGCATATGAAATAAAGGAGCGAATATTTTTGGAAAATCTTACTCCCCGTGAAGTTGTTGAAGAACTGGATAAATATATAATTGGGCAGCAAAAGGCCAAGAAAGCAGTGGCTATTGCACTCAGGAACCGATATCGCCGTAAAAACCTTCCCGAAGAAATGAGGGATGAAATCTATCCCAAAAACATAATTATGATAGGTTCCACCGGGGTGGGCAAAACTGAGATTGCCCGGCGTTTGGCCCGACTGGTAAAAGCGCCTTTTGTAAAAGTGGAAGCTAGTAAATTTACTGAAGTGGGCTATGTAGGCCGTGACGTTGATTCCATGGTTCGAGATTTGGTAGAAACCTCTATACGTATGGTAAAGCAGGAAAAAATGCTGGAAGTAGAGGACAAGGCCAGGCAACTGGCTGAGGAGCGCATAGTTGATTACATTTTACCCCTACCTCGGAAAAGAAGCAGGGCAGCTAAAAATCCTCTGGAGTTTCTGCTGGGACAGACAACAGATACTCAGGAGAGTGATGAAGAACTGGAGAATAGGACCAGAAGCGTCGAGGAGAAGCGGGAAATTATCAGGCAGAAAGTATCTCGTTTTGAATTGGATAATGACGTTATTGAAATAGAAGTTGAAGAAAAAAACACCTCGTTTATGGAAGTAATCTCCGGATCCGGGGTGGAAGAAATGGGTATCAATCTTCAGGATATGTTTGGTAACCTGTTACCCAAGAACAAGAAAAAACGACGGGTTACAGTAGAGGAAGCTCGTAAGATTTTAACTTTCGAAGAAGCCCAGGGTCTAATTGATATAGATGAGGTTTACCGGGAGGCTATCCGCAAAGCCGAAGAAGGTGGGATAATATTCCTGGATGAGATTGATAAGATAACCAGTAGGGAAGGATCCTATGGCCCAGACGTGTCCCGCGGGGGAGTACAAAGAGATATTCTGCCTATAGTAGAAGGTTCCACGGTAGTTACCAAATATGGACCGGTGAAGACTGACCATGTATTGTTCATAGCTGCAGGTGCTTTTCACGTTAGCAAGCCTTCTGATTTAATACCGGAATTACAGGGCCGTTTTCCCATAAGAGTTGAGTTGGAAAGTTTGGGCAGGGATGATTTAAAAAGGATTCTAGTGGAACCCAATAATTCCTTAATCAAACAATACAGTGCCCTCTTAAGCACCGAAGGAGTTGAAATTAAGTTTAGTGATGAGGCTATAGACGACATTGCTGAAATAGCTTATGAAGTTAATGCCAGAACAGAAAACATAGGGGCTCGGAGATTGCATACGGTTATGGAAAAAGTGTTGGAAGATTTATTATTTGATGCTCCTTATATGCAGGGTGAATGTGTTGTTATTGATAGTAATTATGTTAGTGAACGATTAAAAAAGATTGTGGAGGATGATGATCTTAGTAGATACATTCTCTAGGGGGAGGGCAAAGGGGTGCAAAAGACGTTATTAGAAAGATCCAGGTCCATAAATAAGATTTTGCAAAAGATAGAGGGTAATTCGGTTGACTTTTATGAAATTGCCGAAGTTTTATCCGAAAATCTGGAATGCAGTGTCTTCATTGTGGGCAGAAGAGGGCAAATAGGTGGATATGCTTTTACCGAAGGTGCCGGCTGTTCCCAAGTGGAGTATCTGATGAGCCATGCAGAACGTTTTCCAGAGAGCTTTAATCAAGAATTAACCAGCATTCAGGAGACGAAAACTAATATTATTCTGGAAGAGGGGCGCAAATGTGTTTTTAATATTAATAGCACAGATTGTGATTGTTCCCGGCGCATCTGGTCTATTACTCCGGTGTTTGGTGGGGCCAGGCGTATCGGCACCCTTATTCTGGTAAGACGAAACAAGCAGTTTTGTGATGAGGATATAGTATTAGCTGAATATGGTGCTATTGTCGTAGCCAATGAAATTATGCGCATGCGGTCGGAAAGAATAGAGGAACAAGCACGAAAAAAAGCCTCGGTGCAGATAGCTCTGGCTACTCTTTCATACTCCGAAAAAGAGGCTATAGAACATATAATAGCAGAACTGGATAGTAAGGAAGGACTTCTGGTGGCCAGTCGTATTGCTGATAAAGTGGGAATAACTCGTTCCGTAATTGTAAGTGCACTTAGAAAATTTGAAAGTGCCGGCGTAATTGAATCTAGATCCCTGGGTATGAAAGGGACCTATATCAAGGTCTTAAATGATTATTTATTTGATGAACTTGGAAAATAGGGTCGAATAAAAGCATAAGTAAAAACAACCGGAAATAACCGGTTGTTTTTTATGGCAAAAAATAGATATATTTCATCTAAAATTTGCAATGATTGAAGGAATATTGGTAGCTTAAGTAGAAGATATAAGGAAAATTATACCTAGGGGTGAATTACTATGCTTGAAAAGATTTTTGACTCCCCCTCCCAGTACTTACTTAATAAAGGTTTAGATGCAGCAAGCGTTAGAAATAAGGTTATTGCTGACAATATAGCCAATGTAGATACTCCTGGTTTTAAACGCCGTGAAGTAATTTTCGAAGAAAATATTCAAAAGGTCCTAGAAAAAAATAAAAATAGTGTTAAACTAAGGACAACTGATTCACGACATATGCAAATAAAGGAAAAATATACTCAGATTGAGCCTGAAATTCGGACCCTGAAGGAATTAAGTTACCGAAATGATGGAAATAACGTTGATATTGATGTAGAAACGGCAAAAATGGCAAAAAACAAGATATTCTATGATGCCCTGGGTCAGAGCATGAGTAACGAAATCCGACTATTAAGAATGGCGATTACTGGAAGGGGGTAAAAATATGAGATTTCTTGATACGATTGACATTAGTGCCTCCGGCCTCACCGCGCAACGTTTGCGGATGGATACCATAGCTAGTAATATTGCTAATGTTGAAACCACCCGAGTTGAGAATGGGAGAGGTCCTTACCGCAGACAGGTAGTAGTTTTTGAGGCCCGTAATTCCAAGGCAGCAGATAAGACGGCCAACGCTGACTTTGAAAGCGTATTAGAAGAGAAAATTAGCAAAATGGGTTTAGGGGTTAGGGTAAAAGAAATCCGGTCGGTAGACGAAAATGAACACTCCTTCAGAAAAGTTTACGACCCTTCTCATCCGGATGCAGACGAACAGGGTTATGTTAATTACCCTAATGTTAACATTGTTGAAGAAATGATTAACATGATTTCCGCAACCCGAGCTTATGAGGCCAATGCCAAGGTAATCGAGGCCAGTAAGAGCATGGCTATGAGAGCTCTGGATATAGGAAGGTAGGGGGGACTATCGGATTGAAAGCAGAAATGTTATTTAATAGTGCTACATCAGCACTTGCACCTGATTATCAAAAAAGCCTTAATTCTTCTTTAAAAACAGATAACCATAACCGGACTGATTTTATGTCATACCTTAATAATGCACTTCAAGAAGTAGATAACCTGCAAAAAGAGGCTGCTGACAGTGCCAAACAACTCGTTCTGGGTGGAGAGGATTGTCTACATAACACCATGATTGCATATGAAAAGGCCAACCTGGCCTTACAACTTACCATCGAAGTACGTAATAAAATAGTGGAAGCCTATCAGGAAATAATGCGCATGCAAATGTAACTAACGTTGAGGAGTTAGGTAATGGAAAGTATTCTTGATAAAATCAAGCAATGGGGTGAGACCGCTAAAAACACCTGGTCGAACCTGGGCTTGAATCAGAAGGTTTTATTCGGAGGAGTCGCATTACTTATCCTGGTAGCTGTTGTTATCATGGCAAGTAGTGTGAGCAAAGAAGATCCTTATCAAGTACTATATGCAGAACTTGATGAGAAAGATGCCGCTGCTGTCACGGAAAAACTTACTGAAATGAAAATAAAACATAAATTGGAGGATAACGGTACCACTATTTCTGTACCCACTGACCTTAAGGACTCCACCCGCCTGAAACTGGCAGCAGAGAACATCCCCCGGGGGGAATCCGGCTTTGAGCTTTTTGAACAGAGCAGTTTTGGTGAGACCCAGACCGATAAAAAGGTGAAATATCAGGCCGCCCTGCAGGGAGAACTGGCCCGCAGCATTCAGAGCCTGGAAAAAGTTAAAGCAGCCAAGGTTAACCTGGCTCTACCGGAAGAGTCGCTATTTTCAGATGACCAGCAGGAAACTAAAGCATCGGTAGTAATTAACACCAGAGACGATAAAAAACTTACTCCAAAAGAAGTTCAGGCTATAACTAACCTGGTAGCTAACAGTGTAAAAGACCTTAAGCCGGAAAATGTAGTTATTGTTGACCAGAACGGAAATCTGGTATCAGATGATCTTCCGGTTGATGTCAGCAATGTTGGTGATGTGGTTAAAATGCAACTAACCATGAAAAGGGAGTTTGAAAAAGAAAAAGAAGAAGCTATTCAGACCATGCTGGATAAAGTTCTGGGCAAAGATAATTCTGTAGTCAGGGTCAATGCCGAACTCGATTTTAACAATAGAGAACAGGTTGACGAGCGTTTTACTCACGACCCTGAAGGCCGCTTTGTAGTTAGTGAACATATAATGAAGGATTCAGGAACGTCAACTAATACTGCTCCGGTAAATGTTCCCGGTACTGACACCAATATACCCCAGTATCAAGAAGTAGATACCCAAGGAGGTACGTCCAGCTGGGATAAGAGCGACAAAACTGTTAACTATGATAACAATCGAACCGAGACGCATACCCGTTTTTCGCTAGGGGATGTTCAGTATGACTATCTTACCGCTTCTGTTTTTATAAACCGTGCCGGTACTGAGAACGCCAACATAGGCGACAGCGAAGAAGATAAAATTGAAAAAATACGCAGTGTAGTAGCTACTGCCTGTGGATTAAGAGAAAACCGTCCCGACGAAAATGTTCGTCTGGAGGAAAATATATCTGTGGCCTTTATCGATTTTTATACCGAACCTGAGCCTGAAGCAGGACCTCAGGGAGCTTTGCAAAAATTTGTTGCTACCCCTTATGCCCCCTGGATTTTAGCCCTTATGGCCGTGCTGCTGGTTGTCCTGGTATGGTTATTGATTTCCCGGAGGAGATCAAAGGTTGCCCAAGTAGGGGAAGAGGGCCTGGATGATTTTGAAACCATTGTTGATGAAACTATTAATATTGAAGATATCATTGATCATACCCTGACCCCGGAAGAAAAGGAAAGACAGAGGATCAGGGAAGAAGTTGAAAAATTTATTGATGAGAATCCTGAAAATGCTTCCCAGGTAATCAAGATTTGGTTACTTGAAGATATGAGGTGATGCAGTGGCAACTACGAAAAAAGGTCTGAGCGGCAAGCAAAAGTCTGCCAATTTTTTCATATTTTTAGGTCCGGAAAAATCGGCCAAGATTTTTCAGCATCTAAATGAAGAAGAGATTGAACAAATAACACTGGAGATTGCCAATGTTCGCCAGGTCTCAACTGATAAAGTGGATGAAATTTTTCGTGAATTCTATGAAATGGCTCTGGCCAGCCAATTTATTGGTCAGGGTGGTATTTCCTATGCCAAAGAAGTCCTGGAAAGGGCTTACGGGGAAGAGAAAACGGTTGAAATTATTGGCCGCATATCTGCTTCCTTGCAGGTACGTCCCTTTGATTTTATGCGTAATACCGAACCGGCTCAGCTTTTAAACTTTATCCAGTCTGAGCATCCCCAAACCATAGCTCTGATTCTGGCCTATCTGGAACCGGAAAAATCTTCATCAATATTATCAGCTCTGCCTCCAGACCGACAGGCCGAGGTGGCAAAACGTATTGCAATAATGGATACCACTTCTCCTGAGGTTATTAAAGAAGTGGAAAGGGTCCTGGAAAGAAAACTATCCTCCATTGTTCCCCAGGAGCTTACTGCTGCTGGTGGAATTAAATCAGTGGTAGAAATAATTAACCGGGTAGACCGGGGGACAGAAAAGACTATTATGGAAGCTCTAGAGGTTCAGGACCCTGAACTGGCTGAGGAAATTAAGAAACTCATGTTCGTATTCGAAGATATCGTTATGATTGATGATCGTTCAGTCCAGAGGGTACTGAGGGAAGTCGAATCTCAGGATCTGGCACTGGCTCTAAAGGGTTCCAGTAACGAAGTTACCCAGAAAATATTTAATAACATGTCCAGTCGGGCTGCTGATATGCTAAAGGAAGATATAGAATTCATGGGACCAGTACGGTTGCGTGACGTGGAGGAAGCTCAGCAGCGCATTGTAAATATTATCCGGCGATTGGAGGATACTGGTGAAATAGTTGTCGCTCGAGGAGGGGGAGATGAGATAATTGTCTAGAGTTATTAAAAACGAACAGGCGATACTTACTCCGCCTATAGTAATTGATTCCCTTGAATTGACTGTAATAGAAGATAAGGTGGAAAACGAAGTAATATGTGCAGATGACAATAATCAAATCAATCTACTGGAGCAGGAAAAACAGGAAATTGAAAAGATTAAACTGGAAAGCCAAAAAATATTAAAAGAGACTGAACAAATGGTAATAGAGCTTCTGCAAAAAGCCCGCGATGAAGCGCGGGATATCATTACTAACGCCCAGGAAGAAGCTGAAGTAATTAAAATACAGGCGGGCGAAGAGGCTGTTGCTATTAGGCAGAAAGCTCATAAAGAAGCTTATGAAGAAGGCCTGCGCCAGGCTCACCAAGAAATTGAAGGGGACCGGCAGGCAGCTATCCAGCAAAGCCAGGCCTTGCTGGAGGAAGCTCGTCAGTCAAAGCTTAAAGTTTTTCGTTCCTGTGAAGCCGACATGGTACGTTTAGTAATGGCCATGGTCAAAAAGGTAATAGCAGGTGAATTAAAAACTAACCCTGACATAATTATTAATATATTGCAGGAAGCTATAGATTTTCTGGATAGGCCGGAAAACATTACGGTATACGTTAACCCCCAGGAATTAGATAATATTTTGGAGGTAATGGATAATGGGTATTTAACCGATATTGGTAGTAATACCATTAATATAGACATCAAGGTTGATGAACGCATAAGTCCCGCGGGGTGTTTACTGGAGAGTGATGCAGGGTCAGTAGATGCGCAATTGGAAACCAGAATTGCCGGTGTTAACAACGCAATTCAGGAAGTAGTTGCTGATGATTATTGAAAAAAACGCCTTTGAACTGGAAAAATATTTAGATGCCCTGGAAAAAGCTTCGACCTGCCTGCTCAAAGGCAAAATATCTCAGGCCATTGGTCTTACTTTGGAAGCATCAGGGCCCAGGGTAAAATTGGGGGAACTATGCTATATAAGAACCAATTACGCTGGCGGTCAAATGGTACCAGCCGAAGTAGTAGGGTTTAAAGATAGAAAGATTTTGCTCATGCCTTTGGGAAATTTGGAGGGGATAGGACCGGGAAGTGAATTACTGGCTACCGGTACTACCCTCAGGGTAGCGGTAGGTATGGAGCTAAAAGGCCGGGTATTGAATGGTCTGGGGGAAATTATTGATGATAAGGGCAGGATTAAACCGGAATTAAGTTACCCGGTTATGAATTCTCCGCCCAACCCTCTTAAACGGCAGCGTATTACCCAGGTACTTCCGGTAGGTATCAAGGCTATCGATGGTCTGATGACCGTAGGCAAAGGACAGCGCATGGGCATTTTGGCCGGAAGTGGAGTAGGCAAGAGTACCCTGATAGGTATGATAGCCAGAAATACCGAAGCAGATATAAATGTCATTGCCCTAATCGGGGAACGAGGCCGCGAAGTGCGAGAGTTCCTGGAAAAAGATTTAGGTGAAGAGGGATTGGCTAAATCGGTAGTGGTGGTGGCGACCTCAGACCAACCGGCTCTGGTAAGGTTAAAAGGAGCTTTTGTAGCTACCAGTATAGCGGAATACTTCCGGGATCAAGGTTTGGATGTTTTATTGTTAATGGATTCGTTAACCAGATTTGCCCTGGCCCAGCGCGAAGTGGGACTGGCTATAGGTGAACCTCCGGCTACCCGCGGGTATACACCCTCAGTTTTTGCCCTGTTACCAAAACTCTTGGAGCGGGCGGGTACTGCTGAACGGGGTAGTATTACCGGATTATACTCGGTCCTGGTTGAAGGTGATGATCTAAATGAGCCGGTCACCGATGCGGTAAGAGGCATAGTGGATGGACATATAGCTCTTAATCGTAACCTGGCGGCTATGAACCTTTACCCGGCGGTCGATATAGCCCAGAGTATCAGCCGGGTAATGATTGATGTGGCTTCAGCCGAACATATGGATGCTGCCAACCGCTTCAGAAGTATTCTGGCCACCTATGAAGAGGCCAGGGATTTAATAGATATTGGGGCTTATAAGAAAGGTTCTAATCCTCGCATAGATGAGGCCATTGCTCTTATAGATAACTGTTTCAGCTTTTTACGCCAGGGTATATACGATGAAGCAGAGTTTGCCGATATAATAACAGCTCTGCATAATTGCATAGAGTAGAACGAATTTTGAATTCTTAATTTTTAATTTTGAATTATCGTAAGAAAAACTTCGTTTTTCTCTTTATTTTAACCCTAAATGAATCCGCGTAGTTCCCTAAAGATTCCGCGGGTTCCGCGTCTAATACCGAACTAGTTACAGGGGGATTTTATGAGAGCTTTTCACTTCCGGTTGCAGACCAAACTGGATATCTGCCAGCGCCAGGAACAGGTGACCCGGGAAGAAATGCATCGCAGGATAGCCATACGTAATCAGGTTCTGCAGGAACTGGAATTGCTGGAAAACCGCTTTCAGTCCCTGGAGCAATCTATACGGGAAATGAATACTGGCCAGGGTCAATTCCCCAGAATAATGATTAACCGACAGTATATACCGGTACTCAATCAACAGATTAAAATCAGCGAAGAATATTTAGCCACAGCTGAAGAAGCAGTAGAAGAGGTCAGAATGGAACTGATTGAGAGGATGCGTGAAACCCGCACCCTGGAAAAACTGAAAGACAAAGCCTGGCACAAATATTTACATGAGATGTTACTGGAGGAACAAAAACATATTGATGAGGTAGCAGGTACGGCTCATCACAGAAAAAGCCTTTAAAGGCAGTTAAGCTGGGGTAGTACATATGAAAAAGGCACTCAAAATATTCATTATTATCATCCTGATTATTATACTGTTGGCAGGCACCGGGTTTTGCCTGTTATATTTTAAAATATTAAAAACCCCTAATTTTGTTTCTTATATACCGGTGGTCAGTAATCTATTAATAGAAGATGAAGTGAAGATACCACCAGAGGTTATTGCACTGGAGAAAGCAAAACAAGAGAATGCTGCCTTTAAAAATACTATCACCGCTAAACAAGAAGAAATGCAGGAAATGCAAGGGCAAATCAGCGATTTGAAAAAAGAGCTTAAAAACAGTGACAACGAAGCCTTTAAACTTAAAGACGAGGTAGCCCGGCTCAATGAAGAGATCTTAAACTTAAAGACCAGTAAGGGCAACAAAAAGGCGGCATATAAGGATATGGCCGGGTATTTTGCGGAAATGAAAAGCAAAGATGCCGCCGATATCCTCTCCCGCCTGAAGGATGAAGATATTATTGGCATATTTAATGAAATGCCCAGGGATATGGTGGCGGAGATGCTGCAAAAGATGGATAGGGACAAAGCCACCACTCTAACCCGGAAGATGCTGGTTACCGAGCCGTAACCTTCATCTTATAAATAGCAACAGGGAAAGGAGGTGAATAAGTGACAGCTATGAACATGCCCGTAATGTTTGGTGCAACAGCCCAAAAACCGGTAGCTCCGGCAGGGGAAAAGCGTCTACCAGGAGAAGGCAGTAATAACAGTTTCTATAAGCAATTAAAACAAATGAATCAGAAGCAAATAAACCTGTCGGAAAAAAGGAATACCGGGGCCATGGACAGGGACAGCCGAACGGGACAAAAACCTGGTAAACCAGAAGTAAAAGTAGAAGACAAACCTGCAGATAAAAGCAATAACCAGGTTATTGATACCGGGAAACCTGACAGCCAGGGTGTACCTAACCCGGAGGAAATGGCTAAAAGCCAGGTTAAAGGTGATTGTCCTGAAGAAACAGCCCCCGATAAAACAGATATGGTGGCTGTAACGGAGGTATTGGGGCCTATATTTCAGTTGGTTTCTTTTGTTACCTCGGAAGCTTTACCTGAGCCGGTTAATGTTCAACCAACCGATAATCCTGAACCTGTTATTACCACCGTAATTACTGCTACAAACCCGGCAAATGATGAATTACTTTTATCGGAAGTAACAGTTTCAGACCAGGAAGAAAGCAGATACTTGCAGGTAAGTACTCCCATACAAGGTTCGGATGAATCAGAGTTACCCATTAAAGATGCAAAAGCCACAGCTTCAGACCCCGGACAGCAGCTGACTAACAATAGTAACAGCAACGGTTCGGTAGCTGCAACTGAGGAACAGCCAACCAGTACCGCACCAACGTTAGTATCAGCAGCTCAGACGGATAACCAGGAAAATGGTAACAGTAGTTCCGGAGTTGCCAGGGATGGTATACCTGCAAATGCCGCAACTGCCGGAATAAGTGATAGTACCGATAAAAACATGGAGGCATATGTTAAAGCCGGGGAGAAAACAAAAGCGCAAATCAACCCGGGACAGATGGCAGCCACTGCTGACAGAGCAACCAAAGAAGCACCAGAGGTAAAATCATGGGTTAAGGAGCTATTGCCGGACCAAAGTGGAAAACAGAAACTACAGTCAGAGTCAGGTACAGAAGGGAAGCAGAATAACGACAGAGATTCTGCTGCCACAAGTAAAACAAGTCCTTCCACTGATGTTAAAAAACTAATAAACTTTGAGACCCATCGCCTTAATGCCAGCCGACTCACTTCAGAACCTGCTTCTCCTGAGGGTCAGGCTAAAACGGTTAGTGACGATGGCAAATCGCTGTTAAATGTTTTATCCCGAAGTGATACCGATATATTCAAAACTACTGCTAACATTAATGGAACTGACAGCAGCAAAAGTTTACCTACGGCCCGGGAAGTAATTGCTCAGATAGTACAAAAGGCAGAACTCCTGTCTACCAACAAGCTATCGGAAGTCAGAATCGAGCTGAAACCAGAGTTTTTAGGCCGGCTGACCATAAAGGTAATGGTGGAAGAGGGAGTAGTAACAGCCCGCTTTATTGCTGAAAACCAGCAAGTTAAACATATGTTGGAAAGCAACCTGAATACGCTCAGGCAGAACCTGGAATCTCAGGGAATCAGGGTAGAGCGGGCTGAAGTTAGTGTTCAATTAAACAACGGTGGAATGTTTGACGGTTCTGAGGGCAGCCGCCAGTATTTATGGGAAGAAGGGCAATTCTCTGAAAACCACCAACGTGAAGGCCCCTACGAGGGCAATTACTATACCGGTGGATACGAAGAGTTAGACCCTAATTTAGCTCAAGCAGGCGAGGAACACGGATATAACGAAAACGGCAGCCTGAACTTTCTCATTTAGGAGGTGAAGTAGATGTCCGATATAATAACTGAAACAGTTCCCTGGCTACGGGAAACCAATCCCGGCGCCGCAACGACCAAGGCTCCCAAAACAATTCTGGATAAAGACGACTTTTTAAAGTTGTTAATAGCTGAGTTAAAATACCAGGATCCCCTGGAACCCATGAAAGACAAGGAATTCATCTCCCAGATGGCAACTTTTAGTTCCCTGGAACAGATGAAAAACCTTAATACCGGATTTGAAAAACTGGCCGACAATATAAATAATAATTTAATACCGGCATTTATGTTCCAGCAATCTGCTAATATGGTGGGTCATGAAGTCAAGTACCTGGACCCGGAAAGTTTAGAAAAAGATAATCCGGAAGTATTAACCGGCAACATAAGTTCGGTAGTATTTAAAGACGGTATGGCTTATTACCTCATTAACGGTAAGCAGATTGATCCCGCATATATTTTCCAGGTGGGCGGATTGGCCAATCAAGGTAATGAGAACATGGGCCAGCTGATGGAGAAGTTGGAAGAATTACTGGTTCTCTTAAAACCAGGGGCAGGTGAAAGCAGTGACTAACAAAGTATATTTCCCCCAAACAGTTATACAGCCTCTTCCTGGTAAAAAGGTCACGACTTCTGTTACCCCGGATAGTAAAAAGACTAACTTTGGGCAGGTACTGGAGAAAAAGCTCCAGGGGGAATTGAAATTTTCCCAGCATGCTCGGCAAAGGCTGCAATCGCGTAATATTGAGCTGGGTGAAGCAGAAATGGCTCGCCTAGAAAACGCGGTCAGCAAAGCCCGGGAGAAGGGAGCCCGTGACTCCTTAGTTCTCATGGATAATTTAGCCCTGGTAGTAAGCATCAAGAACAATACCGTAATTACTGCGGTAGACGAGCAAAGCCTTAAGGAAAATGTTTTTACCAATATTGACAGTGCAGTAATAGTATAAGGCTGGACCTCTAAAAGGAAGCCTTAAGGATGTGGAATGACTGAAGCATCCACTAAAAGAAACAACTACAAGTAAAGGAGGTCATATAAGATATGATGCGTTCGATGTATTCTGGCGTTTCCGGCCTTCGGAACCACCAGACCCGCATGGATGTAATAGGCAACAACATAGCCAATGTAAATACCGCCGGTTTTAAGAAAAGCCGGGTGGTCTTTAAAGATATGCTCTACCAGAATGTCAGGGGAGCTTCCAGTCCCACCGGTTCTCGTGGAGGAACCAACCCCATGGGCGTTGGGCTGGGTATGGCTCTGAGCAGTATCGACCAGATTCATACCGGAGCCCCTGCTACCAGTACTGGCAGACTTACCGATATGGCTATTGACGGCAACGGCTATTTTGTGGTTAATGATGGCAGCAACCGGTATTATACCCGGGCCGGGGCTTTTGATTTTGACGTTGATGGCAACCTGATAAACGCTGACGGCCTCAGGGTACAGGGCTGGCTGGCCAATGCTACTAACTGGACTCTGGACACTAATGGTGACCCGACCAACATCAGTATTGCCGGATATAAGACTATTGAAGCCCGTCCTACCAGGGAAATGTTATTTACCGGAAATTTAGATTCCGGTTTAAACTTTACCCCTGCCCGTGATGAATGGCAGGTACTTACCTTTAGTGCTATTCCTCATGGAGGAACGGCAGGTGGCAGATTAAACCTTACTTTTAACGGGGAAACAGCATTTAATGTTCCAGTTGATGCCAATGGCGCCGCCACAGCTACCAATATTCAGAATGCCCTTGAAGGTCTGCCTAATATCGGCTCTGGTAATGTGACAGTTACCTGGGATGCGGTAAGACAGAGATACGAAATTAAATTTGTGAATGATATGGCAGCTATGGATTGGCCCAATATTGAAGCGATACCCGACCCTGGTCTTCCGTTGAATCCATATGATGGTGGTACACCCTCTGTTGTTTCTATTGTTGAAGGGCGGGAACCTACCGCGGTTGTTCCCCGGAATGACATTCAGATACTTGACCTTACCCAAACTGCTTCGGATGGGTTTACTTTGACCTACGGGGGAAACACCATTGGGCCGATTGCTTTTAACGCCACTGCGGCTACTATTCAGGCCGCGTTAAACACTAGTCTCGGAGCAAACGCCGCAACCGTAACCGAGGTAACAGCACCAGGTGCAAGCGGTGGTTTGTTTCACATCGAGTTTAATACCGCCGTACTCGGAACTAATGTGGTGGAAGAATTGATAATTAAAAATAACGGAGCCTGTAACGGCACTGTAAATAGTTTCCGGGAGGCCGGCTATCCTCGGTATTCAGTTTCCGGTTCCAAGGATGTTTACGACTCTCTGGGTAACAAAGTGACGCTTTATTACCGCTTCTTCAAATATGAGATAGAGCCGGGAACATATCCGGGTGTAACTCCGGTTGACCAGCCTGAAACCCGCTGGGCCTGTGACTTTTCTACAGATCCGCTCTTTGAAAATCAGGCAGATTATGTCGCTGATGCCGAATTTAGTGCGGTGGATCTGGTTACAGGTACCCGAACCGGCACCGGAGACATGGTATATAGGGTTTACAATATCCCATTCGATGAAACGGGAAACATTACTGATCCTTCCCATGCTGTATTTACCTATGATGTTAACCGCCAGGCTCCGGATCCGGGTGCTGGCTCAGCCAATATAAACTGTACTATAAACTTTGCCGAACTTACCCAGCGGGCAGGGGATTCGTCTGCCTGGGCCTACAGCCAGGATGGCTATGCCGAAGGCAGTCTTACCAGCTATTCAGTAGGCAGTGACGGCACTATTACCGGTGTATATAATAATGGTCAGAGACGGGATCTGGCACGGGTTGCCATTGCCTCTTTTGAAAACCCGGCAGGTTTGCAGCAGATGGGTGGTACCCTGTTTGCTGTATCCAGTAACTCAGGTGGAGCCCATATTGGCGCACCTATGTCCCAGGGACTGGGTAAAATCATCCCCAGCAGCCTGGAGATGTCCAATGTTGATTTATCCGAGGAGTTTACTGATATGATTGTAACCCAGAGGGGATTCCAGGCTAATTCCCGGATTATCACCACATCGGATGAGATGTTGCAGGAACTGGTTAATCTGAAGAGATAATTAACTTCATACCTTCGGGGGCGATTAAGCCCCCGGGGGATTATGAATAAGAGGTGGCACAGTGATTTATCTTACCCGGCTTAATGGGGAGAGAATAGTAATTAATATTGACCTGATTGAGTTAATGGAGGAAACCCCGGATACGATTGTTACCTTGACTACCGGGAAAAAGCTGGTAGTCAGGGAACCAGTCAAGAAAATCCGGGAAGATATTATTAGATTCCGCAAAAGAACCTGTACTAATTTAAAAGCATAGTGTAAAAGGGGGAAGTGCAGTTGGCAGATGAAAAGGTCGCCGAGGTAAAGGAAAAGACAGGATTTGATTTCCGTATTATACTGGTGGGATTATTATTATTTCTAGTTGCCATGGGTGCTTCCTATTTGGTAATGAGAAGTCTTATAGCACCATTGGTGCCTGAAAGCAAAAAGGAACAGGCCCAGTTACTTTCCGGTAACCTGATAGAGGTGGGTGAATTTACCACCAATATAAACTCTACCGGGGGAACCCGATTTTTAAAGGTTAAGGTCACAGTAGAAGTTTCGGCTGACGATAAAAAAGCAACGGAAACAATAAACAAATTCATGCCGGTTATAAAGGATAGTATTTTAGGTATCCTGGCTACCCAGACCGCTGCCGACCTGGATCCGCGCAACCGCAGCGTTTTAAAAGCAGCGATTCAACAGGATATTAATGCCAAAGTCGGCGGAAACCTGGTAACTAATGTTTACTTTACCGACTTTATCATGCAATAATAACCATAATAACTAGTTCCACTATCATAAACATGTTAAAAGAGAAGTACGAAATATTTCGGTCATGCAATAACAAATATTTAAGTGCAGTTGGAGCTTAAGTTAATTGTAATAAAATGAAATGCGAAGCAACCTTAATAGTGAACCATAGTTCGCATTGTAGTACCCGGAGGGTGCATTTCTTCATAAATTAAAAATTAAGAATTCAAAATTCAAAATTCATAACCCGGAGGGGGGGTTATAATGAGTGAGGTACTGTCACAATCGGAAATAGACGCTTTACTATCTGCCTTAAACAGCGGCTCAGTTGATGCCGATGAATTAAAAGAAGAACAATCCAGGAAAAAAGTAAAAGTCTATGATTTCCGTCGCCCTAATAAATTTTCCAAAGACCAGATACATACTTTACAGGTTATTTACGAGAACTATGCCCGTTCCCTGGCAACTTATCTCTCTGCCCAATTACGCGCTCCGGTGCAGATGGAGATATTATCAGTGGAACAGCTAACCTATGAGGAATTTATCCGGTCAATACCTAATCCTACTATACTTAATATTTTTTCCTTCTATCCGCTGGAAGGCAGTGCCATTATGGAGATAAACCCCAATCTGGGCTTTTCGTTTTTGGATCGCCTTTTAGGCGGACCAGGCTATGCGCCTCCCAAAATTAGGGCTCTAACCGAAATTGAGCAGACGGTTATGGAAAGAATAGCACAAAGAATGCTGGACTACCTGCAGGAGCCATGGGGAACTATTATTGAGCTGGAGCCTTCCCTGGAGAGAGTAGAAACCAACCCGCAGTTTACGCAATTAGTTTCTCCTACTGAAATAATGATGATAGTATCCTTAGAAACTCAGATGGCAGATGTTCTGGGCATGATTAATATTTGTATTCCATTTCTAGTACTGGAGCCTATCCTGGATAAGCTTAATGTTCATTACTATTATTCATCCAGCAGTCAGAAGGCAACCCAGGAAAATATAGATAGTATTCGTAATAAGCTTCAAAATACAATAGTGCCGGTAAAAGTAATTCTCGGTACTACCAGTATTACGGTACGGGAATTGCTGGAGTTGAATGTTGGGGATGTAGTACCTCTGGAAAGAAACATTAAGAATGATTTAGAAGTGGTTATTGGGCAACGTACCAAGTTTCTAGGTAAACCTGGTGTATATGAAAACCGGATGTCGGTTCAAATATCCTATGTAGTAGAGGAGGGAAATGAGGATGAGTGATGGAATTCTATCCCAGGAAGAAATAGATGCGTTGTTAAAGGGTGATTCTGGTTCTCCGACTTCTGTTCCTGGACCTGATTTATCATTCGAATTAAGCGAATTTGAAAAAGATGCATTAGGGGAGATTGGAAACATCAGCATGGGTACTTCGGCGACTACTCTATCAACTCTACTAAAGAAAAAGGTATCCATTACTACACCGGATGTGTCATTGATTACCGGTAAACAATTACAGGACAATTATCCCTTACCCTATGTAGTAGTCGAAGTTGAATATAGAGAAGGACTTTACGGTTCTAATATTCTGGTTATCAAGCAGGAGGATGCCTGCATTATTGCCAATTTAATGATGGGGGGAGATGGAAAATGTGAACAGTATACCTTGACGGAACTGGAACTTAGTGCTGTAGGTGAAGCTATGAACCAGATGATGGGCTCAGCTACTACCAGTTTGTCATCATTGTTTAACTGCAGGATTGATATTGGTACGCCTCGTCTGACCATGATGGATTTTGGTAAAGAGAGTTTCGAGTTTTCAACAGATTATCAGCAATTGGTCAGAATCCGATTCAAAATGGAAATTGAGGACTTGGTTAATAGTGAAATTATGCAGATTATTCCCGTAGAAGCAGCCAAAAGTATGGTTAATAGTTTAATGGGTAATACCATTGAGGAGTCAGGGGTAGAGGCAGCGATAGAAACAATTCCGGAGCCAGCTTCACCTCCGCCAACCCGAGCAAGTACCCCGCCGGTAGAGAGTATAAACGTAGAACCTCAAGCAGTGCCAGTTGATTACTACAGCAGTCCAGCCCATAATGATAGCCCTGCCGGTGTTAGGAAAGGTGGGCAAATTGCAGTACAACCAGTGCAGTTTGCTCCCCTGCGAGAAAGTGATGCCGGCAGTGCACCACATAATATAGGCTTGATTATGGATGTACCTTTGGATATATCAGTTGAACTGGGTAAGACCCGCAAGACCATTAAAGATATTCTGGAATTGCATCAAGGAGCAATTATTCAACTGGATAAACTGGCCGGAGAGCCGGTGGATATGCTGGTAAATGGAAAACTGATTGCCAAAGGTGAGGTCGTGGTAATTGACGAAAACTATGGAATTAGAATAACAACTATCATAAGTCCCATGGATAGAATGAACAAATTACAATAGCATGTTAGGAGGTCAACGATGGGAAAGAAAGTTCTAATTGTTGATGATGCTGCGTTTATGAGAATGATGATTAAGGATATCTTAAGTAAGAATGGTTTTGAAGTAGTAGGTGAAGCAGAAAACGGCGCGGTTGCAGTAGAAAAGTATAAGGAACTTCAGCCCGACCTGGTCACCATGGATATTACTATGCCGGACATGGATGGTATAGCCGCAGTTAAACAGATAAAATCTATCGACTCTGCTGCCCGGATAATAATGTGCAGTGCTATGGGACAGCAGGCCATGGTTATAGATGCTATTCAGGCTGGTGCCAAAGACTTTATTGTTAAACCATTTCAACCTGAACGCGTAATAGAGGCTGTAAGTAAAGCCATAGATTAATTTTTTCTGGATGTGAAAGCCGTGGTTTCTTTAAGACAAAGGTATACAGCCATTTTAGTGTTAACATTGATTCTAATACCTATACTGGCTCTTAATGTCCTGGCCGTACAAGACTTTGGCGATGTACAAAAGGCTATAGATAATCAGCAGGTAGAGGATACCAAAGCTCCCAACTTGTTCTGGAATTTTGTCAAACTAATTTTCGTACTGGCTTTAATAGTGGGTGCAGCCTGGTCAATTATCCGCCTTTTTGGAAGTAAAGCCAGCAACAGACTGCAAGGAACCTGGATAAATGTGGTTGATGAGGTGATGCTAGGTCAAAACCGGGGTATTGTATTATGCGAAGTGGGAGAAAAAGTTTACGCTGTCGGCGTTACAGACCATAATGTTACAGTGCTTTTTGAGATAGACAACCCTAAACTTTTAGAAGAAATAAGTAAAAGTAATATAACTGTAGTAGAAACTGAAGCAGGATTTAACTGGAGTCAATGGAGAGAAGTATTTTTTAATTTTTTCAAACCACGTAAATCAAGGAGTAAAGTCCCTAACAATTTCCATCTGCTTATTGAACAGCAGGCTAAAATGCTGGATGAAATATCATATCGGGGTACCCAGAATACTGAGGCAAACTCCGGAAGAAGTGATGAACATGAATAGACCTAGAATTGACTTTACATATCGTTTAAGTCTAATATTGCTGCTAGTCATAGTACTGGTGGCTATATTCATTTTTCCGGTATCTGCTGAACCTTTACAAATACCTGATATCAATGTACAGATTGGTGATGGCAGCGGGGATAATCCCCAGAACCTGTCCACTGCCTTGCAGCTTATAATACTGCTGACGGTATTGGCCCTGGCTCCGGCAATCCTGATAATGCTCACGTCCTTTATTCGAATTATTGTGGTAATGGGGTTTATCAGAACATCTCTGGCTACCCAGCAGATGCCACCCAACCAGGTATTAATTGGTTTGGCTTTGTTTCTTACTTTCTTTGTAATGGCCCCTACGTTTCAACAGGTAAATAATCAAGCTTTGCAGCCTTATTTAAAGGGTGAAATTAATCAAGAAACTGCTTTTAAAAAGGGAATGCAACCTATCCGGGAATTTATGTTTAAGCAGACCCGGGAAAAGGATTTGGCTCTATTCGTAAAAATGTCGGAAATGAAAAGGCCACGTAACTTTGATGACATTCCTAACTATGTTCTTATTCCTTCATTTGTTATAAGTGAACTTAAAACCGCTTTTCAAATTGGTTTTGTCATATTTGTTCCTTTCCTGGTAATTGATATGGTAGTTGCCAGTGCTCTTATGTCCATGGGTATGATGATGTTACCACCGATGATGATCTCATTACCTTTTAAAATACTATTATTTGTACTGGTAGACGGCTGGAATTTAGTTATTCAATCGCTGGTACTCAGTTTTAAATAGAGGGGGTAAATTTCATTGTATGAAAACATAGTTTTGGGGATTGCTAACGATGCCGTACTTACAGTCCTTTTGGTCGCTACCCCGATATTGGGAGGAGCTTTGTTGGTAGGACTGTTAATAAGTATTCTGCAGGCAACTACCCAGATTCAGGAAATGACCCTGGTGTTTATTCCTAAAATTGTCATTGTACTACTTATAACAGTTATATTTGGACCCTGGATGTTAAACATATTAACCGACTTTACCCGGAACCTTTATGCCAGTATTCCGCAGTTTTTAGCTTTATAGAAACAGGCAGGTAATATCTTATGCCATTTGCTTTGGAAGGGTTTCTATTGGTAATGAGCAGACTTTCAGGTTTGTTTTTAAGTGCTCCCATTCTGAGCAGCCGCATGATTCCAGTACGGGTAAAGATATTAATAATTATAGGCCTGGCAGCAGTGATGGCTTATTTTGTACCGGTTACCTATGCCAGGGAACTTGATACGCCCGGTTTTTTTATTGCTGCTCTGGCAGTAGAAATATTGATTGGTTATACTATTGGCTTTGTTGCGTATATGGTCTTTGCCGCTATTCAACTGGCGGGACAGGTTATGGATATGCAGATGGGTTTTGGCATTGTCAATGTGGTTGATCCCCAGTCAGGAACCCAAATACCCCTGATGGGCAACCTTACTCAGACAGTAGCCTTGCTGCTTTATCTGGCTATTGACGGTCACCATTACCTTTTTCAGGCGCTTATTCAGAGCTATAAGCTGATACCGGTACTGGGTTTAAGCTTGAATGCCGCTTTCTATGATCTGATGGTTGAAATTAGTGTATGCATGTTTGTAATAGCCGTTAAAATTGCGGCTCCAATTATAATTGCTATCATGACGGCAGATATAGCGATGGGGTTTATTGCTCGAACAGTTCCCCAGATGAACGTGTTTATCGTTGGATTACCTTTAAAGATACTGGTTGGCTTAGGTACACTTTTTATAATGATGCCAATATATATGTGGGTGTTTAATATCCTGTTTGCCAGATTCTTTGCTTACCTGGACCAGATAATTAAATTAATGGGAATGTGAATATGCAAGATGATATAGGGAAGCGCTATTTATTTAATCTTCAGCTTTTTGCCGGAGAAGGGGATACCGGAGAGAAAACCGAAAAAGCTACCCCGCGGCGAAAGGAAGAAGCGCGCAAAAAGGGCCAGGTTTTTAAAAGTACAGACCTGAATTCGGCCGTAATTCTCCTGGTAGGGACGGTAACTCTTTATGTAACTATGACCTATATGATAGGCAGCCTGAAAGGGTTTGCATCTGTCTATATATTAGACCGAACCCTTACTGACTTTAGCAACGAGTATATTTATGCTATGTATATCGAGGCTCTGCTACTAATGGGGAAGATTTTAATGCCGGTATTTTTGGCCACTTTTATAGCAGCTCTGTTTATAACTTACTTGCAAGTGGGTTTTGTCTTCAGTGCTGAAGTACTTACTCCCAAGTTGGAACGGATTAATCCAATTGAAGGTTTCAAACGGGTATTTTCTAAAAGAGCCCTGGTAGAGCTGGCCAAAGCACTGTTTAAGGTTATTATAACCGGATATATAGTATATTCCGTTTTTAAGAAGTATTTTTATATATTTCCCCGCTTTGTAGATATGGAACTGGCTTATAGTATTAAGGTTTTAAGTGTCATCATTTTTGAAATGGCTTTAAAAGTGGGGGTAGTATTTTTAATCATAGGAGTATTGGATTATCTCTACCAAATGTATGAATATGAAAAATCCCTCAAGATGTCAAAGTATGATGTTAAACAGGAATATAAGCAAACTGAAGGAGACCCTCTGGTGAAATCAAAGCAGAGACAAATTCAACGCGAGTTTGCCATGCGCAGGATGATGGCCGAAGTACCTCAGGCGGATGTAGTCATAACAAATCCTACTCATTTTGCGGTGGCATTAAGATATAAATTTAAGGAAATGGATGCTCCGGTAGTTGTTGCCCGGGGTCAGGACTTTATAGCTCTTAAAATTAAAGAGATAGCCCGGGATAACGGGGTTGTGATAGTAGAAAACCCACTGCTGGCCCGGACTCTTTACTACAGTACCGAAATTGGGGATTTGATTCCGGAAGAATTGTATCAGGCAGTGGCTGAAGTACTGGCCTTTGTTTATAAACAAAAAAAGAGGGTTATTTAAAGCAGGAGGAAGTCAATGGAAGAGAGGGTTGGGTTTCTAAACCAATTTATAGGGCGAAGCAGTGATATATTAGTGGCTTTGCTGGTGGTATGTATTGTCATGATGATGATAATACCAATGAAACCATCTCTGCTGGATATTCTACTGACTTTTAATATTAGTTTTGCCCTGATTATTCTGATGGTATCTATGTTTAATACCGACCCCCTGGATTTTTCAGTTTTTCCTTCACTATTACTAGTTATGACCCTTTTCCGGTTATCCCTAAACATTTCCTCTACCCGCTTAATCTTGTTAAATGCAGAAGCCGGTCAGGTTATCGCTTCTTTTGGCTCCTTCGTGGTTGGAGGAAATATGGTAGTCGGAATGGTTATATTTTTAATCATAGTAATCATTCAGTTTATAGTTATTACCAAGGGAGCGGAAAGGGTTTCCGAAGTAGCAGCCCGCTTCACCCTGGATGCTATGCCGGGTAAGCAGATGGCTATAGATGCTGATCTTAATGCGGGTTTAATCAATGAACAGGATGCCCGCGAGCGCAGAGAAAAAATCGGGCAGGAAGCTGATTTTTATGGGGCCATGGATGGTGCCAGCAAGTTTGTCAAGGGTGATGCTATTGCCGGTATTATCATTATTATCATAAATATTGTGGGTGGTTTTATTATTGGTATGGCTCAGAAAGGCATGGCTGCAGGTGAGGCCATGCAGGTATATACCATTCTTACGGTCGGAGATGGACTGGTTACCCAGATCCCGGCCCTGCTAATATCTACAGCTACCGGTATAGTAGTTACCCGGAGCGCATCCAAGACCAGTTTGGGAACGGAGTTGACTTCCCAGTTATTTAACTATCCTAAAGCTCTGGGCCTGGCTGCCCTTATTCTTGTAGTACTGGGAAGCATTGGCTTGCCCCGCCTGCCTATGTATTCTTTGGCCGCTTTCTTTGGAATACTCTTCTTTGCCTTCAGGACTTCGGCACCCAAAACCGTTGAAGAAATTGATATGGAAGAAGTGCAGGAAGCAGAGGAGATAAAGAAACCGGAGAATGTAGTGGAGTTGCTCCAGGTGGAGAAGATGGAAATGGAATTGGGTTATGCCCTTATACCCCTGGTAGATTCCGAACAGGGGGGAGACCTGCTGGATCGCATTATTATGATAAGAAGACAATGTGCGGTGGAAATGGGTTTTATTGTTCCACCGGTGCGTATAAGAGATAATATGCAACTGAAACCTAATGCCTATTTAATCAAAATCAAAGGGATAGAAATTGCTTCCGGAGAGTTACTATTGGATAACTACCTGGCTATTGGTCCTGACATTGAGCACGATAATGAGGTAACTGGGATAGATACCCTGGAACCAGCATTTAGTCTGCCTGCCCGATGGATAGAGACTGCCGATAAAGATCGGGCGGAAATGAAAGGTTATACCGTAGTAGACCCGGCTTCGGTTCTGGCTACACACCTGACTGCTATTATCAAATCCCATGCCCATGAACTCCTGGGGCGGCAAGAGATTCAGAACATTGTAAACTTCATTAAAGAACAAAATTCAGCCGTAGTTGATGAATTAATACCAGACTTGATGTCTCTAGGCGATTTACAGCGGGTTCTGGCTAACTTGCTTAAAGAACAGGTTTCCATAAGAGATATGATTACTATAATGGAAACCCTGGCCGATTACTCTAAACTTACTAAAGACGTAGATGTTCTAACTGAATATGTTCGCCAGGCTTTGAAACGGCAAATCAGTAAACAGTATTCCGGAGATAAGCAAACCATGAGTGTTTTAACCATTGATCCAGGTTTGGAGGAAAAACTTCGTGAATCCATTCAGCATAGTGAATTTGGCTCTTATCTGGCTCTTGATCCCGAAATAGCTCAACCCATGATTGACCGCTTATCGAGGCAGTACGAGGAGTTAAGCCAGAGGGGAATAACCCCCATAGTCATCTGTGCTCCAATTCTCAGATTATATTTTAAACGATTGGTAGAACGCTTTATATCCAATCTGGTTGTTCTTTCTTATAACGAGATTGATACCAATGTTAATGTTGAGGTCATAGGGATGGTGGCGGCGTGAAAATAAAGAAGTATGTGGCCCGAGATTTTAAGACTGCTATTCAAAGGGCTAAAGAAGAAATGGGTCGGGATGCTATAATTTTACATACCCGACAGGTCAAAAAAGGCGGAATTCTTGGTCTGCTTTATCCGCCGCGGGTAGAGATAACTGTGGTTGTAGATGATAAGCTGCAGGTTAATACTGATCGACTCCGATCGGGAAATACAACTGGTGTACCAGCAGCAGTTAAACCCGAGATAGCGGCCAGTATTGATACCATATCTGCTATAAATAGCAGTGAAAATTCCTCCCGCGAGGATGAAGTTCTTCAGGAAATACAGAAAATGAAGAATTTAATGACGGATATAAAATCACGCATGTATGAAGTTGAAGTTATTAAAGGAATGCCTGAACAGGTTCAACAGTTTTATGAAACTCTGATTAATAACAACGTGGACCGGGATATTGCCCTCAAGGTAATTAATAGTGTTGCTACCCGCCTACCCAAAGATGGTATTAGCGACGATGCCTGGGCCCGGGATGTTTGCCTGCATACTCTACAGGAAGTAATTCAGCAGGTACAGCCTATCCAGGTTAAGGCGGAGCGCAAGGGAATGATAGTTTTTTTGGTTGGACCCACAGGTGTTGGTAAAACCACTACTATTGCCAAGTTAGCCGCTAATCTTACTTTCTTGGATAGCAAAAGCGTGGCCCTGATTACCCTGGATACTTATCGAGTATCAGCTGCTGAACAATTAAGAACTTTCGCAGAAATAATAGGTATACCTATAAGTGTAGTGTTTACTCCAACAGATTTGATGCTGGCGATAGAACAGTACCGGGAAAAGGACTTAATATTTGTCGATACTGCCGGGCGTAGTCCCTATAATTCAGAGCAGATGGAGGAATTACGAGAGTTTGTTAATATAGCCCGGCCGGATGAAACTATTCTGGTTATGAGTGTTACCACCGATAATAACGACCTGATTAACATCTATCAACGATTCCAGTCTATCGGAGTAGACAAACTAATATTTACCAAGCTGGATGAGGCGTATAACTATGGTTCAATTTTAAATGCTCTCTATGAAATTAAGAAGCCAATTGCCTATTTTACTACCGGACAGAACGTTCCTGATGACATTGAAGTTCCAGATGCTTTACGCTTAGCTCAGAGACTTCTAAGAAGGGATGAAGTCCTATGAATGACCAGGCTGAAAAATTAAGACAAATGGCTATGGATGTGAAAAAACAAATAGAAAAAGAGATGGCCCAGGAATTTAAGCATACTCGGGTAATTGTAGTTGCCAGTGGTAAGGGTGGAGTGGGCAAAAGCACGCTGGCCCTAAACATAGCCCTTAGTCTTTGTAACCAGGGTAAAAAAGTAATACTTATGGATGCAGATCTGGGTCTGGCCAATATTGATATAATGCTAGGTTTGCTCCCAAAATATAATCTTCACCATATGATACAGGGAAAGAAAAACTTAAAAGATATTATTATTGCCGGTCCTGAAGGCCTGAGTATTATTCCCGGAGGCTCAGGTATAACTGAGCTGGCTAACCTGGATGAAAATACTCTCAAAAGGTTACTGGTTGAGTTGGGTAAAATTGACGGGGAATTTGATTATATGATTATAGATACCGGAGCGGGTATATCCAATAATGTTATATCATTTTTATTATCAGCTGATGATGTTATATTTGTGACTACTCCGGAACCAACCTCTATGACCGATGCTTACGGCATGGTAAAAGCCATTGCCAGGCGATCAACGGGTAAAACTTTTTACCTGGTTGTGAATCGGGTGGTTGATAATATTGAGGGGGTACTGGTGGCAGAAAAATTTAAACTGGTATGTGATAGATTTTTAAATTTGCATATTAATATTTTAGGACATGTAATTAATGAACCGCTAGTAGGAGAAGGCATCAGACGTCAGAGGGCGTTTATTGAACTATTTCCCCGCAGCCAGGCGGCTAAAAATATTGACAGTATTGCCAGTAATCTTATTAATAGTAATGATAAAGGCACCTCTAAAGATATTCGCAACGGGGGAATTAAACGTTTTTTTAAGAAAATTATTGGTATGGCTTAATTAGACTGCCAGGAGGTAGAGATGAAACCGGAAGATTTAAGAATTAATCAATTGGTGGAAATAGAGCTTAACGAAGGTGACGCAAGTGAATACCTGCCAAGTAGAATAGAGGAAATTAAGGAAAAGTATTTGTACATATCAATGCCAATGCGTAAAGGGGCTCTATTACCTATGCGTATAGGTCAAGAAATCCAAGTAATGATGCGTCATAGAAATAGTACGGTTGGTTTTCTGACCAAGGTCGTAGGCCGCAGAGGAGGCCCCTTGCCCTATCTTATAATTACTAAACCTGAGCGTATTGTTCCTGTTAATCAAAAACGGGAATATGTTCGACTAAACATATCGCTACCAGTTCGTTTCCGAGTCATTGACGAAGAAGGAAGCCAAATTCAAGAGGGGGTTACCATAGATATTAGTGCTGGAGGAGTACTGCTTTTTACCCAGGCTGAGGTGAAGGCGGGCCAAAATATCGAGATTGAAATACAGCTTACAGCGAAAAATATTTTCTCTTCCCATGCTCATATTGTTAGAGTGTTTGAAAAAGACAAAAAGGATAAAAATACCACTCGGGTTGCCATTGAATATGATGGTATTAATGAAGCTCATCGAGATAAAATATTTAAATTTATATTTGAAAAACAGCGGGAATGGATTAAAAAGGGTATTACTTAGGCAAAAGGAGGTATTCAATATTTGAAAAACAGCGGGAATGGATTAAAAAGGGTATTACTTAGGCAAAAGGAGGTATTCAATGGCTAAAATTAAGGTTCTGGTAGTAGATGACTCAGCTTTTATGCGCAAAATGATATCTGATATCATCAATAGCTCTCCGGAACTGGAGGTAATTGCAAAAGCTCGTGACGGCAAAGATGCAATAAATAAAATCAAAGAACTGCAACCTGATGTTATTACCATGGACATTGAAATGCCGGAAATGGATGGACTGACTGCTCTTAAACATATAATGCAAGAACACCCTATACCAGTTATTATGCTTAGTAGTTTAACCAAGCAAGGTGCTGAACAGACGCTGAGGGCATTACAACTTGGTGCGGTAGATTTTATAGCTAAACCGTCCGGCCAGATATCCCTGGATATAGAGCAGGTAGGCGATGATATTATAAAAAAAGTTAAAGCAGTAGCAGGTACTAAGCTAAATATAATGAATCTTAATAGTAGCGCAAAAATTCCAATACCTAGAAAAAGCCCGGCGGCTAGAATAGTTAAGCCGGGTGGAATTCTAAACAAATTAGTTTTAATAGGTACATCTACGGGGGGACCTAAAGCCCTTTACCAGGTAATTCCCAGTCTGCCTGCAGAAATTGACGCAGCTGTTCTGGTGGTTCAACACATGCCTTCAGGGTTTACCCTTTCCCTGGCAAACCGCCTGGATTCCTTGTCTGAGGTACGGGTAAAAGAGGCTGAACAGGGTGAAAAGGTTCTGGCGGGATGTGTTTACATAGCTCCTGGAGATTACCACATGATGCTTAGTGTTCAAGGCCGGGATACAGCTCAGGAATTATGTATTCATCTGGATAGGTCTGCACCCCGCGGAGGACTTCGCCCGGCAGTTGATGTACTGCTAGAGTCGGCAGCAGAGAAGTTCTGGGGCAGAATGTTTTGTGTTATTATGACCGGAATGGGATCTGACGGGGCTGAAGGGATCAAGAAGTTGAAGGAAAGGGGTGCTCGCATTATTGCTGAAGATCCCTCCACTTGTATAGTATATGGTATGCCTAAAGCTGCTGTAGAAACAGGTATGGTCGATAAAATCGTACCACTTCCTGATATATGTGAGGAAATCTTAAAAATGCTGAAAAATCCGATTGGTTATTAAGTATAGAGGAATCTTAGGAGGTGGTTTGTAAATGAAAATGGATATGTCTCAATACCTGGATGTTTTCTTAGAGGAGAGTAAAGAACATTTAGAAAGCTTAAATCAGCGTCTGCTGGAATTGGAAAAGGACTCGGATAATATTAATGCTCTGAATGAAATATTTCGTGCTGCCCATACCCTTAAAGGTATGTCTTCAACTATGGGTTTTGATGATTTGGCCGATCTTACTCATCATATGGAGAACGTATTGTCAGATTTGAAGGAAGGTATATTACCAGTTAATTCCTCTGTAATCGATACAATATTTCGGTGTTTTGATCGATTGCAAATGATAATTGATAAAATTGAAATAAATGGTTCTGGATCAATGGATAATAGCGATCTTATTAATACCCTGGAGAATATTAAAACGGGTAATTTTGAAACGGCTGCTATTATTGAGGAGGAAATATCGATATCCCCGTTGCCGGCCGGGGAAAACAGCTCATTCCAGGAATCTTTTACTTTTAACGAATACGATATTACCATTCTCAAGGAAGCTATAAGCCGAAATTTCAAAATATACAATGTTAAAGTTGCTATAGACCAGGGCTGTTTAATGAAATCAGTCCGGGCTTTTATGGTCTTTAAAGCCGTGGAAGAAGACGGCGAAATAATTAAATCTCTGCCTCCTGCTCATGAACTTGATGAGGGTAAGTTTGAAAATGATTTTGAGATTTTTGTAATCAGTACGGCTACTGCTGATGATCTGGAGAAACGGTTAGGTAATATTTCTGAGATCAGCGTTTTATATATCCGGGAAATTGATATTAATTCTCTTAGTACTCAATCAGGTTCGGTAAGAACGAATAGTAATAATAATATCAGTAAGCCTTCTTTAGACACTCCGGATAGTCCACGCAGTCATAAAGCAAAACAAACGGTCAGGGTAGATATTGACCGTCTGGATAATTTAATGAATCTGGTTGGGGAACTGGTTATGCATAAAGGACGCCTGGAACAGATCGGTTTTAGCCATAAAATTAGCGAATTAAACGAAACAATGGAGCAGATAGACCGTATAAGTACTGATTTACAGGCAGTAGTTATGAAGGTACGCATGGTTCCTATTGAACAGGTATTTAATCGCTTTCCCCGTATGGTCCGGGATTTGGCCCGGGATTTAAATAAAGAAGTTGATTTTCTTATAGAAGGAAAAGAAACTGAACTGGATCGAACTGTTATTGACGAGATAGGTGATCCCCTGGTTCATTTGCTTCGTAATGCTATTGATCATGGATTGGAATCTTCCCAGGAAAGACTCAAAAAAGGAAAATCTCACAAAGGAACAGTTATACTGCGTGCCCGACATGAAGGCAACAACGTTTATATAGAAGTAGAGGATGACGGAGGCGGAATAGATACTGACCGGGTGATTGCCAAAGCAGTTGAGAAGGGGATTTTGACCAGCCCCAATGTTGAGCAAATAAGCCGGGAAGAGGCCATTGAATTACTATTTCACCCAGGTTTTAGTACTGCCCAGAACGTAACCGATATTTCCGGTCGCGGAGTTGGGTTAGATGTTGTAAAGACCAAAATTGAATCCCTCAGTGGAGAAATCTTTGTGGATTCCAAACCGGGGCAGGGTACTCGTTTTAAAATTAAGTTACCATTAACACTGGCAATTATTCAGGCCCTTATTGTATCGGTACAGGATGAAATATATGCTATCCCGCTAAGCTCAGTGGATGAAACTACCATGATAACCGCTTCGGATATAAAAATGGTGCAGAATCAGGAGGTTATAATGTTGCGGGGAAGCGTACTACCACTGTATAGACTGGGGGATCTATTGTCGGTTCCAGGTCAATCTGATAGTGAAGATATGTACGTGGTTGTAGTTCGTAAGGCGGAAAGGCAAATTGGACTAGTAGTAGACAGCTTAATAGGTCAGCAGGAAATAGTAATTAAATCTTTAGGCAGACTGCTTGGAGGTATTCCTGGCTTAGCTGGAGCCATTGTTGCCGGTGATGGGCATGTAAGACTAATACTTGATATAATTACACTTTTCTAAAGGGAGGCGCAGTTATGGAGGAGACATTAAATCTTTATTTTCAGGGTACATACAGCCAGGATGACGAAATTCAGGTAGTAGCATTTAATCTGGGGAAAGAAGAATACGCAGTTGATATTCTTAATGTTCAAGAAATTAATCGGCTTTTAAATATAACCCGGGTGCCCAGATCGGAAAGCCATATAGAAGGGGTATTAAATCTCAGGGGCAATATCATTCCCATTATTAATCTGCATAAAAAATTTAATCTACAATCAGAAGGTAATGAAGAGGATAAAAGAATTGTTGTTTTTCAGTTTAATGATCTTAAAGTCGGAATAATCGTAGACGAAGTTTCCGAAGTACTGCGTCTGGGAAAAGAAGATATCGAAGAGACGGGAAAAGTATATAGCTCAATAAACGCTGAACATATAAAAGGTATAGCCAAGGTAAATAACAGGTTACTAATTTTGCTGGATCTATTAAAAATACTGGAATCTTAATAATTATAGGCAGGTGAAAAAGGTGGATGAGTTCACAAAGCTATCCGGATTACAGTTAGATGCACTAAAAGAAATCGGGAATATTGGAGCGGGAAATGCTGCAACTGCTCTGGCGCAGATGGTTCAGGCTAAAATCGATATGACCGTACCCCAGGTGAGTATTCTTCCTTTTGCTGACGTACCTGATCTTTTAGGTGGAGCTGATGCTCATGTAGTAGGCATATATTTTATTGTAACTGGACCAGCTCCAACCAGCATCTTATTTATACTTTCAGCTGAGAAAGCCGGATTATTAGTTGATATGTTGATGCAAAGAAAAACTGGTGAGACAGATATATATAATCTTAGTGAAATAGAAATATCTGCTATGATGGAGTTAGGTAACATATTATCGGCTACCTATCTTAATGCTCTGTCTATGTTTACTCAACTAACATTTATTCCTTCAGTTCCAGCTCTAGGAATGGATATGGCAGGAGCAATCTTAAATGCCATACTTGCTCAATTTGGCGAAATTGCTGATCACGTGCTTCTGTTAGAAACTGATTTCACTAAAGATCAAGATGAAGTTGTAGGCCATTTTTTCCTGTTACCAGAACCAGGTTCCCTGCAAACAATTTTAAAGGCACTTGGGGTGAGTTTTTAATGGCAAAAATTATTCAGGTAGGGATGGCAGATTTAAAAATGACCAGGGCGCCTGATCGGCTTATGACAGCAGGATTGGGCTCATGTATAGGAATTTGCATTTATGATCGGGCTATAAAACTGGGTAGCCTTGCTCATATAATGTTGCCATCCAGTTTACAAGCTAAAAACCCAGAGAACATGGCAAAATTTGCGGATAGCGCAATTGAGGTAGTTATCGACATGATGTTAAAGAATGGTGCCAACCGTAGCCGCCTGCAGGCTAAAATCGCTGGTGGAGCCCAGATGTTCAAGTTCTCGGGAGAAAGCGATATTATGAAAATTGGGGAACGAAATGCCATAGCAGTAGAAGAAAATCTACAAAAACACCGTATTCCATTATTAGCACGGGACACTGGAGGTAATTACGGGCGTACTATTACCTTTGATCTAGAAACAGGTGATTTGCTGGTTAGAACCATAGGACATGGGGAGAGAATTATATAATGAAAACAGATATGAGCATGATTTGGGTTCAATATAAAGAAAAAAACGATATTGAAGCCCGGGATGAACTTATCATCCACTATGCTCATCTGGTAAAATACGTTGCTAATCGCCTGGCTATAAACCTATCCTCCGTAGTGGAGGTAGATGAACTGATTTCCTATGGAATTGAAGGGCTTATTGATGCCATTGAAAAATATGATCATAAGCGCAATATAAAATTTGAAACTTATGCTATAACCAGAATAAGGGGTTCAATGATTGATGGTCTTAGGTCCATGGACTGGGTGCCGGTATCTGTAAGACAAAAGAGCAAGGAGTTGGAAAAAACCTACACTAACCTTGAAAGTAAGCTGGGCCGAGCTGCTACCGATATGGAGGTGGCAGAGGAATTGGGCATTACTCTCAACGAATTATCCAATCTATTAAGAGAAGTCGCAGCTAACACGATAATATCACTGGATGATTTTATACCGGGTGATGACAACGACAATAAAAAGAAACGTATAGTAGACCTCCTGGAAGACCATAATGCCAGTGATGCTTTAGAACTACTGGAACTTTCTGAGGTAAAAGAATTATTGGCCAAAACCATATCACGGTTGCCGGAAAAAGAAAAAAGGGTAGTTTATCTGTATTATTACGAGGGATTGACCTTAAAGGAGATAGGCATGGTACTTAGTTTATCTGAGTCCAGAATATCACAATTACATACCAAGGCTATTTTGAGGCTAAGAGGAAGTTTGAGTAAAAAGAAAAATCTGGTGGTATAGGTTAGGGGGAGAGCTTATGGCAGATGATCAGTACAGTATTGATGGTAAAGCAAATATTATTATTGAGAGAGATTTACTAAAAGCTTATCTTGAGGTAGTGCCTCCTGCTGGTGGAGGAAACCCCTGTACCATGGATATGGCAAAACAGGCACTGGCGGAGAAAAATATTAGCTTTGGTATTAATGAAGACAGTATTAAGGAAGCTCTGCAGGAACAGAACTGGGGCTACAAAATTCTAGTAGCCGAAGGGAAAGCACCTGTAAACGGCAAGGATGCTAAAATTACATATAAATTTCCTTTACCCTCTGAAAGAATAGGACCAAAGGTAGATGAGAAAGGCAATGTAAACTATCATGATTTGGGGCTAATATATAATGTAAAAATGGGACAGCTACTGGTGGAGAAAACACCTGGTGATGATGGAATCCCAGGCACCAGTATACTGGGAACTGAAATACCTGCTAAAAAAGGTAAGGATATCAGGTTGCCCAGGGGGAATAATACAGTTGCAGACGAAGATGAGTTAAATTTATATGCTACTATAGATGGTCATGTAACCATTGCAGATAACAAAGTAATAGTTAATCCTGTGCTGACTATTGCCAGGGATGTTGATTATTCCACTGGTGATATAGACTTTGTGGGTAACGTCTGTATAAACGGTAATGTAAATCCCGGATTTAAGGTAAATTCCGGCGGAGACATTGAAATACGGGGTTTCATAGACGGAGCTGAAGTTACTGCTGCTGGTAGTATTTTGGTCAAGGGCGGAATCACCGGTTGCCTGAAAACCCTGATTAAGGCCAGGGATAGCATTCATGCTCATTTCGTAGAAAACTCCAGGCTGGACGCAGGTAAAGATGTAGTAGTTAGAGAAGCCATTATGCAATCTTACATAAAAGCGGGCGGGAGTATTAAAGTAAGTGATCGCAAAGCTCTAATTGTTGGGGGAACTATTCAGGCTGGGCGAGAAGTGGAGGCCAAGGTTATTGGTTCCCAGTTGGCTACTCAGACGACAGTAGAGGTAGGGGTAAACCCTCATCTTAGGGATGAATATCAGATATTAAACCGGGTAAAAGGCGAAAAAAAGAAAACTATGGATATACTTAATCATAATCTCCAGATGTTTCAAAGAAGCGGAATCTCTCCGGAAAACCTTAGTGAAAAAAAGAAAATGGAACTGATTAAGATGCTGGATAATCTGAAAAACTTGCGCCAGGAATTAGAGCAGATAACGGAAAGAATTGCAACCATAGAAACCGAATTTCAAAAGACGCAGGCTGCCAAAGTAAGGATAATGGAAATAGTATATCCTGGAGTTCGTATAAGTATTGGCCAATCCATTTACATAGTAAATGATCCGATAAAGTACTCGGAATTTATTCTGGATCAAGGTGAAGTGAGGTTAACGTCGCTGCGTTAAAATAAAGGGAGGACCGTTATGACTATTAAAAGCATTGATATGCAGGTTCTCGTGCAAAAAGTAGGCGATGTGGCAAAGATACAGCAAGCTCAACAGACAGGAAACAACCATCGACAGGAAGAATTTATTAAAAATATAAACGAACAAACCGACCGCTATACTAAAACGGTTAATAAGACTCTGCAGAGCGAACAAAAAAAAGTCAACCAAAAAGAGGAAAAAGAAAAACAATCTCGAAAAAGGAATAGAGATAGTAACAAAAAGGAAGATGAAGAAACTACGGATAACAAACCACAAAACAGCAATGAAAGTGGCAGTAATCTTGACATCATTATTTAGCTGTAAAACATTTTCATGTCATAACCTGAAGATCCTCGTAAGTCCGTACTTGTTCCGTGATTTCCGCGTCTATTTTTTTCAAGGCAGGTGAATAGGTAACGGCGAAAATTATTTTAAGTACGATAATTATAGTCCTGGCTACAACCTGTTATCTGGTCTGGAGAAAATCCTGGTTACCGAGTGAATTTGCAGACTTAAAAAATACCATATTGGAAGCCCGTATGGTCCAGGATGACCTGAATTTAATGCTAGAAAAAAGTCTGGATGTCTCACGAGAAATAGTTACGAGCATTGATAGCAGGCTAAACCAGATAGGAGAGGAAGAGCAGGTATTAGAAGATGAGGCATTAACCACGGAATTACCAGATAGCAGCCCTATTCAACCAAAGGCGAAAATAAGAATCTACGAACTGGCTCGGGGTCTAGGAATAAATAGCCGGGATTTAATTTACCGGATGCAAGCGGCGGGTTATTCTTATGATAATCCTCTTAATACAATTGATGAAGTAACGGCTGGAATCATTATAGATAGGATGAATTCTTTGAATGAAGATGAGCAGGACAACTTCATCCAGATACAAGATCAACCTCCTGCTGAGATTACCGCACAGGAAAACGAGCTTGCTCAGGCTCAACCGCTCAACCTGGTTAATCCGGTTACTAATGATAATCCGTTAGAGATAGATAATTTAGAGGCATTGGAGGCATGGGTTGAAAGTTTAAAAAAGGCTCACCCTTATGTAGCGGTAAAGGCTTTGTACGACAAAGGCTATTCTATCAGGGCTATTGCCAAACTATTAGAGCGGGGACAAGGTGAGGTCAGTCTAATACTTAATCTGGTTAACAAGAAGAGAGCATGTATGTAGGGGCGTGTCGAGGGGACGTCTGGCGGCTGGCAAGCCAGTCACCAGACGTCCCCTCGACAGGTGAGTGCCGTGTTATTTTTTTTTCAAGATAAGCGTACTAGCTTGCAAAACCAGGTAAAATTATGCTATATTATCATTTGGTAATTACACACGCAGCTTGACTTTCTGAACGGTGCTAGTTGTTAGTTTTCAGAGGGGATGAAACTGCGGAGGATTAAAACTGGAAGGAGGAATTAAGGTGTCAGTAATTACTATGAAACAACTTCTAGAAGCAGGAGTACACTTCGGACACCAGACCCGCAGGTGGAATCCTAAGATGGCCACCTATATCTACATGGAGAGAAACGGAATCTATATCATTGATTTACAGCAGACGGTGAAAAAATTTGATGAAGCCTATGAATTCATCAAATCGCTGGTTGTAGAGGGAAAAGGTGTTCTCTTTGTTGGAACCAAAAAACAGGCTCAGGAAACCATTAGGGACGAAGCTATCAGGTGTGGTATGTATTACGTAAACCAGCGCTGGCTGGGAGGTATGTTAACCAACTATAAAACCATAAGAAAAAGAGTATTTCGTCTAAAAGAATTGGAGAAAATGGAGAGTGAAGGTGCCTTCGAGGTACTAACCAAAAAAGAGGTTGCCCATTTACTTAATGAAAGGGAACGACTGGAAAGGTTTTTGGGCGGGATAAAGGACATGGATAAGCTTCCTGGTGCTGTTTTTGTAGTAGATCCGCGCAAGGAGAAAATAGCGGTAGCAGAAGCTCGCAAGCTCAATATCCCAGTAGTAGCGATTGTAGATACTAATTGCGATCCTGACGAAATCGATTACGTTATTCCCGGAAATGATGATGCTATAAGGGCAGTTAAGCTAATATCTTCTAAAATTGCCGATGCGGTATTGGAAGGAAAACAAGGAGAACAAGTTACAGCATAAACAAATCAAGGGGTGTAATGGATGTTTTCCTAAAAGCGCCCCTTTTTTTATGAATAAAATTAATTAGGAGGTTTAAATCAGTGGTTACTGCTGAAATGGTAAAAGAACTGCGGGAGAGAACCGGGGCAGGTATGATGGATTGTAAAAAGGCCCTGGTAGCAGCCGACGGAGATATTGAAAAGGCAATAGATGAGTTACGCACCAAAGGACTGGCCAGTGCAGCTAAGAAAGCCAGCAGAGTTGCCAGTGAAGGTGCGGTTACCTCTTATATTCATGCCGGTGGCCGTATAGGAGTTCTGGTAGAGGTTAACTGCGAAACTGATTTTGTAGGAAAAACGGCCGAATTTAAACAGTTGGCTTATGACATTGCTATGCAGATAGCAGCCTCAAATCCTGACTACGTTAGCAGGGAAGATGTTCCGGAACAAGTAATTACCCATGAAAAGGAAGTTCTAAAAGCCCAGGCTTTGGAAGAAGGTAAACCAGAAAAGGTAATTGACAAAATGGTGGAAGGTCGCCTGGAAAAATTCTATAAGGAACGCTGCTTGTTGGAACAGCCATTCATTAAAGACCCTGACAAGACGGTGCAGGAATTAATCCATGAACATGTTGCCAGGATTGGTGAAAATATAAATGTTAGAAGATTTGCCCGTTACGAATTAGGTCAAGGAATAGAAAAAGAACAGGGTGATTTTGCTGCTGAGGTTATGGCTCAGATAAAGGGATAAGTACCTATAGATAGATGGCTTTGAACAATGTAGCTATGCTTTTACAGTAACGGCAGGGAGGTAATCACTTGCAAAGTCCCAGGTATAAGAGGGTTATTCTCAAACTTAGTGGGGAAGCACTGGCGGGAAGCAGCGGATATGGCATAGATCCCAGAACCCTGGTATCGATTGCCGGACAGATAAAAGAAGTTGTAGCCAGGGGGGTAGAAGTAGCTATTGTTGTTGGTGGAGGCAATATATGGCGTGGAGTAGCCGGTAGTGCCCAGGGTATGGATCGAGCTACTGCAGACTATATGGGAATGCTGGCCACAGAAATAAACGCCCTGGCTTTACAAGACGCCCTGGAAAAACAGGGATTGGAAATCCGAGTGATGACTGCCATAGAGATGAAAGAAATAGCTGAGCCTTACATAAGAAGGAGAGCTATTAGGCATCTGGAAAAAGGAAGAGTAGTAATATTTGCTGCCGGTACCGGAAACCCCTATTTTTCTACCGATACCGCTGCTGCTCTTAGATCGGCGGAAATTGAGGCTGAAGTCATTTTAATGGCTAAAAAAGTAGATGGTGTATATGATTCAGACCCGCTTAAAAACCCTGATGCCAAGAAGTTTAGCTATTTACCGTATATCGATGTTCTTAACCAGGGACTGGGAGTAATGGACTCTACCGCTGCCTCTTTGTGCATGGACAACAAAATACCCATTATAGTATTTAACTTAATGGAAGATGGTAATATATTAAGGGCGGTAATGGGTGATAATATAGGCACCTACGTAGGGGAGGTAAAACAGTGATAAAAGACATTTTGAATGATGCCGAAGAACGGATGAAAAAAACCATTGAATATTATATCGGTGATTTGGCCAGCCTCAGGGCCGGAAGGGCCAATCCCGGTATGGTTGAAAAATTAATGGTTGATTATTACGGTGAACCAACTCCGCTTAACCAGTTAGCCAATATTACAGTTCCGGAAGCCAGGCTGCTGGTTGTTCAACCCTGGGATAAAGGCAGTATAACCGATATTGAAAAAGCTATAATGAAATCAGACCTGGGGGTTAATCCCAACAATGACGGTAATGTAATACGTATCGCAATTCCTCAGCTGACCGAAGAACGTCGAAAAGATTTAGTCAAGGTAGTAAAGAAAAAAGCCGAAGAAACCAGGGTAGCGGTAAGAAATATTCGCCGTGAAAGTAATGATATGGTTAAGTCCAGTGAAAAAGAAAAGTTGATTTCCGAGGATGAAAGTAAAAAAGGTATGGATGAGGTTCAGAAATTAACGGATAAGTACATTAAAGAGATTGACACTATAACCTCGGCTAAGGAAAAGGACATTATGGAAGTATAGTTTTTTGTAGTTTAAATAAATACTGTCAATGGTTATAATTATTACAAAAATACCCCCTGTCCGGGGGGTTTTGTAATTTAGCGAAAGAAGGGCTACTTTTGCTTAGAAGAATAACCAATATTAATGAATTGATAGATAGTGATTCTCTACCTCGTCATATTGCTATTATTATGGATGGTAACGGCAGGTGGGCCAGAAAACGGCTTATGCCCCGAACTGTGGGACATCGAGCCGGCATGGGTTCCCTAAAAGAAGTGGTAAAAGCCTGTGATGAATTAAAAATACCGGTGTTAACCGTATATGCTTTTTCCACCGAAAACTGGAAACGACCTGACAATGAAGTACAGTTCTTGATGAAACTGCTGGTTGAATTTCTTCATAAAGAACTGGATGAGCTTAATGAAAACGATGTTCGGGTTAATGTTATTGGAGATTATAGTGTCTTAAATCATGAATGCCAGGATGAAATTCAGCGAGCCCTGTTAACTACACGTAACAATCAGGGGTTGTTATTCAATATCGCCCTAAATTACGGTGCTCGCGCCGAGATGGTTGAGGCCATAAAAAAGATAGTAGATAAGGTTATTAGCGGCGAGATATCACGGGATAGCATCTGTGAAGCTACGGTAGCCTCTTTTTTATATACCGGTGGAGTACCTGACCCCGACCTTTTAATAAGAACTGCCGGGGAATTACGTTTGAGCAACTTTCTCCTCTGGCAGCTAGCCTACACCGAACTCTGGGTTACAGACTGTCTATGGCCGGATTTTACCCGGGAGAATTTGTTTGCGGCTATACGAGATTACCAGCAACGAGATAGAAGATTTGGAGCTTTAACTGCATTAGAGAAGGGTGATGAGAGTGTTTAAAATCAGGGTGCTTACTGCAGTCATTGGTATTCCTGTTTTATTGGCAGTGTTGTATCTAGGAGGTATATACTGGAAGTTATTATTTGCCCTCATGGGAATACTAGCCTTTATGGAGTTTACCCACATGATGTCTAACATTCAACTAAAACCTTTGCTGGTACCAGGAATAATTTTAGTGTTGTTACTCCTCTTTGCCCCTGATTCATATTTATATCCGGGAATATTTTGTATATTAATATTGGCAGTAACTATATCTATCTTAAAATATCCCGATTTGACTCTTCAAGATACCGCCATAAGTCTTTTTGGAGCTGCTTACATAGGGTTCTTATTGAGTTATGCTATAAAAATTGCCGCTTTACAGCAGTCTTTTATTATTATTGTATTAGCTCTGATTCTAACCTGGAGTAGTGATACCGGAGCCTATTTTGCCGGCAAGCTTTGGGGTAAACACAAAATGACTCCTATCTTAAGTCCTAATAAGACATGGGAGGGGGCTGCTGGGGGATTACTAGTTTGTGCTGCAGCCTCCCTTGTCTTTTTTTTGGTAATAGATATTGATGGAATTGGTATTACATATGCTTTATTGTTAGGAATAGGTGCAAGCATTCTGGCTCAATTGGGAGACTTTTTTATATCTGGAGCCAAGAGGTTCTTTCAAGTAAAAGATAGTGGAAAAATTATACCAGGACATGGAGGGGTGTTAGACCGTTTTGACAGCTTCCTCCTGCTGATTCCTCTGGTCTATTATTTTTCCGTTTATATTATATTTTAAATGAAGCCATGTAATTTTCGCCGGTACCAAGCGGTAAAACATAAAACATTTTTTAGTTAAGTTTGGTCTTAGTGTTTAAGTTTCCACGTCCATTTAAATTTAATAAGAAACGGGGGAGTGGAATGGATCCCGAATTGCAAAAGAATGTAAAACTATTAACCCGATTATCCATACTGGTTATGGCCCTGGTAGCCATATACCTATTATTTAGCTATGTATTTCCTATATTAGGGCGGATATTATCTTATCTCCCCGCAATCTTCCTTCCCTTTATCCTGGCTCTACTATTAGCGTTGATAACTGAACCAGTAGTTCGGTTTTTTGAAAAAAAGATAAGGCTCGGTAGAGCCTGGGCAGTAGTTATCAGCCTGATTATTGTAGTAGGGGGATTTATCTACCTGGTATCAGCAATTATCTCCGTAATCATTAAGGATTTATCCCGGCTTTACCCTGAGGTAGCTCACTATTCCGACCAGATAATAAACCGGGTTATTAATACCATTGGTGATTTCCAGGTCTTTTATCTGCGTTTAAACCTGCCTGCTCAGGTGGAAGCTACTATTCAGGATAATTTGGGGAAGAGTTTACAGGCGCTGCAAACAGTACTGGATGGTAGTATTAATGTATTAATACAAACCCTTGCCATGTTACCAGGTGCTTTGATATTCCTGATGATTGCTACAGTTGCCACTTTTTTTATAATGAAAGACCGTAAGGCCTTAAAGGAACTTTCTATGCGTTTTATTCCCAGCAGTGCGCGGTCCAAAACGGTGAAAATCATAAGTGAGTTGTTTGGAGCTCTGGTCGGGTTTTTGAAGGCTTATAGTATATTAATTACCATAACCGCAGTGGTAACCATGATATCGCTTAAAGTTTTACGGGTAGACTATGCATTAACTATTGGGCTTTTAGTAGGTATTTGCGATATACTGCCGGTACTGGGACCAGGAACTATATTTGTACCCTGGATTATCTGGAATTTTATAAGCGGTAATAATAGCCTGGCCATAGGCTTACTGGTGGTATATATTCTAATCTCCGTAGTCCGACAATTCCTGGAACCTAAAATTGTCGGGGATAATATCGGATTACATCCACTGGCTACCTTGATATCCCTTTATGCCGGTTTGCAACTGGGAGGGATAATCGGAATGATTATGGGGCCGGTTACGGTGGTTATAATAATGGCCTGCTACCGGGCAGGTCTTTTTGCAGGCCTGGGATGGGGGAAGAAGGATTGAAAGAAAACGTAGAAAACGAGGGTATAACTAATATTGTAATACTTGGTTCTACCGGTTCTATAGGCAGGCAGGCTTTGGAAGTAGTTGATAAACACCCGCAGCGCTTTCGTATAATTGCCCTTGCCGCCCGGGATGAAGTTTCCCTGCTGCAGGAACAGGTGCAAAAATATAATCCTCTGACGGTAGCTGTTTTTGACCCCAGGGCGTATCTGCAGTTAAAAGATAAGATAGGTGGACAATGTAGAGTTTTAGCTGGTATTGATGGCATGTGCGAGCTCAGTTCTCTGCCTGAAGCTGATACGGTACTGGTAGCAGTAAGTGGAGCAGTAGGAATAAAACCAACTTTGGCAGCTATAAGAGCTCATAAGAGAATAGCTCTGGCTAATAAAGAGACCCTGGTTGCGGCTGGAGATATTGTTATGAGGTTAACCCAGGAAGAAAACGTAGCGATTATTCCCGTAGATAGTGAGCATTCTGCTGTATTCCAGTGTCTGCAGGGTGAAAGCAACTATTTAAACAAGATCTGGCTTACTGCTTCGGGAGGGCCTTTCAGGGATTTTACCGCCCAAGAACTGGAAAAGGTTACCGTAGATATGGCATTAAAGCACCCTAACTGGTCGATGGGACCTAAAATCACCATTGATTCCGCTACTCTCATGAACAAGGGGCTGGAAGTAATTGAAGCCCATCATCTGTTTAATGTGGATTATGACCTGATTCAGGTACTGGTACAACGAGAAAGTATTATCCATTCTATGGTGGAACTGGTGGATGGGTCTTTTCTAGCCCATTTAGGTGTAGCTGACATGCGTATCCCTATACAATATGCTTTAACCTGGCCGGGCCGGCTGGAGTCACCGGCCTGCAGCCTGGATTTTACCAGCCTTACGAAGATACACTTTGATAAGGTAGATGAGAGCCGTTTTCCTTGTTTAAGCCTTGCCTATGAGGCGGGTAGAGTGGGAGGAACTATGCCAGCAGTACTAAACGCAGCCAATGAGATAGCCGTAAGCAATTTCCTCAACGGTAAAATTAAATTTACGGATATACCAGGGCTGGTGGAAAAAACTATGAGTAAACATAGCCTTGTACAAAACCCTAATTTGGAGACAATATTTGAATCTGACAATTGGGCAAGGGAAACTTGCCGAGCTATGATAAACTAAAAAAGCGAGGATTAATTCACGCGGAATTTTTGAAAATATTATATTTTAGGAAATCATTGTTATTCATAGTTTTCCCCCTACGGGGACACGGATGTACCTATCGGTACAATCTAGGTAGCAGTGTATTCAGTGTCTATTTTAATATTTGCCGCTATGGCCGATGGCCGTAAATAAACATGAAAATAGCAGGCAGGTTTATTTATAAAGAATCCGCGGAAATCCCAATATAATCCGCGCAATCCGCGTGAATTTCCGGGTCTATTTTCTTATTTGAGGGAGGAAAAGCATGAGCACAGGTACCACTATTTTAATAACCTTACTGATTATTGCGGTACTTATTCTGGTACACGAATGGGGCCATTTTATAACTGCACGTAAAATAGGCATACCGGTATGGGAATTCAGTATTGGATTTGGTCCCAAAATTTATGGCCGCAAAAAAGATGGAGTGGAATACTCCCTGCGCCTTATACCACTGGGAGGCTATGTGCGTATGGCCGGGGAAGAACCGGGTGATGCCAACGATCCGGAAGGTTTTAACAACCGCACCCCACTGGAAAAGATGGGGGTAGCTTTCGCAGGACCGTTTATGAATTTTGTTTTAGCCCTTTTAATATTTGTTTACATCTATTCCGTGGTGGGTATACCCCGGGTTTCCGATCAGCCTATAATTGGTCAGGTAGTTGTCAATACCCCGGCTGAAAAGGGAGGACTTCAGGCCAATGACCTGGTTCTACAGGCAAATAACAAAGATATTAAAACCTGGGATGAGTTTACTGTTGCTATCAGTTCCACCCCGGAGGGGCAACCCCTGAATCTTACGGTTGAACGTAATAAAAAGGTAATAAATCTTAGTATAATCCCGGTAAAAAATGAAACTACCGGTAAACCTAGCATCGGGGTCATGAGTGCCCTGGCTTATGATAAACAGGGAATAATAAGTGCTATAAAAATTGGTTTTCAACAAACCTATGAGTTAACCGTTCTACTCTTATCCAGTCTGGGTATATTAATTAGCGGCGGAGCTTCCGTAAATGATTTAGCTGGACCGGTAGGTATTACTAAACTGATTGGTGAAGCAGCTCAGGCCGGGATGGTATTGTTACTTAGTTTTACGGCTTTCCTTAGTATCAATCTGGGGGTACTGAACCTGCTCCCCATTCCTGCATTAGATGGAAGCCGGATTGTTTTTGCCCTGGTGGAAGCTATCCGGAGAAAGCCGCTTGAACCTGAAAAGGAAGGTTTTATTCATTGGTTAGGTTTTCTGTTTTTAATAATGTTAATGGTTCTGGTTACCTATAATGATATTGTACGATTAATCAAAGGGTAGTATAAATGAGTAGAAAAAGCCGGGTCATAAGAATAGGCAACGTATCCATTGGTGGGGATAATCCGGTGGTGGTCCAATCCATGACTAATACCGATACCAGGAATATTGACTCCACCGTAGAACAAATTCTGCGATTGGAGCAAGCCGGCTGTGAGCTGGTAAGGGTGGCAGTGGTGGATGAGGAAGCTGCCCGCTCTATAGAAAAAATAAAAAGCCGGATAAGTATTCCCCTGATTGCCGATATCCATTTTGATTACCGCCTGGCGCTTAAAAGTGTCGAGGCGGGGGCTGATGGCCTGCGTATTAATCCTGGTAATATAGGTGAGGCATGGAAGGTACAGGCAGTGGTAAAAAGCTGTCAGGAAAGAGAAATACCTATTAGAATAGGTGTAAATGCAGGTTCCCTGGATAAGAAATTAATGGAACACTATGGTGGGGTATGTGCCGAAGCCATGGTGGAAAGCGGTTTGGAGAATATTAAGATTCTAGAGGATATGGGTTTTGAGCTTATAAAAATCTCCCTGAAAGCTTCGTCAGTTATTTTATCATTACAGGCCTACCGGATGATGGCAGCGAAGGTTGATTATCCTCTGCATGTAGGCATTACCGAAGCTGGAACCCGCGAGCGGGCTTTGATAAAAACAGCCTTAGGAATCGGTATGTTGCTTAGCGAGGGTATAGGCGATACTATACGGGTATCACTTACTGCCGACCCGGCAGACGAAGTATGGGCGGCTTATGAGATTTTACGCAGCCTGGGTTTACGCCAACGAGGCATAGAGCTTATTTCCTGTCCCACCTGTGGGCGCTGTGAAATCGACCTGATAAATACTGCGGAGGAAGTGGACAGGCAGATACGCCATATAGAAGAACCATTGAAAGTTGCAGTAATGGGTTGTATAGTCAATGGCCCGGGTGAGGCCCGGGAGGCAGATGTGGGTATAGCCGGTGGTAGGGGAGTAGGATTATTGTTTAAGCATGGGGAAATTATCAGGAAAGTACCGGAAGAAGAACTGGTTAAAACACTTTTAGAAGAGATAGAAAATATAACTGGAAAATAAGGAGGGAGACTATTTTGAGGTCTTCAGAACTATTTTATCCCACCCTGCGGGAGGTTCCCAGCGAAGCTGAAATCATCAGTCACCAATTGTTATTACGGGCCGGGTTTATTCGGAAAGCATCAGGTGGAGTATATACTTATCTGCCCTTAGCTTATAGAGTTATCAAAAAGATTGAAAACATAGTACGGGAAGAGATGGATAGGGCCGGGGGTCAGGAAGTACTAATGCCCATAATGCAACCAGCGGAATTATGGCAAAAATCTGGGCGCTGGGAAGTTTATGGGGATGAGATGTTTCGATTGCAGGATCGCCATAAACGTTATTTTGCGCTGGGTCCTACTCATGAGGAGATTATTACTACTCTGGTAGATGGGGATGTACATTCTTACCGGGATTTACCGTTGCTTTTATATCAAATTCAGAATAAATACCGGGATGAGATCAGGCCACGATTCGGCCTGATGCGGGGACGGGAATTTATTATGAAAGACCTCTATTCATTTGATATAGATGATGAGGGATTGGATGTTTCTTACCAAAAGATGTATCATGCTTATAATCAAATTTTTACCAGGTTAGGCCTTAAATACCGGGTAGTAGAAGCCGACAGCGGGGCCATTGGTGGCAATGAAAGCCATGAGTTTATGGTTTTAGCGGATAGTGGTGAAGCGGAAATAGTATATTGTGATAACTGTGATTATGCTGCCAATGTGGAAAAGGCGGTCTGTATAGCCGAAAAAGCGGAAACCAAAGGCGACCTGCTACCAATGGAAAAAATTCATACTCCGGGGCAGCGTACTATTCAGGACCTTACTGACTTTCTTAAGATAGGCAAAGACGAGCAGATAAAAACCCTGATGTATGATGCTGATGGTGAGTTAATAGCAGCTATACTCAGGGGCGATCGGGAGCTAAATGAAATAAAACTCAAAAATGTTCTGGGTTGCAATGAATTAGTTATGGCCGATGAGGAAAATGTTCGCAGGTCCAGCGGTGCCGGTTTCGGTTCCTTGGGACCGGTAGGTATGGACGTGAAGATATATGCCGACCTGGAAGTTGCGGCTATGAAAAACTTTGCCTGCGGAGCTAATGAAGACGACTACCATTTTAAGAATGTAAAATTAGGTCGTGATTTCGTTCCCGAAGCTATTTTAGATATCAGGAATGCTGTAGCAGGCGACCCCTGTCCCCTATGTCAAGCAGAATTAAAAATGCTTCGGGGTATAGAAGTAGGTCATATTTTTAAACTGGGTACCAAGTACTCAGATGTTATGGGGGCTACTTTCCGTGACCAGAATGGGCAGTCTCTTCCTTTTGTTATGGGTTGCTATGGTATAGGTATTTCTAGAACCATGGCTGCTGCGGTAGAGCAAAATAGTGATGAAAACGGGATAATATGGCCGATTCCCATCGCACCCTATCATGTCATAGTAGTACCGGTAAATAGCAATAATGAAGAGCAAATACAGGCGGCTAACTCTATTTACAAAATTTTAGAACAGGAAGGCCTGGAAGTATTAATTGATGACCGTGATGAAAGGGCCGGGGTGAAGTTTAAAGATGCTGATTTGATAGGCATACCGGTAAGAATTACAATTGGGCCAAAAGCCCTGCAGGAAAATAAGGTAGAAGTGAAGAAAAGATGGGAGAAAGAAGTAGAACTTGTAGAAATAGATAAAGTAAGGGAAAGGGTACTGGATATTATTTGGGGATGATATTAAGGTGGGTGTGAAGGTAAGGTATGTCAGTATATGAAATAATATTTAAGCTGGCCCTGGCCTGCATACTGGGGGCACTGATAGGCTTGGAGAGGGAAAGTCTGAATCGGCCTGCAGGCTTGCGTACTTATACTCTGGTTTGTGTAGGCTCAGCTCTGGCTATGATTGTATCAATTGATATTTATATGCAATATTACCAAACGGTTAATGCTGATCCCGGAAGAATTGCAGCCCAGGTGGTCAGCGGTATCGGTTTTCTGGGTGCCGGAACTATAATGAGGGAAGGTGCATCGGTTCGAGGATTAACTACAGCGGCAGGCTTATGGGTGGTAGCCTGTATTGGTCTGGCCGTAGGTGCCGGGCTTTACATACCGGCCGTTGCTACTACTATTCTTATTCTTTTTGTACTCATCTATTTCATCCGCTTTGAACAATTTTTTACCGGCATGAGGGAATATAAGGGTTTGGTTATTGTAGTAGAGGACCGCCCCGGACAAGTGGGTAACATAGGATCCATTCTCGGTGACATGGGTGTATTAATTAAGAACATCCAATTAAACCATATGGAGAACGAAGATAACCTGGAAGTAGAGTTACTGGTAGAACTACCCAGCGGTATGAAAATATCCGACGTCATTGAGGAGCTTTCTACTATGAAAGAGCTGAAGAGTATAGACAGATTGAATTAGGAATTTTGAATTATGAATTTTTAATTAACGAGGAAATGCATCTGCATTTCTTTTATTATAATTAACATAACCCCTACTGTTATTTTCATAGATGGTTGAGTATGCCCTTTGGAATATAAGAAATACGAAGTATTTCCACCATAATTCAAAATTCAAAATTAAGAATTCAAAATTAAGAATTCAAAATTAACCTCGTACTATAAGGTTACCATTGCTAATTGCAATACTCTTACCTATTGCTACTGGCACTTTAATTCCATATTTATGGAGGTATTTGGGTGATACTTGATTTTGCCTCGTTTTACAAAAAAATTACCGATAAAGATGTGCCGACAGTATGGGAGAAGGCTAGAATACATAAAATTGAAGTACATTCCCGTAGTAAAGCCTGGTTAATATATGTTCAGGTTAATGATACCTTACCCGCCGAAATGGTTCGCCATACAACAAAAGAAGTATTAGAGCATATATCTTACCTGGAGCATCTGGAAATAATTCCTTTATTATCAGAGCCTTCTCGCCGGATAAATGAAATTATTAACAGCAAAAGGGAGGAATTATCCTCCTTATTTTTTGCTGAGAGTAACTTTTTAGACCGGGTAGAATGGAACTGTGCCGGTGAACGATTAGACCTCTTAACTATGGATGAAGAAGTATATGACTATATAATAGAAAAACAAATCTGTGATCAGTTGGCCAACTGGTTTCAGGAAGAATATAGCTTACGGGTACTGGTTAGAGTGCTTGGTACCGGTAATGAGCCCGAGATTCCAAGTGAAACTATTAATGCTGAACATAAAGCAGAAGTTTTGGAAATAAAAGATTATGGTCGGGTTTCAAAACAGACCGGAAAAAAAGATAAACGGAAACGGGAATTACTGGAGCGGCAGGAACCTATAAAATTATCCGATTTAGAGGAAGGCCTTAAAACGGTAGTGGTAGAAGGTGAGGTATGGAAGAAAGAAATAAGCACTATCCGGGGTAATAGATATGTTATTAGCTATTATCTCACTGACTACAGCGATTCCCTTATACTTAAAACATTTCTGGACACCCTGAATGAGGACCGGATAGAAGAAGGACAGTGGATTAAAGCCACCGGCAACCTGCGTTATGATGATATTGCCCGTGAACTGGTGTTATTTGTGGAGTCTTATCTTCCCACCCAGAAAAAGGTTAGAAAAGATGATGCCGCTCAGAAACGGATTGAATTACATGCCCATACTAAAATGAGCGCTATGGATGGTTTGTGTAATGTATCAGCTTTGATTAAAAGAGCGGCCGAGTGGCAGCATCCTGCTATTACCATAACTGATCACGGCTGTACTCAGGCTTTTCCCGAGGCCTACCAGGCATCCCGGGAACATAAAATCAAGATAATTTATGGAGTGGAAGGATACCTGGTAGAGGATGATAAAAAGGATACTCCCTACCATATTGTTTTATTAGCTTGTAATCAGACTGGTTTAAGAAACTTGTACCATCTGGTTAGCATATCCTATATGAATCATTTCTACCGCCAGCCCCGTATTCCACGTCAGGAATTGGAGGAGCACCGGGAAGGTATCCTGTTGGGTTCAGCCTGCGAAGCCGGGGAACTATACCGGGCTTTGCTTGATGGTAGCGCTGAAGAGAATCTGGAAAAAATAGCAGCATTCTATGACTATTTGGAAATACAACCCCTGGCTAATAATGATTTTCTTATTCGCGAAGGTCGGGTCAAGGATCAGGAACACCTGCAGCAACTAAACCGCTGTATTGTTGAGCTGGGGAAACGGCTTAACAAGCCGGTTGTAGCTACTGGAGATATACATTTTTTAGATCCTCAGGATGAGGTATTTCGCAGAATTATTCAATCCGGTCAGGGTTATGAAGACTCTGAAGCCCAAGCCCCTCTGTATTTTAAAACTACTGCCGAAATGTTGGAGGAATTTTCTTACCTGGGAAAAGAAGAAGCCCAGGCGGTAGTTATAGATAATCCCAGTTTAATTAACGAAATGGTAGGAGTTATTCAACCAGTTCCAGATGGTTTCTATCCCCCTAAAATCGAATCGGCTGAAGAAGATATAATAAAACTAACCTGGGAAGGCGCTTATAAACTTTATGGTGATAAGATACCGGAAGAAATAAAAGCCAGGATTGAACGAGAGCTGGATTCCATTACCCGGCATGGATTTAGTGTGCTTTATCTTATTGCCCATAAACTAGTTAAGAAATCCAACCAGGACGGTTATTTGGTAGGTTCCAGAGGATCAGTGGGCTCTTCCATGGTTGCTTATCTGACTGGAATAACTGAGGTTAATCCACTACCTCCGCATCGCCTTTGTCCCTCTTGTTGCTATTGCGAAATTGTTCCAGATCCCGTAGTCGGTTGTGGTGTTGACTTAGAACCGCAAGATTGTCCATTGTGTGGTAACAGTATACGTAATGACGGATTTGATATACCTTTTGAGACCTTCCTGGGCTTTGAAGGCGATAAAGTACCAGATATTGATTTAAACTTTTCCGGAGATTATCAAAGTAAGGCCCATCAATACGTAGAAGAATTATTTGGTAGTGAAAATGTATACAGGGCAGGTACCATTTCTACTATTGCCGAACGAACTGCTTATGGATTTGTAAAAAAATATGCCGAGGAAAAACAGGTTATTATAAAGAACTCGGAGGTAGATCGTCTGGTTAAAGGTATTACCGGCGTAAGGAGAACTACCGGGCAGCATCCTGGAGGGCTTATTGTAATCCCACAGGATCATGATATACTCGAATTTACCCCTTTGCAGCACCCGGCCGATAACAAGGAATCTGGGGTAATAACTACCCATTTTGAATATCATGCTATTGGGGAACAGTTAGTTAAATTAGATATACTTGGTCATGATGATCCCACCGTTATAAAACAATTGGAGGATCTTACCGGTGTAAAAGCAGCTGGTATCCCTCTGGACGATAAGCAAACCATGGCTATTTTTTCTTCCGTAGAGCCCCTGGGAGTTACAGAAGATGATATTGGTACCAGTGTAGGGACTTATGGGATTCCGGAATTTGGTACCCGCTTTGTTCGTCAAATGTTGGAGGCTACCCGGCCCACAACCTTTTCTGAACTGGTAAGAATAAGCGGACTTTCTCATGGTACCGATGTCTGGCTTAATAATGCTCAGACTCTGATTGAGGGTGAAATAGCCAGCCTTAATGAGGTTATTTGTACTCGGGATGATATTATGATTTATTTAATTCAACAAGGGATTGAAAAGAACAGGGCATTTCAAATCATGGAAAATGTCCGCAAAGGGAAGGGACTAAAGGATGGGCAGGTGAATATGATGCAGGAGTATCAGGTACCACCCTGGTACATAGAATCCTGTCAAAAGATTAAATACATGTTTCCCAAGGCTCATGCAGTAGCTTATGTCATGATGGCTTTTCGTATTGCTTATTTTAAAGTTTATTATCCCCGTGAGTTTTACGCCAGTTTTTTCAGTATCCGGGCTGAAGACTTCGAAGCTGAAACGATGCTCGGAGGTATTGATAGTATTGCTCGCAGGATACAAGAGATTAACCGAATGGGATTTAAAGCTCCCCAGAAAGAAAAAAAGTTGCTGCCGGTGCTGGAACTGGCACTGGAAATGAATGCACGGGGGTTCAAGTTTTATCCGGTTGACATTTATGGTTCTGAGGCCCATCGCTTTACTGTTTATAAAGAGGGTTTACTATTTCCCTTCTCGGCTTTACCCAATGTAGGCTCTGCTGCTGCTCAAAATATTGTGGAGGCCCGAGCCGGGGGAAGTTTTATATCAGTTGAAGATTTTCAGCAGCGAACCCGCCTGAATAAGACTGCTATGGAAGTACTCAAGCAGCATAATTGTTTTCATGGTCTTCCTGAAAGCAGCCAGATAAATCTTTTTGCATAAGGTTGCGTTTTCTCTTACTTGTATAAATTAGCAGCATTATGTTATACTGATACTAAGCTTACTAATATCTGTTATCACAAGTGGGTTTCTGCCCACTTTTTCTATTGTAATATAGCGTTAATTACTAAAAAACTACCGGGGGTGATTTTACTGGGGAAGGTACAGGACCTCGAAAACTTGATTATGAGGGAACTGGAGCAGCATAATATAGAGCTGGTTGCACTTGAGTATCGTAAAGAAAACCGGGAACAAATGCTTCGAATCTTTATAGATTGTGAAGCAGGAGTTGACTTAGACCTTTGTACTCAGGTAACCCGTATGATTAAACCTCTGGTAGATGAAGGCGATTTTTATTACGATCATCTCGAAGTCTCTTCACCTGGTTTGGATCGTCCTTTAAAAAACGATAAAGATTTCCTGCGTTTTCAGGGATATATGGTAAAAATTAAAATGCTCAAAGAATACGATGGGGCTAATAAAATAACTGGAGTTCTTTCGGGGGTAAATGACAAATACATCCTGGTAAAAGTAGATGAAAATATCCTGGACCTTCCCCGAGAATCGCTTTCTACGGTAAGACTACATCCGGATTATTAAGGAGGAAAAACAATGTCTAATGAATTGATACAGGCATTGCACGAAATAGAAAAAGAACGGGGTATTCCCAAAGTTGCTCTTATTGAAGCCATAAAAGCAGCGCTAAATACTGCTTATAAGAAAAATTTTGGTACCACCCAGAACGTAAGTGTGGAATTTAATGATTTAAGCGGCGAGGTAAGAGTCTTTTCTCAGAAAAAAGTGGTTGATAAAGTACAGGACTCCCGCCTGGAGATAGAAATGCCTGAAGCCAGGGAGCTTTATCCCGATTGCAAAACCGAGGATATGGTATATGTAGAAGCAACTCCAACTGATTTTGGACGTATAGCTGCACAGACTGCCAAACAGGTGGTTATACAGAAGCTGCGGGAAGCAGAAAGAAGTATGATATATGAGGAGTTCCTGGAACGAGAGGGAGAAATCGTTACCGGTACTATTCAACGTATTGAGGCACGGACGGTTTATATTACATTGGGCAGAACCGAAGGCATTATGCTCCCTTCAGACCAGATTAATGGAGAAAGGTATGACATAGGGCAGAGAATAAAAGCTTATATTTACGAAGTTAAAAATACTTCCAAGGGGCCTAATATATTTGTTTCCAGAACTAACTCCTATTTCTTGCGGCGGCTATTTGAATTAGAAGTACCAGAGATTTATGATGGTGTGGTAGAAATTAAATCTATTGCCCGGGAGGCAGGCTCCCGTTCTAAGATTTCTGTACATTCATTGGATGAAAGAGTAGATTCGGTTGGAGCTTGTGTGGGACCAAGGGGACTAAGGGTTCAGAATATAGTTTCTGAACTGGATGGAGAAAAAATTGATATTATTAAATACGATAAGGATCCGGAAAAATATATTGCCAACGCTCTGAGCCCGGCCAAAGTGCTGGCAGTGTATGTTAATGAGGAAGCTAAAATGGCTACTGTTGTGGTCCCCGATTACCAGCTTTCCCTGGCTATCGGTAAAGAAGGACAAAATGCTCGTTTAGCAGCTAAACTTACCGGTTGGAAAGTAGATATTAAAAATGAAAGCCAGTTTATGGAGGAGGCCGACATAGATGGCCAGGACTCGTAAAATCCCCCTGCGTATGTGTGTGGGATGCAGAGAAATGAAAAACAAAAAAGAACTAATCAGGATAGTGCGTTCTCCAGAAGGCAGCATTGAAATTGACCAAAGCGGTAAAAAATCGGGCCGTGGTGCTTATATCTGTCCCCAGCTTGATTGCTTGCAACAAGCTATAAAGGGTAAACACCTACAAAAGGCTCTGGAACATGATATTCCTGATGAAGTTATAGAAAAACTAAAAAGCCAAATATAAGGATAATTTTAGAATGTCATTCTGAGCGTCAGCGAAGAATCTTTAAGATCCTTCAGTTTTGCCCTCAGGATGAAACTCCTAAAATAACGTTAAGTATGCAAAATTTTTAATTCTAATAGGTGTGTGATTATTTGCAAAAGATTTTTAGTATGATAGGTTTTGCCCAGAAGGCTGGGAAGATATCGTCGGGAACCATGGCAGCAAGATCCAGTTTGATTAGACAGCGGGCTTATCTGCTAATTATGAGCTATGATATTTCCGAAAATACCCGGGAATCATTGGTTACCGTATGCAAGAAACAAAAAATACCCTGGGTAACTCTGGGGAACAAATTTGAACTCGGCACCTCGGCAGGAAAAGCTTACCGGGTTGCCGTTACCATAAATGATCCGGGAATGGCGAATTCTATTATTGAACTGTTACAGTCGAGGGGAGAAGAGTTAAATAGTACGGGGGTGGTTGAATGGCCAAAGTAAGAGTACACGAGATAGCTAAAGATCTGGGGATGTCCAGTAAGGATATGGTTGATGCATTGCTAAGTATGGGTTTAGATGTTAAGAATCATATGAGCACTTTGGAGGATTCTCAGGCTAATTGGGTTAAGAAACAATTAGGAGAAAAGTTAGCCGATAAAGGACAAAAAGTTGCAAAAAGGGATAGTATCAGTGTTCCCAAAAGCAAAAAACCGGAAACCGGGGTAAAAAACCGGCAACAACCACAGCCCGCTTCAAAAACAGATCGACCGATTAAGGATGAACCTGCCAGGACTGAACGTCCAGTAGCAGGTGGTGGAAGAATACCTGAAAAACCCGCTGTAAAATCTCAAAGGGATGATAGGCGGCCTTCGGGTAGAACAGAACAGGATAGACGTCCGTCAGACAAAACACGACAGGATAGGCAATTACCGGATAGAACTATGCAACCGGGAAATAAAGCTTTAGATTCAGCTGCGGGTGATCAGGGACGCTTTAAAAGAAACGAACGACCAGATATTGAAAAACAGCAAAAACAGGAATCACCGGGGGAAAAACGCTCCGAAACCGTAAAAAGGCCTCCTGCACCATCACAGCCGCGACCGCCTCAGCAAAGGCCGTCTCAGCCGCGACCGCCTCAGCAAAGGCCGTCTCAGCAGAGACCACCTCAGCAAAGGCCGTCTCAGCAGAGACCACCTCAGCAGCGGCAAGAACAGCCAGGGCGTGATAATAAGCTGCCTACAGATAAGAAAAGTACTGATATTCAGAAATCAAAAGATAATCGCAATGTTCAGCCAGCTAAACCGGGTAAATATGATAAAACCAAAGGGCCCAAGAAAACCGGTTCCGCTGTAATACAAAAAGACTATAGCCGGCCTGGCAAAAAGCAAAAACATAAACGGAAAAAAGAAGATGTTGTAGTTCAACTGCCGGATCGCATTAGTATAGAGGATAATATCACAGTAAGGGATCTGGCTGAAAAGCTGCATCGAGGGTCAGCTGAGATTGTTAAAAAATTAATGGAATTAGGTATCATGGCAGTTATTAATCAGAGTATAGATTTTGAGACTGCTGAAATTGTTGCCAGCCTTTATGAAGTTAAGGTTGAACGGGCCATATCGGAAGAAGAAAAACTGCTGGAAGAAATACATGACGAGGAAGCCAGCCTTAAATCACGTCCGCCGGTGGTTACGGTTATGGGGCATGTTGACCATGGTAAAACCTCATTACTGGACAGAATCCGTAAAGCAGATGTGGTTTCCGGTGAAGCCGGCGGTATTACACAGCATATAGGAGCATACCAGGTTACCGTTAATGATAGCCGGGTTACATTTATTGATACACCGGGTCATGAAGCTTTTACTGCCATGCGGGCTCGGGGGGCAAATTTAACTGATATTGTAGTACTGGTAGTGGCTGCAGATGATGGAGTTATGCCCCAAACCGTTGAAGCCATTAACCATATTAAGGCTGCTAATGTTCCCTTTGTAGTGGCAGTCAATAAGATAGATAAGCCTGATGCCAACCCGGACCGGGTTATGCAGCAGCTTACTGAATATGGCATAGTTGCCGAAGAATGGGGTGGCGACACAATATTTGTTCCGGTATCAGCCAAACGGGGTGATGGTATCGAGAACCTGTTGGAAATGATTTTACTGGTAGCAGAAATGCATGAAATTAAAGCTAACCCTGACCGTTCGGCGGAAGGGGTAGTCATTGAGGGGCAGCTTGACCGGGGACGGGGTCCTGTAGGAACGGTCCTGGTTTTGAAAGGTACCCTTAAAATTGGCGAATATATAATTAGCGGCAATAACTTCTGTAAGGTTCGAGCTATGACCGACCATAAAGGGCGAAGAGTAGAACAGGCCTTCCCCTCTATGCCGGTTGAGATTACCGGGTGGTCGGAAGTACCTGAGGCGGGAGGTAAAGTCCTGGCCTGTGATGAAAAAGTGGCCAAGGAAGTTGTAAACCTGCGCTTAAGTGAAAAGAAAATAGAAGAACAGAAACAAAGCAGCAGGGTTTCCCTGGATGACTTCTTTAAACAGATGCAGGATGCTGATATCAAGGAATTAAACTTGATTATAAAAGGAGACGTACAGGGCTCCATTGAGGCATTAGCCCAGTCCTTACTGCGATTGGCTACCAATGAGGTTAAAGTAAGCGTAATCCATTCTGCGGTTGGTGCCATAAGTGAAACTGATGTTATGCTAGCATCAGCTTCTCAGGCCATAATAATCGGATTTAACGTCCGTCCTGATGTAAAAGCCAGAAAATACGCGGAAGATGAAGGTATTGATGTCCGTCTCTACCGTGTTATTTATGAAGCCATTGAAGATGTGAAAAAGGCTATGGCGGGATTACTTGATCCCGAATACCGGGAAAAATACCTGGGTCGAGCCGAAGTAAGGGCTACATTTAAAGTTCCCAATGTGGGTATGATAGCTGGATCTTATGTTATTGATGGTAAAATTCAAAGGAATGCCAGTATGCGGGTTTTACGGGACGGCGTAATTGTTTATGAGGGTAGACTGGCATCACTGAAACGTTTTAAGGATGATGTTCGGGAAGTAGTGGAAAACTATGAATGTGGTATTGGCATTCAGGATTTTAACGACATAAAGGAAGGCGATATAATAGAAGCCTATACCCTGGAAGAAATACCCCGGGAGTTATAACTTTTACAACTAGCTAAGGGGGTAGAATTATGAGTAGACGCAGGCAAGAACGAATGTCCATAGAAATACAAAAAATTATGGCCCGTATAATTCAGGAGGAGATAAAAGACCCGCGCATTGATTTTACTTCGGTATCAATTACCAGGGTTGATGTAAGCAATGACTTGAGTCATGCCCGCATTTATGTAAGCGTGTTGGGAGACAACGAGAAACAGGATGAAACCATGCAGGCCTTACAGAAGGCCAAAGGCTATATAAGAACTGAGCTGGTTCAGCATTTACGGGTTAAACATGCACCCGAACTGGAATTTCGCCTGGACCGGTCCATAGAACACGGTATTCGTATTTCTTCTCTATTAGATGAATTAAAAGAAGAGCATAAAGGGGAAAAGTGAAGCATGAACAGCATCGCCGAGATAGCTGAACAACTTCAAAACTCCAATAACTTTATTATCATAGGACATACTATTCCTGATGGTGATTGTATAGGCTCCATGTTAGGGCTTTATTGGGGACTTAAAGCCAGCGGAAAGCAGGTACAGATGTTTCTTGATGGAGCTGTACCATCAATATATCATTATCTGGCAGGCTGGGAGGAGATTAAACCTGCAGACGAATTGGTACCCAGTCTGGAAAATATTATTTTGCTGGATTGTGCCGACCGGGAACGCGTAGGCGATAAAATACTGCAGCGGATTGAGAACAGACCAGTGTTTATCAACATTGACCACCACCTGCAGGATAAACCATATGCTGCTTATAATTACGTTTCTCCGGTAGCGGCTGCCACCGGAGAAATCATATTTAATCTACTTCAAGCCATAGAGGTTAAAATAACTCCAGAAATAGCAAATTGCCTTTACGCTGCCATTCTAATGGACACGGGCAGGTTTATGAATAACAATACCACCCCAACAACCATGCGTGTAGCCGCCGAGCTGATTGACCTTGGTGCTGATATTGACCAGGCCCGGGTTAATCTGTTTGAATCCAAATCCCACCTGGAAGTACTGTTATTAGGGCAAGCTTTAAAACATATAGATTTTAGCGAAGATGGCCGGATTGCCTGGATGAGCCTTTCTTACGAAGACGCTAAATCGATTGATGCTCTGGATTTTCATCCTGAAGGTATAATTAACTATACCCGTATGATTGCCGAGGTGGAAGTTGGCATGCTTTTCCGCGAAATAGAACCCGAAGTTATAAAAATTGGCTTTCGTTCCAAGGGGCAAACCAATGTAGCAGCTATTGCCCAATCATTAAATGGAGGGGGCCACCGCCAGGCTGCTGGAGCCAGACAGGAAGGCAGACTGGAAGAAGTCAGGGAACGGGTAATAAAAATGGTCAAGGACGTGATTTCTTAACTTGCATGGTTTTCTAAATATTAATAAACCCGGGGGAATGACTTCTTATGATGTAATTAGAAGAATAAAACCGCTTATACCCCACAAGACCAAAATAGGTCATCTGGGTACTCTTGACCCTATGGCGAGTGGGGTCTTGCCGTTAGCACTGGGAAAAGCTACCCGGGTTATTCCATTTATAAAAAATGAAAACAAAACTTATCTGGCTACTATGACTTTGGGAGCAGTTTCAGACACCCTTGACGCTTGGGGACAAATTGATTATACCGGCAAAACCAGGTTTACCGTGGAACAATTAACAGATATTTTAAAAGAATTTATCGGGAATATTAAGCAGCTTCCTCCAATGTATTCTGCAGTTCACCATGAGGGAAAGCGTTTATACGAATTGGCCCGGCAAGGAATAGAAGTGAGCCGGGAAGAAAGGGATATCGTAGTATATTCTATAGATCTGCTGGATATTGATAACCAGAAGGATCTACCAACCGTCAAAATCAGAGTAGATTGTTCTAAAGGTACTTATATAAGGACACTTTGCCATGATATTGGCCAGAAATTAGGTACCGGCGCCCTATTATCAAATTTAATACGGCTTCGTTCCGGGGAGTTTACTGTTGAACAAAGCTGCCTGTTGGAGGAATTATTACATACGAAAAATATTGAAGAATATCTCCTGGGCATAGATTACCCCATTACAGCAATACCAGCATTTAGCATTGAATCCCCGGACGAAATAGAGGCCATATTAAATGGCAGAATAATTAAGACCAGTACTAAACTACCTGATGGAATGTTTCGGGTTTATGCCAATAATCAAAAGCTGCTGGCTCTGGCTGTATCTACCGGCAGCGGCAAGCAAAGTCTAATCAAACCGGAAAGGGTTTTCAAATAACATTGAAATTGAGGAGTTCAAGTAATGCAGATAGTAAGGGAAATTGAAAACTTTAAGCTCGGGGCAGGGCCTATTTATTTAGCGCTGGGTAATTTTGACGGACTCCATAAAGGTCACCAACAATTAATAAATGAAGCAGTTACTGCGGCCAGGAACGGTAATGGAATAGCGGCAGCGTTTGTCTTCGAGCCCCATCCCACCAAAGTATTGTTTCCGGAACGTGCTCCCAAACTGCTAGTAACAGCCCAACATAAGGCAGAACTTATGGAAAAATTGGGTTTGGATTTATTGATCTATAATAGTTTTACCCTGGCCATTTCCAAGTGTTCACCGGAGGAATTTGTACAGAATATTCTTATTAATAAGCTTAAGATAAAGCAGGCTTTCGTGGGGTTCAATTATACCTTCGGACACAAGGGAGCCGGCACTCCTGAATTGCTGCAGGAATTAGGTGAAAAATACAGGTTCGGGGTAAAGGTTATACCACCGGTCCAGGTTAACGGTCAGGTGATATCAAGCAGCCTGATTCGTAAAGCTCTTGATAGCGGGGAAATAAAACAGGCTCGGGCTATGCTGGGATACGACCCTATGCTGGAAGGACAGGTTATCGAAGGAGAACAAAGAGGCAGAACTATTGGTTTTCCTACTGCCAACCTGGCTGTGAGCAGTGAACTAAATGTACCAGGAAATGGTGTTTATGCAGCCCATGCCCAAATTAAAGAGCGTATTTACACAGCGGTAGTCAATATTGGTACTAAGCCCACTTTTCATGAGGAATATCCTATTTCTATTGAAGCCCATTTAATTGATTTCGGTGATGATATATATGGTGAAAAAATGCGCTTATACGTTATAGATAAAATTAGGGATGAACGCCGGTTTAATAATGTAGAGGAATTAGTCAGGCAGATAAGCAAGGATAGGGATAGGGCCATACAAATAGCCTCGAGCCAGTAAGTTTACTTTTTTTTCGGCCTGTGCTACAATTTACCTTGGCTATTTTTAAGTTTCTCGGGTATAAGAACATAGCTTATCTGGTAAAATATACAAAGCGATATGAATATGTCATTCTGAGCGTCAGCGAAGAATCTTTAAGATCCTTCGGCTTTGCCTCAGGATGACACGGTTTATGCTGTTTAATGTAGAGCGGCAGTTAAAACCTGCTTAATTTAATAAAATTGTAATTACCGGCAGGATAAAATATCCTGCCCTGAACCATTGGCTCGGGTTGGCGATTCACCGGCGCTGGTCTTGGTTAATGGCGATTAATGGAGGAGGAGGTGAGAGCATGGCACTATCGCCGGAAAGAAAGGAAGAATTAATTAAAGCCTTCCAGATACATGAGAATGATACTGGTTCCCCCGAAGTTCAGATAGCTATTCTGACGGAAAGAATCAATTATCTTAATGAACATCTCAAGGCCAATAAAAAGGATCATCATTCCCGCCGGGGGCTCTTAAAAATGGTTGGTCAACGTCGCTCTCTTTTAGATTATCTAAAAGATAAAGACTTTGATCGTTACCGTACTATTCTTGCCCGACTTGGTTTGAGGAGATAAAGGAGCGGGAAAGCCGCTCTTTATCTTTATCATAAATTAATTGAAAGGAGGAGATGGATATAGTCCACAAATATCAAATGGAAATAGCTGGTCGCCCATTGATTATTGAAATTGGACAAGTAGCCAAGCAGGCTAACGGGGCAGCATTGGTCAGATATGGTGATACCGTTGTTCTGGTTACGGCAACCGCCTCCAAAGCTCCCCGTGAGGGAATTGACTTTTTCCCATTAACCGTTGACTACGAGGAAAAACAATACGCAGTAGGGAAAATTCCAGGTGGTTTTATCAAAAGAGAAGGTAGAGCTACTGAACTGGCTACTCTTTCTGCTCGGCAGCTAGACAGGCCTATTCGTCCACTATTTCCTAAAGGATTTAAAAATGATATCCACGTAGTTGCTACAATAATGTCAGTAGAAAAAGACTGCCCGGCTGATGTTACCGCAACTATTGGTGCTTCAATGGCTCTTGGGGTTTCGGATATACCATTTGCCGGACCTATAGGAGCAGTTATTGTTGGTATGGTGAATGGAGAGCTTATTATTAACCCTACACTGGAGCAGTCTGAGTCTTCTGATATGCACGTGGTAGTTGCAGGAACCAAAGAGGCCATAATGATGGTAGAAGGTCATGCCAACCAGGTGCCGGAGGAGACTATGCTGGAGGCTATTTTCTTCGCCCATGAAGAAATTAAAAAGATAGTAGCATTTCAGGAACCAATTATTGCTGAATTGGGGCAAACCAAAATTGAGGTTCCCGAAGTAGAAATTGATGCCGAAATGGCTGCTGCAGTACGCGAATATGCTTTGCCGCTCCTGGAAGAGGCCGTCAAGAATCCAGATAAAAAATCCCGGGAAGATCATATGGATACAGCAAATGATGAAATCATCGCCCACTTCCTGGAGATTTATCCGGAAGAGGAAAAGAATATAAAAACACTGGTTGATAAGTTGCTCAAAGAAGTTGTTAGAAAGATGATTTTGGAGCAGGGAGACCGGGTTGACGGGCGTAAGCTGGATGAAATCAGGCAAGTTAGCTGTGAAGTAGGCATATTACCTCGACCTCATGGTTCAGGGTTGTTTACCCGGGGACAAACTCAAGTATTATCGGTTACTACACTGGGAGCGGCCAGTGAAGAGCAGATTTTGGATGGTCTGGGTAATGCCGACCGCAAAAGGTATATTCACCATTATAACTTTCCCCCCTATAGTACCGGTGAAGTTAAACCTATGCGGGGACCGGGAAGAAGAGAAATTGGCCACGGGGCTCTGGCTGAAAGAGCCTTGCTGGCAGTGCTTCCGTCCGCAGAAGACTTTCCCTATACTATTCGGGTAGTCTCCGAAGTACTGGAATCCAATGGCTCCAGTTCCATGGGGAGCGTTTGCGGAAGTACTTTGTCCCTGATGCATGCCGGTGTTCCCATCAAAGCTCCGGTAGCAGGAATAGCTATGGGGCTGGTGAAAAGCGAAGATGGTTTTGCCATACTAAGCGATATCCAGGGAATTGAAGATGCTCTGGGCGATATGGATTTCAAGCTGGCAGGTACTGAAAAAGGGGTAACCGCAGTTCAGATGGATATCAAGATAACAGGTGTAAATAAGGATATTGTTAAGACAGCCCTGAAACAGGCCCATGAAGGTCGTATGTTTATTATGGGTAAAATGATGGCAGCAATTGATAAGCCCAATTCGGAACTTTCACCTTATGCCCCACGGCTTATCAAAATGCAAATTCATCCTGATAAAATCAGAGAAGTCATTGGACCCGGCGGCAAGACCATTCATAAGATTGTAGATGAAACCGGCTGCAAGATAGATATTGAAGATGATGGTAGTCTGTTCATTATGGCTGTTGACGAGCAAGCCGCCCAAAAGGCAAGGTCTCTGGTTGAATCTATTGTAGCTGAAGTAGAAGTAGGCAAGACCTATATGGGAACAGTCAAACGCATAATGGATTTTGGTGCTTTTGTAGAGATTATTCCTGGTGTTTTGGGTACCCAGGGCAAGGAAGGCCTGGTTCACATATCCCAGCTGGCTGAGGAAAGAGTTAATAAAGTGCGGGATGTTGTGGATATAGGCGACCAAATTCTAGTCAAGGTAACTGAAATAGACCGACAGGGGCGGGTAAATCTTTCCCGTAAAGCGGTGTTAAAGAATACAGTTAAATCCTAATCCTTAAGTTTAAACCGGAAAACGAAATACAAACTTTCCAAGTAAACCGAGTTGTCTCGGTTTATTTGCATTTTCTGGGGTTAATGTCTTAAATCCGAGAGACGCAAGGCAAGAACCGTCCCCCCTTTGCTCCGAGGACCTTCCCTACTTGCTTAAAAGGAAACTCGCATAGGTTAACTAATCCTGGAATATTAATTAAAGAGTTAATTATATAGGAGGAGGAATAAATGAGGATTTACTATTTTCCAAAAAATTCGTTGCGGGGAGTTGCTATTGTTTTTCTTGTGCTATGTGGGTTTCTGGGATTTTCTTTGTTATATTTTAATAATGCTGGTATAGCGTCACATTCCCGGGAACCAATATATCAGGGTAATAGTGGTGAAAAAGCCATAGCTCTGACGGTAAATGTTGACTGGGGAGAAGAATATATCCCCGCCATGTTAAAAGAGTTTAAAAAAAATGATGCCCGGGTAACCTTTTTTGTAACCGGCAGGTGGGCGGAAAAAAATCCGGAACTATTAAAACAAATGAGTAAGGCGGGACACAGTATCCAAAACCATGGCTATAAGCACCTTCATTTTAATCAGCTTTCTGAGGCCCAGGCCCAGGAACAGATAAAGAAAGCGGAGAAGATAATTGAGGAAATAACCGGGAAAAGAAGTAGGTTTTTTGCCTCGCCCTACGGGGAACAAAATAAGAAGTTGATGCAGGCGATAGGTGGGCTTGATTATGATTTGATAATGTGGAGTATTGATACTATCGATTGGCAGCGCCCGGCACCAGAGACTATTATTAAGAGGGTAACAAATCGGGTTCATAATGATGCCATTGTATTGATGCATCCAACTGATCCAACTGTTAAAGCACTTCCGGGAATGCTGAACCAGCTAAAAGAAGAAGGTTACAAGATGGTGACTATAGAGAAAATTATAATTGATAAGGATAATAAGTTACCGGATGAAAAAGATAAGACCAGGAAATAAAGTACTTATATGTTTGACCGGGATTATTTTCGGTCTGTTCTTTTTTACAGTACCGGCATCAGCACTACCTAACATTAACTCTTCATATTACTGCCTGGTAGATGGAAAAAGCGGGCAGGTTATTATATCACAGAATGCTGACGTTATGCGGCCTGTAGCCAGTACTACCAAAATGATGACGGCTATCCTGGTAGTAGAATATGCCAACCCGGACGAAATAGCTGTAGTTAGCCAACATGCTGATCGAACTCCAGAGTATTCCATAGGATTGCGAGCAGGGCAAAAAATATTAGTTTCTGAGCTCTTAAAAGTAGCCTTAATACGTTCAGCCAATGATGCTGCAGTGGTTCTAGCCGAGCATATTGCCGGTGATGAGCAGTTTTTTGCTCACTTGATGAGCAAAAAGGCCTTTGCTATTGGTGCGGTTAATACCCATTTTCGCAATGCTTCGGGTCTACCGGCGGCAGAACACTATAGTACTGCTTACGATTTGACCCGGATAGGCCGTTATCTTTTACAAAATGATTATCTCAGGTCTATTGTTGCTACCCGCCAGACTACTTTTAAGCACCCTGGCTACCGACAGCCCATGATTATTAACAATACCAACGGGCTGCTGACTACATATCCTGGAGCTAACGGTATAAAGACCGGTACTACTAATGCCGCGGGTAAATGTTTGGTAGCTTCTGCTTCCCGTAATAAACGTCAGTTGATAGCTGTTAGTCTAAAGTCCGCTGACCGGCAAAGAGATTGTGCCTCCTTAATGGAATACGGCTTTAAAAACAGTATGCTAACTAAAGTAGTAGACAAGAGCCAGCCTTTTAAACAACTGCAAGTTACCTATGGAAAATACCCCACCATAGAGTTATATCCAGCCCAGGACATTTATATTTGGAAAACAACATCTACTCCGGATATTCAAAAAAGGGTAAAGGTAAACTATGAAGTAGAAGCACCAGTATATCCGGGGCAGAAGCTGGGCAGCCTGACCATATATGCAGATCAAAAACCTATAATGAGTACGGATTTAATATGCCGCCAGCAGGTGCAGCGGGATAAAAATCCACTAACCAGGTTTTTGCAAAATCTTAACCAGCAAAAAGGATTAGCTCATCCAGTTAAGAATACTTAATATTATGTATTATAAAATGGAGGTAGAAATGTGATTAATTGCTGGGAGTTGGACAGTAAGGCCAACCTGGTGGTAGAGGAGATTCCATATGTAAGGTCAGTTGCTATTGGCGTATATATCAAGGTAGGCTCGCGCCATGAAGACTTGTCTATGTCAGGGGCGAGCCATTTTATTGAGCATATGCTTTTTAAAGGTACAAATAGGCGCAGTGCCCGGGAAATAGCTGAGAGTTTTGAAGGTATTGGCGGGCAGTTAAATGCTTTTACTGCAAAAGAACATACCTGTGTTTATGCTCGTACCCTTGATGAGCATTTGGATACTGCAATGGACATCATCTTTGATATGCTTTTTAATTCCTCTTTTGCCCCTAAAGATTTCGAGACTGAAAAAGGGGTAATTGTAGAGGAAATCAATATGTATGAAGATACCCCGGATGATTTGGTACACGATGTTTTTAGCCAACAACTATGGCAGGGACATAGTATGGGCCGACCCATTCTGGGGACATTAAATTCGGTACAGGGTTTTAAACGGGAAGAACTATTTGATTTCTACCGGCGATCTTATGTTCCTGCAAACATGATTATAGCAATAGCCGGTAATGTGGATACTCTCAGGGTAAAGGAGAAGGTGGAAAGCTATCTTCATCTGGATATGCCTGATGATGCTTCGTTTGCCAATATTGAAATACCAGATTATGTGCCTTTCATCAAAACGGTAGCCAAAGATACGGAACAGGTACAAATTTGCCTGGGATTACCCGGGATATCTTACCACGATAAGCGTAGATATACTCTGAATATAATGAACAGTATTTTGGGTGGGGGGATAAGTTCCCGGCTTTTTCAAACTATACGGGAAGAATTGGGTTTAGCCTACTCAGTATATTCGTATCCTTCCAATTATTCCGATACTGGTTCTTATGTAATTCATATAGGTACCGGACCAGGTAAGGTAGCGCAGTTTTTTGAAGTATTTCATGCTGAGATTGATAAATTCAGGCAGCAGGGAGTTATACCAGGTGAGGTGGAAAGAACCAGACAATTAATTAAGTCCAGTATGCTTATGGGTATGGAGAGTGTTATGAATCGTATGAACCGGTTGGGCAAATCGATTTTAATGTATGGACAGGTAATTCCGGTAGATGAAGTACTTGAACAAATCTATGCCGTCACTCCTGAGAAGGTCAACCATTTTGCTAATGAAGTTCTGGATTTACCCCGCTTTTCTCTGGCCACTGTTGGGAATGCCGAGGTTCTTACAATGGTGGAGAGTGAATATAAAAAATGGTGGAAGTAAGTGACCAACAAAGAGAGGTTTAAGTTACGTGGGACAGAGGGACAGGTCCCTTGTCCCATAATTATGGCAATGACAACAAAGAGAGGTTTAAATTATGCGGGTATATATAAAAAGATTACATTCGTTTGACCTGCCTTTGCCCCGTTATATGACAGCAGGGGCAGCAGGGGTTGACCTGTACGCTGCTGTGGAGCAGGACCTGGCGATTGCACCTGGTCAACGGGTCCTGGTGCCTACCGGTATTGCTATTGCTCTGCCGGAAAACTATGAAGCCCAGATAAGACCACGTAGTGGCCTGGCGTTAAAATATGGTTTGACCCTGTTAAATACCCCTGGAACCATTGATTGGGATTACCGGGGAGAAATTAAGGTTATTGTTATAAATCTGGGGGACAAAGAGTATATTTTACATAGGGGTGAGCGCATCGCCCAGATGATATTTAACCGGGTGGAAAAGGCCGAATTAGTAGAGGTGGAGCAATTAGATGATACTAATCGCGGTTCAGGAGGTTTTGGCCACACGGGTACATAGAACAGGGGGGTACAAATGAGACTAAATGAGCTGGTAGGTAAAGAAATTGTAAACATATATGATGGGATGCGCATGGGTACAGTTGGGGAATCGGATATGCTGGTAGACCAGGAAAGTGGAGATATAATATCAATAATACTTCCCAACCGGGGCAACGCTTTTAACTTCTGGGCCGACCGGCAAAAACTGGTCATACCCTGGGAGGCAGTAAAAAAGGTAGGCCGGGAAGTTATTGTAGTAGACCTTGATGCCACCCATATGCGATTAAAAAACAGTTCCATATAAACAGACGTGAATCTACTTTACCGCAGCAGTTTGCTGCGGTTTTTTTTGTATGAATAGCTGGATCTGGGGAAGCTATTCATACAAAGGGGGTATCTTTATGACAAATGATAATGGTAAAGGTTCCTTTCCGCCCTGGAGCAGAATGCCCGGGCTTAACGAGATGTGTGAAGAAGCCGGGGTTGATTTTGACAGCTTTATCGAGGATATCCAAAATGGTGCTGGGCTAGAGGATATGGCAGTCAAATATGGGGTTAGTACCGAAACCATAAGCCTGTTGCAAGAACATTTTATAAAATACGGTCTAAGCTCGGTAATGGGAGGAGACTAAAAAATACTAAAAACTCAAAAGCTTTCAGAGTATTGAAAATTAGCTTATAATAATATAATATATTCTAAATTTTATTAGGAGGCCAGTATGATGTCAGATAAATTTAGCAAAGAAGGTCTCACTTTTGATGATGTATTACTAGTTCCGGGACGATCTGAGGTAATGCCTAAAGATGTAAGTGTATCTACTCGCCTAACCAGAAATATCACTATAGAAGTACCATTAATGAGCGCCGGTATGGATACAGTGACTGAAACTAGAATGGCTATTGCGGTTGCTCGTGAGGGTGGTATCGGTATAATACACAAAAATATGTCGATTGAGGAACAGGCCCGCATGGTTGACCGGGTTAAGCGTTCTGAACATGGCGTAATCACTGATCCCTTCTATCTATCGGCTGAAAACAAAATTCAAGATGCCTTGGATATCATGGAACACTATCGCATATCCGGCGTACCGATTACTGAAGGCAGGAAACTGGTAGGGATTATAACGAATCGAGACATCCGTTTTGAGACTGATTTTGAACAGCCTATTAAGAATGTCATGACCAGCGAAAAACTGGTAACTGCTCCGGTAGGAACCAGTATGAACGAGGCCATGGAAATACTGCGCAAATATAAAATAGAAAAACTGCCATTGGTAGATGATGACTTTAATTTAATGGGGCTAATAACAATCAAGGATATAGAAAAGACTTATAAATATCCTCATGCTGCCAAAGACTCCCGAGGAAGATTATTGGTAGGAGCGGCGGTAGGTATTGCTCGGGATACATTTGACCGGGTAGAGGCACTGCTTAAAGCCGGGGTTGATGTTTTGGTAGTTGATACCGCTCACGGGCATTCAGTGGCTGTAGTTGAAACGGTTGCTGCTATAAAACAAAGATATCCGGATATTGAATTAATTGCCGGTAATGTAGCTACTGCTGAGGCTACTGAGGAACTTATAAAAGCAGGTGCTGATGCCATAAAAGTTGGAATTGGTCCAGGTTCAATATGTACTACCAGGGTAGTAGCGGGAATAGGAGTTCCCCAAATTACTGCAGTAAATGATTGTGCTGCTGCTGCCAGTCAGTATAACGTTCCCATTATAGCTGATGGCGGTATAAAGTATTCCGGGGATATAGCTAAAGCCATAGCTGCCGGGGCAGATGTAGTAATGCTGGGAAATCTTTTTGCGGGCACAGAAGAGAGTCCCGGGGAAGTAGTTATTTTACAGGGAAGAAGCTATAAAGTTTATCGTGGTATGGGGTCATTAGGAGCTATGACCCAGGGAAGCAGTGACCGCTATTTTCAGGAGGATGCCCAAAAACTAGTCCCAGAAGGGATTGAAGGACGGGTACCTTATAAAGGTTATGTCGCTGAAACTATTTTTCAGCTTATTGGCGGCTTAAAAGCTGGTATGGGTTATTGTGGGGTAAAAAACATAGAAGAAATGAAAACTAAAGCTCGCTTTATTAGAATTACTAATGCCGGCCTGATTGAAAGCCATCCCCATGACATTAGTATTACCAAAGAAGCCCCCAATTACAGGGTTTTATAGTATTGGGCAATTTTTTATTACGGATTACAATTGCTGCTATTGTTGGTAGTATTATAGGAATTAGAACTAATTCTGCTGCTTCTAGAATGTTTGCTATTGTATGTACCGGCGCAGCACTTTTAACCATAGTGTCAACCGAGTTTTATAAAGTAGTTGATTATCCTTGGCTTGGCGATCCAGGTCGGCTATCAGCTCAGGTTATTGTTGCTTTGGGATTTTTGGGTACAGGATTAATATGGGTCTCAGAAAAACAAGAGGTAAAAGGGTTAACAGTTGCAGCTAGTATATGGTTAACGGCAATTCTGGGGATACTTATAGGTTGTGGGCAAGGAATTGCAAGTCTGATTACAGTAATTATTTTGGTAATTGGATATTTACTGTTTACGTTAAAACTTTGAAATTTAAAAAAATTATAATATCCGTTCCTTCTACATTAACATAAAGAGGAATAAGGGGTTTTACCCCTTATTGCCTTGTAATTGACGCAGGTCATTTAAAAGTTTTTCCAGGTCAACGTTGTGAGCACGAGCACCCTGCTCGATAGTCTCGAACCTTAAACCCATTCAACCCAGGCATTTGATTCCATACTTTTCGAAAACTCGGATGGCTCCCGGTATTTCCAGTACGTCCTCCAACGGAGTTTGACCATTTATCATCAAAACACCTCCTGGATAAAAATTATCCGGGGGTTTTTAACCCCCGAATGATGCGAGTTATTTCGTATTCTGCTGGGAAATGCTTCTTTCCGCTATTTCAATTGCTTTGGCTACAACTCTACCACAGTCTCTCGAGCTTACACCGCCCCAGCCCTCAGAAGCTACAATTTGATCTACTCCAAGTTCCCGGGCGATTTCATACTTGAGTTGTTCGGACATAAGGCCTTTGTTCCGTGCCATTAGAAATAACCCCCCTCAAAATAATAGAAATTAAAACTCGCACCTGTTACTATTGTGGTACGATGTAAAAAAATTATAGCTAGATTATAATTTAAAAAAAGTAAAGTATTTCACAAAAATAGTTATTTTGTATAAACTATAAGACAAATAAAGGAGGTTCAAGCTTATGAGATATGAAGGTAATATTTTTCGGCCTCCCAGCGAAGCCAGAAGTTATATTTTACAATGTACGGTGGGGTGCACTCACAATCGCTGTACTTTTTGTGCCATGTACAAAGATAAAAAATATCGGGTGAGGCCACTGGAAGAAATTATGACAGATATTCGAATGGCCGGTAGTTATTATGGTGATCTGGAAAAGGTATTCTTGGCCGATGGGGATGCCCTGGCTATGGATACCAGTGATCTTTTGGAAGTACTGAGTGCATTATACAAAACCTTTCCCAGCCTTCATCATGTGGGTATTTATGCTAGTCCCGACAGTATTATTAAAAAGGAGATATCCGAGCTTACAGCCCTAAAAGCAGCAGGTCTGACCATTGCTTATTTGGGAGTAGAAACGGGAGATCCGGAGTTATTGAAGGATATCCGCAAAGGTGTAACCTATGAGGAAATGGTAGAAGCAGGCAAAAGGGTAAGGCAGGCGGGAATCCTATTGTCAGTTACAGTATTGTTGGGATTGGCCGGGAGAACTCCCCGGGCGGTGGATCATGCGATTAAAACAGCTGAGATATGTAATGAAATGAACCCTGATTATATTGGTGCTTTAACCCTTATGCTGGTACCTCGTACCGAATTATACCGCAGGATGGAGAGAAAAGAATTCGAGCTTCCGGGACCGTTTGAAATTCTGGATGAAATGCGTATTATGATACAACATTTAGAAGTGGAAGGAACAGAATTTCGCAGTAACCATGCCTCCAATTATTTGCCTATAAAAGGGCGTTTACCGGAGGATAAACAAAAGATGCTGGACCTGATTAATGATATTATTAGTAAAAACGACCGTAGATATCTTCGCCCCGATTACCTGCGTGCCCTCTAAAAATCTTGATATAAATAAACCTATAGTATATGATAAATACTTAGCAGGTTTTGTAAAAAAGTTGAAGGCTTAGAGGGGGGTGGAAAGATGCGGTTGTTTGGTAGAAAAGATGAAGAACTATTTATGCTGTTCAGCGAAAGTGCCCGGGTAGTCGTAAGAGGGGGTGACATTCTCCAGAATGTGGTCTATGATTACAAAGACCTGGATATTAAAATGGCTAAACTAACAGCTATGGAACACGAAGGTGACCGCATTATTCAGGAACTGGTGCGCAGGTTAAATACCAGTTTTATACTTCCCTTTGATAGAGAAGATGCCTTTCAATTGGTTCAAAAACTGGCGACCACATTGGATTATATAACTGGTATTATCGACCGCATGATACTGTATAAGACGGGAGAACCGGATGAGTTAGTCAAGGAAATGGTAGATGTTTTGTGTCAGGCTTTGAAACTGCAGGAAAAGGCGCTTAATCTGCTTAAATCACTGGAAAGCAACAAGAAAGAAATCCTCTTATGCTGTGAGGAGATTAATAAACTGGAACGCAAACAGGATAGTCTCTATCGCAACGGATTGGCTTATCTATTTGATAATGTCAAAGACCCGATAGTCATTATAAAATGGCGGGAAGTATATGAGCATATAGAAATGGCTCAGGATTATATCGATGAAATAGGTCAGTTAATGAGTGACATTTGTATAAAGTACTCCTAAAATAAAAGGGAAAGAGGTCAGGGTTTAATAATTTTAGTTATTTAACCCTGACCTCTTATTTTTTTATAACCAATTGCGATAGCGGAAGAAGGCTAGCATACTAGCAACCAGGGCTACCATTCCCGCTACTATATACCATATATAGAAAGGGTTTTCACTGCCGGGAATGGTGACATTCATACCGAAGAAGCCGGTTATCACCGTTAATGGCATCATAATAATAGAAATGATAGTTAGTACCGTAATTATTTCGCTGGTTCTGCCGGTAATTATGGAATAATAAGTTTCGGTTGAGCTGTTTAACAGATCTCGGTAGGTATTGGCATTATCCAGTATATTATCCAGGTGATCCACGAGATCCAGATAGTAAGGAACATTATCTTCATTAACTAGAAATGAGTAGCGTCCATTAATACTGCCAAAAATTCTTCTCTGGGGAATTAACACTTTTCGCAGCAGAATTACCGTTCTTTTTAAAGCCAATATTTCCTCGGTAATGGTCTGTCCCCGGTTGAGGAAAATATTGTCCTCCAAATCATCTATTCTCTCACCTAACCGATGAATAATAGGGAAGCAATCATCTACAATATTATCAACTATGCGGTACAGCAAATATTCTGGTCCCCTGCCCATGGGGTCGGTATCTTTCAAGCAAACTCGGGCAACTTTACCTACTGCTGCCAATGCTACCGGATGAATCGTAACCAAATAATTTTGGCCCATAAAAACATCTAATTCGATGCTGCTGATTTCATCCTCTTCTTCGGCATCTTCAAAATAGCGCAAGGCATGAAAAACAAAGAAGTTATAATCATCATAATTATCTATTTTGGCCCGCGGGTTAAGCTGTAAACAGTCTTCTAAAGCCAGAGGATGGAAATCAAAAATTTCACCGATATAGTTTAGTTCATTATAAGAACAGTCATATAAATCAATCCAAAGTAAGCTGTTAGGATTGGCTAGCAGGGTTTCTTTTTGGGACAGGTCGACATCGTGGAACATAGTATCTTCAGCATAGTCGTAGAAATAGGTTTTAATCATACTTATCCCCTCCGTTTAGCTGGAGGGTTATCTAAAACTCCGATGGCGCAATGTAACCCTCCTTATTAACTTATCCATGTCGGTAAATAAAGATAAATATGATGATCGGGGTATAGGTTCCATTTCACCACCGCCTTTCTATTAAAGGTAGAGTCCTTATATTTTATACCTTTAATAAAGCAATGGTGTCAACCCCGGGTACAATAATCCATGAATATGTATAGTCTCCCGAAATAGAATTAAAATTATGATTAATTATCAGGTAAATGGGTAATTTAGGCAGTAGGAGGTGGACTATGCGCCATAAACTATGCCTGTTAATTATTATTGTTTTACTGGGAATGGGAAACTGTGCTTTTACCTGGAAATTGCCGAAGGCCCAATTACCTGAAGCTTCCATAGTCCTGGATATTAATGGCGAAGTAATTAACGGGCTTACCCGGGAAAACCAGTTAAATCTGAAACGAGAGCAAATCCCACCGGATTTCGTAAACGCTATTATTGCGGTAGAGGATAAAAATTTTTATCACCATCCGGGTGTGGATCCCAGTGGTATAGCTCGGGCCATAATTACCAACATCAAGTACAGGAAAATACTGGCCGGTGGGAGCACTATAACCCAGCAAACGGCAAAGAATCTTTTTCTCAGTAATGAGAAAACCTTTACCCGTAAGATTAAAGAATTGGTCTATGCTATCCAATTAGAACGAAAATACAGCAAAGACGAAATACTTACCATGTACTGCAACACTATTTATTTTGGCGAGGGTGCTTATGGGGTAGAGGTAGCGGCTAGAACCTTTTTTGCCCGCAGTGCTAACCAGTTAAGCCTGGCTCAGTGTGCTTTACTGGCCGGTTTACCTAATTCACCCGGTAATAACAATCCTTATCTGCATCCGGATACAGCTAAAAAGCGGCAGGCTGTGGTTTTACAGCGCATGCTAGAAGAAGGTAAAATAAATGCAAGACAAAAAGAGGTAGCTCTACAGGAAAAAATGGTATATGCTCGTAATTCCACCGTAGCTGGTGATGCCCCCTATTTTACTGCGATGGTAAAAGACTATCTGATAGAGAAATATGGACAACGTATGGTTTATCAAGGCGGCCTCAAGGTTTATACTACCCTTGATATTAATATGCAAAAGGTTGCTAATCAGGCAGTGGCCTCAGGGCTTCAAGGGCAGGACGAGGAATTACAGGTAGCCCTGGTGGCTTTGGATATAAGGAACGGGCATTTAAGAGCTATGGTAGGAGGACGTAATTTTAGCCACTCATCCTATAACCGGGTATATTCCCTGCGCCAACCCGGGTCGACCTTTAAACCCTTTATGTATTCTCTGGCTATAGATCAGGGCTTTACCCCGGCTGACACTATAATGTGCGAAGAAGTTAGCTATAAACTAAGTAATGGTCAGGTATATCGTCCCACAGATTACGGAAGTGAACATTATCACTGGCGCCCCTTTACGCTTAAGGAAGCAGTTATGATTTCCGACAATGTAGTGGCAGTACAGGTAAATGATATACTGGGACCTAAAAATACCGCAAAATATGTAAAAAGGTTTGGCTTCCCTGACCTGAGTCCGGTATTATCCTTGCCGCTAGGGCCAATAGCAGTTAAACCGATTGAAATGGCAGCGGCTTATGCGACTTTTGCCAACCGGGGAGTGTACAGTAAACCAATCTATATCCTAAAAATAACTGATAAACGAGGCCAGATCCTGGAAGAGAACCATATTTCGCAAAAATCGGTTATTAACAAAGAAAATGCTTATATAATATGTGATATGCTCAAGGGGGTGCTGGAACCTGGGGGAACCGGGTCCCATCTAAAAAACATTGTAGGACGAAACGCCGCTGGTAAAACGGGAACCACAGATGAGTACCAGGACGCCTGGTTTACCGGATTTACACCTCGTTTATGCTGTTCTATATGGGTAGGTTATGATTTAAACAGAAATGTCAATTTGACCGGGGGAGCCATAGCCGGTCCTATATGGGCTAACTTTATGCGGGAAGCATCAGTAGGTGCTCCCGATGAAGATTTTGACCGTCCTGCTGGTATAGATATCGTAAATATCTGCCTGGATAGTGGTTTGGTAGCCACCGAAGCCTGCCCCCGTAATATAGAAATGGCTTTTTACCAGGGCACCGAGCCTGAAGATATTTGCTATTATCATTTATCAGGCCTTGAATGGATGCTTAAAAATGAAGATAATAAAGAGCAGAATAACTACAGGCTACCCGGTAACTGGTGGCCCTAATAAATTATCATAATTTTCGCGGGTATTATAAACAATGATAAAAAATGAAGAACTATTAACTGGAATTAAGGACGCCTTTCCCATTGTCCTTGGTTACCTGCCTTTAGGTTTCGCCTTTGGGGTGTTGGCCAATCAAGTGGGGATGACGGTGTTTCAGGCTGGGCTAATGTCACTGATGTGTTTTACCGGAGCCGGTCAATATATTGCTATTGGGGTTATGCAGGCCGGAGGGGCAATTTTTACTATCATTATGGCTAACCTGCTGGTTAACCTGCGGTACTTGCTATTTGCCACCTCTATGGTACCACATCTAAAAAATGTTCCTCCCAGTCTGGCTACATTATTATCGTACGGTCTGACTGATGAGACTTATGCTGTAGCTATGACCCGTTACCAGAACCATGAGGCCACTGCATCTTATATGGCCGGGCTTAACATTACTTCACATATTGGCTGGATTAGCAGCAGCCTGGCCGGTGCTATTCTGGGAACCTTTATTAGCAATACTGATAAAATTGGTTTAAACTTTGCTTTGCCGGCTATGTATATATGCTTGTTGGTATTTGTAGTAGGTAAACGAAGTGATGCTTTGGTAGCAGGAATTAGCGCCACCCTTTGCCTATTATTTGGCTTTATTTTTCCATCAACTATGGCCAATATGTCTAACATTATTATAGCTACAATGATTGCAGCTACTCTGGGGGTAGTAATTGATGAGCGATACTAGCATACTTTTAATGATATTCGGAGTTTCCGTTGTAAGCCTTTTACCGCGTATGCTCCCGGTAGCCATATTATCCCGCTGGGAATTCCCGCAATTACTGCAAAAATGGTTGTCATTTGTGGCCCCGGCAGTTCTGGGAGGCCTGGCTGCATTAAGCATTCTGGCCCCAAAAGGATTTATCCACTTTAGCCCCAGTAATCTCTATCTATGGGCATGTATTCCTACTTTTATAGTAGCTATAAAAACGAGAAGCCTTTTTTACACCCTGCTAGTCGGTATAATAACTATGGCCTTGTTATATAATTTTGCAGGAATATGAAAGAAATAGCAGGAATATAACAGGGCAATATATAAGAATAAACATTATATGTTGAAGGGGGGGGGAGTTAATGAAAACTGCGGTTACTATATTGGCGGAAAACAGTACTCCTGCACCGGCATTCATCGGAGAATATGGTTTTTCAGCCCTGATTGAAGTAGAAGATCATAAGATACTCTTTGATACCGGCAGCGATCAGGCATTATATCATAATGCTGCCAGGTTGGGCATTGATTTAAATACGGTTGATGCTATCTTCATAAGTCACGGCCACTTTGACCATACGGGTGGACTATTATCATATTTCAAGCAGTATGGAGCCCGTCCGGTTTATGCCCATTCCGGTATTTTTGTCAGCCGTCCGCTACCCCTGGGAGGAAATAATTTTAAAGAAATAGGCTGCGGCTTTAGTCAGGAGGAACTGCTTAAGGCCGGGGCTAAACTTCATCTACGCGATGAATTCAGTTCGATTTTTCCTGAAGTATATATTAGTGGAGCAATTCCAAGGAACAGCCAGTTTGAGGATACCGGAGGTAATTTCAAAATGGTTATTAATGGGGAGACGCAGGATGACCCCCTGCTTGACGACAGTGCTCTGATTATTGATCACCCCGAGGGATTAATTATTGTGAGCGGTTGTGCTCATGCCGGAGTAATAAACATTATCGAGCATGCCCGCCAGCAAACCGGGAAGTCCCAGGTACTTGCCTTTATTGGTGGAACCCATTTAATAACTGCATCCCAGGAAAGAATAAGTCATACTATAGCAGCTCTGGAATCCCCCTTAATCTCCAAAATTATAGTGTCACACTGCACCGGTTTCTATGCCGCCGCCCGTCTTTACAATGCACTGGGAGAGCGGGTTATAAAAGGAGAAACGGGAATGAGATTCGAATTTTAAACGGTCAGGGCTTAAAATATAAAACCAGGCAGCTGGAATTATATCCTATGGAGGTGCAATGGTTGGATAATAAAAAATTCCGCCTTAATGCTAAAGATCTGCGTAAGGAATGTAGTACGAATATTTTCAAATTCAATAGTACAGCCGAGATAACACCTTTGCGAGGTATTATCGGACAGGATCGGGCCGTCAGATCTCTGGATTTTGGGCTAAATATCGATAACCCCGGTTATAATATTTATCTGGCCGGAGTATTTGGTACCGGTAAGACTACTCTGGCCCGGGAGATGCTGGAGAAAAAAGCCGCCCGGGAACCAGTGCCTTCGGATTGGTGCTATGTTCATAATTTTAAAAAACCTGATAGTCCACAGGCATTAGAACTTCCTGCCGGAAAAGGAAAGGAATTTAAAAAAGACCTGGAGCTTCAGGTACAGAATTCTATTGCTCATATAAGCCAGGCTTTTGAAGGCGAGGATTTTGAGTATAAAAAGAATCAAATCCTGACCATGTTTGTTGAAGAGACCAACCGTATGTATATTAAGGCAGATGAAGAAGCCCGAACTTATGGATTTATGATATCTCGTAATCAGAATGGGATAAGCAGTGTTCCATTAAAAAATGGGGAGGCCTTAAGCCAGGAAGAATACCTGAATATGTCGGAAGAAGAACGGGATGAATTGATGAAGAGAAGTTCCCTGGTACAGGAAAAACTTAATGAAGCCTTTCGCCAGTACCGGGAATTGGAGAAAGATATAAAAGTAAGGATTAAAGAACTTGAGCAGGAAACTGCCCGTAGTGTAATTGCCCCTAACTTTAATAAATTGCTGAAAAAGTATCGTGCTTTTGGTAAAGTAATTACTTACCTGGAAGATATACAGCAGGATTTGCTGGAGAATCTGGAGGTATTTACCAAGCCGGAGGACACATCATCTTTTAACTTGTTTCGGCATGTTAGCCGGCGCAGCCTGGAACGTCGTTATCAGGTCAACCTGGCTATAGATAATTCCGCATTAAAACATGCTCCGGTTATTTTTGAAACTAATCCTACATACTCCAACCTCTTCGGACAAATTGAGTATGAAGGTGAGTTCGGTATTCTGGCTACTGATTTTACCAAAATTAAGGCCGGATCAATCCACCAGGCTAACGGCGGTTATCTTTTGTTGCATGTATATGATATTGTCAGGAATTATTACGTCTGGGACAGCCTGAAAAGGGTATTAAAAAACCAGGCCATAAACCTGGAAAGTATAAGCCGCATGATGGGCATAAGTAATACCGAAACCCTGCAACCAGAACCTATACCGGCCAATATAAAGGTTATTTTAATTGGTGAACCTATATATTATTATTTGCTTTATGCCTATGATGAAGAATTTCAAAAACTTTTTAAAATCAGAGCCGATTTTGACGTGGAGATGGAACGAAGTCGTAAACATGTGAGCGATTATGCCCGGCTGATCAGCTCGGTTTGTGAGAATGAAAAACTAAGACACTTTACCCCCGGGGCAGTGGCGCAGGTGGTCGATTATGGCAGTCGCATGGCGGATGACCGGAATAAATTAACTACTTTGTTTAACCGGCTGGTAGAAATCATTTATGAGGCTAATAGCTGGGCCAGGCGGGATGCTTCCGGGCTGGTTGAGCAACAGCATGTCATTAAAGCCATAGAGGAGAAAAAATATCGCTCTTCTATGCTGGAGGAAAGGTCTCTGGAATTAATAAAACAAAATATACTACTGATTAATGTAGATGGATGGAGTATTGGGGAGATAAATGGTCTGGCTGTCTATGAGGTGGGAGACCACACTTTTGGACGCCCGGTGAGAATAACTGCCAAGACCTTCATGGGAGAAAAGGGTCTGGTAAATATTGAACGAGAGATATTAATGAGTGGCAGTATACATAGCAAAGGGGTCTTGACCCTGAATGGTTATATGGGAGCCCAGTATGCCCAGGATAAACCCTTATCACTTTCGGCCAGCCTGACTTTTGAACAAAGTTATCAGGGGATTGAAGGAGATAGCGCTTCCAGTGCAGAACTATATGCATTGTTAAGCAGTTTGGCAGAAGTACCCATATACCAGGGAATAGCCGTTACCGGCTCAGTAAACCAGAATGGTGAAATACAACCTGTAGGTGGCGTAAACCAGAAGGTAGAAGGATTTTTTAAAGTATGTAAAGAAAGAGGTCTAAATGGTAAACAAGGGGTAATTATTCCCCAACAAAACGTGGAACAATTAATGCTGGACCCGGAAGTAGTTGAAGCAGTTAAGGATAGAATGTTTAATGTCTGGGCGATAGAGCGTATTGATGAAGGATTGGAGATTTTAACTGGCAGAATAGCAGGGGAGCGAGATGAAGGAGGTAAGTTTCCGACAGATAGTGTGCATTATCTGGTGAACAACAAATTGACCGGGTGGAGTTATAAAAGGAGTAGTAGTGCGGTTAGGCCCGGCTATCGCCCCAATCGGGAAATGCAAAGGATAAGAAGGAGGAGGGGAAAATGAAAAAAACGCAACTATTTTGTGCCTGCCTCCTGTTAGTCACAATAATAGCTTTAAGTGGTTGTAAACTGGATACCAGTAAGCTAATCCACCCCAGCAAGGAAAAAAAAGAGCAACTTATTAAGGTTGAAATTGTATTTACCGATGGGGAAAAACTGGTCACTTATCTTAAGCAGCTGGGCCTTGAAAGTGATGCCCGAGTCTATGTAGGAGGGCCTTCCACTAATTATTACTACGATGCCCGTGGTAACGTGATGGGGGTATTTAATTACCAGCGGGTTCTTTACATCAGGTTATTACCTGAAGGCGAAAGGAATAGCGGCAGTAATTAAACTTGGGCACCCAGGTCAAGGTAGGACAGTCAGGGAGAAAGGAGTGTCGGGCAAGAAATGAATTTACTGGAAAAAGTTGAACAATTACTTCGCAAAACCTCTGTTAAGGTACGCCTGATTCTGGCGTTTACTTTGATATTGGCTGCAGTTACAGGTGTTATGGGGATTTATGCCACCTGGGTAATGCAGGATAAAATTACTTTTACCGCCCAGGAAAAGTTGAAATCTGATCTGGCATTAGGTGAACATATTATTGATATGGTTTTTCCTGGCGATTGGGAAATAAAGGGTGGCCTTTTATACAAAGGCGGAGTCTTAATGGAAGAGAACTATCAGGTTGTTGACGAAATTGGTAAACTAACCGGGGATACGGTAACTATATTTAAAGGTGATACCAGGGTATCCACCAATGTTATGAAGGATGGGGAAAGACAGGTTGGCACCCAGGTTTCCGCTGCGGTCAAAGATGCGGTTATAAATAATGGCCAAACATACATAGGCCGGGCTGAAGTAGTTGGTACCTGGAATGAGACAGCGTACGAACCAATTAAAGATCGGGAAGGTAATGTTATTGGTATATGGTATGTAGGGGTACCTGCGACCCCTTATGATAACCTGGTCGATCATTTTCGTACCAGTATGATCATTTATTCGGTAATTGGTATTGTGGCCGGCTTTATAATTGCTTTTCTTATAGCATTTTCCGTATATATGCCCCTGCGGCGTATTGGTAATGCTGTTCAGGAAACCAGTGAAGGCGACCTGACCCAGCGTATTCCTACCCGGGCCGATGATGAACCAGGCAGATTGGCACAAAGGGTAAATATCATGGTAGAGAAAATGTCTGATTTAATCAGAAAGACTAATGAGCTTATACATAACGTAAGCCAGTCCAGTTCCCAGCTTTTAACCAGCTCAGAAATGAGTGCAACAACTATGGAAAACATGAACTCCCGGGCTAACGAAATGAGAGCCAGTGCTACTGCCCAGGCTGAATTGACCAGTCGTTCCAAGGTCGCTATCGGTGAGATGTCGGCAGCTATTCAACAGGTAGCAGAAAATGCTCAGGAGGTTTCAGGTTCTGCAATATCAGCTACATCGCAGGCTCAGGAAGGAGAACAGCAGATTGAAAAAGCGATTAATCAGATGAATGTGATTAGTCATACGGTAAATTCAACTGCTACTATAGTGGAGGGATTAGGTTCCAAATCTCAAGAAATTGGGCAGATTGTTGATCTGATTACTAATATTGCTACCCAGACCAACTTGCTGGCCTTAAATGCAGCTATAGAAGCTGCTCGTGCCGGTGAGCAGGGTAAAGGTTTTGCTGTAGTAGCGGAGGAAGTACGGAAGCTAGCAGAAGAATCAGGTGAAGCTGCAAAGCGTATCGCTGATTTAATAAAGGAAATCCAGGGAGAGGCTAACCGGGCAGTTAGTGCTATGCAGGATGGAACCAGGGAAGTAGCCAATGGTACCGAAGTAGTTGCCAGTGCCGGAGAAGCATTTGAGCACATTATTAAGGCAGTTTCTACGGTAAATGAACAGATTCAAGAAATGTCTGCGGCCAGTCAGGAAATGGCTGCCAGTGCTGAAACGGCTATTGATTCTATTGAGAAAACTACTGATGCGGCAGAAGGCAATTCCCAAATTGCCGAAAACATTAGCCAGCTGGCCCAGGAACAGATGGCCGGAATTGAAGAAATTAACGCTTCCCTCGATAAATTGAATCTGATTATAGGAGATCTGCAAGAGGCTGTATCCTATTTTAAAATTTAGGATTGTGGATATTAATTTAAAAATGGCAATGACCCATTCCGGGAATCCGGGGTGGGTCTCTTTTTGCATTAACGTCAAGCCGTTTATTAATATTCTAACTGTGGATTTATTAGTATAATGATATTATAAGAAGTTAACCGGGAGGGGTAAAAATGAATTACATTCAGGCTCGCTGCTTAATGTGTGGGAAAATTGAGGACGTAGGTGAAGACCACCAAGATTATGTTAAACTAGTAAAACAGGAAAAAGCCCCAACATTTATCTGTGATATATGCAGAAACCGGGTACGGTACGAATCTGATGAACAGAGAAAGCCCAAAAAACCAATGTAGTATCAGGGAGGTCAGAAGTGGAGAACATTAGTATAATTGGAGACGGGCAGGGTAAGCTGGCGGCCTATTGCTTTATGCCAGAAAATGAGTGCCGCTACATACTTATAATTTGTCACGGTTTTCGGGGTGCTAAAGAAAACGGTGGACGCATATTTACCTTTGCCGAAAAGTTAAATAAGCTGGGCTTGGGAGTGCTGGTTTTTGATTTTTCCGGCAGTGGGGCCAGTGATGGAGATTTTGCCAATATTAGTCTTTCCAGTCAGGTAAGCGACCTGCGCCAGGTTATTGATTACGTGGACTCAAACTACAATCGGCAGTTGATACTGTTAGGGCGTAGTTTCGGGGGGAGTACGGTACTGGCGGCAGCCGGTTATAATGAAAAAGTGGCTGGATATATCTTTTGGTCCACACCGGTCAAGCTTTATGAGACCTTTACCGGCATAGTAGAGGAATTCGCTCGTCTGGAGGCCGGCGAAGAACTGGAAATCAAAGATGAGGCCGGCAGCTTTTGGCTCAAACCTTCTTTTATAGAAGACTTAGCTCATCATGACATGGAAAACTATCTGCAAAAAATTGAAACCTGTCCAGCACTTGTCATTCACGGCGCTACAGACGAGGTGGTGGACCCCGCCAATGCCCTGTACATTTATGAAAACACCCCGCATACCGAGTTGCATATCATTTCCGGTGCTGATCACCGTTTTACCCAATATATTAAAGAACGAGAAGACTTAACCTTAAACTGGTTACAGAGGACCTTTTTATAAATAACAATGATTGCTTAAATCTTTAAAATTTTCTATAAAAACAAAAAGCACTTCCTAATACCCCTGGAAGTGCTTGTTTTTCATATGGTACGCCTGAGAGGAATCGAACCTCCGCAACCGGCTCCGGAGGCCGGTGCTCTATCCACTGAGCTACAGGCGCATAATGCATTAATGATTATACCAAAATTATTGTGGTTGGTCAAAGTTCTGGCAAGATTTTTGAACTGGTTGCCGATGCTGGCTGCTGACAACTGATAACAACAGGCCGAGCAAACAAATAGCAGCATTTATCCGATATACCCAGGCACTGGCCCCGGTATAAGCTAGCATATAAGGCAGGCCCTGTAGTTTATGATTAAACAATATGGTAAAGGTGCTGACAGAAGCCGCAATACCCAGGGCAAATCCGAAGTTTCTTACAGTTGCAATAAAACCCCCGGCATAGCCCGCTTTTTCTTTAGATATAGACCCCAGGATGGAACTGTTATTGGGGGAACCGAAGCTGCCCATTCCTATACCCAGCAGCAGCAGGCCTGCAGCTATCCGGGGCAAATCATAATTAGTACTCAGGGTTGAAAGAATAATATGCCCGCAGCTCATGAGCAAAAAGGCTGCGGAAGTCAGTCGGGGAGCACCAATCTTATCAGAAAGATTGCCGGCTAAAGGAGCAGTTAGAGCCATAGATACGGGAGTAATAGTCATAATCAAACCGGATGTAGCGGGGGAGAGATGCAGCAACTTATCCATATAAAATGGCAATAAGAAGATGGCACCAGTTTGGGTAGCATAAGAAAGAAAGGACATTATATTTCCATAGGTAAAATTCTTTATGTAGAAAAGATGGAAATCCAGCAGTGGATAAGGGTGCCGTTTCTCCACCAGTATGAATAGCAACAAAAAGAGGATACCCAGGAAAAAGAGGTTGTAGTTTATTGATGCACTTTGAGAAAGGCCCAGCAGCAGCAGGGTAGCCGCCAGAGCAAATAGCAGATTACCGCGCAGATCGAATTGCGCTTGCCCCGAGGCAGGGGAGTCAACCGGGAGGTAGCGGGTAGCCAGAATAAAGCCAGCCAGGCCAATAGGGATGTTAAGGAGAAATATTACCGGCCAGGAAAATTGGGCTACTAGCAGTCCTCCCAGGCTGGGACCAGTCATATTACCTATACCAACAATACTGCCAGTAATACCCAGGGCTTTGCCCCGCTCTTTAGCCGGGAATGCATTGGATACAATACCAATACCGGTAGCCATCATCATGCTGGCTCCAATTGCTTGAAATATCCGGGCAGCTATCAAAAACTGCAGGGCAGAGGCCAGGCTGCAAAGGAAGGAACCTATGGTAAATACCAGAAAACCATAGGTGTAAATCTTGCTGCTGCCCTTTTGATCACCCAATTTGCCAAAAAATAAGAGGGTAGCAGTAATAACCAGCATATAAGCGGTAACCACCCATTGCACCTGCTGCATGGAGACTGACATACTTCTGGCAATAGTGGGGTTGGCAATATTAAGTATACTGCCATCCAGGGTGGACATGAATATGCCGACACAAATTACAATTAATACCTTCCATTTAGCTTCCAGGGCTACCATTCCTTTTTCGTTTGTATGATCGAAAATATAAGGACTTCTCTAGAATAATTATGTAAAAAACTGAAGTACATACATATTTATAAAAGCATTCTTTAACTGTGCAAAGAATACCTTGTTTTTGGCTAGAGTTGGGGAACAAAAATATGTTGATAGAAAATGGATTAAAGCAAGGTAATAGTAGTTGAAGATGTAATACGGGGTAAAGAAAATAATCTTAAAATCTGAAATAAATAAAGGGATTAAATTTTTCACCCATCAAAAATATTAGTGAAACTACAAAGATAGCTAGAAGACAAAAATCATACATGTATTTGAGCCGGTTGTTACTTCCAAATTCAATCCTTTTCACAACATTTTTAAAGAAAGGTAACGATGCAATAAAAGCAATAATCAAAAATGGCAATGCATGTAACATATCTTGATAAGTAAACAGTAATGAATCTACGGCAGTTTTATGATAGGAAAACATTCTTTCAAGATAGAAAATTAAATTATTTAAGTTCTCGATTCTAAATAATACCCATCCGACTACAACAAAGAACAAAGTAAAAATGTGCTGTAAGAATTTTGGTATATGAATCTGATAAGACCGTATTATGTATTTCTCAATGATCAGCAATAATCCATAATAAAGTCCCCATAGAATAAAGTTCCAACTGGCTCCATGCCATAGTCCGGTGAGAAACCAGACTACAATGATATTACGCAAAGCCCATTTTCGATTACCTCCCAGGGGTATATAGAGATAATCTCTAAACCAGGTACCTAAAGAAATATGCCATCTTCGCCAGAACTCGGTAATACTCTTGGAAATATAGGGATAATTAAAATTCTCAAGATAATGGAAACCAAACATTCTTCCCATGCCTATAGCCATATCACTATACCCTGAAAAATCGAAATAAATCTGGAAAGTGTAAGCAATTGCGCCTAACCAAACCAATAGAGTACCGGGATCACCACTGGTGCTGTTAAAAATTGCATCCGCAATAATCCCCATTTGATTGGCTATAAGAACCTTTTTGCCAAGGCCAATTATAAATCTCTTAAGGCCTGTAATAAAATCCGAAAAGGACTCTTTTCTATTCTCCAGTTCATTTTCAATGGTAATATAGCGTACAATAGGGCCGGCAATTAACTGGGGAAACATTGCTATATAGGTTGCCAGGGTAATGATATTTTTTTGGGCTTTAATATTTCCTCTGTAAACATCAATAATATAAGACAATATTTGAAATGTATAAAAACTAATACCTATTGGTAATGGTAACTTGCGAAGGTAAATATTTGTGCCAAAAAGCTGGTTTATATTATCAACTAAAAAACCGGAGTATTTAAAGAAACCTAGCAGTCCCAGGGCAATAATGACCGAGAAGACAAAATAAATTTTTGCGTTGGTTTTATTACCGTTTTGCCTTTCTTTTTCAACCAGTTGAGCAAATAGAAAACCACTTAAAATTGAAAAAAGCATGAGTACAATATATATCGGTTCTCCCCATGCATAAAACAAAAAAGAAGCCAACATTAATAGGAGGTTTTTCATTTGCCGGTTTGGCATTATAAAATACAGGATAAGTACAATCGGTAAAAATAGGAAAACAAACGTCAGACTGGAAAATACCATCTATTACTACCCCTAGTCATTTATCAAAAAAACATCATTGGCGTAAAAATATAGATAACCTAAAAATAAAACCTGACTAATATTTTTATCCTTGATGAAGTTTCCAAAATCAAAACGCTGCCCACAATCTCTTTGATAATACCTGAGATCTATAATATAGGTATTATTGTAGTGGGCTGCAATCAACCTGTTAATTGGATTGGAAAAAGATTCGGAAAATATAACGATATTTCCTTTTTCCGGCTGATTAAATCTAAACTCAATCAGGCCATGATCACCGCCATTGCAAGCGCCGTAATGATTATATCCTTGTTTATGTGAATAATTGCCCTTTTCATAGGCTTGGATTCCCCCATAATATCCTGGTTTATGGTTAATATAAACTTTGTGTTGCGGAACCGTTACCTTCAATGCCCCAAAAGTATCAAAAATAGTGTAATCATCCAATTTTCTTGATTTATATCCATTAAACTTAAGGTCATTGAACATAATGGTTTCAGCATCAAATAGCTTTTCGCTATCTCCTTTCAGCAGAGCAACAATCTGCTGATATCCTTCATATTGTCCAGCATAATTCCAATGGTGATCTGTTTTAAAAAATCTTCTTTGATAATCCGCAAGTGAATTTATAGCTAAATTATCAAACTTTATCTGGTCATTGAGGCGACTTTGAAAACTATCTGCTAAATCATGATCGTTTTTCTTATTAATGAAATCTACGTCCACATCTGTTTCTATGTAAAAACAGTAAAATCCAATACTTGGATAGTTATCAACTAAACGATTAATATTATTTGCTTTCTTCTCAAAAAGTATATTGGCTTTTTCAATTGGGTGCTTAGGAAATATTAAATGATGTGAATCATCAAGCTCCATCAATCCGTTACCTCTGGGTGTTAATGTCACTGGAAAGTTATCTATTGGTTCGGGTTTCGGCTCCTTTGGTTTTTCCGTTTGTGGTTTTTCCTGGTTTCCTTTTAAATATTTTAAGGCGGAAACAACTAATCTAGTATTCGTATTTTTTACATTATTGTACATTCTTTTCAAAGATTGTCCGAAAACAAGTTGATCGGATAATGCTTGCTCCAGATTGGTTTGATATGTTGTAGTCATAAATGAAGATAGTGAAATTGGAGGAAAACTCTTTAATTCTCTATTTTCTAAAGTAGATTCAGCTTTAGTACCTCTTACAAATATACCGCCTGTTAAACCTATAATCATCACTGATAAAATAAGAAAAAAAATTAACCCTCTTTTCAAGCTAGCCTCTCCATTCTTTGATCAGAAGTATATAAGTAAAATTGTATATACAGATCCCAAACTTATAGCAAAACAAATAAGAACACCTTCAACAACAGTTGCTGAAAGTGCCTAATTTCATAAATAGTACACTAAGAGGAATTTTTTATAACCCACTCCGAAGGCCCGGTGCTTTATATACCTAAATATAGGCATACAATATGCTAAAGGGATTATAACAAAATTATACTAATTGCTGGGAGTTCTAGCAAGAAGTTTAAAGTTGTTGGGAAGCAAATTTCCTGCATGATTTCTAAGGCATTATCGAAGGGGTAAGGGTAAGGAATAAGTCTTAAACTATTTTATCGGCACCCGGATAATAGCATCTGCCAGGCAGCGAATAGATTTTTCGGCCTCATCCTGGGTGGAGTTTTCGGTTCCTACTTCAAATAGCAGTGCAGTAGGATAGAGATCCTGGTTGTAGTCTCCCATACCCATAAAAATTCCTCGCATCAGACCAGGGTGTAATTCATCCGCTTTGGCCTTAATCCGTTTAGCATAGGCCAGATTAGTCTGCATATTAGGATTGGAGCGTCCTATAACAATCATAACCCTGCCGATTTCGACTCCATTAACAATGCTTAAATAGGCGTCCCGGGGGGCGGAATCACGATGAACGTCAAAAACAGCATCCGGTCTTTCTTTCAAGAGCTGAAAAACGGTACGCCGGGAGCGGCTATAGGCATTGATATTGTGTGGATCGTGTTTATTATAGCTGTGGGTTGTACTAATACCCCCCATCTCCAATGCATCTCTAAAGGCTTCGCCCACCTTGTAGATATCTCCATTACCCGGCCGGGAAAGAACTTGGGAAGTATACAGATAACACTCATCGCTGTGGGTATGATATATAACCATATGCCTGCCTCTTCCACCTAAAAAGCCCTGAGCAGGAATTGCAGCTGATGAATGGGCTAAAAAACCGGAAGGACTATCTTGCTCTTGGTTTAAGGATACTTGATTTTTTTTAACCCGGGCCACCGCCTGGTTTCCTGATACGCTTATGATTATATAATGAATATTGGTGTCACTAATATATTCATCTTTCTCATGAACCGGTATTCCTGTTTCTAATATGACGTTACCTTCGCTGTCGCGAACAGTAACATAGGTAGCGGGGGCAGTCTCATCTACCGGTTTAAACGGTGGAGCTTTGGGGGTAGAAATTACATTTATTATATAAGCACCAGCCATGACTGCAAGCAGTATGGAAAAGAAAAGAGCAATGCGTTTCTTATTAATTGTATCCATAAAAATAAAACCGCCTTTTCACCGTAATCATTAAGTATTTTGTGAAAAAGGCGGTTAACTTATGCAATTGTTCTAATCCATATCTGCCGATTTTTTGACGCAGATTTATTAAAGATTAAGGTTCATAAGTAGTTTAAAATGAAGAGAAATGCGGAGCATTTCTTCGATAATTCAAAATTAAAAATTCTTAATTCATAATTAACCTCGTTATTCCGGGTTACCACTACCTATTGCCATACCTCTTCCTTCTGCTCCCACCACTTTAATTTATAAATTAGTATCCCAATTGGCCAGATATTCTTCCTGTTCCTTGGTAAGCTGGTCAATTTGGATTCCTTCCGCCTGCAGTTTTAAGCAGGCTACTTTCTGGTCAATTTCTGCGGGCACATTATAGACATGATTACCCAGGCGTTCGTGGTTTTCAATTACGTAAAGAAGTGACAGGGCCTGCAATGAAAAACTTAAATCCATTACTTCAGCCGGATGACCATCACCGGCAGCCAGGTTTACTAATCTGCCTTCAGCTAGCAGATAAAGGCGACGCCCATCAGCCATGACAAATTCTTCGATATTATTTTTCAGTACCCGGGTGCTGACGGCCAGGCTATTCAAATCCCCTTTACTAATTTCCACATCAAAATGACCGGCGTTAGCCATAATGGCATTGTCCTTCATTACTTCCATATGTTCTTTGCGAATGACATTAACATTACCGGTGACTGTAATAAAAACGTCTCCCCGGCGAGCAGCTTCAGCCATGGGCATTACCTCGAAACCATCCATAATAGCTTCGTTGGCCTTAATCGGGTCTATTTCGGTTACAATTACCCGTGCGCCCAGGCCCTTGGCGCGCATGGAAACTCCTTTACCACACCATCCATAACCGACCACTACCACCTCTTTACCTGCTGCCACCAGGTTAGTAGTACGATTAATTCCATCCCAGACGGATTGGCCGGTACCATAGCGATTATCAAATAGGTATTTCATATAAGCATCGTTAACGGCCATCATAGGAAATAGTAAAGCCTGATCATTATCCATGGACTTGAGGCGGATAATACCGGTGGTAGTTTCTTCACAGCCGCCGATAATATTTTTGGCTTGTTCGGGACGATCCTTATGCAGGGTGGACACTACATCGGCACCGTCATCAATTATGGCATCAGGCTGGCAGTCCAGCATTAACTGCATAAAGTGTTCATATTCTTCAGTACTCTCACCATGGATAGCAAAAACGGTAATTCCTGAGTCAACCAGAGCGGCTACCACATCATCCTGAGTAGATAAGGGGTTACTGGCACAGGCAACTACATTGGCTCCGGCAGCCTGCAAGGTTTGCAGGAGATACCCGGTTTTGGCTTCCAGGTGAAGGCAACAAGCTATAGTTTTATTTTCTAGCGGACGAGTTTTTTCAAAATCCTCCCTCAAGATATTTAATACCGGCATGTATTGTTGTACCCATTCCAATTTCTTATAGCCGTACGGTGCGAGTGATAAATCCTTAATAATTGACTGTCTACCAGGAATTTGTTTTGATGCAATGTTCATCTAATAACCTCCAAGTTTAAATACTGATTTGCAAACATATTGTACATATAGAACATTATAGCAAAAAAACGTACAATGAAAATCGATTATCTGGTAAAATTATTTAATAAGTGGTTATTTAAATGAGGGAATATCTTTGAAGGTTTTATTATTTAGCTGGGAATATCCTCCCCATATGTTTGGGGGATTAGGTCAGCATGTTTTTGACCTGAGTCGTTTCATGGTAAAACAGGGAGCGGAAATACATATTATAACCCCAAGGGTTGAGAATTACCCTGATTACCAGGAAGAAAACGGAGTACATATTCATAGAGTGGGCAGTTCATACCTGGAGGGGGAGAATTTCAAATCCTGGACCTTCAGGTTTAACAGTGATGCCATCCGCGAAGCGGTAAATATAAACACCCGTATTGGCGGTTTTGACATCATTCATGCTCATGATTGGCTGGTAGCTTATGCCGGGCGGTCGGTCACCAAAATATTTGAAATTCCGCTGGTGACTACCATCCATGCCACTGAACACGGGCGTAACCTGGGTTTACATAACCGTATGCAACTGGAAATAAATGAAATAGAAAAAAACCTGGCTCTGGAGGCGGACCGGGTAATCTGTTGCAGTCAATATATGCAGGATGAGATTACTTCTTTATTTGGGCGTCCCCGGGAGGATATAGTTATTATTCCTAACGGGGTTGATCCCGATATTTTTTTGGCCATACCTGAGAAGCCCAGGTTTAATATCAGTGAAGAAGATAAAGTTATCGTCTTCCTGGGTCGGCTGGTACCGGAAAAGGGAGTCTGGTATTTGCTTAACAGCTTTCCCCAGGTATTGGCAGAAGTGCCCCAGGCTCGCCTGTATATTGGGGGAAAAGGACCTTTGCTGGCTGAGCTAAAAAGGCTTGCGCAGAAACTGGGTATAGAAGATAAAGTTGTATTTACCGGGTTTATTTATCATGAAGAACGCAATTTTATCTATCATAAGGCCCGGGTAGCAGTATTTCCTAGCTTGTACGAGCCCTTCGGCATAGTAGCACTGGAAGCTATGGCCACCAGAACACCTGTTATTGTGGGAGATGTGGGTGGATTGGCGGATATAGTGGAAGATGGGGTTACCGGGTTAAAAGTTAATGCGTCCAATGAAGTGGAGTTGGTTAGAGCTATTACCAGGGTGCTGAACGATGAAAGCCTGGCAAACAACCTTTGTAGTAATGCCAGTGATATAATTGCTTCGGTTTACAACTGGGAGGTTATCGCCCGGTCCACTATCAGGATTTATGAACAGGTTTTAGAGCAAAAGGGGAAGAAGTTATTTGATTTAGGTTAGTTTCTGGTCTTCTAATCTACGGATAGTTGAGTGGAGGAAGGGTGGGGCCAGGTGAGTTCAAAAATATTACTGGTTTTACATAGCCATATTCCCTATGTCAAAAGGCAGGGAAGATGGCCATTTGGTGAGGTATGGCTGTTTGAAGCCATTGCTGAGACGTATATCCCTCTCTTACAAGCCTGGCTCCGGTTAAAGGAGTCAGGTATCAATAATGCCCTGTCGTTTAGTTTTAGTCCTACTCTTTTGGAGCAACTTCGCTCCACCTATATACAAAATGAGTTTATTGCCTACCTGCAGGAACGGGAAGCGCTGGCACTGGAAGACGAACGTTATTATATGTCCAGAGGCGAAAAGGAAATTGCCCAGATAGCGTCTTTTTACCGGCGTTTTTACCGTGATACCCGTCGCGATTTTATAGTTGAGCTTGATAAGGATATTGTGGGAGCTATAAAAAGAGTGCAGGATGAGGGTCAGGTTGAAATTATTACTACTGCTGCCACCCATGCCTACCTGCCTTTGCTGGATTCCTCTGGTTTGGAGTATCAGGTGAAATGGGGTAAAAGGGTATATGAGCATTATTTTGATCGTGAGCCTCAGGGGTTTTGGCTACCAGAGTGTGGGTACTTTCATGGTATAGAGGATATCCTGATTGAAAATGGTTTTAAATATTTTTATGTTGATAGTCATGCTATCGAAGGAGGTAAACCGATAGAGGTATTCAGCGAGGGGGGCGAAGAAGCGGAAGTGGAAATTGCCACCTTTGCTCGTACTGGCTTAAGTACCTACCGCCCCTACCGTATTAAAGACAAAGATATAACTGTTTATGGCCGTAATTCCATGGTAAGCCACCAGGTCTGGTCGGCTGACTATGGTTACCCCGGGGACCCGGACTACCGGGAGTTTCATCAACAGGATCAGCGTTCCGGCTTTAAATACTGGAAGGTTACCAATCGCCGAACCCTTGAGGGTAAACAGGTATATAATCCTGAACAGGCCGCTTTAAGGGCAAAACAGCATGCGCTTCATTTTGTAAGAAGCCTGGAAGAAAACAGCCGCGAAGCCAGAAAACTAGGATTTACAAACCCATCCATAGTAGGTTGTTATGACACGGAACTCTTTGGCCACTGGTGGTGGGAAGGAGTAAGCTGGCTGGAAGAGGTAATAAAGGAGATAGATCTAAGCAGCGAACTGGAATTGGCTCTGCCTCATCAGGTGGGACCGGCAAAACATGAAGCTCAGGTTTTTGAATCCTCCTGGGGTATGGGAGGAAAACATTATGTCTGGGATAATAACGAGACGGCATGGATGTGGGAGATAATTAAAAAAGCGGGCAAGGAATATGAAGCCTTGAAAATATATGCTGATGGCAGCGATTTACATACACTGGCAGTGTACCAGGCCCTCAAGGAGTTAATGCTTATCCAGAGTAGTGACTGGTTGTTTATGGTAAGTAATAATCTTACCCGGGATTATGCGATGAAACGCTTTTTCGAACATTATACCAAGCTATTGCGGCTTAGCAATTGTTTACGCAGCAATAAAACAGATGATGAATTTGCTAAATGGCTGCACCGGATTCAGCATGAGGATGATTTTTTCAACCAAATTTCACCAGGAGGTTTAATATGAAAGGTCATATTGCATTTTGCCCCCATTTTCACCAGCCTCATTTTCAGTTGTATAAAACCAGAGAGGAAGCTTATACTAATTCCTATTTACCCTGGCTAAAACTACTCCAGGATGCTGTAAACCTGGATTCCTTTTATATTAATCTGCATTTTTCCGGACCTTTTCTCTATTGGATCAGGGATCAGAAAAAAGAGTACCTGGATACATTTAACCGGCTGATGGCCAGTGGCAAAATCGGCATCATTGGTGGATTGGCTGATGAGCCCTTTATTCAATTGTCCTCTCGGGTAGATGACTACTTGTTTCAGTTGAAAAAATACGACCAACTGCTGCAAGAAACTATAGGGATAAGTGCATCTGAATGGCAGGGTATCCACCTGGTTGAACGGGAATGCGGTGAAAGTGTACTCCGGGAGGTTACCCGGGCAGCATCATTAATTCAGGCACCGGCTATTTATTACCTGGACGTGGAGACTTTTTACCAGGAGCATTTCTCCTATCCGGGTTCGGATAGCGACTATTGCCTGAAACATTTTGGCTTTAATGACCCGGTATCTATAACTACCATTAGCCATATTCCAGAGCAGATGCTTTTCTTTCCCCTGCGTGATGAGATAGGGGGACAGGCATTTCATGCTATGCCCATACATAGCCAGTTTCGCTATCAGCTTTTAAAAAGACAGGGTTTTACTGCTGGCGATAACGTACGGTTAAAGCCAGCTCACTACTACTTTTATATCAAAGACGCTCTGGAAAATGCTTATCAAATGGTTAAAAGTTATGGACGGGATATAGAACCGCTCCTGCTTATTTTTGAAGATGCGGAGAAATTTGGACAATGGAGTAAGGATCCCGAAGGTGACCGGGAGTGGTTACTGGAATTTTTCTGCCTGGTAGATAATGACCCCGATATTAGTTTTACCGGACTTAAAAGCTATCTTAAGTCCCAGAGTTATTTGGATAGTTACCCCGTTGCCAGTAGTCGCAGCTATATTGAGTGGGAGAATTGGACGGCTAAGCGGGGAATAAGGGGAGTAACTTATGGTGATGAAAGGTTGCGGCGGGTAATTTGCCGCTTACGCGATGTGGAAGCATTACAGGAACGCCTGGAGAAATTAATTCTGCAATCTTTTCGCGACAAAATGGAAATTGAACTTCCTGCCCCTATGGATGGTATAGTACAGCGGTCTTTGCTGGAATCAGCGGAAAGATATGAATTAATATCTTATATCCTGCAACAATATTATGAACCCCAGTTTAAAGAGGATTATGAACTGCTTAACCGGGTTAGAAATCTGCTTTATCAGGAAGACCCTAAATGGGCCAGCCGCCATCCGGTTTATGGTTCATCTCCCTATTATGATGTCCAGGGTTTGGCCTATATGGAAATGGTGATAAAAATATTACGTTCCCGACTGGAGATGATTAATGCCGGGGATTCTAAGCTTTTAGCGGTTAGGGATTGGGATTATGATGGTAAAAACGAGGTATTACTGGAGAATGAAGAACAAACTCTGGTTTTAGATAGTGAGGGTGGCTGTATTAGCTACCATCATGTTTTGGCTCCGTCGATTAAGAACGATTACTCGGCTATGCGAGAGATTATTGCCGGCGATTTGGGTACCATAAAGGCTTATAATTCTGTTTTCCGCTATTCCTACCCCCTGGTATTTACGGAGACTGACAGCAGCATAAGCTACCAGTTTTATGAAGAAGGGGGACGACGTGAACGTTGTCGTAATTCTCTGCGTTGTGAAGTTTTAATTGAGAATAATAACGAATTGTTTAGCCTGGGCGATTTTGATCTGGGAATCTATACTATAGATGAAGAGCCTGACAATGATTCGAATCAGCGGGTAAAAATGAGCTGTTCCCAGACTATAGATATTATTGACAATATGCCTTTAAAAATAGATATAGAAAAGGAATTCTGGTTAAAGGAGGGATCTTTACAGGTAAATATCAAGGCCCAATGCTACGGAGGAGAGAAGTTTAACCTGATTTTGGCTCCCCAATTGGTAACTTCAGCAACACCTTCAGATGAGGTGGAATTCAAGCCTCGGGCAGGTCTGGGTTTAATCTATACTTCAGATGAAGAACGAAGTGAGTGTTATGTACAGGATTTATCCCGGAGTACAGAGGACGGATTGGAGTTTTATAACCAGAAAACCATAGTTAAACGGCCGGAACAAATTGACTACATATACCAGATTCGGAGCGGTGATGGTAATTGTTATAACAATCAGATAAGCCTGAACCTGGAATCAAATAACCGCTTGCCTTATCTGTATATTGAACCGGCGGTAAAACATTACTATAAAAATTACGTTTTTCCCGACCAAAGCCGACTGGGTTATCATAGTTCGGGCTTGATGATTAGACCCGCTATACGTTTTCAAGATGGTCAAGCCGATTGTAAAATAGGTATAAGTTGGAAGATGGAGACTGATTTTAACGAAAACGATTATCAGCAGTTCATCTGGCTGGCAGGTGGAAACAACCCCGGTCTGGAGCCGGCATAAATAAAAAGGGGGTCATATAATGATTTTAGAGCAATTTTTTAATTACTATTTTCAATCCATAGATGAGGATGTTTTAAAACAGTACCGTGAACTCCTTCCCGGCACTATCGATTTAGCTGGAACTTATGCCGGACTATTTTCTCGCAGTGATGAAGAGGCGATTGCCTTCCTACTGGATTTTCATGATCTTACCGCCCGTTTGCGTCAGGAGAAACCGGAACAGGCCATTCTTTTTAATGTACATAAAAATGTCTGTTTTCCTTTTTTTATGGAATATATCTGGAAAGTAATTAGCGAAGAAGAACGGCAAAAAATGCAGGAGGCTTCAGGCAGTCAAGATATTAAAGAGATTACTGTCAGGTTGCAGGAAGATTTGGCCCTACGCAACTGGTTCCGACAGGAAATAGGATCTTCGTTAAGCCAGCAGGATCTTTTTACCCTGAATGAAATTATTGCCCTGCAAAATTTTTCTTCTGGCGGGGAGTACTCCTTTCTAAAATACGTTTACCCCCAGGTGCAAAGGATGCAGGGTCGGGTATTGGATGCTGGCTGTGGCGCAGGTTTTGCCACTCTGGTAATGAGTCAGTTTCTTACGGTACATTCGGTAGATGCCTGCAAGGCCAGATTGGAAAGGGCTATGGCTCTATCCTCCATGATGAAAAAGGGAGAGAAAAAGACTTTTCCCCGTGTTATCAGCTTGATTGAGGAAGAGCTGGGAACTATGGCGGTACAATGTGAATTTCCCAGTGCTGAGGATTTGCTGGCAGGCACCTCCCGGGACGTAACCTTTACCGAAGGCAGCATTGACAGCCTGCCCTACCAGGAAGGATATTTTGACAGTATAAACTGTCTGGATGTTTTAGAACATACTTACTCACCCGAGGCAATTATCAAAGAATTTGGTCGGGTGCTTAAACCCGGGGGCAGGGTATTTATTACCGCCCCTACCCGTTATGGTGAAGTGGAGCAGCGCATCTGGGAGAGTATAGAAGGTACGGTTTTTCCGGCTATGCTGCATATGCATCATTTTGACCCGCAATCACTAACCGCAATGTTTGAGCGCAATGGTTTTAAAGCGGTGGAAGTGGTACCTTTTGACTTCATGAGCTGGGAGGAGTTTCTGGAAATAGGCGAAAAATCTCCGGCCCGGGAACTGGTTGAAGAACTGCGAGCTCATCCCTTTGAAGAGGTAGCATTACAGTTATTTGCGGTATATGAGAAGAAGTAATTGATATAGGCGTTAATTACAAAAGTTGCCTTGATTGTTTCTTGGAATTGAGAAACTTAATTAATTGTCTATAGTGAGGAGTAAGGAGTCCATACTTTAGGAGGGTTGGTACTATGAAGCCGGGAATAGAAATTGAGCTGGTTCAGGGTGATATAGCCAATCAGCCTGATATTACCGCTATAGTTAATGCCGCCAATGCTCAGTTACATAAGGGCGGGGGGGTGGCCGGAGCTATTCATCGGGCGGCGGGTCCGGGGCTGGAAAAAGAGGCCATACCGCTGGGGCCGATTGAGCCGGGGCAGGCAGTAATTACCGGTGGTCATAATCTGCCCAATCGTTATGTTATCCATTGCCTGGGGCCAGTTTATGGAGTTAATCGCCCGGAAGCAGAATTACTGGCCAACTGCTATCACAATGCCTTAAAATTAGCTGAGCGTTATGAAATCGACTCTATCGCCTTTCCAGCTATATCTACGGGGATCTTCGGCTATCCTTTGGAAGAGGCGGCTCAGGTGGCTATGAAGACCATTGGCGAAAGCATAGCTGATTTAAAATACATTAGAAAGATTCGCTTCGTTCTCTATGATAGGAAAACTTTAGAGGTGCATGAACGTTATCTCAAGGAAAACTTTACACGATAGCTTTTAATTTCTAATTATAAATTCTTATTTCATATTATCGCCATTCCTCATACCAGGAATAGTTAACAAGGGGAACACCATAATCACGGGCATCCCGTCTATTATAAAAATTATCGGTACCATAATAGACATCAAACCAGTACGGGTAATCCGGCCATAAACCATAATTGACATCGCCCGTATCCATCACCCTGAAAGTTTTAAACTCCTGGCCCTGGACCTTAATAGGTTTTTCCAGGTAAATTACCGTGCCAAAGGGCAATATTGGTTCCCGTGGATCACCACCGGAGTTTACCGGGTAGCGAGGATGGACAGCAATACCACCAATAAAATATTCTTTTCCATTGGCTGCCACCGGCGCACCAACTTCTTCCGTATAAGCTGTTGATTTCTGGTCTTTTACAGTAAACTTAATATACCATTTACCTTCTACCGGTTTAGGTGCCGGTTGGGGGGAGCGCTGGGGAGGTTTTTTTAAGGTAAGGGTTAATAATAAGGCCAGAGCAATAATTATTAATATTGCTGCTGCAGCCCATAACCGCATACGTTCCTTACTTAATTGCATAATCTGCCCTCCTTCTACCCTTAATTTGTGTAGTCGGAGGTGTTTTTATTATTTTAAAAAAGACCTGTTAAAAAACTTAAACTCATTTTCGAAGATACTTTTAACAAGTTAATTTTTGCCTCGACAATGCACCACTACAGAAAGGAGATGACTTCTTTAAGTGGTTAGATATTTCCACTTGTAATTATGGAAAAATTTTTTTATGACTTTCTTTTATCCTTTACCATTCTATTATGGTTTTTAGGGGTCAGAAATGGGCCACTAAATAAGGGATTGGTACTTTTTTTAGACGTAGTATTATTTATGTGTTTTGTTTTTCTTGCTATTAAATATTTCTTAAAATTTTGGCATCTGTTAAAGAAACTGTTTAAATAAATATATGGGTTACCATTTATAAGCGATGGATGAAAAAGCCGCTACGAAGCTTGGGTTCGAACCAGGTGGATTTTGGTGGCATTATTTTATCAGCATCGGCTATAGCCATTAGTTCCTGAATCCTGGTAGGGTACATAGAAAAAGCTACTTTCATATCAGTATGAACTCGTCTCTCCAATTCTTTTAATCCCCTGATACCGCCAACAAAATCAATACGTTTATCAGTCCGGGGATCCTTGATACCCAGAATAGGATCCAGGAGATTGTTTTGCAGGATAGAAACATCCAGGCTGGCTACCGGGTCACTTTCATCAAAACTGCCCGATAAAGCCTGCAGATGATACCACTTACCATCCAGGTACATACCGAATCTATGGGTTTGCTGTGGCTTATATGGTTCAGGTTTCTTATGCAAGTTAATAACAAATTTATCCTGCACTTGTTCCAGAAATTCCTGCGAAGTCAGACCATTTAAGTCCTTTACTACTCGGTTATAGTCCATGATATGCAAATCCTCATCCGGAAAAATGACCGCCAGGAAATAATTGTATTCTTCATTTCCACTATAGTCTTGATTCTGCTGCCGCCGCATCTGGCCTACATTTACAGCTGAGGCGCAGCGGTGATGTCCATCGGCAATATAAAGATAATCAACCCCGGCAAATAGAGATTGCAGCTTGTTTATAGCAACATCATCGTCAATGCACCATATAATATGGGCTACTCCGTCCTCTGAAACTACATCGTATAGAGGGGTTTTTCCCGTCCAAGAGTTTACCAGTTGGTTAATCGCAGTCTGGGCGCGGTAAGTTAAAAATATAGGCCCGGTTTGAGCATTACAGTGATCGACATGACGGGTGCGGTCCTGTTCCTTATCTTTGCGGGTAAATTCATGTTTTTTAATTATATTATTAAGGTAATCATCGATGCTGGCGCAGGCTACGATGCCGGTCTGGGAACGACCCTGCATAATCTGCCGGTAAATATAAAGATTCGGTCGGGAATCTTCCTTAAGTATTCCTTTTTGTATCATCTGCTCCAGGTTGTCCCGGGCTTTATCGTATACCTGCTGGTCATATAGATCTATGCCTGGTTCCAGGTCTATTTCTGCCTTATCTACGTGCAAGAAAGAATAAGGATTATCCTTTACCATTTCCCGGGCTTCTTCACTATCCATAACATCATAGGGAAGGGCGGCTACTTTAGCTGCCAGTTCCGGCACCGGTCGCATAGCTTTAAAGGGACAAATAACTGCCATAAAAACATCCTCCTGAAAACAATATTAACGCATAATTTAAACTGAAACTCAAAAGGTTATAATAGTGAGAAATGCGGAGCATTTCAGCAATAATTTTTAATTTTTAATTTTTAATTCTTAATTTTAAGAATATCATTAATATTATCTATCAATTCTTTAACTTCTTCCAGGGTACAATCTGCCATATGGGCAATGCGGAAGGTTTTATCCTTAAGTTTTCCATAACCATTGGAAATTTGATAGCCTCTAGCCCCCAGTTCACGGTTTAAAGCTGATATATCTATTTTGCGAGTATTTTTAATTGTAGTCAGGGTATTGGACAGGTAGCGTTCATCAGCAAAGAGCTCAAAATGTTCCCGGGCCCATTGCCGTGTATATTCAGCCATATCTATATGGCGGGCAAAACGTTGATCCAGACCTTCAGCCAATATACAATCCAACTGGTAATCCAGGGCAAACATATGGGAAAGGGAAGGTGTAGATGGATACTGGTAGTCCTTCTTTTGAATATAATCATACAGTGCCAAAAGGTCCAGGTAATAGCCCCGGCAGCGAACCTGCTGGGCCCTTTCTATAGCTTTTTGGGAGAAAGTACAAAGGGCCATTCCCGGTGGCAGACCTAAAGCCTTCTGGGTTGAGGTTATACAAATATCTATCCCCAGCTTATCCACCTCAATTTTAGAACCGCCGGCGGAACTCACCGCATCCAGGCAGAAAACTATGTCCGGATAATTTTTAATTGCACCAGCGATAGTTTCCAGCGGATTCATTAGGCCAGTGGAAGTTTCGTTATGAGTTATGGTTATCAGGTCGTATTTACCGGTTGATAATACTTCGTCAATCATTTCCAGGGTAGTCGCATTACCCCATTCAACCTCAAATAGGTCAACCGGGACATTGTTACTTTGAGCCATTTCATACCATCTTATCCCAAATGCTCCTACGGCAAATATAGCGGCTCTTTTTAAAGTACAGGAGCGTACGGCTCCTTCCATGAGACCGCTGCCGGAACTGGTTGACAATAGTATAGCTTCTTTGGTATATAACATTTCCTGCACTTTACCCGTAATTCGTTCCTGCAGCTTTGATGCATCTTTACTGCGGTGCCCAATCATAGGGGTTGCCATCTTTTCCAGTACGGCTGGTTGTACTTCAACTGGTCCTGGAATAAATAATTTTTTATGCACTTTTCTTACCTCCACATAACCTTGCATATGATTTGGTATTTATCCATCATTTTAGCAGTATTGCACCCGTATTTACAATGCTGCTTTAGAAAAATGATAAAGAGTTTTGCCTTATGAACTATAACTAAAATTTATAGATATTACGGAGATATATTATGATATAATTTATAAAAAAGTTGGGAGAGCTTAACTTGCAAACTATTAACCAGGGTCTTGAAGAAGAATTGTTTAATTACCTGGTTCATTCTATAGAGGATACACCCTATTATCAGCTGTTGGGGGTTGAGGTCAGGTTATTAGCATCTGGGTCAGCTGAATTGGAAGTAGAAGTATCCCAGCAGCATACTAATCCCCTGGGAGCAGTTCATGGAGGTCTGTATATGTCCCTGGCTGATGCTGCTATGGGTAATGCCATCAGAAGTTTGGGTATCAAAGCTGTAACAGTGGACTGTACTACCTCAATGATAGCCGCGGCCTCAATCGGAGAAGTTATTAAAGCTCAGGGATCCCTGGAGAAAGTGGGTAAGAATCTTATATTTGCCTCAGCCCGGGTAACCGCTGGGGAGAAGATACTGGCATCTAGCAGAGGTACCTTTTACCGGGTGGGGTTAATTGAAATTAATCATGGGAGTTGAAAACATGGTGTCCGACTTGTTTTATAGTGATAATTACTGTGTTTTTACCTTTGCCGCTACCGCACATGCGTTAAAAGCGGAAAAAGTATTGAAAAATCAAAAAGCTGATTTCTTAGTTATACCTACCTTACGGGAGATATCAACCAGCTGTGGCCTTTCGGTGAAGCTAAGCCCGGATAATTTGGACCGTTATTTTGCGGATTTGATGAACAACCGGGTATCTGTAGAAGGTATATATCAGGTAGAAAAAGAAGGTAAGAAAAATCGGATTAAGAAACTGGAATTATCATAGATTATTTCCTAGCGCTGCCAAAGGGCAGCTTTTTTTATGGATAGACTTAAGTATATAATTAATTGGGGATATATTTAGACTGTGAGGATTTTGACAATGGAAGGTTTTAACCCGCAAGTGATAGCAGAATACTTCGCTCCAGAGGGTAGGATGGCAGCAAGTATTCCCGGGTATAGATATCGTCAGGAACAGGTAAAGCTGGCAGAAAGCATTACCAAATCTTTTATAGATCAGGAGTTTTTGGTTTCCGAAGCTGGTACCGGTGTAGGTAAGACTTATGCCTACCTGGTTCCCGCAATTCTGTGGGCTAAGGAGCATAAAGAAAAAGTGGTAATATCCACCCGTACCCGGGCATTGCAGCAGCAGTTAACGGAAAAAGACATACCTGATATGAAAAAGGTATTGGGCACTGAATTCGTTTTCGTAGAAGCCAAAGGCCGGGAGAACTTTTTGTGCTGGAATAAATATATGAGGATAACGGCGGGCAGGAAAAGGTTGGAACCAGACGAAATGCGATTTATAGAGGCTATACTGCGCTGGGCTGAGGATACCAAACGTGGGGATCGTAAAGAACTGACCCTGGATAGCTCATTGATGAGCAAATGGGGAATCGTTGCCGCAGATCGTAAGAGTTGTCTAAGAGATAGCTGCCCTTATTCGGATAAGTGCTTTCGTTTAAAAATGTTAAAAAGCCTGGAAAAAGCCGATATTATTGTAACTAATCATGCATTACTGCTTTCCGATATGCTGGTGGAAAACAGTATTTTACCCAAGTACAGTTATCTCATTATTGACGAAGCCCACACCTTTGATCGAGAGGCTTTTGATCACTTGTCCCTGCGTTTCTCCCAGGGTGACATAAATGAAACCCTGCAATTACTGTTTACTCGGGATAAGCAAGGTGAGCATGGCTATTTGCAATACCTAAGAAAAAAATATTCGGTATTAAGCAATCTATTTACTGAAATAGTTGATTTAAGCAATGGCAGCTCCAGAATACTTCAGGACTTTTTCTATGTTCTTAAAAGAAGTTTAACGGATAAAGATTACAACTATACCCGGGTGTTACAGTGGCAGGATCAAGAAACTAAATGGATGCTTCAGGCTATGGATTTGTACCTGGAATGGCAAAACAGCATCAATCTACTGATTTCAAAATTAAACTCACTGAATGATGAGATTAAAGAAACCGAAGAGGGTAATGAGCTGGAAAACATAATACAGAGCCTGAGCGAGTATTCGTATGAGGCATCTGTAATTATGGAAGAAAACATTGACCAGCAGGATAAAATTACCTGGCTGGAATGTGAAAGGGGTCAGGTAATAGCAGTGGCATCTTCGGAACTGGATGCCGGCCAGATTTTAAATGAACGGCTTTATCACAAACTGGAGAGCCTGGTAATGGTATCGGCTACCCTGGCTATTGAGGAGAGCTTCGATTATTTTTTGACCCGGGCTGGATTAAGTTCCTTCAAAGCAGATGAGCGGGTTAATACTTTATTACAACAATCACCATTTAAATATGAGGAGCAGGCCCGGTTGTTCATTATTAATGATATACCCGAACCCGGTGAACGTGGTTTTTCCGAAACCGTAGCCAGAGTGCTGGAAGACCTCTTCCTGGCTATGGGGGGCCAGGTACTGGTTCTATTTACCGCCCGCAGCCAGCTTAAAGATATAGCTGCCATGTTAAGGCCAGATTGCGACCTGAATGGGATTAAACTTTTGGTTCAATATGAAGACGGAGAATTCAGCCATTTAGTAAATGAGTTTATCCACAGCCCCCGATCAGTACTGATGGGATTAGAAACCTTTTGGGAAGGAATTGACCTGAAGGGGGAAATCCTAAAATGTGTGGTTATTGTACGATTACCTTTCCGGCCGCCTACTGATCCATACTGCAGTGCTGCTGACCGCTATTGCCAGCTGCAGCATAAAAATGGTTTTCAGCACTTCATGTTGCCTGATGCAACCGTCCGTTTCAAACAAGGTACGGGAAGATTAATTCGCAGTGAAGAGGATCGCGGATTGGTAGTAGTCCTGGATTCGCGATTGGAAAAGAAGAATTACGGAAGAGTATTTAAAAATAGTATCCCTATAAAAGATGTCCTCCTACTGGAAAGCCGGCAATTACCTAAACACATAAAGGATTTTTTAGTAGACGCAAAATAGCAAAAACCATTTCGTTTACTCACTTGCATTGTATTCACAGCGGAATCAATTATTAATACTGTATACACAGTGTAACCTTTTTCTCTTTGACCTCATATTATACAGAGAAATCTAAAGAGCATGAAGGGGGAATACTGATGCGGGTGTATTATTTCAGAATCCCTGGTTTTTTAAGAAACATCTTGTTAAAGGTTATCAAGTAGTTGGTGAGAGAGAGGAATTCGATGTGTTGAAATAACCGGTCACAGTAGCCCCGTCCGGGGACGGCTGGTTGTACCAGCAGGAGGTTCATACCATGCCCAATCTACGAATAAAGATAGGTTGTATATTATTAATTTGTGGATTGGTATTATGGTGTTTAAGTCTATTCTGTAAGTAGATATTACGCAAATAGGCCGGGAAGTAGCTCTTTCCCGGCCCGATATTTTTACTATATTAACTAAATAGCCTGGTCGCTTAGACCGATGCCCAGTATACCTCCTAGACCACCGGCAATCAAACAAAGGGACAAGGTATACAGGAAAGTTTTAAACCCAATCAGGGAAGAATTAAATATAAAAGTTGCTATAAGCATAAGTATGAAAAAAACTAACCCCATGCTAATACCCCGGACCAGCCCTTTGCTGCCATACGATTTGCTTACATAACAGCTGCACCAGAATATACCTACAGCCAGAATTATATTTCCCAGAGTAGGCATAACCGTCTCTTTTATCCCGGTAAAATAAATCAGTGGTGCAACCAGCAAGCAAAGAACAAGTGACACCAGTAAACCTTTGCCCAGTCCTTTTAACTCGATAGAAAGTTTCTTATCCATTTCCAAAACACCTCCCCCTTTTTGCAAATTATGAAAGGTGTAATGGAATTATGCCTTCCACGAAGATTTTCATCACCAGTTTTCATCCTGCCACTATGTATTTTTTAAAATGGTACCATTTACAGAAAAATAACATAATTATGTATAATACAATATAATGGTAATAAGACAATTTACAGGTTATTATTAAGATTAGAGTAATATACTTTAACTTTTTACAAACCGTTTACCCGAATGTATTAAGCAAACCCGGAGGAACAAAGCTATGAAGATGGTCCCTCTAATAACATTTCTATCCGCTGTAGTATACATATATCTGGCAATATACGGCCTGAGAATGAAGCCTCGGACCCGTCTCAGTTCGGTTTTTGTTGTCCTCTGTTTGTGCTGTGCTCTTTGGGCCTTCTGTATTGCTTTTATGTTTTCTGCTGGCAACCCGGATTCTGCCTGGTTATGGTTTAGAATGTCTGCCCCTGGTTGGTGCCTGGGGCCGGCTCTACTCTTACACTTTAGTCTAGTTCTGACCGAAGACAAAGAATCTTCCCGTTATAATAAAATACAATTTTTAATGTATATTCCCGCACTGATATTTACTGTTATAGCTATGAACCAGGGACTGACCGCAAACACTCTAACCTATGAAAAATTTGGCTGGAGTCCGTTGAATACGGGTCAATCCCCTGGATACTGGGCTTTCACCCTGTATTATATTATTTGTATTATTTCCAGCATTATCCTGGTCTGGCGTTGGGGCACACGTGCCACTCTGGCCAGGGAAAAACAGCAGGCCCGGATTGTGGTAGCATGTACTGTTGTCGGTACCCTGCTGGCCTTTATTAATGAAACATTGCTGCCCGTGCTGGGCTATTTTTATATACCAAAAATCCCGGTGGTACTATGGCTGATTTGGGCTTTTGGCCTCTGGTTCGTTATAACCAAATATGGTTTTATGATTGTTACTCCGGTAGTTGCCACCAGGGAAATTATTCGTAGTATTGATGACCTTATGATAATGTTTGATGTTCAGGGCAAAATTATTGAAATAAACCCTCCGGTTAATAACCTGCTCTTGTACCGCGATGAAGAACTACTGCGCTCTCGGGTAGATAAAATAACCGTCAATTCCCAGGCCATCAGTGAAATCATGGAACGTTTGCAAACCGAGCAGGTGGATTCAGTGCAACAGGAGTTGGATTTTAAAACCCGGGACGGTTTGGATATTCCGGTGGAACTATCTGTTTCAGCCATACGGGATGATTTTGGCGATGTCATCTGTTTTGTTCTGGTAGCTCGTGACCTCCGTCCTACTCTGGCACTGCAGAACGAAATTGCTGAGCGTATTAGGGCCGAAGCTGAACTGCAAATAGCCCATGCCGATGCCGAAAAAGCCCAAAAAGAACTGGCTGAATCAGAAAAGATGGCGGCTCTGGGTCAACTGATAGCTGGGATCGCCCATGAAATAAATACTCCAATAGGTGCCATTAATTCATCGGTGGGCAGTATTTCGGAAGCGGTACCGGTCGCCTTGGAGCAAATTCCGGAAGTATTTTTACAATTAAACGATGCCGGTAAACAGGAATTTATGAACATTCTCGATACGGCATTAAGTGTGGATGTTGTTCTTTCCATGCGAGAGAAGAGGGCATTACGCAAAACACTGACAGCGCATCTGGAGGAGGCTGGGATACCGGATGCAGCCGGTTTTGCGGATTCTCTGGTTAACCTGGGCATTTACGATTTATCCGACAGTATACCCATATTATTATTACACCCGCAGAGTAAGCCTATCTTTGCAGCCTTGAATAATATCTCTAGCCTTATTCGTGGAGTAAAGAACATCCAGACTGCTACCATGAAAGTCAGAAAGATAGCCTTTGCTTTGAAGAATTTTGCCCGTTTTGACAATAGCGGGGAGCGGATTGACTTTGACATACGCGAAGGTTTGGAGACAGTTCTTACCCTCTATTATCATCAGATAAAACAGGGTACTGAAGTGGTGCGGGATTATGATGATGTTGGTCCCATTCCCTGTTATCCCGATGAATTGAACCAGGTATGGACTAATCTGGTTAACAACGCCTTGCATGCTATGGATTATAAAGGTACCTTAACTATAGCAGTCAAAAGACCGGCGGATTCCCAGGAGTTAATGGTGGCAGTCAGTGATACCGGATACGGCATGAGCGAGGAGGTCAAAGCAAAAATATTTGCCCCGTTTTTTACTACCAAACGCGCGGGGGAAGGCAGCGGGCTGGGTTTAGATATTGTAAAGAAGATAATAGACAAACACCAGGGTCGTATAGAAGTGGAAAGCGAAGTTGGTAGAGGTACTACTTTCAGCATATTTTTGCCTGTAGTTTAGCGATTGGACTTTAGCTTCCCGAAGACGTCTGCATAAAAAAGGGAGAGAGATTGTTATGAAGCGGATGGCTATTTTATGTATTGACGATGAAAACATTATTCTCACCAGCCTGGAATTACAGCTAAAAAAACATTTCGGGGAGCAATTCATATATGAATTTGCCGAAAGTGCTGAAGAGGGTATGGAGATTATCGAGGAGTTTACCCAGAATGGTATTGAAATAGTACTGATTGTATCAGATTGGCTTATGCCTGGAACTAAAGGTGATGAATTTCTGATTAATGTTCATCAGGAGCATCCCGAGGTCGTCAAGGTAATGCTCACCGGGCAGGCTGATCCAGAGGCCGTGGAACGAGCCCGGGTTCAGGCTAATCTGCATTGTTGTCTGTGTAAACCATGGACGGAAGAAGAATTGAAAGAGGCTATTCTGACTGGAGTTGATCGCATCAATGGAAAATAAAATGGTGGTTATCTGTGTTGATGATGAAGAGACGGTATTGCAGAGTCTTGAATTGGAACTGCAAAACAAACTGGGCGATTGTATACTGGAGCTGGCCCAGAGTGGTGAAGAAGCCCTGGAAATATGTGAGGAGTATCGGGATAAAGGGTACGATATTCCCCTGGTAATATGTGATTATATTATGCCTAATCTAAAGGGTGATGAAGTATTAAAAAAAATATATGAATCTTACCCTTCAACCTATAAGATAATGCTGACCGGCCAGGCGGACTTGTCCGGGGTGGTACGTGCTATCAATGAAGCCAATATATATCGCTATATTGCCAAACCATGGGAAAGAGAAGACCTCTGGTTAACCGTAACTGCTGCCATAGAGCATTACTGTCAAAACCAGGAAATAGAAAAAACCTATGTAGCCATGGAGAAATTTGTGCCTCGGGAGTTGATGACCCTTCTGGGCGTTGATAAACTGGCACATATGAAATTTGGTGATTGTACCAAGAAAGAGGTAACCGTTTTATTTTCAGATATAAGATCATTTACCACCATTTCCGAAGACATGTCTCCACAAAAGACCTTTGATTTTTTAAACTCTTATTTTGAACTTATGGCCCCTATCATTCGCCAATATAATGGCTTTATCAATAAATTTATTGGGGATGGAATCATGGCTATTTTTCCGGATAAACCGGAAGACGCGGTAGATGCGGCTATTATGATGCTTCAAGTATTGCAAGAGCACAGCCACGAGCTTTTAAAACATAGTATCGAAATTGGTATTGGCATTCACACCGGTCGGGTTATCCTGGGTACATTAGGGGACAGGGACCGTATGGAAGCAACAATTATAGGGGATACCGTCAATGTGGCCTCCCGGATGGAGGAAATGACCAAGTACCTGGGAACGCCTCTATTAATTAGTGCCAACTCCTATGAACTGATAGACGAAAGAGAGAACTACCTGGTACGCTATTTGGGACCGTTGGAGGTTCGGGGTAAAATGATGCACCTGCCTGTACTGGAAGTCTATAATGCTGACCCGCCGGAAATCAGGGAACGTAAGCAAGCGCTAAAAAACGATTTCCAAAAAGCATTGCTCTGTTTCCAGGAAGGTAACCGAGCCGAAGCTCGGAAAATGTTTGAGGAATACCAGGCTGCTAACCCGGATGATGGAGCCATAGCCTTTTATTTGAGCAAATTGAGCGAAAGCAGTTCAAAAACTCACTTATAATAACCATACTACTACTTTGGTGCAGTTATGTTTGCTAATGTTACTTTTGTTATGTTTTATAATGTTTGGCTATGCGTATCCTCTGTATTGTAAAAATAGTAAAACAAAACTCGAACCATAAATTCTACCTGCTCATCATAGACTTAAGCAAAGAAGGAAAAGGCTGGTGGGGTAGAATATGGGGTAAGTCAGGTTTTGGGAATTAGTATTGCCGCCGGGGCATGTACTGCTCTGGGGGCAGTACTGCTTTTTGTAAAAAGACGCTGGGATAACAGTAGCCTGGCTGTTTTTTTGGGTCTGGCCTCGGGAGTAATGGTCGCTGTGGTTCTTTTTGACATGCTACCATCAGCTCTGGTTTTCGGTGGTTGGTTAAAAGCTTTAGTAGGATTAGTGCTGGGATTGCTTATCCTGGCCATTTTTGATCGGCAGGTGTTTAACCATTCAGCTGCCCGCAATTCGCTGGTGGCTCTAGGTTATATGATTATGTTGGGGATAGCCATGCATGACCTTCCTGAAGGGATGGCTATTGCTTTGGGTAGTGAGATGAAAGCCCGTACCGGTATGGTAATAGCCCTGGGTATCGGGATACATAACATACCTGAGGGGATGGCCATCGCAGCACCTTTACTTATGGCAGGTATAAAACAAGTTCGTGTTTTAGGACAGATTCTATTGGTAGGACTGATTACACCTCTGGGTACGGTTGTTGGTTTATTGGCAGTAGCCTTCTTGCCTAACTTATTACCGCTTCTCCTGGGTCTAGCTTCCGGGATTATGATTTATCTGGTAATGTTCCAACTATGGCCTCAAGCCCGAATAAAAGACCCCCGCAGCCGCTGGTGGGGGTTCTGGATCGGTATAATAATAATTTTAATAGCAACGTTTATTTGAGAATAAAAGCCGCTCCATTTCCGGACACTAAAGAGAAAAACAAAGGGGATTTAATTTGTGAACTGGCTATACTTAATTCTGGCAGCTGTATCCGGATCTGCCATGGCCCTACAGGGCACATTCAATGCGGCTTTAGGTAAAATTATCGGATTATGGGAGTCCACCCTGCTGGTACATGTTATAGGTAGTCTAGTAGCTCTAATTATTATCCTGTTTATAGGGGTTGGTTTTAACAACTATACCAAATTAACTTCGGTTCCCTGGTGGGCATTTTTGGGTGGGTTATTAAACGTCATAATAATTTACCTGGTAGTACGTACCATACCTCAAATAGGGGTGGGGAATGCTACTACCGCTATTATAGTGGCCCAGATACTAACTGCTGTACTGGTAGATAGCCTGGGCCTTTTTGGTATGAAAAAGTTCGAGTTTCATTACCTTGATTTGCTGGGCATTGCTTTACTGGCCGTTGGGGCCAGGATACTATTAATAGATTAGGGGGCACCCAAAAAACTTACCTTGGTACCATGGCACCGAGGTATTTTTGAAATATTTATTTAATAAATCGTTTACACCGCATCGGCTTCGGACTAAGGCTGGAAGCTGTATCGGTATAGTGGTTTTGTTTAACCACTATTATCTAATTAGAAAAGAAAGACGGCAAGGGGCATAATATCGCAAGCGATGTAGGAAACGCAAACCACATAATTGAGTTTGAAAAACCTGTCTTCCATGGCATAATTACTTATAAAGGACATAGTCGATATTTGTATATTTATATCACAACAGGTACTTTTTGGACAGGGAGTGCATACATGGAAGTAAAACTCAAGCGCTTCATACATAAAATTCCTCAGGACATTCATTCTCAGACCAGGACTTACATAAGTTCCAAGCTAGCCATGTTCGAACCCGAAAGCTATATACTCGGTCAAAAAATGAGTTTCGAAGATTACCATTTTATAATATTCAACTCCACCCCGCCACCGGCAAAGATAGGCAATAAAAAGTACCAATTCAAGAAAGGAAGCCTGGTGTCTTTTGATATTGGGCAAGATATAACGGTTTTACCAACACCTGATCAATATCCGGCAAAATACATAGACATTACTATAAATAAGGAGTTTTTCCAACAGGTAGCAGCTGAAATAAATCGAACAAATGGTATAAGTTTTAAACGAGTAGAGACTACCTTTAGCCATCGCTTATCAGAATTCATTACAAGTTTTAAAAATGAAATGCTTTTATATGGCGAAAGCTATCCCCTTATGGCAGATACTATCACCACCCAAATAATTGTACAGTTATTGCGTGATATAAATGGTGACCTGTCCTTTAGGCGAGAAACTATTTATAAGGATAAACAATCAATCAAAACAGCAATTGATTATATGCAATGTTATTACAATTGCGGCATTGCTATTGAAGATATTTGCCAAATCGTCAACCTGAGTCCTAATTATTTCATCAGATCTTTTAAGCAACAAACCGGTCAAACCCCTTACCAATACCTAACGGGGATTCGTATTGAAAAAGCCCAACAAATGCTAACTAAAAGCAGCTATTCAGTTGGAGAAATTGCCATACTTTGTGGTTTTGTCAACGCCGGGCACTTTGCCACCCTTTTCAAACGATATGTGGGTGTATCACCATCTGAATATAGAAAAGCGAAAAACGGATTCATAATAGTAGAGTAAAAAATTAAATATCCGTTAAAGGGGCTGCCACTAACGTCCATTGGACAATGTGACAGCCTCTTTTATTTTTTAAAAATAGTCAGGGATAGTTTTTGAAAGATACCGGGTGTTTTTTGAAAAAGATTCCACCCTTTACTATGGTAGATTTAAAGCAAAATGTGGAGGGGAGAGGCTAATCTAATTTTAAACAACCTTTAGACCACAAAACCGGGCTACCCGGGCTGAAGCAGTATCTATAATCAGCCGCGCTCTGAAAAATTTGTGATAAAGATAGAGGTAGGTTCAAAAAAAAATTATAAGGAGGATCACTATGAGAAGAAACATAGCATTGGTGGTAATGTTTCTAATGATGTCGGTAGTTGCGATTGGTTGTGGTGGTAGTAACGACAAGGGGAACATAGGTAAGGTTACCCCGACCGGGGGAACAATTGAGCTTGGTGATAGTAAGATAAACTATGGCACAGCAAAACCAGGTCAGAACCTGAGTCTTCCGGACGAATTTCCAGCGGACGTTTTGCCCTTAATGGATGATGCCTGTATCAATTTTATCAATACTAATGATTCTAACCAGGCTATCGGAATCACCTTTTCGACTGATAAGAGCTTTGACGAGGCGGTAGCATTCTATCAAGAAGTTATGCAAGATGGGAGAATTAGCATGGAAAGTAAGCAGGATAACGGCTATGTGCTCATCGGTGGCAAAGGCTCATATGCAGTATCAATTAGTATTACTTCTCAAGCCGGGGAAAAGGTATTCGTATTATTAGATGTTACTCCACAATCAAACTAAGATAAACTATTGAAGCAAGAACACCCTCCGCTCTTTTAAAACGAGTAGAGGGTGTTGGGCCTGTGCCTGAAGGAACATCCCAGAAAAAGAGTTTCTGCTCATAGGCTTAAACCATATCATAGAACTTACTTTCATCACAGGAATCCTATGATTGCCATATAACTATTTGGAAGCTGATCCGATTAATCTTACCAGGATGCTGCGATATATTAAGATAAAAAAACTTACCACAGTGTTTGGCACCGTGGTAAGTTTGCGTATGAATTACCTTAAGAAATCGCTTGTAGAATCTTGATTATTACGGTAGCAGCTTCTGCCCGGGTAGCTTCACCTTGAGGCTTAAAGCTGTTGTCGGGGTAACCCGTAATTATATTATGCTGGCTGGCTATGGCGATAGCCTCAGCAGCCCAGGAACATATTTTGTCGTTATCAATAAACTGCTTACTTTCACCATCATTTTTATTTAATTGGGCTGCCTTTACAATCATGACCGCCATCTGTTCCCGAGTAATATTATTGTCAGGTCCAAAACTATTAGCATCATAACCGTTAACAATTCCATGGGAAGCAGCAGTTACAATAGCATCTTTGGCCCAGTGATTGGTGATATCGGCAAAATCCTTACCAGTCTTGTTTTCCAGTTCAAAGGCTTTAACTAATGCGGTAGTAAATTCTGCCCGGGTAATGTTTTTGTCGGGTTGGAAAGTGGCATCAGGATAACCTGATACAACACCTGAATTTACCAGTTCCATGATAATAGCTTGAGCCCAATGACCGCTTATGTCTTTAAGCTCCACCTTTGGCGTCAATTCCGACTGATCAGGTTCGGGATTAACGGGCTGTTCCGGTTGAGGATCTACCGGTTGCTCGGGGTTCGGATTAACAGGCTGTTCCGGCTGGGGATCTACCGGTTGCTCCGGTTCGGGAGTAACCGGTTCTTCGGGCTCAACTACCGGTTCCTCCGGATCAGGAGTAACAGGTTCCGTCGGCTGTTCCTCCTGTGCAGTAGTAGTAAATTCGAAACTTTGTTTCGCACCCAGAGTGCTGTCATTATTGGCCGTAAAATCGGCATCTAATTCAATAACATAGGTGGTATCGGGGTTTAAATTATTGAAGAATAGCTCCAGACGCCGAACTTTCTCAGCCTGTTGGCCTTCTTTGGAATATTTATAGTCTGAATAAGTTATGTTTTGTCCACTACTTTTATCTGAGACGTGGATTTTGGCCAGATCATTTTCCAACTGGCGGTCAATGCCCTTACTAAGGTCCATTTGTATAACTGTATCCTGGGGGGATAGTTTAGTGGTGGTGAAATTAATCGTAAAGGCATCATCTTCAGCGGCCAGCAGTGGAATGCTAAAAACCAAAGATAAAATAAATACTAATGTGGTTAATATTGCTACTGGTGTTTTAGATATTTTCTTAAATAACATAAGACAATTCCTCCTATAATATTGCGACAGGTGTTAGGATACTACTGCTGGTGTTATTTATCCCTCCTTTTTATAAGGGTTCGGCTTCATTATAATAGATATAATAGCTCCGAGTAACCGGCATTATCTGGGGGTAATGGAAAGAGGGTGGTAACGTTTTGTTGACCACCCTCCTTTATTTACTGGGCAAAATGTTCTTTTATGAAACCAGGAACCTCCGCCGAGGGGAACAGTCCATAAAAAGAACTTCCGTTTTTAAGCTCGAATACTATCATATAGACAGCCTGTTCAGTATAGGAATCCTGGTAGTTTTGCAAACACAGCTCCAATTGTACCGGATCGGAGACTTTTAATACGCCTGGTTTTTCTTTTAAAAGTCTATTCCCCATTAAATCATCATAAGTAGCTCTATCAATGCCATCAGGAGCATAATCAACCAGGGCATAGCTGATATCTTCGCCCGGGAGCAGGCGGGCCTGATTATACAGCCCGGTACTTTGCAACCAGCGTTCAAAATGGGTATACGATTTTTCCCATGATAAATATATTTGATAATTATTCTCTGATGTGGCTGTATTGTTATTGGAAATCATAGCTACATCAGATCCGATATCAGGTGGGGGATTTTTTTCCCAGGCTAACGTGATAGCAATATCCGCCCAGGGAGGCTTTCGGGTCATTGTCATATTGTCGTAGTTCTGGCCGTAAATATCATTTCGCAAAACCGCCACGGCTTGTCTCATCAGTTCCTTATCAGAGATACTAACGTTTTTATTACCGTAATGATTATTAATTTCTACCAGCTTGATGTCATCTATATTTACCCGGAGCAATTGATACTGGTTGACTTTATACTCCCGTGACTCATAAATAGGTTTTAGCTGTTCCTTATATTTAGCAGTGTTAATTATATAATCCCGGTAAACACAATTGCCATCCTTTAACTGGTAGGCCAGGCAGACTCTTGTATGATTAGTACTCCAGGGGGGTATAATAACCCCTTTTTCTTCGCTTCGGTGGGCTATGATTTCCCGCTGCAAGTTATAGATATTAAGGATATTATCTTTATCTTTATATAATTTCTGATACGGTTGAAAAGGGGCATTATCATTGTGATAAATTAATGGGTGAAAATAGCTATCCATATAAACGCTTTCCACCTGACTTAATTCCGGCAGTCTTTTTTCATAACCGGTGAAGTCAACCTGAAGGAAACCTACCAGGGCAATGATTACCAGGGCATAAATCCCCAGACCCCTGGCCCGTTGCCAGTGAAAAACATCGATTGACTTTTCCAGCAAAATTTCCGTCAGGAAATAGCCCAGCCCTGCACCCAGGAGATAGCCACAATAAGTCCAGATGATGTTTCCCTGGGTTTCGTGAAAATAACTACCAAGCAAAAGCATGGTACAAAAAGTTACGCAGTACTTAAATATTGGGCGCAGTATGGCAAAAGTAATGGCGTCACCAGCGCTTTCCACCTTACGCTGCTGGTAGAGATACCTGCCGATTAAATACAGGGCTATACAGAGCAGAATATAAAATATTAATTCACCCGTTGATAGGGGAATATTTACTGATGATGGTAGCCTTAGCAAGGGTGAAAGTTTATCTAGATTGGCAGCAGCATACAAGTCATAGGGGAAACCGTAAACATGCATTTTCAGGCTATGTAAGACCAGTACAGATAACCCGGCTGGAACTAGAAGCAAAATGTAGGTTAACAATCCCTGCAGGGTAGATAGTCCGGTAAACATGCCCACCGCAACCGTACTCAAAAAGAAGACCAGGTTCATTAGCAGGCAAATACCTAACCAGGATAGAATGTGTTTACCCTGTATAAATTCGATTCCTAATCCGGTTACCACCGCCCAGGAAACCAGAGCTGTAATAATTACCGGTACCAGCAGTAAAGTAAGACCGGCCGCAATATGGGTATTATAAAGGGTCTCCCGCTTAATAGGGAGAGCGTGCACCATATCGGCAGCGGTATTGGTCTGTAAATAGCGGAATAATAAGAGCCCGGTTAGTACCGGAACTATTATTATCAAAATTAAGTTCGGAAAATAATCCAACTGCAATACCTGTAAATAGGTACGAGCGGTATAGTACATTTTAATCCCGTCCGGTCGGCTGAAAAGCATTACCAATTTTAACGGAATCGTTAATAGCAAGCCCAGGAGATATACTATGCCAATCCAGGTATATCTCTTAAAGTCATTACGCAAAATCCCGCGATTAATAAAGGATGTTTTTGATTTCATAACCGTTATCCCCCATTTCATAAATAAATATTTCCTCCAGGGTTAGGGGTAGAATATCCAGAACAGCTGGATTATAGGATTGCATATGACTGATGATTTCACTGTAGGCACCACGTACAATAAGAATCAATACACTGCCCCTTTGCTCGTGATAAAGGGTCTGGGTCTGTTCCAGCAGGGCCGGGGGTATTTCACCACTAAAGGCTACCTGAATCTTATGTACATCAGCCCGCAGATCATCGAAATCCTTTTGTATGAGCATTTTCCCCTGGTGCAAGATTCCGATATAATCACAGATATCTTCCAGCTCACGGAGATTGTGGGAAGATATTATGATCGTCATTTCCCGTTCGGCTACATCTTGAATAATTAAATTCTTTACTTTTTGCCGCATCACCGGATCTAATCCATCCAGGGGTTCATCGAGTATCATTACATCAGGCATAAGGGCCAGACCCAACCATAAAGCTACCTGCCGCTGCATGCCTTTAGATAAGGTTCTTATGCGTCTTTTTACTTCGATATTAAAAACATTGGCCAGTTTCAGATAGCGTTGGTTGTTCCATTGCGGATAAATATTGGCATAAAAATCAGCCATATCTTGAATGGTATAATTGAGGAAAAAGTAGAGGATATCAGGAATAAAAACACAACGCGTTTTTATAGCTTCATTTTCAAATACAGGTTGCGAATCAATCATAAGATTTCCGCTATCCGGTTTATAAATTCCGGCCAACAGTTTTAACATGGTTGTTTTTCCTGCACCATTGGAACCAACCAAACCATAAACGGAACCCTTGTGTACTGCCAGGCTTACCTCTCGCAAGGCTTCCAGATCTTGAAATTGTTTGCTAACCCTCTCTACTTCAATCATTCATCTTACCTCCCTTATCTTTGGATAGCAGGTCATTAACCCTGGTGACAATCTCCCCGGGGGGCATACCTAGATAACGCATCTCGGCTATTATTCGGGCGAGCTCACTCTCCAGGCTTTGCAAGCGAGCAGTATTATCCCCAGATACAGCAGGTTTGACAAAACTGCCTTTACCGGGCAGCGAATATATATAGCCGCGATATTCCAATTCTCGATAAGCCTTCTGAATGGTGTTGGGATTAATAGTAAGTTCGCTGGAAAGAACCCTTACGGATGGTAATTGTTCATCTGGTTTTAAGACATTATTTATAATAAGCTCAATAATCTTATCCACCAGTTGCTCATAAATTGGTGCACGACTACGCAGATCCAGTTCAAACATAAAGCCCCTCCTTTCCATAACACCTGTACTAGTAAGCATAGTACAGTTAATACGCTTTAAGTATAACGGCATAGCTTAATTTTGTAAAGGGGGTAGGGAAAAAAGGGGAAAGGTATTGTAAAATTGATTCCACTGCAAAAACCCTGTTTGGATGCATAAATATGCAGGAGCCGTCGACGGAGCATGGTAGAAACACCCTGCGAGGTGAAGCGGCGGAAGGGGGCGAGCCTCATGGACGGGGCGAGAGTGACGCTCCGCACGGATGCGGAATTGGAACGTCCCCCTGGAGACGCAAAACGAGTAGTTGGTGTTTCCCATGCGGAGTCTTGGCGACGGAATATTTATGCATCCAAACTAGCACATTATACCTTTTTGCAGTGGAATCAAAATTAAATTAACTAAAATGGGGATGGATAGGGGAGGGCGGTTTGACACAGAAATGAGAACAAAGTAAACTGGCTTGAGATAAGAGAAAATATATGGTAAGGCAGCATTACTGGCTTATACTTCTACCACACCCTTACCTTATACATACTTAACTCGGGAGAGGAAGGGAAGCATGCTACAGACAGTCAACCTCACTAAAAACTATGGCAAGTTAACTGCGGTAAACCAGCTTAACCTGGAAGTTGAAGCTGGGGAGCTGTTTGGCTTTTTAGGCCCCAATGGTGCCGGCAAAACTACCACCATTAAGATGATGGCGGGGATCTTAACTCCTACCCAGGGTCAGGTATTTCTGGATGGTATTAATGTTCATCGCAATCCGGTGCAGGCCAAGTCATTACTCGCTTATGTACCTGACCAGCCCAACCTCTATGAAAAGCTTTCTCCTCGCGAGTTCCTGTCATTTATTGCTGACATCTATCGTATGGATCGGACTTCGGTAGAACGGCAAAGCAGTCATTGGCTGGAGATTTTTAACTTGAGCGACCGGGCTGACGAGTTAATGGGCGGGTTTTCCCATGGAATGAAACAGAAAGTATCGTTGATAGCAGCTCTGCTACATGAACCACGGGTACTTTTTCTGGATGAACCTACGGTAGGGCTTGACCCCAGGAGTGCCCGTATGATTAAGGATTTGCTGCGTACCTTATGCGAAAAAGGGGTTACCGTTTTTATGTCTACGCACATATTGGAGATTGCAGAGAGAATGTGTGACCGGGTTGGAATAATTCAGAATGGTCAACTCCTGGCCCTGGGCAGTATCGAGGAACTGAGAACCCGAACCAATCATGGTCAGTCGACAGATAACAGTTCACCCACCCTGGAAGATTTATTTTTGGAATTAACCGGTGGCGATGAATACACTGAAATATCGCAAATGTTGGAGGAATAAGATGCGGGAAGCTGCTTTAATTTTGAAATATGACTTGTTAGCCATGCGCAACAGCCTGATTCAAGGTGGATTGAAAAAGGCTCTACCCGGCAGTATAGGCATCCTGGTTACACTTATGCTGGCCTTTTTTATTGGCAGTGGCGGATATAAAATGACTCGCCTTACCAGGACTATTTTGGCTAGCAACCCGGAACTGATGTATACAACCGAGTTTAACCTGATAGCCGGTGCTTCTCTGGGCATTTTTGTGCTGTTATTATTGGCCGGGTTCAGGGTGATTTATCAAAATTTTTATGAATCCGAGGATTTGTTTTTTTTGCTGGCAACTCCGCTTTCAACTAACTCTATTTTTGGGGTCAAGTTTCTGCACAGTTTTAATCAGAACTTGCTTTTACTGTTACCTTTCACCGGAGCTCTTTGGGTTGGCTATGGGCTAGGGGTAGAAGCTCCAGTTGTATATTATTTTATTGCTTTCCTGACCCTACTTCTGGCCAACGCAATTTTTACTGCCCTGGCTTCATTACTATTGCTATTGATAAGTGGTCTGGTTTCTTCGCAAAAAATGAAGCAGTTTCTCACGGTAGGGTCGATGCTGTTGGTTCTGGTAATAGTCTTAGGTTCCCAATATTATAGTTCACTTACTATGAGAATGCGGGTAGAACCGGATTCTTTGCTGAAAGTTGTTGCTAGTTGGAATTCAGGGACTACCTCTTTGCTGCCCCATATTTGGATAAGCAAAAGTTTGCTTTTAACTATCCATGGTTTCGCGTTTTCTTTTGTGGAATCGCTCCTACCTCTTATTCTACTTACTCTGGTAATGATTTTGGCTACATTATCCCTGGCCCGGTGCAGCTTCATTTCCGGATGGTCTTTTAGCCATGATTACGCTCCTACCCGACACTCCAGCCGAAAAAGGAATAAGGTAATCAGGCTTTTTGGTGGTCTGGGCGGAGTTGTTAAGAAGGATTTGCTTACCTTTAAACGTTTACCATTGGTCTGGTATAACCTGCTGGTAGTCCTGATAATAATGGGGTTTATGGGGTTTAACCTGGCCTCCAATACTGGTGCATCAGCAAGTTTTACCCGAGGATTACTCTTGTTCATGCTTTTATTTATTACCGCTCAGATGGGAAGCAACCTGTCGGCCTATGCTTTGAGCATGGAAGGAAGTTCCTGGTGGGTAATTCAGCAGTCACCGCTACAACCTGCCGCTCTTTATCGGGCCAAACTGTTATCAGCATCAATACCCAGTTTGCTAAACTCGGGTACGGTGCTTTTAGTGCTCTACCTGATTCCGGGAGTACCAATGTATCCCTGGTATTTCACCATACCAGTGCTGATACTGTCAATTTCCCTATTTTCATCGCTCTGCCTGTTGTTGGATATTTATGGTCCTAATTTTGAAATTGGTCTTCCTCAGGGTGGTTCTTCTCGTTCCCATCGTTCAGCCCGCAGCGGCAAAACCCTGGGGGCCATGTTCTTATTAACTATGACTGCAGGATTAATATTTGCCCTCTTATCCTTTTCTTCCTATGCTAAATTTCTTCCCGTTTTCTCTACTTTAAGCCCAGCATATCAGTACACTATTGGAATGGTTCTATTCCTCTTGCTAGTAACCGGTGGGGATTATATCTGTTATCAAATGGGTAAAAAGCAACTGGCTAATCTTTTAACCGGAAAAAATGAACCGGAATAGCATGGTAATTTTATAATAATATTTGATTTCTATTACAAAACTAACAGGTTAATTTGCCCCAAATGGGCAGGAGGCAGCTGGCCTAAATCTAATAAAGAATGAAAATTTTACCGTTGTGCAGGAATAATATTGCAGCTTAACGAAAAGTACTACTATCTAAAAATAGCAAAAATTTCTTTTCTATTGAGAAAGGCAAATTTCTTTTTGTACTACCAGGCTATTTTGTATTTATGGGAGAGACACTTATGACAATTAACAGGAGTTTGAAGGGTAAATTCATTATTGTGGTCTTTACCATATGTCTGAGCTGCCTGCTGGTAGTATCCGTAGTTAGTTACTGCCTTTCTTATAATCTGGTCAAGGATAAAACCAACCAGAGTGCCAGTGAAGCAGTAGGGAAGAATGCTTCTCAGTTGAATAATTGGTTTATGGAACAGGGTCAGGTGGTTCATGCTATAGCCCAGGATATTGAGATAAATAAAGATTTTTCAGACCAATACCTGTCTAATTACCTGATTCAAAAATTTGACCGGCAAAAGTCCCAGGTTTTAGATTACTACATAGGTTTTGCAGATAAAAATCGCACGATGGTCTGTGCTACTGGTTGGATTCCCCCGCCGGATTATGATGCCACTACCAGGGAATGGTATAAGGAAGCGCTTAAACAGAATAAACTGGTTTATATCACCCCTTACCTGGATGCTGATAGTAAACAAATGGTTATTACCCTGGCAGAGCCAATTAGAGAGGGAAATAACGTGGTAGCGGTAATAGCTGCCGATATACTGTTGACTGATATTATGGATTTGGCCGAAAAAGCACGTATTGAAGGTGCCAGCTATACATTCCTACTCGATGATCGTTATAATTTTATGATTCATCCCCAACCCGGTTTTCACCCTACTCCCGAGAAATCAGTGAATGCTGCCCAGGTTATGGAAGGCAAGTTCCGGCCGCTTATTGAAGAAATAAAACAAGGCCAATACAATATTATTGAGTTGAAAGATTACGACAATAGCAAAAGGTGTTTTGTTTTAAGCAATATCGAAGCTACCAACTGGACTTTCGGTATAGCCATTCCTCGCAGTGAGTATATCAAGCCTTTGAATAGATTACTGCTTGGGTTTGCAGTAGCCCTGGCTATTTCTCTACTAGTAGGCATTCTCATTATTCTCCCGGTGGTACGCAGCCTTTTAAAACCCGTGCTCCAACTTAATGAGGCCGTTAGCAGCTTTGCCGAAAAGGATTTCAATGCTCGCTCTCTGGTTTCATCCCAGGATGAAGTGGGCGAGCTAAGTGATAATTTCAATCGGATGGCCGATATTATTCAGGAATATAACCAAAACCTGGAACAGACAGTGGCCCAAAGGACCGCTTCTATCAGGAACCTGTTAAATAATGCTGGTCAGGGGTTCTTGTCATTTGGGCATGATTTATACATTGATGAAGAATACAGCTCTGAATGTAACCGCATATTTGGCCAGGAAATCGCCGGTCAGCGTTTTACCGATTTATTATTTCCAGGTGATGATGAGCAAAGGCAATTCATGGAAAATGCGCTGTTAACTATAATGCGGGAAGATGATGATTTGCGGCGGGAAGTATATTTTTCCCTCTTACCGGAAGAGCTAATGATAAATGAGCGTAATATACACCTGGACTACAAATTAATTATTAACGGACAAACAGAAGAAACCGACCGTATAATGATTATACTTACTGATATTACGGAGCAGCGTCAGTTGGAACTACATATGGAACAGGAAAGAAAGCTGTTAAAAATGGTAGTCAAAATAGTGGCCTATAATAATGACTTTCAGGAATACCGCAGTGATTATCAGAATTTCTGCTCCAACACTATCTGGGAACTGCTGGATAGCGATCGGCCCCAAGAAGAGATTATTGCGGAGATCTACCGGCAAATACATACCTTCAAAGGTGGTTTTGCCCAATTGGAAATGATTAATCTGGTGGAGCAACTACACCAGTGTGAATCTCAAATATCGGCTACCCGGGATGAATTGCTGGAGATGTCCGAACAGCAGATGAAAACATTTTTTGCTTCAATAAATATGCTGGATTGGATGGCGGAAGACCTTGCCCAACTTCAAGAAATACTGGGTGAACAGTACCTGGAACAGGACAATTTGGTAGTAATCGATGAGGCTCAGCTACTAGAAATTAATCAAAAGATGGTGGCTTGCCTGTCCCCCTGGGAATGTAAACTGCTATTACCGGATCTAAAACGACTGATGTATCGACCCATACGGGAATTGTTCAAGTCCTATCCCGATGCCGTAGCCCGTCTGGCGGAAAGGTTGGATAAATCTGTACTTCCGGTAGAAATAGCAGGAGGTCAGTTTCTAGTAGATACCAAGCGCTACCACGACTTTTGCAAAACTCTAATACATGTTTTCCGTAATGCGGTAGACCACGGTTTGGAATCTGCAGAAGAAAGAATAGACAGCGGCAAGGACGAATATGGTACTATTAATTGCGAAATTTTGCAAAATGAGGACAGTATTTCGGTAGTAATTTCGGATGATGGGCAAGGGATAGATATAGAATGTCTTAAAAAACGGGCGCTGGAGGGTGGCATATGTGACCAGGAAACCCTGGCAGGACTTTCCCCACAGGAGGCTTTGCAGCTGATTTTTGCTGATAGCCTCTCGGTAAAAGACGAGATAACAGCTATTTCAGGCCGGGGTATAGGCCTGGGAGCGGTTAAAGAAGAACTAGATAAACTGGGGGGAAGTGTGGAGGTTTTTAGTCAAGCGGGAATGGGAACCGTTTTTACATTTTATCTGCCTTACCTGGAAAGTAACAAATTGCCCAGCATTTCAGTTAACGATATCATAAATCCTCTTTTACATACGATAGAGAAATTTTTTAGCCAGGAAATAGGTGAAAACTTGTTACATTGTTCACCGGTGGAGAAGAAAAGCCGCCTAAAACTGTATAAGACCACGGCTTTCACTACTATAAAGGGGATAATAAGAAGCTACTTCATACTTAGTATAGATGAAGGACTGGGAAATAAGTTGGTACATAAGATGATTATCGATGAACTGGAAGCAGGGACGGAAGATTCTTACGTTGAGGATGTTTTAGCGGAGTGTGCTAATATTATACTGGGTAATTCAATAAAGCATTTTCCTGAAATACAAGAACTGGTTATGATGGAAGCACCGGTGACACTTTCTTCCGAGCGAACCGCTGTGAAATACCTGAATGCTGATATATGGGCCTGTGATATGGTTTTTGCAGCAGGAAAACTAAGTGTCAGCCTTAGAACTCAGGAAAAATTACCGGGTACTGTTAGTTAAATTAGGGGAGGTTTACCTATGGCGAGGATACTAATTGTGGATGATTCTAAGATTGTCAGGCGTAACCTGAATACCATATTAAGTAAGGCCGGCCATGAGATTATTGCTGAGGCTGAGAATGGTATGCAGGCTTATCACGAGTATACAAAATATAAACCTGATTTGGTTACCATGGATATAACTATGCCCCTGTTAGATGGAGTGCGAGCAGTTAAAAAGATAATAACTGCAGATCCCGATGCTAAGATAATAATGGTCAGTGCTATTGACCAGAAGAACATGGTTATTGCTGCCATTCAAATGGGAGCTAAACATTATATTCTTAAACCCTTTGACCCTGTTAAGGTTATTGCAGCTGTTAATGCTGTGCTGGATACTAAATCTGGCGGTGAGCAGCCCCCTACTAATAAATAGTGTCTTCAGACAACGTAGTTGTTTTACTGTTCCCCGTGGCTCTTAGCCAGGTAAACAAATGTCACCCGTAGTCTTTTAAAACACAAACGGCAGGCTAAACAGGATTATAATGATAGCAACCAGCAGCAGCGCCATGCCTAGCAGACCGCTCCAGAAGGGAACCGGTAGCAGGTTATAGACAAGATCTAAATAATAACTGACCAGGTCTTCCTGCTTTACTGGCAACAAGTTATGAGCTACCTTTTTATAAGATAAGTAGGCATAGGTGATAAGAATTAAAGCAATTGTTAAGATACTGAGTCCGATGGTCACAAATAACGCTCCTCGAATGAATTATGTGCTATTGTTCTATATTATAGGGTTATAGACCATTATAAGCAATAATATGAAGAGCAGGATTATTAAGCAGAAGGTAGAATATTATTAGTAACCCCATACCATGGTACTAAAATAACTTAAGGGGATATTCCTCTTAAGTTATTCTAATTTAAGGAGACATGAAATGACCTTGCAATTTATTACCGGGCGAGCCGGTAAGGGTAAAAGCTATTACATATACAATGAAATTCACCAACATATTTTAGAGGCCCGTAACCAGGATCGCAACCGGGAAAAATTAATATTACTGGTTCCAGAACAATACACCTTGCAGGCAGAAAGGGATTTCCTTGATAAAACCGGTCTTCAGGGTATTATGCAGCTGGAAATCCTTAGTTTCACCCGTCTGGCCCAGCGCATTTTTAATGAGGTGGGCGGTTTAACCAGGGTTATGCTCAATGGACAGGGAAAAAATATGGTTTTGCGCCGGGTTATGGAGCAACTGGAAGGGGAGTTGCTGGTTTACAACAACTCCTGTCGCCAAAATGGGTTTATTAATGAGTTGATGGATTTTCTTGCCGGTTTAAAACAAAGAGCGGTTAGTATCGATGACATTACGCAAATGCAAGATAGCATAGATAAAGATTCCCTCCTAAGCCGGAAATTAAATGATGTGACATTGATTTACCAGTACTTTAACGATTATCTGCAAGAACGCTACCTTGATAGCGAAGACTACATTAATCTCTTCATTGAAAAGATGCCCTCCAGCCGATATTTATCATGTTCCCGGATATGGGTAGATAATTTCGCTACTTTTTCTCCGCAAAGCATAAGAATCTTGGAGCAACTGATAACCGTATGTCCTGAAACTACCATTAGCCTTACCATAGATAATGATAAAGATAGACGAGATGAAGATCTCTTCATTTTGTCCCGGAAAACTTACCGTACTCTTAATGAAATAGCACGAAATAATGGCATAACTACTAGCCTGATAAATATTGCTGCCACCGCTGCCGACCAACTCAGGGATAAAGAACTGCTGCATCTGGAACGGGAGTTATATGCTTATCCCAGTCATAAATACCAGGATGCAGTTAACTGCTTAAGTGTTTTCGCTGCCGCCAATCTCGACAGCGAAGTTGAGGATCTGGCTGCCCGTTTGATTGGTCTAGTGCGGGATGAAGGGTACCGTTGGAAGGATATCGCGGTAATTTGCAATGATCTTGATAGCTATAGTGCTCTTATAAAAAGAGTTTTCCAGGAATATGCCATTCCCTTTTTTATGGATCAGAAAAAGGACATAATGGATAATCCCATAATCGAGTTTATACTGGCATCATTGCATTGTGTGGAGCGGGGTTATCTTTATGAAGACATTTTTCGCTGTCTGAAAACCGGTCTGGGGGTTCTGGATGATGAATCGTGTGAAAAGCTGGAAAACTATGTGCTGGCTAATGGTATTCGCGGTAACCGCTGGAAAGAAGCATTTTCCTGGGGAGAGGAAAATCAATTGGAGGAATTAAACCAATGGCGGGAGAAAGTAATATCTCCCCTGGAGGAAATGAAAACAGCTCTATCCGAGCAAGGGAATTTTGCTGGTATTACCAGGGCTTTGTACGACTACCTGGAAAAGCAGAAAGTACAGGAAAAGCTCCAGGATTGGATAGAAGAACTATGGGAGCAAGGGCTTTATGAAGTGGTTAGTGAGTATACCCAGATTTGGAACATGGTTATCGACACCTTCGATCAAATGGTAGAAATCCTGGGTGATCAGCAGGGAGGCTTGAAGGAATATATTAAGGTGCTGGAGGCAGGGTTCTCTTCCCATGAACTGGGCATAATTCCTACCACTGTGGATCAGGTACTGGTGGGCAATATCCAGCGCTCTAAAAGCCATGATATAAAGGCTTTATTTGTTTTAGGGGTAAATGATGGCATTATTCCATCAACTAAATCCCAGGAAGGCATATTATCTAATGATGAAATTGATTATCTGGCCAACCAGGGGATGGAAATTTCTAAAAGCCGGGAGATGCAGGTTGCTGAGGAGAACTTCCTGATTTACAATGCCCTGGCCAAGTGCCGGCATAAGCTTTTCCTATCTTATGCTACGGCTGATGGTGAAGGACGGGCTTTGCGTCCATCATTGCTTTTGGATCGTTTCTGCTATCTTTATCCCGGATTAAAGATAGATAGTGGCTTAATAAATGACCGGCAAAGGCAATTACAGATGGTAGCCCGCCCCCCAAGCACATTTAAACACCTGGTTGAGAACCTGCGACTTCACCTGGACAATAAAGCGATAGAGGATTTTTGGTGGGACGTTTATAACTGGTACCGGCGGCAAGACTGTTGGCAGGAGCATTGCATTAATATGGAAATAGCCTTTTTCCACCGTAATCAAGTTGATACCATTAGCCCTGGGTTAGCCCGGCAACTATATAAATTACCCCTGCGTGGCAGTGTTACCCGATTAGAGCGGTTTATTGCCTGTCCTTTTGCCCATTTCGTTCATTACGGCCTTTCCCCCCGGGAAAGAAAAGAGTTCTCGGTCAGGGCTCCCGATATTGGAGAATTGTTTCATAACTCACTGCTGGAATTAGCCCTGCAAATTGAAGAGCGACCGGAAAAATGGCAGGGGATAGAGCGTGAAGATTGCGAGTTGTTGATGGATACAATTATGGACGAAATGCTTACTGCCCAGGGGGAAGGGGTATTTTTTAGTAATAATCGCTATCGTTATCTGAGCCAGCGTTTAAAAAGAATAGGACGTCGGGCTGCCTGGACCGTAAATGAGCATATAAAAAGAGGCGGCTTTACCCCGCTGGGATACGAAATCCGGTTCGGAACCGGAGGAACTTTGCCGGCGCTGGCGATTGAACTTGAAAACGGTGATAAAATGTACCTGGAAGGACGTATAGATCGGGTGGATATCCTGGATCAGGAAAATGCTGGCTATATTAGAATAATAGATTATAAGACAGGGGATAAAAAGCTAAATCTCTCGGATGCCTATTATGGCTTAAGCCTGCAACTACTTATCTACTTGCGAGCGGTCCTGGGTAGTGCCCATGAACTACAGCGGCCTATACTTAAACCGGCAGGAATTTTCTATTTCAAAATAGATGACCCCCTTATAAAGACGGAATCTGAGATTAAGGAGATAATTGAACAACAGCTAGCCAAGGAACTTAAATTACGCGGGCTGGTACTGGAAGATGTGAATATTGTAAGGGAGATGGATCGGGAAATTACTACCTATTCCGATATTATTCCAGTCGGGCTGAAGCAGGACGATAGCTTTTACGCCAACTCCGCAGTTTTGAGCGAAGAAGATTTTGATTATTTGTTGTACCATGTTGACAACTTGTTAAAAAGAGCTAGCCAGGAACTGGTGGGAGGAAAAGTAAAAATTGAACCCTATAAACTGGGGGATCAAACTGCCTGTACTTTTTGTCCTTACCGTTCTATCTGTCAATTTGACCGACAGTTACCCGGAAATAATTACCGAAACTTACCCTCCTTAAAGGATAATGAAGCTATCCTTAAAATAAGGGCTGAACAGGAGGTGGATGCCAGGTGACTTGGACGGAAGCTCAGGCAAATGCGATTAAGGCTCGGGACTGCAATCTCCTGGTAGCGGCTGCTGCCGGCTCCGGTAAAACAGCGGTATTGGTGGAACGCATAATTAAATTGGTTCTGGATGACGGTGTTGAAATAGATCGCATGTTAATAGTAACTTTCACCCAGGCCGCAGCCGGGGAGATGCGGGAAAGGATTAGCAATACCCTGCAGTCGCAGCTGGAGAGCAGACCTGAGAATGAACAGCACCTGCGGCGACAGCTAAAACTTTTGAATCAGGCCTCCATTAGCACTATTCATGCTTTCTGCACCGATGTTATACGCCGCTATTATCATCTGGTAGGGATAGATCCTGGTTTTCGCATTAGTGATAGCATGGAAAGTGATTTAATTAAAATGGAAACCTTGGAAGATCTATTTGAAAACGAATATGAAAAAGGAACCCCCATCTTTCTTAACCTGGTAGAGTCTTTCGGCAGCAGCCGAAGCGATCAAAGTTTACAAGAACTGGTTTTGCGAGCCTATGAATTTGCCCAGTGCAACCCTTATCCCCAGCAGTGGCTTGAGGCTCGGGCCTCCGACTTTAATTTAAAGGAAGATGAATTTTCTGACTGCGTATGGGTCAGGAATATAATGGAGCAAATTACTATCCAGGTGCAAGCAGCAGGAGACCTTTTTCGGGCCGCCTTGCAGCTCTGTTACCAACCGAACGGACCGGCAGTTTATGCCGACGCTTTGCAGGATGATATAAGAACAGTGGAGGATCTCCTCCAGACCCTGAACCAGGGTAACATTTTTGACATTGCTGCCAGCCTGGGTGACATTAATCATACCCGCCTGTCCCGGGTAGGGAAGGATGTGGATGATAACCTTAAAAACCAGGTTCAAAAGTTACGTAATGAAGGTAAAAAAACAATCGGGGAGGCAGGCAGTGAATTTCTGTTTAAGGAACCCTCCAAACTTTTGCAGGACCTGAATGAGTTATATCCGTTAATGGAGGAATTTTGCCGACTGGCAATTGACTTTAATAATGAATACCAAAAACGTAAGGCTGATAAAGGTATCTTAGATTTTAACGATCTGGAACATTTTGCTCTGACTATATTATCCAACCCCGAGGTTGCCGCTGAGTACCGGCAAAAATTCCAATATATTTTTGTGGATGAGTACCAGGATAGTAATGAGGTTCAGGAAACCCTTATAAATTGCATTAAAAGAGATAACAATGTTTTTCTGGTAGGTGACATTAAGCAAAGTATCTACCGTTTCCGCCTGGCTGACCCGACTTTATTTATCCAAAAAATGGAGGAGTTTAAGGAATCTGACAGGAAGATTAACCAGCGTATTGATTTGAGTTTTAATTTTCGCAGCCGCGAGGAAATTCTTAATGGTGCCAATTATATTTTTAGCAATATAATGTCCCCCTATCTGGGAGAGATCACATATGACAGCAGGGCTGCCCTTTACCCTGGACTAGAAACTAGCAATAATGGAAAATGGCCGGTTGAGGTCTACCTGATTGATAAAAATCGGGAAGATGATGAAGAAGATGAATTGGCCCAGGCAGGGGATGCTGAGATAGAAGCCCGTCTGACAGCTCAAAAAATCCGGGAACTACTGGGACAAACGATTTATGACCATAAATTAAAAAACTATCGCCCCCTGGAGTATCGGGATATGGTAATTTTAATGCGTAGTACCCGTAACTCTATTACTGCCTTCTGGGATATTTTTGCTGCCGAAGGTATACCGGTTTATGCTGATCTGGCCGGTGGCTATTTTGAATCCAGTGAAATTACCTTAATACTTAATCTTCTTCGCCTTATTGATAACCGCCGTCAGGATATTCCCTTGTTGAGCATTCTACGCTCTCCCATTACGGGGTTTACTCTGGACGAGCTGATTGAGATAAGAGTCCAGAGTCAAGCCAAGAGCTATTATGAGGCTATAGAAGCGTACCCGGTCGAACATGATAATGAGCTCAAAGATAAAATACAGCGGTTTATGGATGACCTGACCCGCTGGAAGAAAGAAGCCCGCTACCTTCCTATTGATGAATTTATCTGGAAACTGCTCCAGGAAACCGGCTATTTTTACTATGTTGGAGCCATGCCGGGCGGACGGCAGCGGCAGGCCAATCTAAAGGCCTTGCTGGATCGAGCTCGCCAGTTTCAGGATACATCCATAAAAGGGTTGTTTAACTTCATTAAATATGTGGATAAAATTCAGGCCCGCAGTGGTGATATGGGAGTAGCTCGGATTCTAGGTGAAAACGAAAACCTGGTACGGATTATGAGCATTCACCGTAGTAAAGGACTGGAATTTCCGGTAGTGATTCTGGCTGGTTTAGGTAAACAATTCAACTTCAGTGACAGCAGAGAGCGGATATTATTTCACAAAGATTTGGGTCTTGGCCCCAGATATGTCAACCCTGAGTTGCGTGGTTATAATGAAACCATAGCTCGGGTAAGCATTAAGAATAAAATCCACCTGGAGAATTTATCGGAAGAAATGCGTATACTCTATGTGGGCTGTACCAGACCCCAGCACAAATTAATTATGATTGGCTCGATAAGGAATGTGGAAAATAGTATTCAAAAATGGAGTAATATGCCCACCCCATTTAACCTTGCCCGGGGTAAAAACCCTCTCGATTGGATTGGCCCGGTATTAATGCGCCATCCTGACGGGACTCTCTTACGTGAACTATCCAAGGTTTGCTGGACCAATAAGGATTTGTACAATGATGATTCCCACTGGCAGGTGGAAATCCTTAAACGAAGTGATATTGGCGCTACTGATGATAAGGTAGCCGAAATGATTGGCGCCCTGCATAAGCAGGTTGAACAGCGTGAGCCTGGCAGTGATAATGATCTTGTCTTAAAGTGCCTGGGCTGGAACTACCCATTTGAGCAGGCGGAAAAAATCCCCTCCAAGGTTTCTGTTTCCCAGCTACAAGAAGGACGGGTTAACCCAACATTACTAGAGATAGATATGCCTGCCCTGGTCAATCGGCCTCGCTTTATAGAAGGAATAAAAGAATTAACCCCGGCTCAGAAAGGCAGTATTATGCATTTTGTCATGCAACACCTTGATTTCACCAGGGTGCACGATCAGAAGGTTATTCGTCAACAGGTTGAAACCATGGTAAGAGAGGAGATGCTTCTGGAAGACGAAGCTAAAACCGTAAATGTCGCTAAAATAGCTCGTTTCTTCCGTTCACCCTTAGGACAGAGGATACTTGATGCCCGGCAAGTCGAAAGGGAAGTACCTTTCAACCAGCTGCGTTATGTTGGTGAAATAATGGGTAATGCTACTGCTCCCGACGAACAGATGCTGGTGCAGGGTGTTATTGATCTCTTTTTCTACGAAGGGGATGAAATTGTACTGGTAGATTTTAAAACTGATTATGTAACTGAAGAAAATTGGGAAGAGCTGATTAGTTTTTACCAGCCTCAGTTAAAATTATACAAAGAAGCCCTGGAAACTATTCAGGGCACAAAGGTCAAGGAAAGCTATCTCTACTTTTTTGGAATTGATGAGGCCGTGCTGGTGAAGATATAGCAAGAAAATAGAATTTTATTTCACGCGGATCGCGCAGAATAGTAAGGATTTACGCAGATTTCTTTAGACACTGAATACACTGATTAGTATGAAGGGCATACCCATAGTGCACACAGATGCTCCCTACAAATCGCTATTAAGGCTGAAGGACATTGATATCCTATGATTATATTAAAAAATTTAAGTGTGATTCCACTGCAAAAACCCTGTTTGGATGCATAAATATGCAGGAGCCGTCGACGGAGCATGGTAGAAACACCCTGCGAGGTGAAGCGGCGGAAGGGGGCGAGCCCCATGGACGGGGCGAGAGTGACGCCCCGCACGGATGCGGAATTGGAACGTCCCCCTGGAGACGCAAAACGAGCAGTTGGTGTTTCCCATGCGGAGTCTTGGCGACGGAATATTTATGCATCCAAACTAGCACATTATACCTTTTTGCAGTAGAATCAAGTGTTAATCATAAAAATCAGTGTTCTTCAGTGTCAATTTCCGGTTAGCAACTCACCAAAAAGGTCTTTCAGTTCTTCTTCGCTGCTGAATTCCTGGGGCAAATTATCGTCCAGGTTTTCAATAACTGCATCCAGCAGGGAGCGTAGAACTTGTTCTTTACGAACCAGGGTTTTGGTACTGTTATAGCCATTATTAACAATGCGAGTAAGCCAGTCTATCTGATCAGCATAAAGATGAGCTGGCATCTGCATACTAGGCCGCCGCTGAGGAGTCTTTATTTTGTTAACGTCGCTAGCCGGAGCTGTTTCGACATCTTTTTTTGGTTTTTCTTCCTCTTGTATAGTGATATCTTTAGAATCGGGCTGCATTTGGGCTTGCTCCCGGGCCAGTGCCCACTGCTCCCGGGCCAGTTTTTCTATATGCGGGTATTGCTTAATATACTTATGTACGATTACCCGATTAAACCAGTTAACAGCTTCCTTACTGTCGCCATTACGACGGTATAACTCGCCGATTAGATAGGTTGCCTGTACATCACTCATGTTACCAATCGATTGAAAATCTTTATTATAAGCCTCCAGGTAATGAGTAAGGGCTTCCTTTAAATATACACATTCCAGTTCCTGATTATTGGCTTCTCGTGCTACCCATGCAGCTCCCAAAAACAAGCCTGCCAGTTCGCCGGATCGTACCTTTTTTAGCTGGGCTGTGCGAATAGCCAGTTTAAAGGAACCCAGAGCTTTGTCCAAATCCCTTTCCCCGTTATATTCAATGGCTGGTTCCGGCTTTAATTGATATAGTGCCACAATCAGCTTTTCTAAAAGTTGAGGGTTTATTTCCTGGGAAAAGCTACTAGTGGAAGAAGCGTAAAAGCAGGCAGGGCAAACTATCATAGAATAATGTAAAGGGCTTACCCCCCGGTAAATGACGTGGAGGTCAGCCTCCTTCCGTTCAACGTACACTTTCGAACTACGAACAGCCAGAGAAGTAAAATTGGTTTTACATACCGGACAATCAAATTTTCTCTCAAAAAAAGGATTATTAGTAGTCATAAAATCACCCCATAACCTATTTCTCACATAATATGCCAAATCCCTTTAATTTTTTAAAAAACCCTACATAGGTCATGCGTAAATATAAAATAAGCTTAATAAGGTAGAATAAGCAGGTTCGCTCCTACAGGTTACCAGGGGTACTTCTTATAAGTTTGTTTATTAATTTATCCATGAAATCGGGATGGGAAATATTAGATAGGACTGATTTTTTTGCAAATATGCATTAAAATAATATGTAAGTGTAATTTCTATAGAAGAAACACATATGAAAGAAACTATTCAAAAGTAAGTAGGGTAGAAAACAGAAATTAGAAATAGAGATTAGATTAGGGAGATGAGGGTGGACATAAGGGGGGGACAACTTGATAATAGGGAATTTTATGAGTACTGATGTTAGTATCCTGAAACCGGAAAATACATTCGGAGAAGCGGCTAGTCTATTTTTAGAGAGAAAAATTGATGGTGCACCAGTAGTTGAAGATGGTCAACTGGTAGGGTTATTGACCAAAACCCATCTTATTCGAGCCATGAGCCAGAATATACCCCTGGATTGGCCGATAAAAGATTATATGAGTCGCCTGGTAAAAACTCTTTCTCCACATCAGCCTATTGAGGATGTGGATATCATGCTTACCGGCCGGTACCCGGTGGTTGACAAGGGTAAGTTAGTGGGGTTTATTACCAAATCCGATATAATGGTTGCTTTAACTGATATTATTGCAGAAATGTCAGGGCAATTGGAAATAGTAATTAATTCAACCTATAATCCTATCATTGCTATTGACCGTAAAGGCATTATCACTATTTGGAACCAGGCTGCAGAGAATGTGACCGGGTTTAAGAAAACTGATGTAACCGGCAAGTTTATAAATGATATCATTCCTGAAAGCCAGTTATTTAATATTGTTCAGAGCGGCCGCTCGGAATATGGTATCAGGTTAACTGTTGGTGATAAATCATTCATTACCAATCGGGCACCAATTGTTAAAAACGATGAAATTGCGGGTGCAGTTGCAGTATTGTATGATGTTTCGGAATTAGAAAATGTTTCCCGGGAACTGGAGTATGTTAAGAAACTCAACCAGGAAATGGACGCTATAATTGATTCCTCTTTTGATGGGCTCTACATAACGGATGGTCGAGCTGTAACATTGAGGATTAATAAAGCCATCAAGAGAATGACTGGTCTGGGTGAGGAAGAGCTTCTTAATAAAAGCATGAGCGAACTGGTGGAAACCGGGGTGCTTTCCCGTTCAGCCAGTTTGGTGGTTCTGGAGACAAAAAAACCATATACCACTACCCTGGTAACAGTAACAGGTACTACATTGCTGGTCAGTGCTACCCCGGTTTTTGACGAAAATGAAGAAATATTCCGTGTAGTTACCAGTGTACGCGATATCAGCGAACTTAACATGCTTAAACAGAAAGTAGAACAACTGGAAGGCCTGAAAAAGCATTTTGAATTCCAGATGAAAGAAATGAAGACCAGGTTATCGGAAGACCTGATATTCAAGAATAGAGAAATGGAGAAAATTATATATCAGGCTATGAAGATTGCCGAGGTTGATTCTACAGTATTAATTTCGGGGGAATCTGGTGTAGGTAAAGAAGTTATCGGGGACATTATTCAACGTAATAGTAGCCGCAGTAAAGGCCCGTTTGTTAAACTTAATTGTGCAGCTATACCCGAGAATTTGCTGGAGTCTGAACTATTCGGTTATGAACCGGGAGCTTTTACCGGAGCCAGGAAAGAGGGGAAGCCTGGTCTTTTCGAAGTAGCCCATGAAGGAACCCTATTACTGGACGAAATTGGCGATATTCCACTTCATCTGCAGGTTAAATTGCTGCGGGTGCTGCAACAAAGAGAAATAATTCGGGTAGGGGGAACCAGACCAATCCCCATTGATGTAAGGATTATAGCCATAACCAATCGTAATCTGGAGGAAATGGTGGCCCGAGGTGAGTTCAGGGAAGATCTTTATTACCGTCTTAACGTAATACCCATCCATGTTCCCGCTCTAAGAGAACGAAGAGAAGATATACCGCTTCTAGTAAGACATTTCCTGGACAGGTTTAACCAGCGCTATAATCTCAAAAAGAGTATAAGTTCGGGAGCTTTGGAACTGTTAATGATTTATTCCTGGCCCGGCAACATCAGGCAACTGGAAAACATGATCGAAAGGCTGGTGGTTACTACCAGTGCAGAAGTTATCGAAATCAACAACTTACCATCCTGTTTTTTAAGTACTTCACCCGGTGAATCTGGAAATGGGAATCAACCAGTAAGTGTTAGCAGTATTATTCCTTTAAAACAGGCGGTAGAAAGCCTGGAACGTCAACTGCTGGAAAAGGCCTTTGCTGTAACCAATTCCTGTTACAAGGCGGCCCAGTTATTGGAAGTGGATGCTTCTACCATTTCTCGTAAGGCAAGCCGTTACAATATTAAATATAAAGAGAATGACTAAAATAAAAAAAGCAGGTGCTTAAGGAAATTAGCACCTGCTACAAGGAACATTGAAAAGCTTATTTAGGAAGTTGTATTAAAACCACTAAGCCTCTTTTTTATTACTTCTAACCCAAATGTTCATCTTTTCGGCTTCCTTTATTAATTCGTCTCTAAAATCGGGATGAGCAATGTTGATTAACTCTTCTGCCCGTTGCCAGGTTGTTCTGCCCTTCATTAAAGCAACTCCGAATTCTGTGATTACATAATAATTTATGGTGCGAGGTACGGTTACAATAGTTCCCGGTGACAGGGTGGGGCGAATACGAGATACAAGGGTACCGTCTTTTAAAGTAGTAGTTGAGCTAAGGCAAATAAGACCTTTGCCTCCTTTGGAACGGAATGCAGCAAATATGAAGTCCAACTGACCGCCAGTACCCGAAATCTGACGGGGACCAACAGCTTCGGAAGCAACCTGACTATAGAGATCTACTTCAATAGCGTTATTAATAGCAAACACCTTATCGTTCTGGGCAATAATGAAGGGGTCATTGGTATAGTGTACCGGATAACTGGCGCAAACCGGATTGTTATGCAAGAAGTCATAGAGTTTATCGGTACCCATGGCAAAAGTATAAGCCATCTTACCTTTATCTATAGTCTTCATTTTACCGTTGACCCTGCCTGATTCATGCATATCTACAAAAGAATCCACCAGCATTTCTGTATGCACACCCAGGTTCTTTAAATCTGATTGTGCAATCATTGAACCTACCACATTGGGCATAGCCCCTATTCCCAACTGCAAGCAACAGCCGTCTTCCATCATTCCCATTACCACGTTGGCAATCTTGCGGTCTACATCACTAATTGGACTTTCGGGCAGATTAAGTAATTTCTGATTTTGGACACTTTCAACTATATAATCCACCTGAGAAATATGGATAGACTCACCGTTTCCTCCAAGACAGACAGGAACTGAAGTATTAACTTCCACTACCACCTTCTTTGCCTTCTCCACCACATAGGAAGTAATAGAATTAGATGTCCCCAGATTAAAATAACCATTGGCATCCATGGGAGCAACCAGCACAAAAGCTACATCTATTTCTACAAAATCTTCAATTAGTTTTTTGGCTTCATGGTAGGTGACCGGTATATAATTGCACAGGTTGTGAGCTTGTAGAGCCCGAGAAAAACCGGAAAAATGCCAATCATTGAAGCGGAAATGCTTTCTTTCGGGGTCGGCTTTTACTACTTCGGGAATCATAGTAATGGTAACGCAACGAATTTTAACATCTTCCAGTTCGTTAACCCTACGGGCTAGAGCAGTATCAAGCTCTTTGGGTTGCATTACGAATTCACCATACTGAACCCAATCTCCTGATTTTACTATTTTTACGGCCTCATCTGCTGTAACCAACTTTTCCTGGTACTGATCAAGTAGCAGGTTTGAAGATAAAACAACGGCCATATTTACCCCCCCTTAAATTTGACAATTAATAAGCTGCTATTCTACGGGGATATAGGTATTAGTGTTAGTGGCTCATTTTTTACATATCTAATGCTCTCTATAAAATATTTATAAAATGAGTACCTTATCCCCGGGACTTTTTATACCACCCCCTAACTGGTAGACTTATAGTAGTTGTAATAAATTTTTGTTTTACTACAAATATTTAGTTGCAAATAACATGCCAATTATCTGGTTAATTTTCCAGCAAATAAACATTTATCCTACACCCTGATAGGGGAACCTGGCTTACCGTATACGTTATTCCCCTGGGTATTTTGGTATAAAATCACGGAACTAGTTGAAAAATGAAAAATACGGGTTACTAGTTTATTATCGGTAGCTTAATATTGCCAAAGTGCAATAAGCTAGTGCAGTAATGCAATGGATAAACAATACGTTTTATAGTTATAAGCCCGGAAGTTTTGCAAATATGCAAATATTTTGATTATCACCGGACAATAATTCTAAAATGGTTCATTTGATGGTAAAATTTATATTGACTTGCTGATTTTTGCGTAAAACGCTAATACTATGGAAAGGCGGGAAGACAATATGGTAAAAACTTTATATATTAGTAAGCGAATGGATTACTCTGGAAAGGAATTAGAGCCCCACTGGATCTACCGTAATTTCGATATTCTAGGAGATGCGGTAATTGCCTTTTGTGGTGAAGCTAATGTATCCCAATCATTTATGCTGGACCAGACTGATGTTTTGGATAAGGCCTATATATACTCACCCCTGATGCTAAACTTTATTATTGAGCACTTTGATAACGACCTTAACCTGGCTCTTTATCGGCAGCGCATGTTCCTGATAGGTATCAAGGATGAGTTAGAACAGCTTGGTATTCCCATAGTACGACGGGTGGAAGCCCTGTATGCCGACAACCGCAAGCTAACAGTATCAGTTGCTTCCAGTTCTAATGTGTCAACTTTAGTACATACCGGTATAAACATAGAGACTGCCGGTACTCCAGTAAAAACTGCTGGCCTGGCTGAACTAGGCGTAAATGATATCCAGTCTTTTGCAGAAAACGTGATGTTGCGTTACCGGGTAGAACTGGAGCAGATCCATGATGCCCGTTGCCGGGTAAGGGGTATAGTTACCAGAACCGTGAAATAGTTGGATTTTTAGTTCGCTTAACTTGTAATATAACAAAGCTTAAACTAAAATATTACAGGGAAAGGAGACACGATGGTGAGCGATGATAAGGGCAAGTTGGAACTTATTGCTTTTAAGAGCTTTCCCAGCAATCCGGAGCTGATTTATATTATTGATTTTCTAAACAAAAGCCTGAAAGAAAAAAGGATAATGTTTGGCCTTAGTAAGGCTAAGGAAAAGGATGAAATGATAATAAATATTTATGAAGTTTAATGGGAGGGTTTAATGAGCAGGGAGATAAAAGAGTTTATAAAAGAGATAATAAGCATAGTAGTTATAGCCTTTATATTGGCCATGATTTTAAGGACTTTTGTTATTGAGGGTAGAATTATTCCGACCGGGTCGATGCTGCCCACTATACAATTAAAAGACCGGGTTATGGTTAACAAGTTTATTTATCGTTTCAAAGATGTACAACGGGGAGATATAGTGGTTTTTGATCCCCCTGAAGCCCTGCAAACCAATCAGGACTATATAAAGCGAGTTATTGGTCTCCCGGGGGACCAGGTGGAGATGAAAAACGGGAAAGTCTACATAAATGACCGCCCTCTCAAGGAACCCTATCTGGCTGAAGCCCTTGATTACGAATATGGTCCGGTAGAGGTACCAGAAGGATGCTTGCTGGTTCTGGGTGATAATCGTAACCATAGCTTCGATAGCCATTACTGGAATGCCTGGTTGACTCAAGACAGATTAAAGGGCAAAGCTTTTCTAACCTATTGGCCCTATAATCATATTAAATTACTACAGCGGGAGGTTTCTTACGAATGAGAATCCTGCTAACCAACGATGACGGAATACATGCCCGGGGATTGCATAGCCTGGCGCGGGAATTAAGTTCCATTGCCGAGCTATACGTAGTAGCTCCGGATCGGGAAAGAAGCGGAACTGGTCATTCCATCACCGTTTTTGAACCTATCCGGGTAATAAAGACAAGTATGAATGAAGCTAAAGGAGCATGGATTATAGGAGGAACTCCAGTTGATTGTGTTAAACTGGGGCTTAGCCGGCTAGTTGATGAGGTAGATTATGTAGTGTCAGGAATTAATCATGGTCCTAACCTGGGTACCGATGTTCTTTACTCAGGAACGGTTTCAGCTGCTGCTGAGGGTGTTATCATGGGGGTACCTTCTATAGCAGTCTCACTTAATTCCTATGATGAGGATATGGAATTTGATTTTGCGGCTAAATTCACCCGTAACGTAGTTCGGGTGGCTATGAAACGAGGAATAGAAAAGAAGACTTTAATAAATGTTAATATACCCCCGCTGGACGAGAAAGATATTAAAGGTATTAGAATAACTAAACTCGGGGTACGAAATTATGACAATCTCTTTGAAGAGAGACAGGATCCCCGTGGTAATACTTATTACTGGTTAGGAGGAGGAGTTATCAAGGAAGAACAGGAGCCCGAAAGTGATGTACTTGCCACCCAGGAGGGATATATTAGCATAACCCCCATTCACCTGGATTTAACTGATTACCAGTTAATACAGAAATACCGCAAATCTTTTTCTATTTATCTAAGTGTATCTGGAGCTACAGAATGATATTTTTTAGCCTGCTATTAAACACCCTGTTATTTTTCGTGGTGTTAAATATATCTTATTTGCGGCAAAAAAGGCGGGATCCCAATTATCCGGATAAGCCTTTTAGCAAACTGGTGCTGTTTCCCTTGGCACTCGGTATAGTATTTACTTTGATTGTAGATATGTTCAAGGGGATTTTTATATACCAGATACTGATTTTTGGATTAGCTGCATTATTTCTTTACTGGGTATTTTATGTTCTCAATAAGAAATAAAATTTAAGAAAATATTTTGCTACTTTATACAAAGTATAGTACCATTTTTACAGTTATGTAGATTTACGAGGAGGTTATTGGATGAAGGTTTACCCAACTAGTAAAATTCGTAATATAGCTCTGGTTGGCCACGGAGGTACGGGAAAAACCTCCCTGGTAGAAGCAATGCTATACAATACAGGGGCTATCAAAAGAATGGGGAAGGTTGATGACGGTAACTCAGTAGCAGATTATCTTCCTGAAGAGGTTAAGAGAAAAATTACAATTAGTACAGCACTGGTCCCTTGTGAATACAGAGACCATAAAATAAATGTTCTGGATACTCCTGGTTATGCCGATTTCTATTTTGAAGTAACCGGGGCAATGCGGGTGGCAGACTCTATACTAATGGTTCTGTCTGCCAATGCAGGAGTTGAAGTTCAAACCGAAGTAATCTGGGAAGACTTTGCCAATGTCCCCAAAATAGCATTTATTAATAAAATTGATAGGGAAAATGCCGACTTTTATAAAGCCCTTAACGAAATGAAAGAAAGTTTTTCCGATAATATTGTCCCGGTGCAGCTACCCATTGGGGCGGAGGATAATTTCAAAGGTGTAGTTGACCTGGTCAAAATGAAAGCCCTCATATTTGAGCCTGGTACCGGCAACATTAGTGAAACCGATATACCGGCCGATATGATGGACGATGTGGAGACATACAAAGAGGCTTTAATAGAAGCTGCGGCAGAGGCAAATGATGAATTGCTCACAAAATATCTGGAGGGTGAAGAGCTCAGCGATACTGAAATACTAGAAGGCATAAAACAAGCTGCCGCCAGCGGTACAGCAGTTTTTGTTTTCTGTGGTTCTGCTATTAATAATATAGGTATAAAGCCATTAATGGATTTTATCGTTGACTGCAGTGCTACGCCAGATACTAATCCTATGGTTGAGGGTAAAGATTTGGATAACGAACCCCTGGCAGCCCAGGTTTTCAAAACCATAGCCGACCCCTATATTGGCCGGCTTAATATGTTCCGGGTCTTTACTGGTAAGATGAAATCGGACAATGTAGTATATAATGCTAATAAGGAAAAAGAAGAAAAAATTGCTCAGATATTAATAATGACGGGCAAGGAGCAGGCTGCAGTACCAGAGTTATTTGCTGGAGATATTGGTGCAGTAGCCAAGTTATCAGTAACTGGTACAGGAGATAGCCTCACCGTAAAAGCCAATCCGGTAATTATTGAACCTATACACTTCCCTGAACCTACTCTTAATATGGCTATTGAACCAAAGAGTAAAGGTGATGAAGATAAACTGAGCGGGGCTCTGCAACGTTTATTGGAGGAAGACCCAACCATTCGGATAGAAAAGAATACCGAAACTAGGCAGACCATAATGAAATCTATGGGAGATACCCATGTAGACATAGTACTAGAAAAATTATCCCGCAAATTCGGGGTAGATGTGATTAGCAAGGAAATGCGTATACCATACCGGGAGACTATTCGGGGTATGGTTGAAGCTGAAGGTAAACACAAAAAGCAGACTGGTGGCCATGGTCAGTATGGGCATGTTTGGATTAAATTCGAACCCACTGAAGATGGCGAATTCGTATTTGAAGAAAATGTATTTGGTGGATCTGTACCTCGCAACTATTTCCCGGCGGTAGAAAAAGGCCTGGTTGAAGCTATGGAGGAAGGTGTGCTGGCCGGTTATCCGATGACTAATTTAAAAGCTACTCTTTATGATGGTTCTTATCATTCCGTAGACTCTTCAGAAATGGCTTTTAAAATGGCAGCCCGTCTCGCTTATAGGAAGGGTTTAGAAGCTGCCAAACCCGTGTTATTGGAACCAATCGTTAATGTAGAGATTGAGGTGCCTGAGGCTTATATGGGCGATATTATTGGCGATATGAACAGTAAACGGGGTCGAGTAATGGGCATGGAACCAGCAGGCAAGAAGCAGATAATTAAGGCCCAGGCTCCACAGGCAGAAATGGCCCGTTATACTATAGATCTGAAATCCATGACCCAGGGACGGGGTAAGTTTAGAATGGAATTCTCCCATTACGAGGAAGTACCGGGGCAGATTGCCGAAAAAATTATTGAAAAAGCCAGACAGGAAAAAGAAGAGAAATAAATATTCTAATCATAAAAAGAGGGCGACATTGCAGGCGCCCTCTTTTTTTACATACGCTTGTTTAATTGTTGGAAGAAAACGTCATGTTCGCCTGGCAGGTCATTGTGGATAAAATAAAAGTGATAATTCTTTGCTGCGGGGCTTTTCTGGTTAGCAAGGGTATAAATATTATAAAATATATATATCGTGCTGGCAGTAGACAGAAATAGAGATAACAGGTAGCAGGTGTTACCCGTTTGCAGCAGTCCGTAAAGGGTTAATTCTATTAACAGAATGGAGAATAACAGGCAGATAAACAGCCAATGTTTTTTCTTCAAATATAATTAACCTCCTGATTTTATCTATCAGAATTATTAACTCTCAAGATCTATTTAATACCTGGTAAGCGGAGATAATATTTATGCTTGGCAGTAGAATACAGGAAGGGAGATGAATCAGCATACTCGAATATTATGTAATTCAACTCTATTATCTGGTAATCAGTATATTTAATATTAAGAATTTAACCCATGCTATCATAGCGCTGCTAATATTCTTAACATTTTTGCTGTTACGAAAAGTATTTACCCGCTACATCTTTACCTGGTTACAAAAACTGACCAGTCGGACTACCAGTGAATTAGATGATAAAATGTTATTAGCCGGTGAAAAACCCGTACGAGCACTGTTTGTTATTCTGGGATTATACCTGGCTCTACTTTATCTACCTTTGCCGCCAGCATTAGACGTTTTCTTTTCTAAGGTCTTCCGTTCTCTGTTAGTAATACTTATAGCCTGGGGTTTTTACGACCTCTGTGGTCGTAATTCATTACTATCGGAAGAACTCAAAGAAAAATTAAATATGGATAACATGTTAATCCATTTCTTCTCCAATGTGGCCCGTTTTATAATAATAGCCCTGGCTATAGTAATAGTTGCCCAGGAATGGAATTACGATGTTAATGGTTTTATTGCCGGACTAGGGTTAGGGGGATTAGCTTTTGCTCTGGCAGCCAAGGATGCCCTGGCTAATGTATTTGGTGGAATAGTAATTATAATGGAAAAACCATTTGTAATTGGAGACTGGATTGCAGTGCCCGAAGTTGAAGGGGTAGTAGAAAACATTTCTTTCCGCAGTACCCAAATTAGATCCTTTTCTCAGGCCTTAATAACTATTCCTAACTCCACCCTGGCCAACGCAGCTATTACTAACCATAGCCGCATGGGAAAAAGACGTATAGATTTTAGCTTAGGTATAGCCCCAGAAACTCACGGGAGTAAACTTGAAACTTGCGTTAAACGTATTAAACAAATGTTGGTAGACCATCCCGGGATTCACCCTGAAACTATACTGGTGTATTTTGAATCATTTGGCGATCATAGCCTGAATATATTCATATATTGCTTTACCTGCACTACTATTTGGTCAGAATACCTTGAGGTAAGGCAAGATATAAACCTTAAAATAATGGCCATACTGGAAGAGGAAGGGGTATCTATTGCCATTCCCGGTCGCAGTATAAGATTAGAAAATGTCGGGGTTAAAACGGAAATAGACAGATAACGAAGACCCTCTGCCCGTTGCGGGCGAACACATGGGTTCGCCCCTACAGATTATTAACTTGACCAACTGTTAAGAGTGAGACGTGATGCGTAAGGGGCAGGATTTATCTGATCGGCATTTTTTTCCGGACATTATTAGGGTTACAGGTGGGGAAGTTAGTTACTAGAACATTTCTTATTGGAGTGATTAAAAGATGCCTGGATTTTATATCGTAAGCGAATATGGCTATATAGTACCGGTACCATATCAGTCCTATGAATTAGCGCGGGCTAGTTGCGATATTAACGAAACGGTTTACCTGGCTGACAGCCTGGAGGACTTAGAAGAAACTCTGGAAGTATTGCAACAAGAGTATAGTGATGATGGGTTTTTGGCATAATATAGCCATAATATTTCAGCAAGGAGGATAATAATGACCGTTCAGAGTGATTTGAATAAGGCTATAGCGTCTGCCCAGGCAGCAAAAGGTACGTATTTAATGGCAGCGGAATCAACTGAAGATCAATCAGCTAAAGACAGGTATCAGCAAATGGCTTCCGATATGGATGTACACCTGGAATATCTAAGTAGTCGTTTGGATTATTTAAGTTCACAATTCTAAACTCTAACCATATAAAAAAACCGCGCCATAGGCGCGGTTTTTTAACGTGGTTTATAATATTAGCACATAGGTTTCATGCTATCTTCAAATATCTTTCTGACTATTTTCTCGTCAGCCTTTATTGGTGCTACACCGAGCAGACCAGCAAGTCCCGGAGTTTCAAATGCCAGTTTGACCAGTTTGTCAATATGACCTTCATTGTAACCCATGTCAGCTAATTTCTCAGTGCAACCAACACTGAACAGCCATTGTTCTACTTCTTTGGCACATCTCTCAGCCTCACCTGGTACACCTTTTAAGCCAGGTACAATTGTTTCATACATAGCAGCCATAATCTCAGGACATGCAGGATAGGTATATTTGATTACTGCGGGAAGCAGCATAGCCAAACCCAGGCCATGGGATAAATCAGGTTTAACTGCACTTAGTGGATGTTCCAAAGCATGGGTAAAGTGCAACAGACCGTTATCAAAACAAATACCTGCTATCATGGAAGCATAGAGCAGGTAGTATCTTGCGGTTAAATCATCAGGATGAGCTACTGCCTGGGGCAGGTAACGGCCTACCAGCCTTACGGTTTCAACTGCAGTAAGTACAGTATAAGGACTGGTTACTATAGAGGTAGCCGCTTCATTAACATGGTTTACAGCATCAATAGCCGTATAAATGGTTTGTTTAGTAGGCAGTTTGGTCATTATGACCGGGTCATCAATAGCGAAAGTGGGGTATAGACATTCAGCGGCCAGAGCCGGTTTATACTCCATTTCAGGAATGCTGGCCACTGCGAATCTGTCAACTTCGGTACCAGTTCCATGAGTGGTATTGATGGCAATAATGGGAACTGCTTTTTCCGCATTAAACTTAAAAGTGTAAAGGTCGCGAGCATTATATTTCTTATTGTCGGGATGAAGCAGGACAGCACAACTCTTACCAGTGTCGATCGGGCTTCCTCCGCCAATACCGATAACTGCTTTAGCACCCAGGTCTTTACCCATTTTAGTTGCTTCATCTATACCATCTACGGTGGGGTTGGGAACAACCTTGGTATACAGGGCATAGGAGATACCATTCTTCTTCATGGCTGGTTCAAGGACTTCCCAAACACCGGTAATCTTATAAACTATTTCATCAGTGGTGATTAAAACCTTGTCAATGCCCTCTTTTTTCAGGTATTCACAAATATCATTTACTTTTTGCAGGGCGCCCACCCCAAAGTAGCAGAGCGTACGGCTGCGAATTTCAACTACCTGGTTAATGTTCATTTTAGTTTCCCACATACATTTTTCCTCCTTAAAAATTGTTATTCTACAATGCAAGCCAATCCCCAATTTTTAAAGAAAACGATACACCTGTACCAGGGGCGTTTATCGGCCTGAACTCCCGTAGGATTAAATCATATTTTTTCAACATAGGTTAGTTTCCTGTTAATTGACTGCTACCCGCCGGCGGATTGCTGTCTGTTTGTTTGCTTATAGTTACTGCAATTATTATGCCAAGCTTTTTAAATCTTAATTCATGGACATTGTATCCATCTAGAAATCCAAAGCCTAAGGCTTTTCAGCCACTTGTTAAAAATCTTAACGGCAATTAATTAAGTGTTAACTTGATGTTGTAAGAAGTGACATACTGTTAACACCGCTGTGATAACATTCAAACACTGGTTCAACAGATTAGCATGATTAATTAGAAAATAGATTTTAATTCACGCGGATCACGTCATATGTAGGGAAGGGCCCCTGTGCCGTTCCGCCATGGGTTAGAAACAAAATACTTCTATTTTCATAAGTGGTTGTGTGCCGTACTCATGACGGGTTAATAAGAAAATAGATTCGGGGATTGGACGCGAATAACGCTGATGGGCACGGATTTACGCGGATTTTTTAATAAATATTACCCATAAGGAATCGCAGAATAATCGTGTGTAGGGAACGGCCCCTGTGCCGTTCCGCCATGGGTTAGAAACAAAATACGGGATTAATAAGAAAGTAGATTTTCATTCAGGGTGAGAAGTGATTTTCCGGTTGCAACACCTTTACAACATTTACAAGAAAACAAACAATTACCAGAAAAAGAAAACCGCGCAAACCTGCGCGGCTACTTGCTTTATTATGGCAGGGGAGACAGGAATCGAACCCGCAGCCCTCGGTTTTGGAGACCGATGCTCTGCCAATTGAGCTACTCCCCTGTGCCTTACGGACAAATATTATTCTAACATATTACTATAAGCTCTTCAACAGATTTTACGAAGGACATAAGGGGATTAATCAGATTGTTTCCTTATTGTAATATATGTTTAATACATGTTTAGCCAGCGCTTGAACCTCGACTTATTTAGAGTTATGATTTAACATGGATTGACTGCTAGCTAGTAATATACCTTTGAACCAAAGAATATTATTGCACAGACGAAAGTATTTATTAAGAGGCTAGTATTTAAGAAAAACTAAGGCGGGTGAATTAATTGAACAGGGTACTGGTACTAATGGGTGGCACATCTGAGGAAAGAGAAATATCATTACAAAGTGGCGCTAATGTCTGCGCAGCATTGGAGAAAAAAGGATACCAGGTAGAATCCCTGGATTTGAACAAGGATAACCTCAACCAGATAGCGGATATAGCCCCTGATGTAGTATTTATTGCCCTGCACGGCAAAAATGGGGAAGATGGTACGGTTCAGGGATACCTTGATTTATTAGGTATACCTTATACCGGTTCCGGTGTCACCAGTAGTGCTATTTGTATGAATAAGATAATAACCAAAAAACTTCTCAGTTATGAGGGTTTACCCACACCCGATTTTATAATAATGAAGAAAAACACCTTTGATCGGGCTTGCTTTGTAGTTCGTTCTATGGTACAAAAAATTGGTTTACCTATGGTAGTGAAGGCTGCCACCCAGGGTTCCAGTATTGGCACCTATATTGTTAATAAAGAGGAAGAAATATTACCGGCTATAGAGGCAGCCTTTCAATACGATGATGAAGTAATGGTAGAGAAGTACATTGATGGTACATTATTAACCGCCAGTGTACTCGGTAATGATAGCCCTTGTGTCTTACCCATTATCGAAATAACGTCCAGTAATGAATTTTACGATTATGAATCCAAATATACTCCAGGTATGTGCGAACATATTGTCCCTGCTAGAATTAGCCAGGAATTACAGGATAAGATTTGTCGGATAAGTGAAGAAACTTATAAGTCACTTTCCTGCCGGGGATTTGCCCGTATTGATTTTATGGTAGATAAACTAGGCCAACCATATATTCTTGAGATTAATACCATACCCGGTTTAACCGATATGAGCCTGGTACCGGATGCTGCAAGGGCAGTTGGCATTTCTTATGAAGGTTTACTAGAACGCTTGCTGGAATTAGCTTTAGAAAAAAAAGGATAGTCGATAACAGACAGCGAAACATATATCAATACCCTTAAAGTGGGGGAGTATTGATATGAGCAATTTCTTACCGGCCGGAATAATAAAAGATACTATAATTGATATTTACGAGAAATCATTGGAATTAAAAAATGAGCGAGATTTACTACGTTTAAAACAGGGGATTACTGAAATTGAAAATATGGCTTTAGATTTAGCTATCTTTTTGGAAAAGTTATCATGTGACCCGCTGATTTATACTGGTTTTGGAAATACAGAAGAAGTAATCAAACGATTGGACTGGGCCTTAACTTTTAGTGAAGAAATTGACCCGGTAGAATTTCTTAAATACAACCTGGAAAAAGGAAATCGGAATATTAAATAAGTATTAGCTGTTGAGATAGCCTTAAGATGACAAGTCTTAAGGCTATTTTTTTACGAAAGGTATATTAATGTTCAATAAATAATTAGTATCATCGAAAGCTTATGGTTGAGATGTGTAAACATTGTCGATAAACAAATGTTTAAAAAGATAAGTTTTGCTTATTATTGATGAAGCACAAGGAATATAATAACTCTTATTTTGAACCAAAGCGAATGGTGTCATAATAATGCAACTAAGCTATTGCTTAGAAGAGCAGGATATGTTTAATGAAGGTGGAATGTAGTGAATAACGAAGAAACATCCATAACTTTTGGTTCAGGATGTTATTTATAGTAAGCTTTCTATAGTTGATTCTGCTGCAAAAAGGTATAATGTGCTAGTTTGGATGCATAAATATTCCGTCGCCAAGACTCCGCATGGGAAACACCAACTGCTCGCTTTGCGTCTCCAGGGGGACGTTCCAATTCCGCATCCGTGCGGAGCGTCACTCTCGCCCCGTCCATGGGGCTCGCCCCCTTCCGCCGCTTCACCTCGCAGGGTGTTTCTACCATGCTCCGTCGACGGCTCCTGCATATTTATGCATCCAAACAGGGTTTTTGCAGTGGAATCATAATTGGATAATGAATTAGAGATATGACAACTCGTGTTATGCAGGGGCCAAAAATTCGGTGATATTAGTTACTAAGTGCCCTATTTTATTTAAATCTGGTATAATTTCATTATTGCAAAAAAATGTGGAATTTTAATAAGAAAGACATGCTTACTATCGGGGAGATGAATGATGGATAGAAAAATGCAAGAAATAGGGGATAAGGTTCAACAAAATATTCGGCTTAGTAAAGAAGATGGTATATATCTCTACCAATCTAATGATTTACTGGCTATTGGGGAGATGGCCCGGACTAGGAAACTGGAGAAAACCGGACGTTATGTTTATTTTAATGTTAACCGCCATATAAATCTGACCAATATATGTGTATCGCGATGCAAATTCTGCGCTTTTGGGGTTGATGAAGATGGCACCGGTGGTCCTTATGTAATGAGTCCGGATGAAGCTTTTGAATTTGGGGCAGAAGCAGTTGATTATGGTATCACCGAATTTCATGTGGTCAGTGCTTTGCATCCAACAAAACCATTTGACTATTATATTGAAGTAATAAGACGCTTGCATGATACTTATCCTCATATTCATATCCAGGCTTTTACTGCAGTGGAGATATTTTATTTTGCTCAGATTAGCGGCCTATCTGTAAGGGAAGTACTTACAATCCTGAAAGAAGTTGGCCTGGGTTCCATGCCTGGGGGAGGGGCAGAGGTATTTAACGATGATATCAGACGGGAACTGTGCCCCCGCAAAGCCATGAGTGAAGATTGGCTGGAAGTTCATCGGAGTGCTCATGAATTGGGTATTAAAACTAACTGTACCATGCTTTACGGTCATGTGGAAAGCATTGAGGATAGGATAAACCATTTTATACGCCTGCGGGAATTGGAGGATCAAGCCCCCGGTTTTCAATCATTTATTCCCCTGCCTTTTTTACCCGAAAACACGAAGTTAAGCCATGTACGAAGAACCAGTGCTATTGATGATTTAAAAACTATGGCCATAGCACGCTTAATGCTGGATAACATTGATCATATTAAAGCTTTCTGGATTATGCTGGGTATCCCCCTGGCACAAATAGCTCTGGAGTTTGGAGCTGATGACCTGGATGGAACTATTGTTGAGGAAAGAATAATGCATTCTGCCGGGGCGCAAACCGAAAAAGGCATTGATAAGACTTCCATTATAGAACTGATTCGAGAAAGTGGGTATACCCCGGTAGAACGGGATACCCTGTATAATATTATTGAGATATTTTAGTAAGAAGATAGAACGGGAATTAGACGCGGCAATTTTAATTGGGATACCCTCAGGGTGAAACCGTAGAACAGTCATATTTAATTGTGATACCTACAGGGCGAAACCGAAGAGCAATCATATGTAGGGAACGGCCCCTGTGCCGTTCCGTCATGCTATACGTTAGACAGGAGAGAGTCAAATGAAACCAAGAGTAGGACATATACAGTTTATTAATTGTTTCCCGCTTTTTTACGGGTTAATTGAAAAGAAGTTTTTACTGGAGATTGAACTTGTTAAGGGTAATCCTACTGACCTAAACCGTATGCTGGCAGATAATATTTTGGATATGGCGCCAATATCGTCCATTGCCTATGCCCGCAATTATAAAGAATACGTGTTAATGCCTGATATTTCGATTAGTGCCGATGGGGATGTTAAGAGCATATTTCTTTTCTCCAAATTACCAATTGAGGAGCTCCATAATAAAAAAATCGCTCTTACCAATATTTCAGCGACCTCCCAGGCCCTGTTACGTATTATAATGGCGCGTTACTATAATATTTCACCCGATTATTTTGAATCAGCCCCGGAGCTTAGAGCCATGTTAATGGAAGCCGATGCCGCTTTATTAATAGGTGATGATGCCCTGCGGGCCCGCTATAAAAACCAGGATCGCCTTTACATCTATGATTTAGGCCAGGAATGGAAGAAATTCACTGGACTGCCTATGGTTTTTGCGGTTTGGGCTATCCGCCGCGATTTTGCCCAGAATCATCAGGATGAGCTAAAGCTCATACGGGATACTTTCACTGATTCGATAAGATTTAGTCTAGAAAATATCCAACATTGTGCGGCTAAAGCTTCACAGTGGGAAGATTTCACTGCTGATTATCTGATAGACTATTTTAATAGTTTGCGTTTTGATTTTGACCTGGGTAAACAGGAAGGCCTGCTACAATATTATAGAGAAGCCAAAAACCAGGGATTAATTGACGAAGTTCCTCCAATGGAGATTATGGATTTATAGCTGCTAAGGAGGTTAATTTGCAGATATCAAAATTATTGGAAGAAATATTGGCCGGTCGACGCATGAACAATGAAGAATTTGCTTATTTATACCAGCATGCTGACCTCTTAACGTTGGGGAAGGCTGCTAATGAAGCCCGGGAAAAATGCTTCCCAAACAATATGGCAACCTTTATTATTGACCGTAACATAAATTACACTAATATTTGTACCTGCCAGTGCAAGTTCTGCGCATTTTATCGCCATGAAAATGATACGGATGCTTATGTCATAGATAAAAACACCCTTTTTGCTAAAATCGAAGAAGCCATAGAGTTGGGTGCCTCCCAGCTAATGATTCAGGGAGGACTTAATCCCAACCTGAAAATAGATTTTTTTGAGGATATGTTCCGCAGTATTAAGGAGCGTTATGCCATAACTATTCATTCGCTCACTGCTCCGGAAGTGGTATATATTGCTCAAATATCTAATCTGGATATAAAGGAAACGCTCCTCCGTTTGCATAAATAGTCTCTCGGAATTCTCCGAGTGAGGTAGCCAGTGGTTTTGCCATGAGCTACCTATTTTATTTCCTCCAACTAATTGGTCACAACCAGGTAATAAAATATGGAAATAATGTCAATACACCTGT